>ENA-UOXV01000743-UOXV01000743.1-marine-metagenome-genome-assembly--contig:-NODE-743-length-47094-cov-48.958673_pt1 | contig 47094 bp, 45 predicted proteins | sample MGYA00238165_ERZ766961 | MGnify/ENA primary metagenome ERZ766961 (study PRJEB28924, sample SAMN03173240) | marine metagenome | biome: Marine; feature: Water; material: Subsurface seawater | place: North... | reverse complement strand
ATGGCTAAACTTTGTGATATAATTTTAGTAATTGGTGCAAAAAACTCATCTAATTCTTTGCGATTAGTTGAAGTAGCTATAGCTCACGGTGTTAAAGTAGCTAAACTCATACCAGACATAGAGACATTAGAAGAGTTTCTCAATACTTTTGAAGCCCATACTACGCCAAATATAGGTTTAACAGCAGGAGCATCAGCTCCAGAAACATTAGTTCAAGTGTTAATATCAAAGCTAAAGAAAAACTTTGAAGTTAATCTCTTAGATCATGAAGTGACAAAAGAAAATGTAAAATTCAATTTACCTAAAATGTTAAGATAAAGTAACTAGGATTTAAAATTGGCTGTTTATACTAAATTAAATGAAGAACAAATAATTGATTTTCTAAAATTATATAACATTGGAACATTAATTCATTTTAATGGAATAACTGAGGGAATTGAAAATAGTAATTTTTATTTAGAAACTTCAAAAGGTAAGTATATTCTTACAATATTTGAAAAAAGAGTTGATCAACAAGATATTCCTTTTTTTATAAATATTATGAAACATTTAAGTAGTCGAGAGTTTCTTTGTCCAAACCCTATTATGGATATTCAGGAAAACTATCTCCAACATTTACAAAATAAACCGGCTATTATAGTTAGTTTTCTTAATGGGAAATCTAAAACGATAGTAACAAAAGAAGACTGTTTCAATGTAGGTTCTTATATGGCCTCTATGCATATTAAAAGTAATAACTTCCAAGGAAGAAGGAAAAATTCACTTTCAATATCAGGCTGGGATGAGTTAATAAAAAATTGTAGTGAGACCATACCTACTAGTACTTTAAATAAGATAGAACCTAATATATTAGAAGAAATACAAGATTCATTTAACTTCTGTAAAAAATATTGGCCTAATGCATTACCTCAAGGCTTTATCCATGCAGACTTGTTCCCAGATAATATTTTTTTTGATGATAATAAAATATCTGGTGTTATAGATTTTTATTTTTCCTGTAATGATATCCTTGCTTATGACCTTGCTATAGCTGTAAACGCTTGGTGCTTTGAAGATAATCAAACATTTAATAATAAAAAATTTGATAAATTAATTAAAGGTTATTGTTCTTTAAGAAACTTAAGTACAAAAGAACTATTTTATTTGCCACTCCTTTGTCAGGCAGCTGCAATGAGGTTCTTACTAACAAGGTTATACGATTGGGTTCATACTCCTAAAAGTGCTTCTGTCGTTCCTAAAAATCCAAACGAGTACATAATAAAGTTAAGACACCATAAACAGCTTGTAATTAATCAAAATTATGATGAGAGCCTAAAATGAATAATAAATTACAGATTTATACTGATGGTGCTTGTTCTGGTAACCCTGGAATAGGTGGATGGGGAGCTGTTTTAATAAATCGAAATACCGGTGAAGAAAAATATTTGTCTGGTGCAGAAAACGTAACCACAAATAATAAGATGGAACTAACTGCTACAATAGAATCTCTTAAATCAATTAATAAACCAAGTGAAATTGAATTATACACAGATTCACAATATGTAAAGAATGGTATTAATATATGGATAATTAATTGGAAAAATAATGGATGGAAAACTGCCAATAAAAAGCCCGTAGCAAACAAAGAACTATGGATTGAACTAGATAAAATAGTTCAATTCCATAATGTACAATGGTTTTGGGTTAAAGGACACTCAGGTAATCATTATAATGAAATTGCAGACCAACTTGCTGTAAAAGCTATGAATATTTAAATTATAAGATACAAAGATTATTATAAATTACTAAGTACATTTTCAGCAGATGAAACTTCAAAGGCTCCAACTTCCTCTACAAAAAGCTGCGTAATAATATTACCATCAACTATCATTGCAAATCTTTTTGACCTATGCCCCATAACTTTGCCAAAGTCCATGTCTAAACCTAGAGATACAGCAACAGAACAATCAGAGTCTGATAACATGTCTATTTTATTATCAACACCGCTGGCTTCTCCCCAAGCGTACATCACATGAGGGTCATTTACGGCCATGCATGCAATATTTGAGATACCCTTATCAATAAATGAACTAACTTTATTAATAAAGCCAGGTAAATGTTTAGCTGAACAAGTAGGCGTAAACGCTCCTGGCAATGCAAACAAAACAACCTTTTTATTTGCAAAATATTCATCTGTAGTAATTTCTTTTATACCATCACTACCTTTTACTCTAAATACACCTTCAGGAAATTTATCTCCAATTTTAATCGACATTTTATGACCCCTTATAATTTCTAATATAACTAAACTATTTACAAAGATTTTAAAATAAGTTTATTTAGCAATCTCAATATATTCTCTTATTATTTTAAAACTCAAAAGTTCAGGTAAAATTCTTCCATTACTTATTGATGGCCCATACATTTTATTAAATGGAATACCAAATCGACCATTAGTTACTAGAAATTTTTTTATATGTTCATTCGGCTTTGTCCAATCTAAACGGAGAGTAATAACATTATTTTCTATAAATAATTGATTTACTCGTTCTGTATCTAAAACTAAACTTTTATTAACCAAACATGTTAAACACCAATCAGCCGTAACATCTACAAAGACAATATTTCCTTTTTTTACTAATTCGTCTGGTAAATTGAAATTATTATCTATATCCCAATTAATTATTAATTCATTATCACTATAATTTTTAGAATTTTTATTTGTGTTACTATTCAATTCTACAAAAATGCTAATAAGCCATACAGTAGTTAACAAAAGCAACAAACCCATTATTTTTTTAAATATAATTAACCAATTACCAGGTTTTGGAATAAATGAGATTATTTTTGGAAATACCAATATTAATATGAGCGGGGTTGATAAGCCTATTCCCATAATCAAAAGAATTGTATAAATTTGTGCAGCATTTCCTGATAAAGCAAACCCTATTGCTGTTCCAACAAGAGGCGCTGTGCAAGGAGTTGCTAAAAGAGTTAAAGACATACCCGTTAAAAAATCTCCTATAAAACCTTCTTTTCTATAAGATAGAACAGTTAAAATTTTTGACGGTATAAAGTATTGAAAAACACCAAATAAATTTAATGAAAAAAACAATGTTAGTATAATCATAAAAAAAATGAAATACGGATTTTGGAATTGTATTCCCCAACCAATCAGATTGCCTGCAGTTTTAATTAGATGAGCAGTTATCGCAAACAGTAAAAATGTCGTTAATATTCCTAATATATTAAAAAATATTTTATTCGTATAAATATTTTTTTTTATAGTTCTATAACTAACTAACTGAACCATTTTTAGAGATAGTATAGGCAAGACACATGGCATAAAATTTAAAATTATACCGCCTAAGAATGCAATCACAATTATTTCAAAACCTAAATATGAATTTGAATTTGAATTATTTTTATAATCTAGATTGTTATTTTTTAATTTTATAGAATTTGTAATTATAGTTTCATAACTAATATCGTTTGTTAAAAATGTTAATTTTATATATTTTTTTAGAAAATCTGCATTAATCGTATTAATATCTATGATTACTTCTAAAGTTTTATTTCTCGATGAATAAATTGGTTTTTGATAAATATTACCTTCGATATCTTCAACAATAATATCAGTAGGTTTGATGTTAAGATCATTAAGAAAACTTAATTTGAGTTTATTATTTTCAACAACGGTTGACATAAGTTTTAACTGATTATTTTTTAGAAGTTTTGGAACTGTTGAATTATACAACAAAATTTTTTCTAAACTTGATGAAATATTATTAGAATAATTTATGTTTGATAAATTAAATTTATGATTAACTGGAACACAAATTTCAGAACATACTTGAGCATTTAATTCTAATATACCTGATATACTATTAGAATTATCTAATGACTTAATTATCAAAGGAAAAATCACTTCCTCATCATAACCAAAAGTTTCTATATCGTAAAAATTAAACCTTTTAGGAGATGGAAACAACAAATCAGCAGATTTAATGTTATTAGTACTTTGAGTATTTATTTCAGGAGGGAGCCCTGCATCACCAGGATTTCTCCAATATATTTTCCATTTGGGAGATAATGTTACTTTTAAACCTAATAATATTTTTGAAGGTTCTTGCTCGTATTTTTTTCCAAACAAAAGATCAAATTGAACAAAATTATAATTTTCATTATTTTCAAAAAATTTATTTGGCAATAGAACATTAGAAAAACAAACACCCAAATTTACAATATAAAAAAATATAAAACTTAGAAAAATGATTACTGTTTTTTTAAAATTCAAATTAATTACATGATTGTACATTATTTCTTTTCGGATATTATTTAAATATAATTAACTTATTGGAATAACATATATGGATCAAGAGTTCTTAGGTAAACTTTTAATTGCTTCTCCAGGCTTAGAAGATATAAGGTTTCGTAACGCAGTTATTTTAATCTGTGAACATTCCAACGACGCGACTATGGGCTTAATATTAAATAAACCTCTTTATAATTTCGATACACAACAACTTTTAAAAAAAATGAAAATAAATGGTAAATCCGATATTAAGACTGAAACAACTTTCTTTGGTGGCCCCGTACATATTAATCAAGGATTTATAATACATTCCAATGAAAAAAAGTATAAAACATCTGAAACAATCTTAGAAGAAGTTTGTATAACCACTTCAGAAGATATTTTGAAAGACGTTTCAAATGGTTTATCTCCCGTAGACACAAGGATATTCCTTGGTTGTGCAGTTTGGGATCAAGGACAACTTAATAATGAAATATTACAAAATTCATGGATAATCACAAATTCAAACAAAAATTTAATATTTTATAAAGATACAAAAACATCTTTATGGAATAAATCACTTATTGATATAGGTATAGATCCCCATAAATTAGTAAATTTTTCAGGAAAAGCCTGATTGTTTCTATTGTAATAAAGACATAATATCTAGATTTTCATAAGATGAAGCATTAGGACCTATTACTGATAAAACAGGTTCTGCTGAACTAAATAATCTATCAATTACATTTTGAATTGAACTTATAGATATATTGTCTATTTCTTCTAAAACTTCTTTAGCTGTTATTAATTTCCTAAAATTAATCATACTTTTAGCTAAATATTCAGCCCTTGAGCTATTACTTTCTTGACCCATTATGAACCCAGAACGCATTTGAGCTTTTGCTCTGAGAAGCTCAGACTCAGTAATAGAATTCTTGATTTTTTTCAATTCATTTAAGCTTGCATCTAATAAATTATTTCCATCTTCAGGTGAAGTTCCTGCGTAAAAACCAAACACACCTGATGAAATTTGCATCTGAGTAAAAGCAAAGATTGAATAACATAGTCCCCTTTTTTCTCTTATCTCTTGAAATAGCCTTGAGGACATTCCACCACCAAGAATAATTGCTAATGCTCGAAGTGAGTACCTATCAACATCTATATTATTTAAACCTTCAATACCTAAAACTAATTGAGTTTGTTCTAATTCTCTATCCTCACCACTAAAACCTGATTTCCACTCTGCTTCGACTTTACTAAGTTGATAATTATGTTTAATACCTGAAAATTTTTCCTCAACATTTTTATAAAACCATTCTGATTTAACATTGCCAGAAGCAACGACAACCATATTTTCTGGGGCATAGTGCTTTGAAAAAAATGATGCAAGGTCAGATTGTTTGAAATTACTTACCGTTTCTTTTGTTCCTAATATAGGTCGCCCAATAGATTGATCTTTAAAAGCAGTTGAAGTAAAATTTTCAAATACCCTATCGTCTGGAGCGTCAAAAGATTGTCCAATTTCTGATATTATAACACCTCTTTCTCGTTCTATTTCATCTTTGGGTAATGTTGAGTTTTTTATTATGTCTGATAAAATATCAACACCTAATTTTGTGTTTTCATGAAGTACCTTTAAGTAGTAAGCTGTTACTTCTTTACTTGTATAAGCATTTATATCACCACCTACGTCTTCTATCTCTCTAGCTATTGTTTCTGCATTTCTATTTTTAGTACCTTTAAAAGCCATATGTTCTAACATATGAGCAATCCCACATTGATCTAAAGTTTCTTTTGAACTTCCAGCTCCAACCCACACACCAATAGAAGTACTTTTAATATCAATTGGATCTGTAATCACTGTTAATCCAGTATCTAGAATTTTGTAATTTGCGTTCATATCAGTCTCACATTAGATTTAATAAAATGTTGAACGTCTAAGACGCTTGGATCTATAATTTGAAAGTTTTCCTCACTTGACATTATAAATTTCAGGTGCGTTGGAAGTTCTGGTCGAATATTAATAGCTTTGCTTATTATATCTGGAAACTTTGCAGGATGCGCACAGGCGAGCGAAACTAACGGCATATCATGATTTATTATTTTATCATTTAAAGCCTTCTGAGCAGCCCCATAACCTACTGCACTATGCGGATCTAAAATATAATTATAATTTGTGTATGCTTTTTTAATTATATCTAAGGTTTCATCGTTTGACACCATGTAAGCTGAAAATAAATTACTTACTTTTGACATTTCATTTTGTGAAATTTGAAAACTACCAGTCTTTTTGAACGTGTCCATTTGCTCTTTAACTCGAAGTGGATCTCTATCACATATTTCAAATAATAATCTTTCAAAATTGCTAGACACTTGAATATCCATACTTGGACTAAATGAAGGAACTACATTCTTTCTTTCCATTATACCATTGTTAAAAAACCTTGTTAATATATCGTTTTGGTTTGATCCACATATTAATTTTGAAACTGGAAGGCCTATTTTTTTAGCCATCCAGCCAGCTAATATGTTTCCAAAATTACCTGTAGGAACTGAAAAAGCAATTTCTTGATCTGGAGCTCCAACTTTTAACCCTGAATAAAAATAATAAACTATTTGAGGCAAAAGCCTTACCCAGTTTATAGAATTAATAGCTGACAAAGAATATTGATCTTTAAATGTCAAGTCTTCAAAACAGTCTTTGACTATTTCCTGGCAACCATCAAAGTCTGTTTTAACTGATAGTGCATAGGCACCTTTTTCATTAATCCAAGTCATCTGTTTTTGTTGAACCTCAGACACCCTTCCGTGAGGGAAAAGTATAAAAATATCAATATTTTCTTTGCCTTTAAACGCTTCTAAAGCAGCAGAACCAGTGTCACCACTAGTAGCGCCTAGAATAACTCCTCTTTTGTTTTTATTTTGGAGAGCTTTATTAAAAGCTCTAGATAAAAATTGCATAGCATAATCTTTAAACGCTAAAGTTGGACCATGAAATAATTCTAATATATGTAAATTATCTTCGAACTTATGCAATGACGCCACATCATGATTATTAAAATTCGAATAAGTATCTTCTGACATTTTTAAGACTTCATCTTCAGTTAGACAAGGCGACATAAAAGGGCTCATAATTTTACAAGCTAATTCCGCATAACTAAGGCCTTTCATATCATTAAGATCTGACAGACTAAATCTAGGCCATTCTTCAGGCATAAATAAACCACCGTCTCTTGCTAACCCTGATAAGAGAACATCTTCGTATGAGAGCGAAGATTCACCACCCCTCGTGCTTAAGTATTTAATCTGATTTAGCATTATAAACTTTCTTTTTAAAATGCAATCTTCCTACAGACACATGATATGAAAAATATACAAACAACAATGATAAAGCTAACCCATACCAAGTTATAGCATATGATAAATGTTGATTTCTTAATTTAGGTTTACCTGTAACGCCAATTGGCAGAGTTAGTTTTTTTCCCTGACGTAATGCGTCAATGTAGTAACTTGTGATAAAATTATCAAAGCGTAGTTCTAAAAAATTAAATATTTGTAAAGGTTTTATTGTAAACCAAAAACCTTGTTTCCCATCGTTTTCTGGGACAAAATAACCTTTTTTTTGAGGATATCTTATTATACCCTTCAAAATAATATTATCTTTAATTAAACTAAATTTTCTCTTTTCAGGGTCTCTATAACCTTCAGACACCCAACCTCTATTAACTAGTATTACAGTGTTATTTTTTAGTTTAAAAGGGGTTATGACATGGAAGCCTGCATTACCTTCGAAAGTCTTACCTGTAATATATATTTCATTATTATGTAAAAAAGATCCTTGAATTTCAATTGATTTAAATTCGTCAACATTATTGTCTTTCAATTGAGTTTGATCTTTAATTGGATTAGATTGGCTTTGTAACAAATATCTTTCTATTAAAGCCTCTTTCCAAAATAATCGTTTAATTTGCCATGTTCCAAAAGATAACAAAATTAAGAAAACTATTGCTGAAACAATTGATGGCCATAACATTGGCCTGAAATATATGTTCATTACTTGTTTGAAAGCTCCAATTATTTGATAAGTACTAATTTATACTTATCAACCTCCCCACCAGTATATGCAAATAAATAAAAATAACCAAACCACGTCAACAAAATGCCAATACCATGCAGCAGCCTCAAAACCAAAATGATGCTCTGGTGAAAAATGTCCTTTAAGCCCCCTAAACAAACATACAGTTAAAAATATTGTACCAACTAGAACATGAAAACCATGAAAACCAGTTGCCATATAAAATGTTGAGGCATATATACCATCAGTAAATCCGAATGTAGCATGCTGATATTCATAAGCCTGAACAGCAGTGAAAATAGCTCCCAAAATTATTGTTAAAACTAATCCTCTTATAAAATCTTTTCTATTATTATGCTGTAATGCATGATGAGACCACGTTACTGTGCAACCTGATAAAAGAAGGATTAGAGTGTTTATTAAAGGTAGATCAAAAGGATCTAAAGCAACAATATCAGCAGGTGGCCAAACTCCTGTATCTGGATATAAACTAGAATCAAAGAAAGCCCAAAAAAAAGCAACAAAGAACATGACTTCTGAACAGATAAAAAATATCATTCCGTATCTCATACCAATCTGAACAATTGGAGTATGATGACCTTGATATTCTGCTTCTCTTACAACATCTCTCCACCAAAAGAACATAGTAGCAAGCACCATAAACAAACCAGCCATCAAAACATATATTGAATAAGGATACTCGTGCATAAACAAAGTAAGACCCAGGAATAAAGTAAAGCCAGCCGCTGAACCTAATGCTGGCCATGGACTTGGTTCAACTAAATGATATTGATGTTTTTGTTCACCGCTCATTACTCTCTCCTTAATTCATATACTTTTATATATATTTTAACTTGGTTTAGTCTAGTAAATTATTTTAATATCCTTACTTTAATTCAACGTAATCTTAATTAGCATTGTAGAATGTATATGATAATGTGATTTCCTTTAAATTTTTAGTATTTTCATCATCATTAATACTAGGATCAACATAAAATGATACTGGCATCTTAACTTCTTCACCTGGTTTCAGAGTTTGTTTTACAAAACAAAAACAATCAACTTTCATAAACACACCTCCTGCCTTAGGCGGGGAAACATTAAAAACCGCTGTTCCAGTGGATGCTTCATCAGATAAATTTTTTGCAGTATAATAGACTATCTCCTGGACACCAGGCTGAACTAAGATTTCTTGTTTAGGAGATCTAAATTCCCAATTTAAATCCGGTGATATATTAGAGTCAAATCTAATTTGGACATTATTATATTGACCGTTGGAACCTGGTGCTAAAGAGGCTCTTTGAACAGTTCCTGCATATCCAGTTACTCTGCAAAACAAATCATATAAGGGCACGGAGGCAAATGAAAGGCCGAGCATAAAAAAGACAACAACAAAGGTCCATCGCAAAGCATTATTATTTTTTTTTGACAAACTTACCGTCATTTATCCTGTTATATCCATTCTTAAAATTGTTATAAGAAAGAAAAGTACAACCAAACTTATTATTATTAATAAGACAGCAATATTCTTAGATTTTCTTTTTGCATAAAAAGTTTTAATGTAATCATCATTTTGATTAGGTTTCATGACACTTTACTAAAAATTATTTAAAATAAACTTATCTAAGCATATACCAGCAAAAATAAAGCTTAAATAAAAAATTGAATATAAAAAAAGACTTTTTTCAGAACCTTCTTTCTTCCTATATAGAAGAATAGCTCTTCTTAAAAACTCAAAGCCTAAAAAAGAAATTGTAATAAAATAAAATGTTCCCGCATAATTTAATGCCCAAGGCATATAAGAAAATGGTATTAATAGACATGAGTATATCAGAATATTTTTTCTTGTAACTTTATCACCCGCAACAATAGGAAGCATAGGTATTTTTGCTGCTTCATAATCATCTTTTTTGATTATAGCTAATGCCCAAAAATGTGGTGGTGTCCATAGAAATATTATCATAAACAAAATAACTGACTCTAAAGATACATTACCTGTTGCACAAACTTGACCTATTACTGGAGGGAAAGCTCCAGCTGCACCACCAATAACAATATTTTGTACAGTATTTCTCTTAAGCCATACTGTATATACAACTGCATAAAAAAAGATTGTAAAAGCTAACAAGCTTGCTGCTAACCAATTTACAGCTAAGCCTAAAATCATAATTGATATAATTGAAGAAATAATGCCAAAAGAAAACGCTTCAGATGGAAGAATTTTGCCTAAAGGAATTGGTCTGTCTTTAGTTCTAACCATGATCTCATCGATGTCTCTATCATACCATTGATTAAGTACACCTGAGGCACCTGCTCCTAAAGCTATGGCAAAAATACCAATGCATGCCAAAACTGGATTAATGCTGTAACCTTGAACTGGTATTGCTGTGTAATAACCAACAAAAGCTGTGAACACAACTAAAGACATAACTCTAGGTTTCATTAATTTAAAATAATCTAATGGTGAGCCAAAGACCTCTTCACCTTGGACTATTTCGTTTCTATTAGCTGTTATAACCGGCATTTTATATTTTAAATCAACCTTATTTAACTTTAGGTATTTCTGCGAAAGTATGAAAAGCAGGTGGTGATGATACGGTCCATTCTAGAGTATTATCAGTAGAACCCCACGGATTTTTTGAAGCTTTTCGTTTTTTAACAAATGCCTCAACAATAACAACTAGGAATATAATTGCACCTAATGCGCCTATGTATGAACCAATTGAGGCAACCATGTTCCATCCAGCAAATGCATCTGGATAATCTACATATCGTCTCGGCATTCCAGCAAGTCCTAAAAAATGCATTGGAAAGAATGTTAAATTTACACCAATAAAAGTAACCCAAAAATGAATTTTAGCTAGACTTTCACTGTATTCATAACCTGTCATCTTTGAGAACCAGTAATAAAAACCAGCAAACAAACCATAAACGGCACCAAGTGATAGAACATAATGAAAGTGGGCTATAACGTAATATGTATTGTGTAAAACTATGTCTAAACCAGCATTTGCCAATACCACACCTGTAACTCCACCAACTGTAAACAAAAAGATAAAACCAAGTGCCCAATACATCGGAATCTTAAAAACTATAGATCCACCCCACATTGTAGCAATCCATGAAAATATTTTAATTCCTGTTGGAACAGCTATGACCATTGTAGCAGCAGTAAAATATGCTCTAGTGTCAACAGACAAACCAACTGTATACATGTGATGAGCCCAAACAACAAAACCAATCACACCAATTGAAACCATTGCATATGCCATCCCTAGATAGCCAAAAACTGGTTTCCTAGAAAAAGTTGAAATAATTTGGCTAACAATTCCAAAAGCAGGCAAAATCATTATATAAACTTCTGGATGTCCAAAAAACCAAAATAAATGTAAAAATAAAATTGGATCTCCACCACCTTCTGGAATAAAGAAGCTTGTTCCAAAATTTCTATCTGTGAGAAGCATTGTTATTGCACCTGCTAATACAGGTATAGCTAGTAATAATAAGAAAACTGTAACTAACATGGACCAAACAAACAACGGCATTTTATGAAGTGTCATCCCAGGGGCACGCATATTAAAAATGGTTGTGATAAAATTGGCGGCTCCTAATATTGAAGATGCACCAGCCAGATGAAGTGAAAATATTGCTAAATCCATTCCCATACCTGGTGAACCAGCAGAGCCTGAAAGTGGTGGATAAATTGTCCAACCTACACCAACTCCACCATCTACGACAGCAGATAAGAGAAGTAATACAAAGCTTGGAGGTAACAACCAAAATGAAATATTATTCATCCTTGGAAATGCCATGTCAGGAGCACCTATCATTATAGGAACAAACCAATTTCCAAAACCACCTATTAATCCTGGCATTACAACAAAGAAAACCATTATAAGGCCATGTGCTGTAGTAAAAACATTCCACATATGTCCATCAGCCATGTACTGAACACCTGGATTCATTAGCTCCATCCTCATATAAATGGACATTCCACCACCAATAAACGCTGCAACTATAGCAAATATGATATACATAGTGCCTATATCTTTATGGTTAGTGGAGTACAGCCATCTCTTTACAAAACCTGATGGTGCTCCATGATGATCATGGCTTGATATTGTATCCGAACTTTGCGACAATGTTGCCATTATTTAATCTCCTTAACTTCTTTTTTTTCTAGGAATGCTAATTTATTAGGACTACTGTTTATTTTATTAGCAAATTTTACTTTAGCTTCTTTTAACCACTGCTCATATTCATTTTTTGGCAGAGCTTGAATAACAATTGGCATATATGCATGATTGACGCCACAGATTTGGTTACATTGTCCATAATATTTTTTCTTACCTAAAGGTACTTCTGTCCAAATTTCATTAATTCTACCAGCTATTGAGTAAACTTGTAACGCTAATGATGGAACAAAGAATGAATGCATTACATCATTACCAGTGATTAAGAATTTTATTTTCGTGCCTTCAGGTACAACAAGAGGGTTATCAACGTCTAACATCCTCTTTTGATCACCTTTCAAATCTGCTTCTGCAATAATATATGAATCAAATGAAATTTCTTGGTCAGGATATTCATAATTCCAATACCACTGAGCTCCAGATACTTTTATTACCATGTCCACAGGCTTGTCTGCTTCTGTAAGATATAACAATTTGAATGATGGAACAGCTATTACAACTAATATTAGTACAGGAACTACTGTCCATATAATTTCTATTATAGTATTATGAGATGTTTTTGAAGGTTTAACACCAGGCTGTTCTTTGTATTTGATACAAACATATATTAATAATCCTAAAACAAAAACAGAAATTAGGGTTATAACAACTAAGAGAAAATTGTGAAGATCAGTTGCCTTTTCCGCAATAATACCTGCAGGTGGTTGAAGATCCATTTGCCAAGGTTTCGGTTCAGAGGCAAAGGCTAAATTAGAAATAGAAAAAATAAAAGCAAGTAAGCCCGATATACAAAAAATTAACTTGCTATTCCAATTACACAGAAGTGTCTGGATATTTATTTTCATTATGTTCGCTCCTCAAACAATATATATAATCAAAATATATTTGATCCAATAATATTAATCTTAAAAAATTAATTGGATTAACTATGTATTACTTAAAACTTTTTCAAGTAAAATACTAGATCTAATAACAAATTATTTTAACTTTATACATAAAATTTTAATACAATCTAAAAAAAATATTTATTTCAGATTTAACCTTGCATAATAATTGTCAGACTGTCATTTTAGGTACTATATTTCTAATTTAATAGGTTTACATATGCAAAACAAATCACCACTGGAAATCACAGATAATATTTTTTTTGAAAACAATGAGTTTGATCTAACGAAAGTTAAATCTATATTATCTGACACTCTTAACAAAGCTGACGACGGTGAATTGTACCTAGAGTCTACAAAATCAGAGTCATTTTCTTTCGATGATGGTAGAATGAAAAATATCTCATATGACAGTACCAAGGGTTTTGGATTAAGAGCAATAGCTGGTGAAGCTAGAGGTTTTGCTCATTCTGGAGAAATCAGTGAATCTTCTCTTAAAAGAGCGTCAGAGACAGTGAAATCTGTATCAAAAAATTATACTGGTATAATGGCTCCAGCTCCTTCTCATGGCACTAACAAACCTTTATACACCTCACTAAACCCTATTGAAGAAACTTCCTTTAATATAAAAACAGAGCTTCTTGAAGAAATAGATAATTATGCAAGATCTTTAGATAGTAAAGTTGTACAAGTTTCAGCTTCAATATCCGCTTCATATCAAGCAATTCAAATCATTAGGGCTGATGGAGAAAGGTCTGCAGATATCAGACCTTTGGTAAGACTTAATGTTTCACTTGTTGTTGAACAAAGTGGCAGAAGAGAAACAGGAAGCTCAGGATGTGGTGGCCGAGGCAAATATGAGGAATGGATTAATTCAAATCGATGGAAAGGACAAGTCAAAGAAGCCTTAAGAATTGCTAACACCAATCTTGAATCAATTCCAACTCCTGCAGGAGAAATGCCTGTGGTTCTTGGGCCTGGTTGGCCAGGAGTTATGCTACATGAAGCAGTCGGCCATGGCTTGGAAGGTGATTTCAATCGAAAAGGTACATCAATTTTTTCAGGAAAAATTGGTGAAAAAGTAACAGCTGATGGAGTTACTGTTATCGATGATGGGACTATTGAAAATAAAAGAGGTTCTATAACTATTGATGATGAAGGAACTCGCTCATCAAAAAATATCTTAATTGAAAATGGTGTTTTGAAAAGCTATATGCAAGACAGGCAAAACGCTCGCTTAATGAAAATGAACCCTACTGGAAATGGTCGGAGACAATCCTATTCACATTATCCTATGCCAAGAATGACAAACACTTACATGGATAATGGAAGTGTAGACCCAAAAGAAATTATAAGTTCTCTTAAAAAAGGTATTTATGCAGTTAATTTTGCAGGTGGACAAGTAGACATTACAAATGGCAAATTTGTTTTCTCAGCCTCTGAGGCATACTTAGTTGAAAATGGAAATATTAAACAACCCCTTAAAGGAGCTACACTTATAGGAAATGGCCCAGATGCCATGTCAAAAATATCTATGATTGGTAATGATTTAGCTTTAGACGATGGAATAGGTACCTGCGGGAAAGATGGCCAAGGTGTTCCCGTTGGAGTGGGTCAACCAACTCTATTGATGGGCGGCATAACTATTGGCGGGACAGATACTAATTAATTCTACAACTAATAAGAATTCTCAGTAAAAATTTTATTTACATTTTTATTCCATGTAGTGTTATATTTCTTGATTAGTTTTTCTGCTCCTGTTTCTTTGTTTTGTAAAATACGAAATAAAGGATCTAAAAACTGTCTTTCGTCCATACCTTTATGATCTAAAACATTTCTTCTTTCTAACCCAGAGCTTGAAATTCTTAACATTTCATTTGCAAGATGCTCAATAGAAATTTCTCCAATTTTACCACCTAAAGCTAATTTAGAAGCTGAAACTCTTCCTTCCTCCAACACGTCTTTACTCATTAGAGGCTTAGCTAAATCATAAGCTTCCGCTTGCGATTCATCATCATATAACAGACCTACCCATAGGGCTGGAAGAGCACAAATTATATTCCAAGGACCTCCATCTGCGCCTCTCATCTCAAGATATTGTTTTAACCTAACTTCTGGAAAAGCAACAGTTATATGATCCTCCCAATCTTTCATAGTTGGGTATTGACCCTCAAAACCTCTTAGTTTTCCATCCATAAAATCTACAAATGATTGCCCCGAAATATCAATATATTTTCCTTCTCTATAAATAAAATACATTGGCACTTGAAGGATATAATTCAACCAAGATTCGTAACCGAAATTAGGGTCAAATACTATTCCTGGAACACCTGTCCTATCAGAATCAGTATCAGTCCATACCATGGCTCTTGAGGATAAATAGCCACTAGCCTGCCCTTCAATAAAAGGGGAGTTTGCAAACAAAGCTGTTGCAACTGATTGAAGAGCAAGAGATATTTGAAATTTGTGAACCATATCTTGCTCACTAAAATAATCAAGATTAACTTGAATTGTACAAGTTCGGAGCATCATATCAAGCCCAAGATTCCCAACTTTAGGCATATAATTTTTCATGATTTCATATCGGCCTTTGGGCATCCAATTTTGATCAGATCGTGACCACTTTGGATCATAACCTAATCCAATCATAGACAACCCTAACTCACTCATTACATCTTTCATCATCTTTAAATGTAAACCTGTCTCTTTACAGGTTTGATGAAGGTTTTCAAGGGGCTTACCCGATAATTCTAATTGACCACCAGGTTCTAAAGATATGGAAGCACCTGTGTGATCTCTTAAAGCAATTGTATTATTATTTTCAAGGATTTTTTCCCATTTATTTTTTTCAGCCAGCTTGTTAAGCAATTCACTAATACCTGATTTACCGAAGTAACCAACTCTTTTAAAACTATCTTCATGAAAGACAAACTTTTCATGTTCAGTACCTATTTTCCAGTCTTCTCTTGGTTTTTCTCCTGATACAAACCAATCGATTAGGTCATTTTTTTCTAGTTTTGACATTCAGTCCTCATCTATATTTCAAACAATTATTAAGAAGAAAAAATAGAAAATACAACATAATATTAAAATATTAATTTATAATATATTCTTTCATATCACCATTCATTATATGCCAGAAAACTAAACCACTTATAACTGCCGTTTCAGATCTCAATATCCTTGGCCCTAAGTTTATTGGAACAACAAATTCTTTTGATTTTAGAAAACTTATTTCATTTTGAGAAAATCCTCCTTCAGGTCCCATTAAAATGGCTCCAGATGGATTAAATAAAGCTTGATTGTTAAAAGACCTTTCTTCTTTTTGGTTGCGCTCAGTTTCATCACCATAGAAAATCTTTCTGTTTTTATTCCAAGAACAAATCACATCAGCAAGCTTTTGAATTGGTTTAATTTCAGGTATCGTAATTCTTTCACATTGTTCTGATGCCTCAATAACTATTTCTTGCATCCTTTTTAAATTTATATTTCTTGTTATAGTTCTCTCCGTAATAACTGGCACTAAACAAGAAGCGCCTAACTCTGTTGCTTTTTGAATAATAAAGTCTGTGGAACTTTTCTTTACAGGCGCAAAGACAACCCATATATCTGCTTTTTTTTCAGGATCCTTGATTTTTTGTAAAAGCTTTATTGTCAGGTTTCTTTTTGAATCATTTATTATCTTGCCAGTGAATTCTCCATCAACCTCATTAAAAATTGATAATATGTCATCTCTTTTTCTTCTCATAACGTTAGTTAAATAATGCAATTGTTTTGACTGAATTTTTATTTCTTGATGAACCTCTAGCTTGCCATTTACATATAGCCTAATTTTTGCTTTGTATGATAAATCTTTCATCTTAATGAACCTATATTCTTAAAATTAATTTAGCCACCAATTGTTTTAATCACACTATAATGATATGCCATTATTTATGAATACACCAAAATTTAATAATTCAGATATCATAGAAAACGGCTGGTGGAACATTTTACCTAAGAAATTGTTGAAGTGGGTAAGGTTAGGAAGATTTGACAGACCCGTTGGATTTTGGTTACTTTTATTACCTGGTTGGTGGGTGTTGGCCCTTACTGATATAAAGTTTATAAATTGTATAAAACTAATGATAATATTTCTTATAGGCGCTGTAGTTATGAGAGCAGCAGGCTGCACTATAAATGACTTATGGGACAAGGATATTGATAAAAAAATTTCTAGAACAAAAAAAAGACCAATTGCTAATGGAGACATATCAAATCAACAAGCATTTTTTTTCTTAGCTTTTATGCTATTAATTGGTATAATTTGTCTATACCAACTTAATATAAATACGTGGTATATCGCATTATCTTCCCTCCCCCTAGTTATAATTTACCCCCTAGCAAAAAGATTTACTAAATGGCCTCAAATCATTTTAGGTTTAACATTTAGTTGGTCTGTGCCAACAGCTTGGTCAGCTGCAAATCAAGAATGGACCATTGGTATTTTTATAATGTATTTTGCTACAGTATTTTGGATCATTGGTTATGACACCATATATGGTTGCCAAGACAAAAGTGAAGACGAAGTTTTTGGAATACAAAACTCAGCTGTATCAGCTAAAAACTTTCTAAGTACGTTTGTAGGATGTATGTACTCTTTTACATTTATTTTATTGTTAATAGGTGGATATTTTTTAGAAGCTAGTTTTTTTTGGTTTATAGGTGTAACTTTAGTTGGATGTCATTTTGTCAATCAAATCCTAAAATTAAATGACTTAAAGAAGTATGACCCCCTTAAAATATTTAAATCAAATGTAACAGTTGGTTTGATTTTGACGATTTCTTCTTTAGGTAATTATATTAATTTCATTCAGTAAAATTATATCTTATATTTTGACCTGAAAAACCCATCTACTAAAATCATATGTGGGAATGTTAATGCCGCTAAACCAATAAATGTCACTTTTAAAATTGCCTCAGGAAAAATATTTAAATTTAAAATATAATAAAGAGCAACTGCTCCACCTAACCAACTTAAAACTGAAAGAGTAATCATTAATGATATGGCTTTACCTTTCTCCATGAAATTAAGCAAAGTAGGAACAACTCTTTTTATGTGATTAAAGCTATGTATCAAGCAAAAATAAATGGCAAATGCAGGTAATGGCGGAAGCAGAGTAATAAATACGATCATAATAATAATTAAACTTATATAATTTCTAGATAATTTCATCTTCTTAAAATTAAAAACAATGAAAGTTAACGCACTTAACCAAAGAATTATCCCTAAATATAAACATGTCCATAATAATGATAATTGATTACCTGATAAGACAGAAAAAAAATAACTAACCTCGAGTTTATTACAAAAAATAATACCTAATACGACTAAACCGCCATGGAAGTAGCCATTTATCAAATAAGTTTTATTTTTTTTCCAATTTAAATCGCCACAACCAAAATGAAAAATACTTATAAATAAAAAAAAGATAAGGCTAACTACTGGAAAAAAATACCACATTATGATTACACCAGCAGAAACTAATATATAGGCTCCAAAAAAACCTAACTGTAATATAACTCTTTTAGAACAACCTAATGTAATGGAAATTGCACCGTCTAGAGCTCCATGAGGAATGCCCACAAATATAATTAAAAACAATGATACATAATCAATCAAATTTAAAGAAAGATCTAACATCATTAAAATATAATTTTAAAAAAAGATTTAATAAAGGGTATTTTGGGCATTGAAAAAACTATTTTCCAATTGGTTTTAAAATCACAATTACCTGACATAAACCTTGCCATTTCGTCACCATTTATATTTTTTGCTAAATTAGAAAATATAGTTGGGGCTATTTCAGGATATTTATCTATAACTCGAATAAAAATTTTATCTAAAAATAAATCTATTTTGGAATGAATGTTAGTATTAATTTTTTTACCTGAAATCAACTGATCCTTTATTTGTAACACTTGTTTTTGTATAAACGTAAATGCATATCCTGTAGAGGGCCTTACAGCGCCTCCTCTAGTTCCAATATTGAATATTTTTTTTGACATTAAAGATACATCATGCATGGGGATTATTCCTTTTTCATGATTGCTTTTTGTAAACGATTTTAAATTATAATATTTTTTTAAATATTTTAAAATTGCTTTATCGTAAAAATTATTGGACTCCAAGTGTTTTGAAAACATGGTGGATTCTACTAAAGCAGTTTTTTTACTGAATGGAAGAAGATAGATAAAGTGCATGCCCTTAGATTGATCGCACCTAAAGTCCATTAAAATAACAGTTTTATCGTCAAATATTTCATCTTTTGAATTAACTACATAACCCTCAAAATGTTGCAATAAAATATTTGATGGCATTTTAGGCGGCCTACTATCAAAAATATAATCCCCATTTAACTTATAATTTCCATCAAATAACTCTTCGTTATCTTCTAAAATTTTTCTATTAAATAGATTTACTTGTTTATTCTGAAGCTTACTTAGACAAAAATTTAACCATTTTTGCCTTTTAATAACACAATAAGGATGTTTTTTTGAAGATAATATATTCTTTGAATTACTAGTTATTATAGCCCAGTTATTCCAGGAACAATAAGAATTATCGTAAGCTTCTTGATTCTCTTTAAATTTCCAAAATCCCCAGTAATGATCGTTTATAGGTTGATGTTGGTCCTTCAAGAATAAATTAAATTTATATTGTGGTAATAAATTGTTAAACCTAGCTAATGAAAATGCCGCACAACCACCACCAATGATATTTATTTCTTTACTACTCACTTACAATAATCTCTTTTAAAAACCTATGTAGTTCAGGATCATGATTTTTTTTATTTTTGTTTCTAACAAATTCTTCAATTATTTTAAAAAAAGTGACTTTTGCTTTTGTTATATTTGACGTTACTTGCCTTCCATTGTACCAACAATAATTTTTTAATTTTAATTGAATACCTATTTGTCTATATACACCCGATGCAATTGAAATTGCTATTCTAGTTTTCAATGGCAGAAAGATTAACCCTTGAGTTCCACTATAATAATATTTCTCTGCGAGATTTAATAATTTTTTTATACCAAAAGAAACTGTTCTAAATATCTCTGTATTATTATCATTTACACCTTGTATCATGGCATTTGGAGAAATATTATTTATCCATGAACCTGGTATATAACGTCTTCCCATTTTTGCATCTTCTAAAACATCTCTTGCAATATTAGTAAGCTGCATAGCTATTCCAAGATCAATAGCAAATAAATAAGCTTCTTTATTTTTACATTTAAGAGCATCACACATCATTAGACCAACAGTTCCCGCCACATAATATGAATACTGAATTAACTCTTCTTCTTCTTTAAACAATACAGTGCTTTGATCTAAAATTAACCCATCAATTAGATGCGTTGCTGCTTTTTTGGAATATATATTAAAAAAGCTTGGATATTTTAAATTATAATTATTTTTAAATTTTAATTCTTTATAATTTATAAAATTTGATTTTATTTTTTTTAATGTTTGTAATGACCCTCTTTCACCACTATCAGCAATGTCGTCTAAAACCCTACAAAATTGATATAATTCAGAAGCCCTATCGATATATGCAGAAGGTAAAAATTTACCAGCCCAGTAAAAACTTTTACCATTTTTTTTTAATGTTAATTTAGCATTTGAAATATGTTGATCCATACAAGATCTCACTTATTTGATTAAGCTCTCTACAATTTTTGCAGACGACAATACACCAGGAACGCCTGCACCTGGATGCGCTCCCGCTGCAGCAAAAAATAAATTATTTATATGAGGGTCTTTATTATGATACCTAAACCAAGCAGATTGTGAAAAAATAGGTGCTATAGAAAAACCTGCCCCATGTGTTGAACGATAATCATTTTTAAAGTCCAGAGGTGTCATAAAAAAATCGTCACAAATGTTATTTTTAAGATCAGGCAAAATTGTTTTTTCAAGAGCTTCTATTATTCTATTTTGTAATTTTATACCCTCTTTACTCCAATCAACGTGGCCTTGAAGATTTGGAACAGGACATAGTACGTAAAAGCTATCGCAGCCTTTAGGCGCAAAACTTTTATCAGTTGCAGTTGGTCTATGAATATATAAGGAGAAATCTTCACTTAAAACTTTGTTATCAAAAATATCTTTTAACAAACCTTTAAATCTCTTACCTAACCAAATTGAATGATGGGCTATATTGCTATATTGTTTTTTGGTTCCAAAAAATAAAACGAACATTCCCATTGAATAAGAAGTTAATTTTTCTGGTAAAAATTTTTTTCTTTTATTACTGTTTTTTGTTCTTAGTATTTCTCTATAGAAAGTAGGTGGGTCTCCATTAAAAATAATATTGTCTGCTGAAAAAATATCGCCATCCATACTTTCTAATTTCTCTATTCTACCATTTTTTTCAAGAGCACTTTTTATATCTACATTGTATTTAATATCTACTCCAGAACGCTTTAACAATTTAGTTAACTCTGCAACTAACTTACCAGTTCCTCCCATACTAAAATACACTCCCCAATTTCTTTCAAGAAAATGAATTAAGGCATAAATTGAAGTCGTTGAAAATGGATTTCCTCCAACTAATAGTGGGTGAATTGAAAAAGCGGCTCTTAAATTTGGGTTTTTTATATATTTATTAACAAGCTGAGCAACTGTTAGGTAACTTTTTAATTTCAGTAAAGCTGGTATTTGTCTTAACATAAAAAAAAATGAACTAAAGGGCTTATCAGCTAATTTAGTAAAGCCTATGTCAAATATAGATTCTGATGCTTTTAATAATTTTTCATAACTATTAGCATCTTCAATGGAAAATTTTCTCATTTCCATTTTTGTCTTTTCAATTGTTTGTGAATAATCAAAAGTTTGACCATCATGGAAGTGAAACCTGTACCAAGGATCTAATGGTTTAAATTCGACATAATCCTCTCTTTTTTCACCAAATAATTCAAAAAGTTCATCAAACAAAAAAGGAGCCGTTATCACTGTTGGTCCAGCATCATGTTTAAATCCATTTTTCTTAAAGACTTGAGCTCTACCCCCCAAAGAATTTAGCTTTTCTAATAGCGTCACTTGGTGGCCAAGAGCTCTTAATCTTAAGGCAGTTGCAATACCTCCAAAGCCACCACCAACTACAATACTCTTAATTTGATTTTGATTTTTTATAATATGTTTCATTTTTTCTTATTGATACTGAAGTAATTATACTATTACGTTTTTGAAACAAAAAAAAGCCTGCAGAATAAACTGCAGGCTTTTTGTATAAAATTTAATATATTATGCTTCTGATTCAGTAACCGCAACATTCCAAATAATTACACCAAATGCAATTTTGTTAAGAACGTCAGCTAAGTTATAGATAATGTTAAGTGAATTTTCATCAACTCCACCTGCCATATAACCCATAAAATAACCTATTGGGTAAATTGCCCAACCGATTGTAACAATCCATCTCATTGTTGAGAAAGCTGATCTGACAGACTCTGGAGCCTCTTCACTTGCTTTACTAGCTTCACCTGCAAAGATTTCATATAAGATGTATATCCAACCAACCATTCCTATAACAAATCCAAGTGTAGCATTCATGTATCCAGCTTCACCTAAATATCCACCAACTAACATTACTAATGAACCTATCATTAACTTCCAGAACACGCCTCCAGCTACAGCTGTACAAGCTCTTAGAATAATATAGAATTCTACCATTAATAACGGAACAGTAATTAACCAGTCAATATATCTGTAAACTGTAGGTGTTTCACCAGTACCCACCCAAACATCTCTCATGTAGAAGTAGTGGACAGCTGCTACTAGTGTAACTAGACCAGATACTGTTAATGAAGTTTTCCATTTTGCTGAAACTCTTTGTGTTTCCATAAAGAAAAAAGCAGTTGAGGCAACAAGCGCCATAGAAATTAACCAGAAACTAATTCCAACAAAATCATCTGACTTTAAATTTGCACTATCTGCAGCATTAGCCAGAAATGGTAATGACGAAATAAAAGCTGCCGGTACGGCATATTTTAAAATTTTATTAAAAGACATTTATAAACTCCCCTTATATTGTCATATTTACTAGCCACTGCTAGATATTTACACTAATAGTTAGTGCCATAATCACGACAATAAAAAAGAAATTGTGGTTAATCAACAAATAAAAGTATATTTAATGTATTTTTTTTTCACTTAATATGTTAAGGTATTGTTTTTAAACAATTTATTTAATGATAACAATTATCATTTTTATGTTTTAGGAAGGTATTTTAAATGGATACGGTATTATTTGGTGGCTTAGGGTTTCTACTTTTGTGTGGAATTTGTTTTCTTACAATACGATTTATAGACAGATCTTCTTTAAAAGATAGAAATAAAAGATTATTGAACTATGTCGTTTTGGGAACTTTAATTATTGCAACCATATTAATTTTTAGATGGCATAGCGGAACATATCTAATAAGCAATTAAGTCTAATAGAACTAAATAACTAAATCACCTTTACTCTTAACATCAATAATTTCCCAATTAGGGCTTTTAGGTTTAAGGGCTATTTTTTTTAAATTCTCATGCAACTTAAACCGATATTGTTTATTATCTATCACTTCCATTAACCATTGTGTTAAACTTTGTTTTTTGTTTTCTAAAATACTCATTGTTAATAATAATGCTTCATATTCGTTAACGTTATCTAGTTTATTATGGACACCATGTATTGCTGACAACCTCTTAGGAGCTCCATTAAAGGGAAGAACTCCAGCTAGTGATACATACCCGTATATATCATCTGAATATTCAAAATCTCTTAACTTCACACTACCCTGTTTCAGTTTAACAAAATGATAAGCTATGCCAACCGCCTCTGTTAAATGCATTATGTTCAACTGCTCTTCTTTAAGCCAAAGAACGTTTAGATCAACAATTGTGCCATTGCTTGGCCATTGTGTTGCTGGCAGTGAACCATAAGCCGAAATTGATGCTGCATATACAACTTCTGAGTTGTATAACTTTGCTGGAGTGACGCAAATATCCTGATCTAGTGAAAATTTTCTTTTCAACTGATAGGGCGATCTATTGGAGCCAACTGATAATATTGGAATTCTATTTTCTAGGTTAAAACAAATATCTCTTACAAATTTACCTTTATAAAATGAAAAAGGATAATTAGGAGCAAAATATGGGTAATTTATTGCTCTTTTATAAGGTGAGAATTTAGGAAATAATTCCTCATTATCTATTTGATTATAATCTTTCATTATAAATTATACTAACTATAATCCAACTTTTTCATCATAACCTAGCGCTATATTCATACACTGAACAGCCGCTCCAGACGCTCCTTTGCCTAAATTGTCTAATCTAGAACAAATTACGATTTGTTGATTAATATTATTTCCAAATATATTAATGTCTAACAAATTAGTATTGACAAGATTATCAGGCCTAAAATGACCTCTGCTATTAAGACCCTCGTCTTTTTTTAAAACATTTATAAATTGGGCTTCAAGATAGAATTCTTCCATCACTGCTTGAATTGTTTCAGTATCAATTACAGAGGTGAAGCTATTAAAATGAATTGGAACATATACAATCATTCCTTGAATAAAGTCACCCACAGACGGCATAAATATTGGGTTATACTTTAAATCATTATGGTATTTTATTTCTGGCAAATGCTTATGATCAAGTTTAAGAGAATAATTGAAAAAAGGCGCATGATCCTTCTCATTAAAATAAGCTATAAGATCTTTTCCACCACCAGAGTAGCCACTGATTGCGTTAATTACTAATGGTTGACTAGGCAATATCAATTTATTTTCTAACAAAGGCTTTAATATTACGTTTGCTCCAGTTGCATAACATCCTGGGACAGCTATCCTTTTTGACCCAATAATTTTATTCTTAAACATAGGACCGAGCTCAGGAAGCCCATATGACCAACTTGAATTCGTACGATGGGCTGTTGAAGCGTCAATAATTATTGGAGATCTTGATCCAAGATCATCGGCTATTTTAGTGGTTTCAATTGATCCTTCATCAGGCAAACATAAAAATGTAACATCTGACTTTTCCAACATCTCTTTTTTATATAATAGATCTTTCCTTTTAGATTGCTCTAAAGGTAAAATATTTATATTTGGATGTTGGGCCAATCTTTCACGAACCTGAAGGCCTGTGGTACCTACTTCTCCATCAATAAAAACATTTTTTTTCATTTTAACCTTTTTTATTACTCATATTGATTGCAACAAGTTTAACAGTATATTAATAAATCAAGTATGTCTTTTTAACACTTTTCTTTTTTATTGGGAACTATATATGTCTGCAAATAAACTCGACGACAAAGATGTTATGAATATTTTAATAGATACGGCTTTATCTAGTGGTGCATCGGCTGCTGACTGTGTTTTATCAAGAAGTCGAGGGGTATCATTAACTCGAAGATTAGGCAAAGATGAAACTATAGAAAGATATGAGGATTTTGATACTGGTTTAAGGGTATTTGTTGGAAATAAAATTGCTTCTGTGTCAACAAATGAAAATTCTGAAACTGCGATTAAAGATGTAGCTAGAAGAGCTGTCGATATGGCAAAAATTGCTCCACAAGATGATTTTAGCCTAATAGCATCACAAGAAATACTTGAAGAATTTCCTATAAATGAAGCTCTCTCAGTTGATAGTTATGATAAGGTTGAGCCAAACATAGATATTATTAGAGATAGGGCTAAGGAAGTTGAAGACACAGCTTTAAGTGTTAAAGGGATAACTAACAGTGATGGAGCAGATGCTTCTTGGGGAGAAGGAGAAACTCTTTTAATGACTTCCAATGGTTTTTTTGGATGCTCTAAAAAATCAAACCATAGTGTTTCAGTCGTTGTTATTGCCGAGAAAAATGGTAAAATGGAAAGAGATTATGATTACTCCTCAAAGGTTTTTGGAGAAGATTTAAAGACCTCAAAACAAATCGGTCTTGAAGCAGCAAATAAAACACTTGCTAGAATGGGAGCCACAAAACCAGTAACTGGAAAATACCCAGTGATATTTGACCCAAGAGTATCTAGATCAATAGCTGGCCATTTTGCCTCAGCAATAAATGGATCTGCTATAGCACGTAAAACTAGTTTTTTAAAAGATATGCTTAATAAACAAGTTGCTAATACTTCTATCAATATAGTTGACGATCCTTTTTTGGAACGAGGTCTTGGCTCAAGGTTGTTTGATGCAGAAGGTTTAGGCTCTAGAAAATATACATTAATTAAAGATGGCGTTTTGCAACAATGGTTATTAGATCTATCGTCTGCAAAACAATTAAACTTAAAACCATTTGGTAATGCCAAAAGAGGGATTAGTGGACCACCATCCCCAGGAACAAGTAACTTTATGATTTTACCAGGAAAGATAACCCCTGAAAACTTGATTAAAGGTGTCAGTAACGGCTTTTATGTTACAGATATGATAGGTAGTAGTGTCTCTATGATTACTGGCGATTATAGTCGTGGAGCTAGTGGATTTTGGATAAAAAATGGTGAGCTATCAATCCCAATTACTGAAGCCACTATTGCTGGCAACTTAAAAGAAATGTTTATGACACTTCAGCCTGCAAACGACTTAGACTTTTCGCATTCTATGAATAGCCCAACCCTATTGATTGAAGGGATGACTATTGCAGGAAATAGTTAATTGAAAAAACAAGTTGATGATAATAGTTTCAATAGATTTGCTGCATGGTTTGATATGCTTATCAAAGATCATGGGTTCTTAAGGCTTTGTTATAATAATTTTCATAAAGTTAATCACAATATTTATAGAAGTAATATGCCCACTCCAATGAGAATTAAAAAATATAGTGAAATTGGTATAAAAACTATAGTTAATTTAAGAGGGGTAAGGAAAGACGGTGGTTGGTTATTAGAAAACGAGGCATGTAAAAAATATAATATTAGGTTAGTTGATTTTAGAGCCAGGTCTAGAGCGGCTCCTGAAAAAGAAATGATTTTTAATGCAGAAAAATTGTTTAATGAAATAGAATACCCTGCTCTTATACATTGCAAATCAGGTGCTGATAGAGCTGGCATTATGTGTGCTCTTTACATGTTAATTTATGAAAAAGAAAAGCCTGAAATTGCTAATAAGCAACTATCATGGAAATATTTACACGTAAAATGGGCAAAGCCTGGAGTTTTAGATTCATTTGTCAAAGAATATGGAGTTGAATATAAAAAATCTAAACAAAAGTTTATGGATTGGGTTAAAAAAAAATACGATCCAATAATGTTAGAGAAAAACTTTAGATCCATATGGTGGGTCAATAGACTGGTTGATGATATTCTTAAAAGAGAATGATAAACTAAACATTATTAATGTTAAGCTTATAGAGCTTTCTATATAAGCTTGACTTCTTTACTAGGTCTTGATGCTTACCAAGCTCCACTATCTTGCCTTTATTAAATAATATTATTTGATCAAAGTTTACGATGTTAGATAATTTATGGGCTACTGTAATAGTTGTTTTATTTTTAGTAAGTTTTTCTAAAGCTTTATTTACTTCATCCTCGGTTTTAGTATCCAGAGCACTTGTAGCCTCATCTAACAATAGTATAGGCGCGTCTTTTAAAATTGCTCTTGCAATAGATATACGTTGTCTTTGTCCTCCAGAGAGATTTTTTCCTCCTTCGCCTAAAAGAGTATTATAACTATCGGGTGTAGTCTTAATAAATTCATGTATGCCTGCATTTTTTGCAGCTTTAATTATATCATCATCATTAGCGTCTAAATTTCCAAATCTTATATTTTCTAAAAAAGTTTTATTGTAAATGACTGTATCTTGACTCACTAATGCGACATTATCTCTGAGAGAGTTTAAGTTTATATTTTTTAAACTTTGTTGATTTATAAAAATTTCACCTGATAGCGGATCATAAAATCTAGATATTAAATTAATAATCGATGACTTACCTGCGCCACTCTGGCCAACTAAAGCAACTTTAGTACCCGCTTCAATAAAGAAGTTAATATTATCCAAAGCTTTTATTTTATTTGTGTAAGAAAAATTAACGTTTTTAAATGTAATATTTGGAGGGCTTTTTTTATTTAGTTTTAATTTAACTGCTGAATGTGAATTAGATACTTTTGAAGCAACATTTAACTGACTATATATTCGAGTTAATGCTGATAAAGCTTCTTGTAACACAGTATTAAATGTACCTAAAGCTCTGGCAGGTTGTGCTATCATGAGAAGAGCAGTGACATAACCAACAACACTTCCAGGAGACAACTCCCCCATTGATACCCTATAACTGGCTAAGCCAATAACACAAGCGGCTGCCACACCACCGAGAACTTCTAAAATAGGTAAAACTTTTGCTCTTCCAATCACGAGATTGAACATTTTGTTAAAGAGTACGTTTAATACATTCTCTGATCTTTTGATCTCCATTTTTTCTAAATTATACGATTTAACCATTCTAATTCCCTGTAACATTTCAGTCAGAGTTGAGGTAACTGTTTCCATCTGTTCTTGCAGTGTCGTTGCTATAATTTTTTGTTTTTTTCCTATTTTAAATATGGGATTTAAAGCAATTGGATATATTACAAAAACTAAAATAGATAACAACCAATCCAACCATATTAAATAAGACATTAATGCAATAATTGTTAAGGTATCTCTAATTAAATTATTAATGCTTCTCTCAAACCCGTCCTTGATCAAAACAACATCATTCATTATTCTTGAAACGTGATTACCAGATGAAAGTTTATTTAACTCTAAAAGGTCAGCACTTATTATATGTTTAGTAAGATTTTTCTGAATATCTACAGAAATTGATAATGATATTTTTGATACTTGTTTAATTTGAAAAAACATGGCTACACCTCTAATAATTGCAACCAAAGCAATAACAAGAGGTAATGTTATCCAATCATTATTTCCACTGTCTAATAAACCATCAAAAACAAGCTGTATTAAATATGGATAAATAGATGCCGTGATAGCAACTAAAACCAATAATAAAAAAGCGAAGAATATGTCAAAAGTATACTTAGAGACAAAATCAAACCAAAAACTTTTAATTACATTTTTATTTATATTTGAAATTATTTAACTTTCTCCCGCCTCAATCAGCCATAATAAAATACGATATTAACTTATTATATTAATAAAGTGTATAGATAGTTATTTTGTTTTATGTAATTTTAATTTAAATTCACCTTTAAATATATTAGTAACTTTTGGATTAGAAGATGAGTGTGATAAAATATTTTAGCAAAACTAAATTTGGCCAGAAGTTCATAGGTTTTGTGTTTTATTCACTTACTAGTTTTGTACATCGTTCTATAAGATGGAAATATCTAATAGAGAGTGAAAAATCTAATATATTTAATAATAATCAAAAAATGATTTTTTGCTGTTGGCATAATAGATTATTTTTAGGACCTCATATTTTACCAAGAAACAGAAAAATTAATGCACTTCAATCCAGTCATTCTGACGGCATGATCACCTCAACAGCTTTTAAATTTCTTGGGATGAACGTTATTTTAGGATCATCTAATAGGGGTGGAATGCAAGCATTCAGACAAATGGTTAAATGCATACAATTAGGCGAAAGTGTTGCTATTACTCCTGATGGCCCTAAAGGTCCTAAAGAAAAAGTAAAAGATGGAATAATAAAACTAGCTCAAATAACAAATTCACCCATAATCCCACTTGTCTGGTCTACTAAAAAATTTAAAATAATAAATTCATGGGATAATTTTGTTATACCTATGCCATTTTCAAAAGGGGTATATAGTTTTGGAAAACCCATTTACATTAAAAAAAAGATTAACGAAAATGAATTAGCGATGAGCAAACAAAAACTTGAACTTGAACTTAAACGTCTTACAAAGTTGGTTAATCAAGAATTAAGTTAAAATTATTTAGGCTTTAAAAGAGAAATACATGTCACTTACCATCTACAATTCAATATGGGGATTTGTTAAGTTAATATTAGAACCCTATTTAGAAAGACGTGTTAAAAAAGGTAAAGAGGACGTTCACAGGATTAATGAAAGATATGGGATTTCAAATAAAATTAGACCCAAAGGGACTCTGATATGGTTACATGGAACTAGTGTAGGAGAGTCAGTTGCTGCATTAGCATTAGCAAACTCAATGAAAAAAAATGGTTTTGGTAAAAATAATAATGAGTTTTTTTTATTAACAACTAACACTTTGTCCGCTGCAAAACTAATCAAAGATAAAATTAAAAAAGGTCTGCCTGCTATTCATCAGTATCACCCTTATGATCATCCTGAATTTGTTTCTAAATTCCTAAAACACTGGAAACCTAGTATGGCAGTCTTTTTGGAATCTGATTTTTGGCCTAATTTAATATACTTAACGTCAAACACAAAAATTCCTACTATTCTAGCATCCTCTCAAATGTCTGACAAATCGGCACGTTTTTGGACAGGGTTAGGGTATTTTTTAGCAAGAAAAGTTTTTGGCAAAGTGGATCATGTTCTAGCTGTTGACCCAAAGCAAGAAGCTCTTTTTAAAAAACTAGGCGCGAAGAACGTAAGAAGCCTTACAAGCTTGAAATCAATTGCAGATAAACCGCCCGTAAACAAAAATTATATTTTTAATTTAAAAAAGGATTTATCAAAAAAGAAAATATTACTTGCATCATCCACCCATCCTGGTGAAGAGGAACTAATGATTAAGTTAGCAGATTTTTTAAGAAAAAATGCTAAAGATGACGTATTAATTATAATTGCCCCCCGTCATATTAAGAGGAGTTTATCTATTCAAAATAGAATCAAAGCTGCAGGTTTTGATATAAAGTCTAGAAGTAAAAGAGAGTTTCCATCTAAAAATGATGTTTTCTATCTTGCTGATACGATGGGTGAAATGGGCTCTTTAATTGAAATAGCAGATCTTGTTTATGTCGCAGGTTCTATGGTTCCTGCTGGAGGCCATAGTCCATCTGAAGCATCACAATTTGGTAAAGCAGTGATAATGGGACCTCACACAGAAAAATGTAATGCGCAAATCAAGGATCTTGTATGGTCAGGTGGTGCTATCCAGATTGAAAAGAATATCAACATGAATAAGAATTTTACTGATAGTATCTTTGAACTATTAAGTAATCCAGAACGTATTGAGGATATGGGCAAAAACAGCCTAATTGCCTCCGGGTATGCTCAACAACGCGCGGATGAAGCAAGCGTATATTTATTAAAATTACTTCAAAAAAATGATAAAAAAAAGCTCTTGTATAATGATTAATACACCAGAATTTTGGTATAAAAAAGATTTAATTTCTAAATTCAAAACCCTTTTATTGCTTCCTTTTTCTATTATCTGGATCCTACTTTCGTTAATTAAGAAAAATTTTGCAAAAAGATATAAATCTCATCTAAAAGTAATTTGTATAGGTAACTTAAGTATTGGTGGAACAGGAAAAACACCCTTTTCAATAAAAACATATAAAATATTAGAAATCCTGGGTTATAAACCTGTGTTTTTAACGAGAGGGTACAGAGGTCTTACAAAGGGTCCAATCCTAGTAAACAAGTCACATAACCACAAAGATGTAGGCGATGAAGCCTTATTATTAAGCAAAGTAGGCACAACAATTGTATCATCAAACAGATGTATAGGAGCTAAATATATTGAAAACCTAAAAAAGAACTATGATGTAATCATAATGGATGACGGACTTCAGAACTATCAATTAGAACAAGATATCAAATTACTATTAATAGATAAAAAATTATTATTTGGGAATGGATATTGTATACCTGCAGGCCCATTAAGACAGACAATTACTCAAGGTTTAAAGAAAATTGATGCAATAATTTTTACAGGTGATGGTGATACCAAAGATATAAATCTCAATTTTATTAACAATATTCAAAATTTTGATACTAAATTAGAAATAAAAAATACCTTTAAAACGAAACAAAATAATTTTTTAGCATTTTGTGCATTAGGTAATCCTATAAAGTTTTTTAATACACTTAAGAAAAATAATTTTAAAATTGTATTAACCAAATCTTTTCCAGACCACTATGAATATAAAAACAAAGATATAAACACATTAAGAGAGGAGGCTGATAATAGAAACTTAAAACTAATTACGACTGAAAAAGACTATGTTAAGATTGATGATAAAGAAAATGAAATAAGCGTTCTACCAATTGAAATTAATTTTAGTAAGGCTGATGGTAATAAATTTAAATCATTTTTAAAGGAAAAAATAAATGACTGACCCCATCAGTTTTAAACTTAAGAAACACTTTGATAGATATATTCATGATCCCATTGCAGCGCTGATTGCTATTCCTTTATTTTTAATACTTAAAATTTTACCTTATAAATTATCTTCCTATCTATGTGGTACTTTAATGTACTTAATTGCACCGTTTACCTCATATAATAACCGTGTGAAAAGACATATGTGCATAGCCTTTCCTAAAAAATCATCTAAAGAAATTAACAAACTTGTATTTAGACATTGGTTTATGCTCGGCCAAACAATTGGTGAAATGCCTCATATAAACAAAATGATAAAATTAGGAGTTTTAGAAACTGATGGCTTAGAAAAAATTAAAACTGGCCCTGCTATTTTAGTAGGAGCACATATGGGCAATTGGGAATTTTTACTAAGAGTTGGAGATCTAGCTGGAAGGAGAGCTGGTTATGTATTTAGACCAATTAATAATTGGATATTAAATAAAATACAAATCCATAGAAATAAAGACGCTAATGCAGATTTTTATAGGAAAGGACGTCTGGCTGCAATTGGAATGGCTAGCAAAATCAAAGCTGGAGAAATTGTAGGCTTAACTGGCGATCAATTACTAAGAGAAGGTATTAATGTTCCATTTTTTGGCGTAGAAACTCCTACTCCACAAGCCGCCGCAATCATGGCTTTGAAATGGAACACCCCAATTTATATGGTAAGAATCGAGCGATTTAATGGAATTAGGTTTAAGATGACGGTAGAGGATAAACTAAATATTCCTACGAATTTAGACAAAGAAAGAGCAACATATGAAATTACAAGATTAATTTCTTCTCGAATAGAAGAATGGATTATAGATAAGCCAGAACAATGGCTATGGGCGCATAGGCGTTGGGGGAAACAACTCAAAAGAAACTAGACATTACAAGTCTAATTGTCCTGATCTAATTTGATCAGAAAACTTTATCCTAACTCTAGCATTTTTAGGTGCTTCACTACTGAGCTTAATTGGTTTTCCTTCGTTATCCATTACTAGAGAAAATCCTCGCTCTAAAACCCTATTAAAGCTTGAAGCCTCTAAAAGCTGGTTGAGAGAATTTAACTTAGTCTCTTTTTTTGAAACAATGTTTTCTAAATAATTTATGAATTTTGTTTCCAGAAGTTTTACTTTAGCGTCTAAGTTGTTAATCAAAATTTTTGGAGGAGTAAGTCTTTGAGCATATTGGTTAACTCTATTTCTGTTTTCAACAAATATTGCGTTAAATAAACTTTCTATATCTTTATAAATAAAATCTAGCTTTTGATTTTTATTATCAAAGATTTGATCAGGTTTTCCTAGAAGTTTTATTAAACTATTTAACTGATCTTTGTTGTTTTTAATTTTATTTGTATATGAGGTATTTAGTCTTAGCTTTAGTTCATTGATTCTCGCAAGTAATTCATCTCTTACTGGCACTGATTTTTCTGCCGCTCCTGTAGGTGTCGGAGCTCTCAAATCGGATACAAAATCTATTAACGTAGTGTCTGTCTCATGTCCTACAGCTGAGATGACAGGAATAGAACTATTAAACACTGATCTCACTACAATCTCCTCATTGAAAGACCACAGGTCTTCAAGGCTGCCACCTCCTCTTGCCACAATAAGTAAGTCTGGTTTTTTAATATTTGTTTTATCAGTGAGTTGATTGAATTTGTCGATAGCATTGGCAATTTGTTTTGCTGATCCATCACCCTGGACGGCAACAGGCCACAAATAAACATGAGACGGGAACCTATCTGATAATCTGTGTAAAATATCTCTTATTACAGCCCCTGAAGGACTGGTTATTACACCTATTCTTGCTGGCAGATAAGGAATTGGTTTTTTATATTCTTGTTTAAACAAGCCTTCAGCAAGAAGTTTCTTTCTTCTATCTTCAAGCATTTTAAGGAGAGCACCTTCGCCTGCAATTTCCATATTATCTACAATAATTTGATATTTTGACTGTCCTGCAAAAGTCGTAATCTTACCAGTGCATATTACTTCAATACCTTCTTCGGGCCTGATCGACAGCCTAGGCATCGTGTACTTCCATATGATGGCAGCAATTGTTCCTTCTGTATCTTTAAGTGTGAAATAAACATGACCAGAACTTGGAAATGAAGGTCGTGAAATTTCACCTCTAATCCGTATATAACTAAAATTAGTTTCAACTAATTTTTTAATTACATGAGAAAATTCACCAACAGAATAAACTGGATTATTTGAATTATTTTCCATTAAAAATCATTAAAATTTATATTTGTCATAAATTGATACTATGGCATATTGTAAAAAATCTAAAGCATTTTGGAGTATATAATTTTATGAATATTTTAGTAGTTGGTGGCGGTGGCAGAGAACATGCGATAGCTCATTACTTATCTAAATCTCCATTAACAAAAAATCTTATTGTGGCACCTGGAAACCCAGGTATTAAAAAATTTGCAGAATGTTATCCCATATCAGTGGATGATATAGAAGGACAATGCAAACTGGCTAAAGATAAAAATATAGACCTCGTTTTTATTGGACCCGAAATACCTCTAGTTCTCGGATTAAAAGATAAGTTGTCTGAAATAGGAATTAAAGCTTTTGGTCCATCTGCTAAAGCAGCTCAATTAGAAGGATCCAAAACCTTTTCTAGAAATTTCTGTAAAAGGAATAATATTCCACAACCTGATTTTATATATTGTAATGATATAAAAACTGCAAAAGACCAAATAGAGCTATTGAATGGATACTGTGTTGTAAAAGCAGATGGTCTTGCTGCAGGCAAAGGAGTTGTTGTTTGTGATACAGTAGAAGAGGCTATAAACGCATCTACTCAAATGTTAGAAAATAATAAGTTTGGAGATGCTGGTAAATCTATTTTAATTGAAGAAAGAATAACAGGTATTGAGGCAAGTATATTTGCAGTATCTGACGGGGATACTGCAATAATCTTAGGTACAGCTCAAGATCATAAAAGAGCATATGATAATGATCAAGGGCCGAATACGGGAGGAATGGGCGCTATATCTCCCGCACCTGCACTGAATGACAGTTTAAATCAAGAGATTTTTAATAAAATTATAATCCCAACCATTAATGGAATGAAGTCAGATGGCATTGTTTATGAAGGTATTTTATACGCAGGCATAATGCTTACCAAAGATGGACCTAAAGTCATTGAGTTTAATTGTAGGTTTGGAGACCCTGAAACTCAAGTTGTTCTTCCTAGACTAGAAACAGATTTAGTCGAGATTGTTAAAAATACAGTCGACAAAAAACTCAACGGTATGAAAATTGATCTGTTTGACAATACTGCAATTACAGTTGTACTAGCCAGCCAAGGTTATCCAGGAGATTTTAAAAAAGGTAGTGAACTACCGCTACTCAATAAATATGATCAAGAGACAAATATATCAATCTTTCATTCTGGAACCTCTGAAAATAATGAAAAAAAACTCATATCTAATGGTGGTAGAGTTTTATCAGTTACTGCTATTGGGCAAAACGTAAAAGAATGTAGAGATAAAGCTTATAAAACCATTGAAGATATAAATTGGGAAAAAGGTTTTTACAGAAAGGATATTGGTAAACTTTAGTTAGATCTTAACTTATTAAAAAAATCTTTCAATAATAGTTCCGATTCATCTTGTAAAAAACCAGAATAAATTTCTATAGACCCATTAGCTTCATCTTTTTTAAGAACTTGAGGGCCATTTTCTATGGCACCTCCTTTTTTATCCTCTGCACCAAAATATAATCTTCTTATTCTAGTTTGTTTTATAATACCTGCGCACATTATACATGGCTCTAACGTTACCCAAAGATCGTAAGTATTTAAAAATCTATTTCCTGTGATGTGAAGGACTTTTTCAATTACTAATTTTTCAGCATGACAAGTTGAGTTATTATTAAGTTCTACTAAATTATGTGCTTTTGCAATTACCTCTCCCTTATCGTCAACTATTACAGCACCAACTGGAACCTCTTGTTTATTTTTAGCTTTCATAGCTTCTTCTATAGCAATTCTCATATAATCAATTTGATAAGACATTAATTTAACCCTTACTCCTTAGAAATATTGCTAATAATTATTAAAAGCTATAATACAAAACTATGAAAACATCTTTTAAAAAAAATAATTCTGAATTTTCTGAACAAAATAAAGAAAATCCAGTGCCAGAAATTTTAAGGACTAATTCAGAAAGAATAGCCAAGGTAATTGCTAGGGCTGGACTTTGTTCTAGAAGAGAAGCTGAACGATGGATTGTAAATGGACAAGTTAAACTTAATAACAAAGTTATAACTGAATGTGGAGTTAATGTAACTTCAAAAGATATCATTGAAGTAAATGGTCAGCCCTTACCATCTCAGACCATTACAAAATTATGGCTGTATCACAAACAAAGAGGTCATTTAGTTACTAATAATGATCCTGAAGGTAGATTAACAATCTTTGAAGATCTAAAAAGTAAAATAGACACGCGACTAATTTCAGTGGGTCGTTTAGACATGGATTCAGAAGGACTTTTATTACTTACTAATGATGGTGACTTGGCAAGAAAGCTAGAGTTACCCTTAACTGGTTGGTTGCGTAAATACAGAGTTAGAGTTCACGGTTATGTGTTGGCAAAAGATTTAGAGCCTCTGAAAAATGGGATAACAGTTGACGGGATTAAATACGGCAGAATAGATGCCACATTAGATAGACAGCAAGGAAGTAACGCCTGGCTTACTTTAAGTTTTCGAGAAGGTAAAAATAGAGAAGTAAGAAAGGTTATGAACTATCTTGGCTATAATGTTAACCGTCTAATAAGAATTTCTTTTGGCCCTTTTAATCTTAAAAATTTGCCTGCTGGTGAACTAGAAGAAATAAAAAGTAGAGTATTGAACGACCAATTAGGGTTATCAAAACTAAAAAAACAAAACAAAAAAAAATATAAAAGACTATGAGAATAATAAGTGGAAAATTTAGAGGGTTAAAACTTTACCCCCCACTTGACTCAAATACTAGACCTACATCTGATAGATTAAAAGAATCTCTATTTTCAATCTTAGAATCTCATAAATACAATCTGAATTTAAGCACATCTAAAGTTCTTGATATTTGTAGTGGAACTGGAGCACTAGGAATTGAGGCAATATCAAGAGGTACTGAACTTGTATATTTCATTGAAAAAGACCCAAAGGCAATTCACGTAATTGAAAAAAATATTTCAAAATTAAAGATAAAAAATCAAAATGAAATTCAAATTAATTTAATAAAGGATGATGCAGTAAAGGCACTTAAGAAAATAAGCACTATATTTAATATAATTTTTATAGATCCTCCTTATAATTCATCGATTATTGAAGAGTGTTTAATTGGCTTAAAAGAATTAAACTTAATTAATAATGACAGCTATATTTTTGCTGAAAGTAGTAAAAAAGAAAGTTTTCAAGTAGAAGGATATGAAGTATTTGATACTAAAGCATACGGTAAATCTAAATTAACGATCTTAAGATTAATTAGATCAGGCTCTATTGAATAACTTTTCAATATCTTTTAATGAAAGACTTATAGAAGTAGGCCTACCATGATTACATTGACCTGAATTAGGAGTTATTTCCATTTCTCTTAGTAAATTATTCATTTCAGTTTCATTTAAAACTCGTCCTGACCGAACAGACCTGTGGCAAGCAATATTTCCTAATATCAAGTCAACTTTGGCAAGATAGGACGATGGTAGACCAGCTGAGGATAAATCATCCCCTAAATCAATAATAATTTGTTTTATATCTGCGTGCCCAATTAGCGCCGGAATTTCTCTAACTATAACCATACCTGCACCGAAAGGTTCAATAACAAAACCTATTTCTGATAATAAATCTATATTTTCTATGATTAAAGCTAATGGTATTGGCTGAAGATTTATTACTTCTGGAAGTAATAAAATTTGCTTTTCAATAGATTTATTTACTCGTGCAGACTTCATTTTTTCTAATACCAACCTCTCATGAGCTGCATGCTGATCTACTATCACAATACCATTTGAATTTCTTGAAATTATATAGTTTTTATTGAATTGCGCGAGAGCAACGCCCAAAGGAAAGTCATCTTGTTGATCATTTGGCGGTGTTGGATTTTCTTCATTGATACTTTTGATAGATTTTATTGATGGAGAAAGTTTATTATTTTCAAAGAATGTTTGAGTTTCATTAACATAGTTTTCTATGTTTATGTTTTTGTATGTCTCAAACCGAGTTATTGCCTCTTTGGAAATATCACCTGTAGTTCGACTAAAGCTAGCATTTAATTCACGGCTAATTGATCCAACTAATAAACTTCTTATCAAAGCATTATCTTGAAATCTAACCTCTGTTTTACCTGGATGAACATTTACATCTATAAACTCACTGGGAACCTCTATAAATAGACAGAAAAGAGGAAATCTACCTTTTGGAAGTGTATCACGGTAAGCAGCTCTTATCGCACCTGATAAATTTCTATCTTGAATACACCTCCCGTTTACAAATAAATATTGCTGATTATGATTTGATTTGTTCATAGTGGGCAGACTAATTAAACCATGTATCTTTGCAAATTTTTCTTCTTTAATAGGTTTGACATTATTTATTTTTATAGCTTCCTCTGTAAAACTCTGACCCATAATATTTGTTATTCTATTCAAAAATAAGTCATCGGAATTGAGTTCTGGTTTAATATTTAATAATTCTTTACCATTTGCTTGAAATTTAAAGCCAATCTTTGGATTTGCCAAAGCTTGCTTTAATATCATTTGATTACAATAACCGCTTTCAACTTGAGAAGATTTCAAAAATTTCAATCGAGCAGGTGTTGCATAAAAAAGTTTTTTTACAGATATAATAGTCCCTGATTGTCTAGAAGAAGGATAAATTTCTTTAACAGTTCCTGCAATCACATCTAAAGACCAAGCCTCATCAGATTTTATAGATCTTGTTTGAATATTTAGCTCACTTACTGCAGCAATTGAAGGAAGAGCCTCTCCCCTAAAACCTAGATAATCTATCTTGATTAGATCATTTTTAGGTAACTTTGATGTGGCATGTCTTTCAACTGCCAAAGGGACATATTTTTTTTCTATTCCAATTCCATTGTCAGATACTGATATTAAATTTTTACCACCATCTTCAATTAAAATGTTTATTTGAGTTGATTTAGCGTCAATGGCATTTTCAATTAACTCTTTAAGTGCCGATGACGGCCTTTCAACAACTTCACCCGCCGCAATTTGATTAATAAGGTTATCCGGAAGTTTTCTGATTTCCATTTAAAGTCTTTATCATTTAATAACTATTGGTTTTCCAGAATTTATATCAAGAGCCGGAGTAGGGCTTGAATTTGGTTTTTCTCCTGATAACTTATTGTTTCTAAGTCTTAATGCTTCTTTTTTCCCATTCAAAACCGTTCCAGTCTTAGGAACATTACCAAACAAAATATCAATTCCCCTTCTTTCACTTAAGGAAACACCTAATGTTTCTTCATCAACAATTTTTCTAATATCTTTTGGAATGTCTTTTGAAATAAATAACTCTTTAAAACTTGAGATATTATTTGTATCATTAATTTTTATCTTTTCACTTAAACTAAAATTTTCTTTCACTAATGCGTTTTTATTTTTAAAAACTTCAGGGTCAATATTATATCCAGGTGGCACTAAAAGAGAGGGTGTGGTTGAAACTAAAAATTCATCTGGTATTACTTTTTCTTTTCCAACAGCTTTTCTAAAATCAGAACAACTTGAAATTGACATTATTAAAGGCAAAAAACAAAATGACATTTTAAAAAATTTACTTTTCATAATAAGAACTCTCAGAAGTAAAAAATTGATTAAAGAGAAATAAACCTGCACCAATGAATATTACTGTATCAGCAAGATTGAACGCTGGCCAGTGTAAATCTTCAATATAAAAATCAATAAAGTCAACAACTTTACCATAGATTATTCGGTCAATAGCGTTACCTATTGCTCCACTAGCTATCAATATGAAGCCAAGAGATGAATATCTAGGTAACTTAAAAGAAGAGAGTATTAACCAAACACTGACCGAAAGCGCAAAAATTGTTAGCCCATACCTACCAATTTGTCCTAAATCTTGTAAAAACCCAAACGAGATTCCACTATTCCAAACTGGTGTAAACGATAAAAATGATGTTAATTTAATTGACTTATATTCAATAAATAAGTTTTCTATTGCCCATGATTTTGTAAGATAATCTAACACAACAAATATAATCAAAATTAATGTTAGATTAAATATTCCAAAGTTTTTTTTCATTAAATTAACGCTTAACCACAATCGAACATCTGTTGCAAATTTCAACTTCATCTTTCACTTCTTTAACAACTTTCCAACATCTCAAACATTTTCCACCAGAAGCAAGTTCAACTTCTACATTCATAGAGTTGTTTTCTAATTGATTATTCAAATTTACTTCTACATCAGAACAGATAAAAAGTTCAGGTAAGTCAATGTCTTTTAGTTTTTCATGTACATTTTCATTAGCGCCGATAATTACCTTTGCCTGTAAGCTTGACCCTAACAAACCTTCTTTCCTTTTTTCTTCTATTGCAGTTGTAACAATTGATCTAAATTCTCTAATTTCAGACCATTTATTTCCTAACATTTCATTATGCCAATTTATGTTTGACTTAAAATAGGTTTGAAGATGTACAGAATTTTCAGGATCTTTGTACCTGTTTTGCCATGCTTCTTCAGCTGTAAAACAAATAATTGGTGCCAACCAAGTTGTTAAAGATTTAAATAAAATATCCATAACAGTTCTACATGCACGTCTATTTTTACCATTTAATTCATCGCAATATAAAGTGTCTTTCCGTATATCAAAGTAAAACGCAGATAAATCAATAGTACAAAAATTATGAATATCTGTATAAATATCATGGAGATTAAAATTTTTCGTATTTTCTAGAATTTTGTTACTTAATTCAGAAACTCTATGCAATACCCATTGTTCTAACTCAGGCATTTCATTAAAATCTACTTCTTCATTTCTTTCAAATCCGTTAAGTGCACCTAAGAGATACCTCAATGTATTCCTTAACCTTCTATAATGATCAGCATGCCTTACAAGGATTTCTTTACCAATTCTTAAATCATCATAATAATCAGAACCAACAACCCATAAACGTAAAATATCAGCTCCAAACTCATTAATCACTTTTTGAGGTGCTGTAATGTTTCCAAGGGATTTTGACATTTTACGACCCTGTTGATCTAAAACAAAACCATGTGTTAATACAGCATCATATGGAGCTCTTCCTCTTGTTCCACAGCTTTCTAACAAAGAAGAATGAAACCAACCTCTATGCTGATCAGTACCTTCTAAGTACAGAGAAGCTGGCCAAAATAAATCGTCTCTATCTTCTAAAACAAAAGCGTGAGTAGAACCTGAGTCAAACCAAACATCAGCAATATCCATTACAGCTTCATAATCATCAGGATTATATTTTGAACCTAGAAAATAGGATGATGGCTTTTGAAACCATGCATCCGCACCTTCAACTTTAAATGCCTCTACAATTTTATCAACAACGTCTTGATCCCTCAAAGGTTCTTGTGTTTTTTTATTTACAAAAATAGCTAGAGGCACACCCCATGCCCTTTGCCTTGATATACACCAATCCGGCCTATCTTCAATCATTTTGGTAAGTCGATTTTCTCCTTGTGGAGGGTAGAAGGTAGTTTCAGACAACGCCTTGAGGGCAGTATCTCTTAGATCATTTGTTTTCATGGATATGAACCACTGTGGAGTTGTTCTAAAAACAAGCGGTGCCTTTGATCGCCAACTGTGAGGATAAGAATGTTTTAAAGTCCCTCTCCCAATTAAAGCACCATGCTCTGACATTATATCCGCAATTTTTTCATTATCTTTCAAAACTCGAAGACCACCTAAAAGAGGTAACTTATCGTCTAATATACCATTGTCTGAAACAGTTTCAGGTATTGGTAGATTATTTTTTTTACCCAACTCAAAATCGTCGGAACCATGTCCTGGAGCAATATGAACAAAGCCAGTACCTTGATCAGTTGTAACAAAATCAGCTTCTAATAATAGGACCTCATGATCATAACCAAACTTATTTAATGGATGACCGAGAATAGATCCTTTTAAGTCATCACCCTTTAATTTATTTGAAATTTTATAATCAGATATCAACAATTCTTTTATGACTTCTTCTAACAAATCAGAAGCTATTAAAATTTTGTCACCTCTCTTTGCTAAAGAACTTTCTTCAACATCTGAAATATCTAATAATGAATATTCAATATCTTTACCATAAGCAACAGCGCGATTGCCTGGCATTGTCCATGGAGTAGTTGTCCAGATTATAATTTCATGGCCAGTTAAATTATTATTTGGTGATTTTAAAATAGGAAATCTAGCAAATATAGTTGTACTAATGTGATCATGATATTCTATTTCAGCCTCAGCAAGTGCTGTTTTTTCAACCGGTGACCACATAACTGGCTTAACACCTCTATATAAACCACCATTCATAAGAAATTTACCAATTTCAGACATTATACGAGCTTCAGACTCATATTTCATAGTAGAATAAGGTGCCTTCCAATCCCCATACACACCTAATCTCTGGAACTCTTCTGATTGAATATCCATCCATTTTTTTGCAAAGTCTCTACACTCTTTTCTAAACTCAACAACAGGGATATCGTCTTTACTCTTTTTCTTTTTTCTGTAGTTTTCTTCTATCTTCCATTCAATCGGCAACCCATGACAATCCCAGCCAGGTACGTAATTAGCATTTTTACCCAGCATAGATTGAGACCGATTAATTACATCTTTAATAATTTTATTTAATGCATGCCCTATGTGTAAGTTACCATTTGCATATGGAGGTCCGTCATGCAGTATAAACGGCTCTGAATTTTTTCTTTGTTCCCTTAATTTTTTATATAAACCAATATTTTCCCATACTTTTAATATTTGAGGCTCTTTTGCAGGCAAGCCTGCTCGCATAGAAAAATCTGTTTTTGGTAAGTAAACGGTATCTTTATAATCAGTCATTTTTTTCTCTTTATTGATAATAAAAACCTAATTTTTTTGATTTTTATAAAGTATTATTTTACATCCTATTAACTTGATATGTAAATTATTTTAAACTATGAAATTTTTTTGCTTTTTGTGTATCAATCCCAATTTGTTTTTTTAGCTCCAATAAAGAGCTAAACTTTATCTCTGGTCTTAAAAATTTTAGAAGCTCTACCTTAATCCTTTTATTATAAAGATTAATATCAACACCATGATTTTGAAAATCAATAACATGAGTTTCTATGTTAATATCATCGCCTGAAACAGTAGGTCTTTTACCTATATTTGAAATAGATGGCAACCAATCATTTATTGTTTTATTTGTTTTGTGGTCAATAATTTTTAACTTTGTTACATAAACACCAAAAGGTGGCTTTAAAAAATAACCCATATCAAGATTTGCTGTTGGAAAACCTAATTCTCTTCCCTGTTGCTTTCCTTTTTTAACAATGCCGGTAACGCACCAGTTTCTACCCAATAATGTATTTGCAGTTTCTAATTCTCCATTAGAAATAAGACCTCTTATAGATTGAGAGCTGATAACAGTTTTGTCTTTACCATCCAATGATTTAGTTTGTTCTAAATCTACAGTTATAATCTCTAAGCCTATTGCTTGAGAAAATTCTTTAGAGTTTTGAATAGTGCCTTCTCTGTTTTTTCCAAATCTAAAATTAGCTCCTGCAAACATCTTTACCACGTTAAGCTGTTGATACAGGATGTCTGAAAGAAATTCATTTGGCGTGCAATTTTTTAATGCTTCACTAAACTCTATTATAATTAAATATTCAACTCCAATTTTCGCTAGTTGATATTCTTTTTCTTGCCTATCTAAAAGTTTGAAGGAAGAGTTATTAAAGTTAAAAAAATCCCTTGGATGAGGATCAAAAGTAACCACTCCAAACGCTAAATCATTTTCATGGGCTTTTACTTTAGCAGCTTCTAATAATCTAACATGTCCCTTATGAACACCATCAAAGTTACCAATAGCAATTGCAATTTTTTTATCAATTACAGTTGGTTGATCACCGTGTTTCCATTTAATAATTTTCATTAAAAACTTATAACCCTATTAAGAATTTTTACTCAAGCTGATTAAAAAATAATTTAGTAATATTTAAAATATATTATATGTTATATAAATTATAATTGTGTGAAATAATATCTTAAAAATAAAGTAACTACATAAAAAAAGTAATGGAGATTTATTTCTTGGGTAACAACATAAACATTAATTTAGAAATTATTTCAAATCTGATTAATAATGTTATTCAAATATTTGTGGCTTATACCGGACAGGTTTTAGGAGCTACTATAATACTGATATTAGGTTTTTATTTTGCAGGTAAACTTAGTAAAGTTGCACGTAAAAACTTAGGTTTGTTTAATAAAATAGACCCTTTAATTGTTCCAATAATCGGTAATATTATACGATATGGTATAATCATAATAACTCTTATAGCTGTTTTAGGACAGTTTGGGGTTCAAACAACCTCAATTATTGCAGTTCTTGGTGCCGCAGGCTTAGCTATTGGCTTAGCCTTGCAGGGAACATTGTCTAATGTGGCAGCTGGAGTAATGTTATTGTTACTAAGACCTTTTACTACTGGTGATTGGGTTGAAACTGGAGGCGTATCAGGAACGATTAGAGAGGTTGGTCTTTTTACAACTATTATTGATACTTTTGATAACGTTTATGTATCTATTCCAAATTCAAGTATTTGGAATAGCACAATTACAAATCACTCACACTATGAAACCAGGCGAATTGATGTTGATATAGGTATTCATTATGATACCAACTTAGAGCTAGCTTCTGAGGTCTTGTTGAGATTAGCTGAGGATAAAAGAGTTATAAACAAACCTAAAGAACCTCAGTTCTTAGTAATGAAATATGATGATAGTTCGATTGTGGTAAGGCTGAGACTATACTCTCATACAAAAGATTGGTATGCACTGTATACTGATTTAATGAAAAAAATAAAACCTGCGCTAGATGAAGCCGGCATAGAAATACCTTATCCTCATAGAGTAATTACCTCTAAAAATATTGTCTGATGTCTACTACAAAAAAAATAAATGATGGTGCAATCAAACTAACTCGAGATAATATTACTCAAGGCCGCTTAGGTGAAAAAATTAGAAGTATTAGTGGAAGTGATAAAGTTCTTACCATGGAAGAGCTTGTTAACGAGCGAAGAAAAATTATACCTGATAAAGGCATTGGTAATGATCTTTATGTATTTGCTTATGGTTCTTTATTGTGGAACCCAACAGTTGAATATGAAGGTCAATTCTTAGCAAAAATATATGGTTTTCACAGAAGTTTTTGTATGAAAACTTATTTAGGTAGAGGCTCTTTTGACAACCCAGGTTTGATGTTGGGTTTAGATAAAGGAGGATCGTGTCAAGGTATGGCATTTAAGTTAAAGAAATCAAATGCAATTAAAAACATAGATATTTTGTTTCAAAGAGAAATGGTCACAGGTGCTTATAGACCTAAATTATTAAAAACTAAATTAGCTAATGGCAAGATAGTATTGTCACTAGCTTTTACTGTTGATAAAAAACATAAAAATTTTTTTGGAAAGAAGGACGTCAAAATTAAAGGAAAAATGATTGCGAAAGCAAACGGCTTTTTAGGAAGCTGTAGAGAGTATTTTGACAACACACTACATAGTTTATCTGAATTAAATATTATTGATAATGAAATGAGAGCTATTTCACGTCATCTAAAAAAATAAAAAACCTACATGTCTTTTTTGATTAAATCAGATGCTTTTTCTGCAATCATCAAAGTAGCTGCGTTTGTGTTACCTGAGGGCATTGTTGGCATAATAGAAGCGTCAGCAACTCTTAAATTTTCAACTCCATTTAGCTTTAAATTTGCATCTACCACAGCATCTTTATCAATTCCCATTCTACAACTTCCAATTGCATGATAAACTGTTGCTCCATTATTTTTGATAAAATTTAATATTTCACTGTCAGTCTTAATATTTTCTCCAGGAAGAGTTTCTTTAATAGAAATTTTTTTCATATTTGAGGTTTTTAAAAGATCTCTGCAAATCTTTACACCTTGGATTAAAACATCTTGATCTATTGTCTCTTTTAAATAGTTTGGCTGTATCAAAGGGGCGTCTTTAATATGACTAGATAAAGCTCTTACATACCCCCTACTTTGAGGCCTTGATTGCCAAACACCGCAAGTAATCCCAGGAATGTTCTGAAGTTTACCTATCATGCCTTCTGTGTAAGAAGCAGGAGTAAACACAAATTGGAGATCAGGTAAATCTATCTCTGGTGAAGACTTTAAAAAAGCACC
>ENA-UOXV01000739-UOXV01000739.1-marine-metagenome-genome-assembly--contig:-NODE-739-length-47314-cov-7.699422_pt1 | contig 47314 bp, 46 predicted proteins | sample MGYA00238165_ERZ766961 | MGnify/ENA primary metagenome ERZ766961 (study PRJEB28924, sample SAMN03173240) | marine metagenome | biome: Marine; feature: Water; material: Subsurface seawater | place: North... | reverse complement strand
AAGGGGGAACCCATGTAAATGGTCTTAGATCGGGACTCACAGACGCTCTAAAAGAGTTTTGCGAATTTAGAAATCTCATTCCAAGAGGAGTTAAATTAACCGCAGATGATATTTGGCTAAATTGCAGTTCTATTTTATCGGCCAAAGTTGTAGATCCTCAATTTACTGGACAAACAAAAGAGAGATTGTCGTCTAAAGATTTTAGTGGCGTAGTTTCTGCCATCATTAAAGACGCCTTTAGCCTTTGGTTAAATCAGCACACAGCAGAGGGAGAGAAAATTGCTCTGATTTGTATTGAAAATGCCCAGTTAAGACAGAAAAGTAATAAGAAAGTAGTTAGAAAAAAAGCAACTGCAGGACCGGCTCTGCCTGGCAAGTTAACTGATTGCACAACAGATGACGCCGAGAGAGGGGAGTTGTTTCTGGTAGAAGGAGATTCGGCAGGTGGATCTGCTAAACAAGCCAGAGATAGGGTATTTCAGGCTATTTTACCTTTAGGTGGAAAGATCTTGAATACTTGGGAAGTTGATGTAGGTGATATTTTGGCTTCACAAGAAGTAAATAATATTGCAGTAGCTCTGGGCGTGGAACCCGGTAGTAATAATTTAGAAGGTTTGAGGTATGGAAAAGTTTGCATCCTGGCGGATGCCGATCCAGATGGTTTGCACATAGCAACCTTGCTGTGTGCTCTATTTCTGCGACATTTTCGTCCTTTGGTCGAGTCAGGGAGAATATATGTTTCGATGCCACCTCTTTTTAGAGTTGATCAAGGCAAAGAGGTTCATTACGCATTGGATGAAGTTGAAAAAGATAAGTTGGTAGAGCAGCTTAAATCTTCAAACAAGAAATCAAAAATTGAAATACAAAGATTTAAAGGTCTTGGAGAAATGAATGCCTCTCAATTAAGAGAAACAACTATGTTGCCAGGTGCAAGAAGGTTAGTGCAACTTACAATCAAAAACGGAGATAAATCTATGCAAGTCATGGACATGCTGCTTTCTAAAAAAGGAGCGCCGGACAGAAAAGAGTGGCTCGAAGATAAAGGAAACTTAGCCGATGTCTGAAAAAACAGAACAACAACCTTTAAGTCAATATACAGAAAAAGCATATCTGGATTATTCCATGTATGTGATTCTAGATAGAGCTCTTCCTCACATAGGAGATGGATTAAAGCCCGTACAAAGAAGAATAATTTACGCAATGTCTGAGCTGGGATTAAGTTCTTCCGCAAAATTTAAGAAAAGTGCAAGGACAGTCGGCGACGTCATTGGAAAATTTCATCCTCATGGAGATACGGCTGCGTATGAAGCTATGGTCCTTCTTTCACAGTCTTTTACAACGCGATACCCTCTTATTGAAGGTCAAGGTAATTGGGGCTCAGTTGATGATCCTAAATCATTTGCTGCCATGCGTTATACGGAATGCAGGCTTTCAGCATATGCAAAAAATTTACTTCAAGAACTAGGACAAGGAACCGTAGATTGGGGCAGTAACTTTGACGGGACTCTTTTAGAGCCTTTACTTCTTCCTGCTAGACTACCAAACCTTTTACTGAACGGGGCATCAGGTATTGCAGTAGGGATGGCTACTGATATTCCTTCGCATAACTTAAAAGAAGTGGTAACAGCTTGTATTAAGCTTTTAGAAGAGCCAAAAACCACTCTAGAAGACCTGTATAAAATTATACCTGGCCCTGATTATCCTACTGAAGCGGAAATAATAACTCCTGTTGATGACCTTAAGAATATTTATCAAACCGGAAGGGGCTCAATTAGAATGAGGGCGACTTACACATTAGAAGATGGTGAAATTGTTATATTGGCTCTGCCCCATCAAACCCCAAGTTCAAAAATTCTGGAGCAAGTTGCTGCTCAAATGGATGCCAAGAAGCTCCCTATGATCGTGGACTTAAGGGATGAAAGTGATGAAGAAAATCCAACTCGATTGGTGTTGGTTCCTAAATCAAATCGTATTGATAAAGATGCAGTAATGAACCACTTATTTGCTACAACTGATTTACAAAAAAATTACAGAGTTAACATGAATATTATTGGTTTGAATGGCAAGCCTCAAGTTCGAGACATAAAATCTGTTTTAAAAGAATGGTTAAACTTCAGGACAGAGACAGTAAAGAGACGTTTACAATATCGTTTGGACTGGGTTCTGGATCGTCTTCATATATTGGAAGGCCTAATGGCAATCTATTTAAATATAGACGAAGTTATTCATATTATTAGGAATGAAGAAGAGCCAAAAAAAATTCTTCAAAAGAAATTCAAGCTAAGCACAATTCAAGTTGAGGCCATACTGGAAATACGCTTACGCCAACTTGCAAAATTAGAAGAAATAAAAATTCAAGAAGAACAGGGTAAATTAGACTCTGAAAGAAAAGATTTAGAGAAAACATTAAGCTCTAAGGCAAGGCTTAAAACTCTAATAAAAAATGAATTGAAAGCTGACATTGATATCTATGGAGATGATCGTAAGAGTCCTATAGTTTCTAGGGATGAAGCAAATGCATTTGATGAAACAGAGTTAATTTCGTCAGATCCAGTAACAGTAATATTGTCTAAGCGTGGTTGGGTGAGGGCTGCTAAAGGTCATGATGTTGAAGCAGAAAAACTTAATTACAGAGAAGGGGACGAGTTCTTTGCTTCAGCAAAAGGAAGAAATAATCAAAATGCCGTCTTTCTTGATTCAAAAGGAAAGGCTTACACTTTACCATGTCATTCACTCCCTTCGGCCAGAGGACAAGGTGAGCCACTAACCGGTAAATTAAACGCAGAATCAGGAGAGACTTTTGCAGGTGTAGTGTCAGGCTCTCTTGATTCTAAAGTAGTTTTAGCAACTAATGCGGGTTACGGTTTTGTAGCTAGATTGGGTGACTTGCAAACTAAGAACAAGTCAGGAAAAGCAGCGCTAAGAGTCCCAGAGGGAGCAAAAGTTCTGCCTCCTCAACTCGTTGCTTCTGTCGATGCCAAGATAGCTGCAATTACTAACATAGGCAAACTTCTAGTTTTTCCAATCTCAGAACTGCCTGAATTATCAAGAGGAAAGGGCAATAAGATTATAGGGATACCAAAGGCAAAGTTTGAATCAGGCGAGGAGTTCCTAAAATTTATAGCAGTAATTGAAGATGGCTCTAGTATTAAGTTAATAAATGGTAAAACTCACTATTCTCCTAAAACAAAAGACTTAGAAAATTTCTTAAGCTCAAGAGGAAAAAGGGGCCTTTCACTTCCTCCTGGTTATAGAAATTTAGATGAAATAGAAGTAACTTCAAAGAATGTTATTGAAGATTCAGAAGAATAAAAATTCTTAATCAGGCATGAAGAATAAGCTCTTTCTGTACGGTCAAAAAGAATTTAATGCCGCTAGGCAGTTAAAAATATTACCCGAAAATCACCCCTCCAATAATCTTCATGGTCATACTTTTAAAGGCGGAGTAAGGCTTGAATTAATAGAGGGCTCAAATCTGTCATTGGCTGATATAAAAGAAGATTTATCTAACGTTATCAGTCCAATGGACTTGAGTTTTTTAAATGAAAGGATTCAGAACCCATCAGATCTTAATTTAGCTAATGAATTGTTTCAAACATATGGGAATGCAGACTTAATCAGCTCTTATATTTCAAGTAGCTCGTCCCAAGGAGCAGGCTATGAAGGCCCAAATAACTCTTATGTTTGGAAAAAATTCTCTTTTCAGGCATCCCATAAGTTGCCTAATGTTCCAAAAGGACATAAGTGTGGAAACATGCATGGTCATACCTTCGTAGTAATACTTTATGCAGAATCATCTGATGGAAGTCATCAAAATTTACTAGATTTGGATCTTTTAAGCGATTCAATCTACTTAGAGTTAAATAAAAAATGCTTGAACAATATAGTTGGACTTGAAAACCCCACGAGTGAATTAATTGCTTCGTGGGTTTATTCAAAGATTAAAGTATCCAATGATTTTATTTCTAAAGTGGAAGTAATGGAAACGGATCATGCTGGCTGTTCTTTTGATGGGATAAATTATAGGATCTGGAGAGATCAAAAATTAGAGTCAGCAATTTCTTACGAATCTGGTGAAGAGATCTACGGCTTTGGTTACACATCCAGGCTTTACGTTGAGTCACCGTTGGACAAGGTTTTAGGTTGGTTGATGGACTTTGGTGATATGAAAGAAATCTTTAAACCCATTTTTCTACAAATGGATCATCAAAATCTTAATGAACTAGAAAATTTAGCCAATCCCTCAATAGTGGATTTGGTAGAATGGATGGGTATTCAATTGATATCAACTCTTCCTGATTTGAGTGGTATTGGTCTATACGAATCTGAAGGAAACGGAGCAGAGTTAATCATCAACAAGGAAAGATAATGAAAGATAAATTCCCTTACTCAGGAAAACCAGCAGTAGTTACAAAAGAAATGTGCGATATGAACGGTCATATGAATGTTGTTCATTATTATCATATTTTTTCAGAATATACGGATCTATATCATGATATGGGTTTTTCCCATGATTATTTTGAAAAAGGGTTTTCTTCATTTACCTTAGAAACCAACCTAAGTTACTTAAAGGAAATTAAAGAAGGCGAGGAGTGTTATCCGTATTACAGGATAATAAATGTAAATCCTAAATTAATTCATTATGGTGGAATTTTATTAACGGAAGAGGGCGCAGTCTCTGCCACTTATGAGACAGTAGAGGTGCACGTTGACATGACTACAAGGAAGTCTTCAAAGATGCCAGAATGGCTTCTAAGCAACCTGAATACAATGAAAGAGGAGCACGCTCAAGCCGGTGATGTAGGTTTTGAATTGAGGCTTAAAATTAAATAGAAGAGAGTTTATTTATAACTTCCTGATTTAAGAGAGGGAGCACTTCTATAGACTTTAGATTTTCTTCAAGTTGTTCAACTTTCGACGCTCCAAGTATCACTGTTGAAACATTTTCATTTAATAAACACCAAGCTATTGCTAGGTTGGAGAGTTTTACTTCCATTTCCTCTGCAATAGGAGCTAGAGCAGCAACCTTAGTCATTCTTTCTTGACCTCGTTCAGATTCAACCATTGATTTCTTTAACCACTCGTAACCTTCTAAAGACGCTCTTGAACCTTCCGGTATTCCTTCTAAGTATTTTCCTGTGAGAGCACCAGAAGCAAGAGGAGACCAAGTAGTGGTTCCCATCCCATATTTCTCAAATATAGGCTGATATTCAATCTCAAACCTCTTTCTGTCTAACAGATTGTATTGCGGTTGTTCCATGGTGGGTGGACTTAAGTGGTTTTTTTCAGCAAACTCATAAGCCTCAGTTATTTCTTCAGCTGTCCATTCAGAAGTTCCCCAATAAAGAATTTTACCTTGAGTAATCAGATTGTGCATTGCCCATACAGTCTCACCAATGGGAGTGTCAGGGTCTGCTCTGTGGCAGAAATATAAATCTAAATAATCTACTTGCAGTCTTTTAAGCGCTTGATGGCAAGCTTCGGTAACATGCTTCTTGCTTAAGCCAATTTGCGTAGGACTGGGTTTTTTATTTGAGCCAAAAAAAACTTTAGAAGAAACACAATAACTATCTCGGGGTCTGTTCAAGGCACTTAATGCTTTACCCATAACAATTTCAGATTCGCCCGCCTCATAGCCTTCGGCATTATCAAAAAAATTAACTCCCGCATCAAAGCAGGTACCAAACATTCTTTCTGCTAGACCTGAGTCAACTTGTTTATTAAAAGTAACCCAAGATCCAAATGATAATTCTGAGACTTTCAGTCCTGATTTTCCTAGTTTTCTGTATTTCATAATTAGTAATTCTATTTAAAGAGAAAGGGCTGTTTCGAGTCGTTTGATGCCTTCCGATATTTCATCTTCACTTATATTTAATGCTGGTGCAAATCTAAGCGTCGATGGTCCTGCAGATACGGCTATTAATCCAGACTCATAACACCTGTCTAGGAGCTTACTCACTTCGCCGTGATTTCGGAGTTCACAACCCACCCAAAGTCCGGAAGATCTAATGGCACTAAAAGCCTGGTGCTTTTTAGAAAGATTTTCTAGCTTGTTAACTAAAAGAGTTTCTTTCTCTTTAACTTTATCTAAAAAAGATGGCTCTGAGATAATATCCAGAACTTTGCTAGCTACAGCACAGGCCATGGGATTCCCTCCAAAAGTTGAACCATGGGAACCAACATTCATTGCAGATGCAATTTTGTCTTTGGTTAATGTTGCGCCTATGGGAATTCCTCCACCCAAACCTTTAGCTGAAGTTAAGATATCTGGTTCAATGCCAAAAGTCATATATCCAAATGTGTGGCCCATTCTTCCTACGCCACTTTGCACTTCATCCATAATTAGAATAATTCCATTTTGAGTGCACAAATCCCTAATCCCGAGCATAAATTCATGTTCGGCTGCTACCACTCCTGCTTCGCCTTGAACTGGTTCAATAATAATCGCAGCGGTTTTATTGCTTATAAGCTTTTCAACGGAACTTAAATCATTGTAATTTGCGTGGAGTATTCCGCCTGGCAGCGGTCCAAAACCTTTTCTGTGGTTATCCGAAGCTCCTAAGGAGATATTCAGCAATGACCTTCCGTGGAAAGAATTATTGAATGCTATTATTTCATTTCTCTCACTTCCGCTCTCGTGATGGTAACGTCTGGCCATTTTTATAGCCGCCTCATTAGCTTCTGACCCTGAGTTGCTAAAATAAACCTTGTCTGCAAATGTTAGATCGATCAACTGCTTGGCTAGATTAATGGCAGGTTCATTAGCAATGTAGTTACTCAAATGCCAAAGTTTTTTGGATTGATCATTTAATGCTGTTATGAGTTCAGGATTGGAGTGACCAAGGCTTGTGACAGCTATGCCTCCACCTAAGTCTATATATTTCTTATTGTTCTTGTCCCAGACGCTAGATCCGCTTGCTTCAACAGGTATAAAACTAGCAGGTGCATAATTAGCCAACATGACCTCATCGTACAAATCTCTTAGTTGTTTATTTTTATCTACATCATTATTCATAAGGTGCAACCTCATTGAAGGAGAGGTATTATAGTAACCCTTCATCCATGGTCAAAATTGAAAGTAATAAAGAAACCAATACGCATCGTATATTACTAAGACCAAATCAATCAACAAGTTGGCGTGTAAGTTTAATTTTTATCGGTTTTATAGCAATAACCTGTTTAAGCATTGGCATCGCTTTTGCTTATTTAGGAGCCACCTTAATTCTTCCTTTCGCAGGCTTAGAGATAATACTTGTAACAGTTTGCGTGTACTTAGTTTTACGCAAAGGTTACAGACAAGAAGTCATTATCATGACTCAAGACAAGTTAAGAATTGAGACAGGTATTGGGAAATCCGAAAAGGTACGGGAGTATTTTAGGATGTGGTCCTACCTTTTAGTAGAAAGACCAACGCATCCATGGTATCCAGCACACATAGTTGTAACTTCAAAAGGAGAGCGAGTGCCTGTTGGAGATTTTCTAACAGAAGATGAAAAAGAGGAACTTGTAATTCGTTTAGAAAGTATTATTGATTCCTTTAATAAAAATCTAATTATCTCTGATTAAATCTTTTTCCTACCATCGCGGAGGCAATGTTAATTTTTTGTATATCAATGGTTCCTCCAGCAATTCCCCAGCCCCAAACATCTCTATATCGTCTTTCCATGGTGTACTCTTTATTAAACCCATAACCGCCCATTAATTGCATTGCTGAGGCAACAACCTCTCTGGCAGTTTCATTTGAAAAACACTTTCCAACACTTGACTCAAATATACTTGGAAAACCTTCTTCTGCATTGTGAGCTGCTCTTTGAATTAACAATCTTGATGCCTCTACTTTCATTGCCATCTCGGCAAGTTTCATTTGAACAGCCTGAAATTCTACAATTGGCTTTCCAAATTGTTCTCTTTCTTGCACATATTGTAAGACTTGTTCAAGAGCTCCAGAGGCTTGACCTAGGCACATAGTGGCATTACCGCATCTTTCTAAGTCAAAAGCTTCCATGAGTTTTTTAAATCCTCCGTCTGCATTTACAACCATGTTTTCTATTGGTACCTCAACTGAGTCTAAGAAGATATCTGCTGAAGGAACTCCATTCCACCCCATTAAATTTTCTTGTTGCCCGAAAGAGAGTCCTTTTGAACCTTTTTCGACGTAAACTGCACCTATTCCTTTTGCTCCTGGTGCATCGGACATTTTGCAATAGACTACATATCCTTCTGAATGACCGCCACCCGAGCACCAACGTTTAGTTCCGTTGATAACAATTTTATCCCCTTGAATTTCAGCTTTAGTTGTCAGGTCTGTTAACGCCGAACCTGCATTAGGCTCCGACATGGACACGGCTATAATAATATTGCCCTTACACACCTCGGTTATAACTCTCATCTTAAGGTCTTCATTCGCAAAGTGTTCAATGGCTTTTACAGGACCCACGCAACTCTCAAATATAGGAAAAGCAACGGCGGAAGATATTTTTGCAAACTCCTCTATGACTAAAAGAGCTTCTAGATTAGAAAGTCCCAGACCTCCGTATTTTTTGCCTACATTGATACCCAAAAAACCCATCTCAGCATATTTTTTTAGCCAATCTTTTGGTAAAGGAATATTCTTCTCTTCCATTTCCAATGCAACTGAGATCATTTCTTTTTGCGCGAAATCTCTTGCAACTCTTTGCAATTCTGTTTGTTGTTCGTTTAGCGTGAAATCCATATTTATCTCCTAATTTAAATAATTCTGTTCGTTTTAAATTTCATAATTTCGTCGTCTGAGTACCCTAAGTCATGAAGGATTTGAATATTGTGTTCACCTAATAAGGGTGCTCTCGTTCTTATTTCACCAGGGTTGTCTGAAAGCTCGATAGCCGGTCCGACTACAGGCACGGTTTTGTCCAGTTCAGGGTATTGCATATCTTTATACACCTTTTGCTCTTTTATGTGAGGATCATTTATAACATCTTTAGCTTTGAGCACTTCACCCACGGGTATTCTTGAGGTTTCCAGTTCTTGCATGGCTTCATGATTGGTTCTTTTTGAACACCACTCGGCCATCTTTTTACTAATAAGCAAACTGTTGTTCCCACGACTTAGATCGTCTTTAAAACGTTCATCGTTCAGCCATTCTTCTGCTCCAACAAGCTCAGTCCATCTTTTAAACAACGGTTGACCCACTGTTTGTACTAGAATCCAGCCGTCTTTGGTTTTGAAGGTGTCCGAAGGACCAGATGTTTGTGCTCTGTTCTGGGAAGCCACTCGATTAACCTTAAGAAGTTCTTGTTCAATAATCAGACTGTTTGTCATCGTTAAAGCAGACTGCAATAAGGAAGTCTGTACTCTTTGCCCTTTGCCAGTTTTCTGTCTTTCCATTAATGCAAGTAAAGTCCCGTATGCTGCTAATGATGCACTGCAAAAATCCACATAAGGAGAATACGCCTTGGATGGGAGGTCAGGATCTCCTGTCATATCCATGGCACCTGACATGGCTTGAGCTACGCCATCGAAACCAACTTTTTCAGCATAAGGCCCTGTTGTCCCAAAAGCAGTATTTGAAGTTAAGACAATGGCGGGATTAATTTTTTTTAATCTTTCGTAGTCCAAGCCCATTGAATGCAAGGTATTTTCTGGCAGGTTTGCAATCACAACATCTGCTTTTTTAACCAACCTTTCGACTATCTCTCTGCCTTCTTCTTTTGTAGGATTAACAGTGAAGCCAAGTTTATTCCTGTTGAGCTGAAGGAACATAGCCCCCTCCTCGTTGTCGGTTACTGGTGTTACAAAACGATCTTCACTTCCGTCAACTCTCTCGATTCTAATAACTTCGGCTCCGTAATCACCCAGCAAGGCACCACAAAAGGGTCCTGCTATGTACCTTCCAAAGTCCAACACTTTTATTCCATCTAATATCCCGTGATTATTGTTATCCATTAACTTTCCTGTGTTTATTAAGAAACTCCCAGATCATATCATTTCCCCAGTTCACTTCAGAAGGATAGTCTTTTTTACAATTGTAATAGTTAGAGACCGTATTCGCCTGTATATCATTCCTGCAATAGCCAGCATCTGGAGTTTGTCCGGGCCAATGATGACCTCCTTCTGGAATCATGCAATTTACTACTTCGTGCGTAGAAATTTTACATTGTTTTCTTGAATAACAAATTAGCCCTTCTTTTTTTGCTATTAAAAGATCATCTCTTATAACTTGGCTATTGCATTGCATTGAATCCGACCATGAAATAAATGAGTTGAGAGGGTTTTCATAGAAATATCCCCCGGCAGACTGAGAGTCATCAGTGGGAGTGGTTTTATCATTCTCACCAAAAATCTGTAAGTAAGGAAGCGATGAATCAGGAGTGCAAGAACGTCCCTTTGCAATTGAGGGAGCAACAGCGACCGCTGCTGTCAATAAATCAGGGTAAGTGCATGCAAATTTATGAGTCATCGCACCGCCATTGCTTAATCCAACCATATACCTTCTTTCTGTATCAACTTTGTAGGATCGTGAAATTACTTCTATTATTTGTTTTATAAATCCTAGGTCATCGTAACAACTTGTCCAAGCACACAAACCAAAGGTCGAACACTCTTTCGGTCTAGGAGCTGGGTTAGTTATATGAGAGCAGCTCGGAGGCTGACCTGGGGTAGGCTCTGCGTTACTGACAATGTCATTCCAAGAGCTTACAAAAGTACTTTTATCACCTTCTGAAGTGTTGAAATGAGATCCTTGAGGATAGACGGCGATATAATTTTCTTTTTCAGCATGAAGATTAAGGCCTTTACTGGTTTCTCTCTCAAAACCGCTAGAAGTTCCTACATATCCGTGCAAGCCTATCACCAAAGGAAAGACTTCTTCTTTTAAATCTTCATATTCATCTGGTAAATAAATTAAGTATTCTCTTTCTTCTCCTTGCCAAAAAATTTTATGGGAGGAGAAATTAGTTTTATCAACACCAAAGGCATTGAAGGACACAATCCCCAGCAGAAAGATTTTTGTTATTAAAAGAAATTGATTCATTAGCCCTAAAAGTGATCCCATGATTATAATAATAGATATATGAGTAAAGTAGAAATACCAGAAGGTTATAAAGAGTTATCATTTAATCAACCACACATAGAAACTTTAGGGCCAGGCTATTACAAACGAGAAGATAATAATCTGTATATGGCTTTTCATGTAAAACCAGAGAATTGCAATGGTTATGGAACTGCTCACGGAGGAATGTTGATGGCTTTAGCAGATTTTGCCATGGCTTCATCCGCAATGAAAGACAGGAACAGTCTAATTACAACTGTAAGTTTTCATTCTGAATTTGTAGCTCCAGCTGAGAAGGACAGTCTTCTAATTATTAGAGCTACTCCAACAAAAGTTGGAAAATCATTGGGCTTTGTCGAAGGAGACATTACAGTTGGAGAAAAAGTTATCATTAATTTTGGAGGAGTCGTTAAAAAGATTTAGCATTTATGAATAAAGATATCGATATAGTAATTTATGGGGCCACCGGCTTCACAGGACAGCTTTGTGTTAAATATTTAAAGTCCGTTGATGACGGTATTACTTGGGCTATAGCGGGAAGAAATAAGGCCAAGTTAGATGAAGTTGCTAAAAACAATGACGTTGAAGTGGAAATTATTGTTGCAGATTGTGAAGATGAAAATGCTCTTGGGTTGTTAACAAAAAGATCTAAGGTGGTTTTGTCCACTGCTGGACCTTTCCATAGATACGGATCTAAATTAGTTGCTTCTTGTGTAGAAAACTCTTCTCACTACGTTGACATCACGGGAGAAAACTTCTGGGTAAAAGGTTTGATTGAAAGGCATCATGAAGAAGCAGCATCCAAAGGAATCAGAATAATTCCTTCTTGTGGTTTTGATTCTATTCCGTCCGACTTAGGTACTTACTTTGCTTCAACTCAAGTTGGTGTTCCTATTAAAAGAGTGGAGTCATTTCATTCTTTCAAAGGAGGCGCGTCGGGAGGTACTCTTGAAACCATGTTCTCAATGGGAAGTCTTGGGCTGGGACCAGAAATGCAAGACACTTTTTTACTCAACCCAAAAGATTCCTATTCTGAAGAACAACGCGAGTTGAGCAGGGACAGGGTTGGAATAGCTAAAAAAGAAGAAATTGAAGCGTGGTCAGGTCCGTTTGTTATGGCTGCAGCTAATACACGAGTGGTTAGGCGAACTGCAGCACTACTTGCAGAAAGACAAGAGAATTATGGAACAGAATTTACTTATCAAGAACATGCCTTCCATGCTTCTAGGTGGAGTGCAATAATCTCTTTATTTTCGACAATTGCAATAGGCATTGTTCTTGTTACCCCTTTAAAACACTTGGTTAGACCTTTCATGCCAAAGCCAGGAGAGGGGCCAAGCGAAGAAGTCCAACGCACAGGTTTCTTTGATTGTAAATTTATAGTTGAAACCGAAGATGGAGACAAAAGTGTTTTTAGAATGTTCGGAGAAGGTGATCCGGGGTATAGAGTGACGTCAAAATTAGTAACGGAGTGTGCTTTAGCCTTAGTTAAAGAGGTAGATTCTTTACCAGGAGGCAGTGAGTATGGCGGCGTGCTAACAAGCGCTTCAGGATTAGGAGAAACTCTGATCAATCGATTATGTAAAGTTGGCATTCTATTTGAAGGCCCTTTATAAGATAAAACTAAATTTTAAAATTCTTAAGCTTTTTTTTCACCAATCGTTTTTTAAGTCTCGCGATCTCAGGCAAGCCATCTTTAAAAGGAGGGTATGCCTCACCTTGAATTAAAGGGCTTAGGTAGTTCTTGCAAGATTTTGTTATGCCAAATCCATCTTTTGTAATGAAATTTTTTGGCATTTTCTTTTCAAAATTAGCGATTTCGGACAGCTTTGCTTTTCCTATCTCCCAGCTGTATTGTTTAGTTTTTTTTCTGACGATTATTGGCATAACGGCATTTTCTCCAGACAAGGCCATATTCACTGCGGCTTCACCAACAGCATAGGCTTGATCAAGGTCTACTTGGGAAGAAATATGCCTCGCTGATCTTTGAAGATAATCTGAAACTGACCAATGATGTTTATAACCAAGCTGATCACCTATCAAGGAAGCTATGTACGGAGCTACTCCGCCTAATTGAGCATGCCCAAAAGAGTCAAACGAACCTGAGTCAGCTAAAAACTTCCCATCTTTATGTTGGGCACCTTCCGAGACAACAATTACGCAATATCCGCATGTTTTAACTGTTAATTTAACTTTATTTAAAAACTTCTTTTGGTTGAAGGCCACCTCAGGGAAAAGAATAATGTGAGGCGCATCGTTCTTCTTTTCTGCTGCTAGACCAGCAGAAGCAGCAATCCAACCTGCGTGTCTTCCCATGACTTCAAGTATGAAAACTTTTGTAGAGGTTTCTGCCATACTTTCAACGTCAAGACTCGCTTCTCTTGTTGAGGTTGAGACGTATTTAGCAACAGAACCAAAACCAGGGCAGTTATCGGTAAAAGGAAGGTCGTTATCAATGGTCTTTGGAATACCAATACACGTAACTGGGAATCCAAGATCAGCCGTGATCTTGGCTATTTTATTCGTTGTGTCTTGTGAATCTCCTCCGCCATTATAAAAGAAATAACCAATATTATGTGCTACGAAGACATCCATTAAGCGTTGGTATTCTCTTTTATTAACATCAAAATTTTGTAGTTTATGACGACAAGAACCAAAGGCGCCACCAGGCGTATGGATTAGTTTTTTGAGTTGAGCTTTGCTTTCTAAACTTGTGTCGATTAGATTTTCTTTCAGTATTCCCACTATTCCATTTTTACCAGCGTAAACTTTATCAATTCTTTTAGATTTATTTGCCGTTTGAATAACAGCTGCTGCAGTAGCGTTTATAACCGAAGTAACTCCTCCTGATTGAGCGTAAAGTACATTCCTTTTATTCATGTTTGAGATAGTACGTAAAAGTTCTCTAAGTTGGAATAGCTGATGATAGGTATAATTAAAAAATGATAAATAAAAAGATACATATTTTAGGAATATGTGGAACATTCATGGGAGGTCTTGCTCTGCTTGCAAGAGAAGCAGGTTATGAGGTCACGGGATGTGATGAGAATGTTTACCCTCCTATGTCAGACCATCTTAATGAACAAGGTATAGCAATTAAACCTGGCTACGCAGCTAAAGATCTTCCCGAAGCTGATGTTTATTTGATAGGAAATGCTTTATCCAGAGGAAATGAAGCCATCGAGTACTTATTGAGCAAGAGAGCAAATATTCTTTCTGGACCAGAATGGCTTTACAGTTCAATTCTAAGAAATAAACAAGTCATTGCTGTCTCTGGAACTCACGGGAAGACAAGCACAACTGCAATGATTGCATGGATTTTTGAATATTTAGAAAGAAATATTGGTTACTTAATTGCCGGCAAGCCAAATAATTTTGAAGTTTCTTCTAGATTGGGTTCGGAAGAAGTTTTTGTGATAGAGGCAGATGAGTACGACACTGCGTTCTTCGATAAAAGAGCTAAATTCATTCACTATCATCCGGATGTTTTGGTGCTTAATAATATTGAGTTTGATCATGCTGATATCTATTCAGATCTTTCTCAGATTCAAAAACAATTTCATCACCTGATTAGAACTTTGCCGGAAGATGCGTCAATAATATTTCCTGAAACGGATAAAAATATTGAAACTCTCTTTGAATTAGGCTGTTGGAGCAATAAAATAGGTTTTAGCAATAATAAAGATTCTGATAATTACTATATCGCTTTAAAAGAAGATTTTTCTTCTTCTCAAATAGTTAGCGGAGAAACTGTGAGTAACTTAAACTGGCCAATGCTAGGAGAACACAATGCGATGAATGCAATGAGTGCGATATTGGCATGTCAGCAATGTGGGGTAAAAATTGAAGATTCTATTAAAGCCTTAGAGGCATTTTTAGGAGTTGCCAGGAGGCAACAACTCATTCTAGAAAATGATAAAGTAACTCTGATAGATGATTTCGCCCATCATCCCACTGCCATAAAAACAACCTTAAAAGGCTTAAAGGGTAAATATAAATCAAGTCGCATAATTGCTTTAATTGAAATGAGATCAAACACCATGAAATCAGGTCTACACGATGACTTGCTAAACCTAGCAACGGAGGAAGCTGATGTGGTTTACTGGAAGAGTGATAACAAAAGTCAGCTAGAATTATTGCAAGCGCAAGCTCCGGCTAAGACTAAGATCATTTTTACGATAGATGAAACAGTAGAAGAGGTTGTGAGTTTTTTAAAGCCCAATGACCTAATAGTAACAATGTCTAATGGAAGCTTTGATGGTTTACCTGCTTCACTATCTAAAGCCCTAAGTAATGTTTAAGATTCTGCCTATTAGTTTTATTTCCTTTCTTCTGTTTAGTTGTTCAGAAGAAGATCCATCAAATAAGGGTGAGGAATTAGCTTCACAATTATTAATAATTGATACGCATATCGATGTGCCCTATAGGCTGTTAGAGCAGCATCAGTCTGGTCAAGAGATTGACGATATTTCTAAAATGACAACTGGGAATTTCGATTTTACCAAAGCAAAAAGTGGGGGCTTAAACGTACCATTCTTCTCAATCTATTTACCTGCTGAGACCGAGGAAGATGGAAGTGCATATAAAGTCGCTAATAGCTTGATAGATATGGTTCAAGACATCGTTACTCTTAACCCAGATAAATTTACCCTCATTAAATCAACTGATGACGTACTTTCTTTAAATATGAGAGAAACCGTAGGATTAGTTTTGGGGATGGAGAATGGAGCACCCATACAAGGCGACTTATCACGAGTTCAACTATTTTACGATCGAGGGATAAGGTACATAACTTTAACCCACTCAAAAACAAACCACATTAGCGACTCATCTTATGATGAGAATATTCAATGGGGAGGTTTAAGTGATTTTGGCAAGCAGTTAATAAAAGAGATGAACTTGGTCGGGGTAATGGTAGATATTTCTCATGTTAATGATGATGCTTTTTATCAAGCTATACAAATTAGCAATACGCCAGTGATTGCTAGTCACTCATCCTTAAGGTATTTCACCCCAGGCTTTGAAAGAAATGTTGACGACGACATGTTAAAAGCTTTAGCAAAAAAAGGTGGTGTAATCCATATAAACTTTGGAAGCAGTTTTGTTTCAAAGGCTCCAAGCCTATATTTTGACCAGATGAAAGATTATTTAAATAATCATTTTCTTGATATAGAAAGCGTCCCTAAAGAAGAAATAGATAAAGCCAGAGAAGAATTTATGGAGAGAAACCCTTTTCCTTATGCAAATGTTTCAATTGTTGCAGATCACATTGATAGGGCAGTGAATCTCGTTGGTATTGATCATGTGGGTTTGGGTTCTGATTTTGATGGGGTAGGGGATTCTCTTCCAGAAGGTCTTAAAGATGTTTCTATGTATCCTAATCTTATCAATGAACTTCTTACTAGGGGGTATACAAAAGAAGACCTTAAAAAGATTTTAAGTGGTAACCTTTTAAGAGTTTGGAAGCAGGTAGAATCTTATGCAAGAAATAATTAGTACACCAAAAGAGACAGCTTTATTTCCATTATCAATTAATGTGTTGCCCGGCGCCTACTTACCTTTACAGATTTTTGAACCCCGCTATATTGATATGGTCAAAGATTGTTTAGGAAAGGAGAAGGGTTTTTGTGTCGTCTTAATGAAAGAAGAGAAAGAGATTCCAACTCTTAAAGCACAACATTCAGCAACAGGAACGTATGTTGAGGTTGTTGATTTTAATCAATTAGAGAATGGTCTTCTAGGAATCACTGTTCAAGGAAAGTACAGAGCCCAAATTTTAGATCGTAGAGAGCAAGAAGATGGCTTATTGTTAGGAAATATTGTGCAATCAAAAGAAGCTGAAGATGTTTGTGAGGAAGCAGATTATGAGAATATTTGGAGGGTTCTTAGGGAAATATCTGAACATCCTGAAATTAAGAAACTTGAACTAGAAATTGATTTTTCAAGCTCTTCTAGTGTTGCCTATAATTTAGCAAGTCTTCTCCCAATTTCACCTCTCGATAAACAGTTAATATTGGAATCAAGTTCCAATAAAACCAGGTTAGAGTCTTTACAAGAAATACTTAAAAAGCTTGGCGGCTGATGATAAGTTAATCAGGGTCGGCAACTTTTAAAAGCTGTTTCCCTGTATTTTCTCCCGAATATAACCTCAAAAGAGTTTCAGGAGCATTCTCTAACCCCTCTGCAATATCTTCTTGATAAACAATTTTTCCTTCCTTAACCCAGGAGGTCAAATCTTTCATTGCATCATTAAACTGATCTACATAGTCTAAGACGATAAATCCTTCCATTTTAGCCCTTTGAATAATCAGAGAGGTGTAATTAGACGGTCCTGGAGGAGGTACTTTTTCGTTGTAACCTGAAATAGCTCCGCATATGACTATTCTGGCATTTTGATTAATTCTTGATAAGGCGGTATTCAAGAATTCACCTCCCACATTATCAAATATTACATCAATTCCCTCTGGACATATTTCTTGAAGAGTCGAGTCTAGATCGGCTGTCTTATAATCAATAGCAACATCAAAGTTAGCTTTTTCTGTCAACCATCTGCATTTTTTAGCACCACCAGCAGTTCCGATTACTCTGCATCCTTTTAGTTTAGCTATTTGTCCTGCAATGGAGCCCGTTGCTCCGGCAGCACCGGAGATTAGTACAGTGTTCCCTTCTATAGGCTTGCCAATGTCTAATAGACCAAAATAAGCAGTAAGACCGGTAATACCAAAAACACTAAGAGGCGCAGTAATTGGAATATCGGCAGGCACATGGGTCGCATTCATTATTCCTTTGCCATTACTAATAGCAAAATCTTGCCATCCAAACGTTCCTTGGACTATATCTCCGGTTTTGAAATCAGGATTATTTGATTCAACAACTTGAGCAATAGAACCTGCTCTCATAACTTCACCAATTCTTACTGGGGGCACATAACTTTCTCTGTCTTCCATCCATCCTCGTTGTGCAGGGTCAAAACTTAGATAAAGATTTTTTACAAGAAATTCGTTTTCTTTTGGGTTTTCAACTTCAGTTTCTAGCCACTGAAAGTCATCTTTTGTCACCATTCCTTGAGGTCTATTAGCAAGCAACCATTGCCTATTTTTATAGTTTTTTAAAGTCATTTTTTTAGTAACCTTGGCGCCAATTTCCATGAAAACCATGAGGAATTCTATGAGGAAGCCTTGCGATCGCTATAGGACCTTTACTTACATCATTAGCATTTAAAATTAATAAGTCAGATCTGTTTTCAATTCCTCGGTGAGCAATGGTCAATAGATAGCCATCACCTTCTTCTGCTTTTTCGTTTCTTGGAATAAACACCGGCTCGCCCAGAGTGTCATACTTATTCAATGTATAGGATTCTTTCGTTTCTTTTAAGTGATCACGATGAACAACGGAATTAAAACTATAGCCATTAGGATGTTCACCAATTCCTGAAGCATAATACCCATGCCTATATTCGAGCATACTTAGTCTTTCATCGAGGCGCGGGAACTCCCCCATATCTTCATCTAAGTAATCTGATTTAAAAGATTTTGAATTAGATTCTAAATTTATTTCCCACCGATTCAACCTTGCCTCGGCATTCTTCGGGTCGCCTTTAGCGCCATTAGCATGAGGGAACAAGGGTGCTTCTTCAAATTGCATAACATCCGCGATAATTTTTCCGTCTTTGGTGTAAGCATTCATCGGATGAAAGACATATCTTGCGTCATTATCGAACCATTGAATATCCTCAACACTACCATTTCTTGGCATAACACCAACATGAGTTCCTTTATCAGGATCCCAGGCAATCGGTGACTGACCTTTCACAACTCTATCAAAATCAATAGTCAGAGGAAAAATAGGAAAGATAATGTGTTGATCAGTGACCATAAAATCATGAACCATGCTTGCAAAGGGTGCTTCAAACTCTTCATAGGTTTTCAGTTCACCCAGAGAATTGATAACAAAATAACTCATCTTAGAACTGAAGAAGTTTTCTGCGGTATAACTAAATCCGTACATATCTCCTGAAACAGGATCAATCTTGGGATGTGCTGTCATTGGAGATTTTAATTTTCCACCATAATCATAAGCACCTTTTGATTCTAAAGTTATGGGGTCTAACTCGAAAGGAACATGACCTTCTTCTAATGCTAATAATTTCCCTGCATGAAATATTATGTTGGTATTAGCTGTTCCGTCTGACCCTTCTGGATTCCACCGTGGATCTGAGTTCATTGGATTCAGTCCGTCTATAAGAGACTTACCTGCTTTTCTCTCTTGCAGCCATTTAGAAGTTTTTGACCATCTATTTAAATACGAGATTTTTCCATTCTCAAAATGAAAGGCGTGAACCATACCATCACCACCAAACCAATGATATTGTCCTAAGGGTGGGAATTGAGGGTCTGGTCCATTGCGGTAGAAACTTCCATATAAGTCTTGAGGGATCTCACCTTCTACAATCAGATCATTAACTTCACATTCCATTCGCAAGGGAGCGTAGTTATCGTTTAAGTTTGGATGGTCAGGATAAATTTGTGTCATTTTTTACCTACTAATTTATGTTTAATTTGATCTAAAGTGAGCCGACATTACAGGAATGATTTCAGAGAGCAACTCATCTGGTATCTCGTGCCCAACGCCTTTAAGAATTAATTTTTTTGCCCCTGCTATATTATCGGCTAACAAGATCCCATGATCAATTGGAATTAGAGGATCTTCTGTTCCATGAATAATTAAAGTAGGCATGGCTATCTCTTTCAATCTATTAAATCTATTGGGACTGGCACCCACAGCAGCAGTTTGAGCATTGGATGTGTTAATACCTTGGTCGATCCTTTTTTTTGCTTTTTCATTAAAACTATTTTCATTAAAAGGAAATCTTGATCCCGTTAAGGCTCTTTCTATAACAAATAAAGCTTCTTCCTCCCTTTCCAGTAAATTCAGCACAAAGGATTTTTTCATGGCAATTTTAAATACCTCATTGGGCCCAGACAGTCCTTGAGTATCGAATCCTGGAGTTGTCATTATTGCGGTAAGGGTTGAAACTCTTTTTGGATAATTTAGAGCCATGACTTGAGCTATCATGCCTCCCATCGAAGCACCAACTACATGAGCTTCCTTTAGATTTAAATGGTCAAGCAATGAAAGACCATCCAATGCCATATCATTAAGGTTATATTCTGCTGGAGCTGCTTCCATATTAAAACGACCGTCATCATCAAAGATAAAATTAAAAATAGAATCAACGAAAGCTTCTATAACAAAGGTAGGAAGAATTTTTATAAAACTTATAAGAAAGGGTTCTTCGGTGACCCACGTGCTTTTACCAATATCACGATTGTCATAAACAACAACATAAAAATCTTCTTCAACTAAATTCTGGATTAAATCTTCAGACCATACTTTACTATTGGAATTTAAACCCATGATCAATAAAACAGGAGGGTTCTTAGCATCTCCATGAGCCTGCCACCATATATCTATACCATTTAGTGGAGAGGTCTGGCCTTTCTCGCCAGAGGAAAGACCCATGGCATTAAATAAAAGGATTAATAATAGAACCTTTCTCATTTGGTGCTTTTGTAATTTAGGAAATAATTAATGCTCGTTTGGCTGTTTAAATAAAGTAACCATTTCTCTGGTAATTTCTGGAAGTAGTTGTTCAGGAATTTCATGACCCACACCTTCCATAATGTAGCTTTTAGCATTAGGAATATTATCCACTAGCACCATGCCATGATCTAAAGGAAGTATGGCATCTTCAGTCCCATGTATAACCAGGGTTGGTACTTTTATTTCATGAAGTCTTTCTTTTCTATTAGGACTAGCACCAACAGCCTCGCCATGTCCGGCATGCGGATTATATCCATGGGTCATATAAGGCTTCATTTCTTCCCTGAATTTCTTTTCATCAAAAGGAAACCTTGAACCTGTAAGTTCTTTATAAATTCTCACCACTCCATCTTCGTACTTGCCTTGGATATTCAGCAAGAAAGATTCTTTCATTCCTTCAACAAGACCTGGCGTCATTCCTGAAAGATCAGGATCTCCCATTCCAGGACTGGACATGATCGGTGTTAAAGTTAGAGTTCTTTCCGGATAGTCTAAGCCGATGATCTGAGCGATCATTCCACCCATTGAAGCACCGACTATATGGGCTTTATCTATATTTAGATGATCCATTAAAGAGATGGCATCTTTTGCCATATCATTGAGATCGTATTTGGCATTAGATCCCTCTGCTACAGTAAAGTTTCCGTCATCATCCGTCATGTTTGAGAAGGCATAATTAACTAATTTACTAGAAATGCTCAGCGGCAGAAGTTTTGCAACCTTGGAAATAAAAGGTTCTTTGTTGAACCAAGTGCTTTTACCAACGTCTCTGTTATCAAATCTCACAACGTGCAGATCATTTGCCACCAATTCCTCTATCAATGCGTCTGGCCATTGCATGCAATTAGCATTAGCCCCCATGATTAGTAGAACAGTGAGATTGGATTTCTCTCCGTATTCTTCCCACCAAATATCGATATCGTTTACTTTTGCAATTTCTCCCATGAATCTTTCCTAATTAATTTCTTTATGATTTATGAGGGGTTACCAGGTACTTTTCACCAGTTGCTTGTTTGGCATAAGCTTTAATAGTTTCCGGCTGAAGCATTTCTTCAAAAGATACTTCTTGAGTGTAATGACTGGCAAAAGTTGTTTTAATTTCTTTAGCAACTCTTTCTCTCATCTGCTGAAATCTCTCCATACCAATTTTACCTATCATAGGCGTCAAGAGCCATCCTCCGAGGGCCCATTGCATACCGAAAGACCTATTTAAAATTGTGGGTGATTGATCTAATCCGCCATAGATATAAACCTGTTTGAAGGTATCGGATCCGTACCTGCTGTATTCTTTAGCAGTTTTATTTGCTGCTATTTCCATGGCCGATAGTATTTGACCGGCAAGCTTACCCTCGTTTCCTCCTCCGGTAGCATCAAAGCCTAAAGTCGCCCCTGTTGCTACTAATGCATCCACCAAACTGTCCATAAAATCAGGCTCACTAGTGTTGCACACATGTTCTGCACCAAGGTTTTTAAGAAGATCAACTTGTTCAGATTTTCTAACAATATTCACAAGAGGTATTGAGTCATCTTTGCAAACTTTCACAAGCATCTGTCCTAAATTGGATGCGGCGGCTGTGTGCAATATGGCAGTGTGATTTTCCATTTTCATGGTCTCGATAAACCCCAATACGGTTAAAGGATTCACAAAAGAAGAGGCTGCTTCCGCTGAAGTCGTGCTGTCATCCATGACCAAGCAACTATTAGCCGGAACGCACCTGTATTGTGAATACATAGCTCCACCGGCAACTCCTACGGTTTTTCCTATTAGGTTCTCCGCGCCCGTGCCTGCATCTTCAATTACTCCACCGCCCTCATTTCCAACTTTCATGGATTGATCCAATCTTGGAGTCATGGCTTTCATCAAGCCGGGGTGTACTTTCATTTTTGCAACAGTTTCGTCGCCAGAGCCTGAAACATTAAGACTATCAAGATCAGCCGCAAAGCTAATTAAAAGACCCAGATCTGAGGGATTGATAGGAGAGGCTTCTACTTTTATTAAAACCTCATTTTCAGCAGGCACAGGTTTCTCCACTGAAGCAATTGAGATTTCTATGTTCCCATCGCTAGTTACATTTGATCTTATTTCTTTAGAAAATTCTTTGGACATTCTTCTTCTCCCTTTTAATTTTTTGATTTGTTACTAAATTTCTTGAAAAGAACAATAGCTAGAATACTAATCAGAAGCAAGCCTGCTATAAATTCTAAGATGTACGAAGTCTTAAGTAGTAGTTTTGTTCCATAGTAGCCTGGCAAAGAGTAAAGAGGAGCCCAAATTAATCCTGAAAAAAGATCAACGCTTAAGAAATGTTTAAATTTCATACCCATTGTTCCGGCTGTCAAAGGCATTACTGGTCTAATAGGGCCTATAAATCTGCCAACAAATACACCTAAGATTCCATAATCTCTAAAAAAGTCTTGTCCTTTTCTAAGCCAATTTGGATTAGATTTGAACGGCCAAACAGAGCTAATTTTTTTATCCAGTCTAATTCCTATGAGAAAGCTAGTTATGTCTGCAACGCAGCTAGAAGAGTAGACTATGATCAAAACGTAGAATGGATGCATGTCTACAGCGGCTGCCAAGCCCGAGATACCAATAAGCAAAACTACCCCGGGGATAAAAATACCTATTATCGCAAAGGATTCTATGAAGGCTGATAAAAATAACCCCCAAGCAACCCACTCTGGATTTTGTTGTAACCACAGAATTACTCCATCTATATCAAACATCTTATAATCACTATTTAAATAAGCTTTCCTATAGAATATTTAGTTATGGAAGATAGTAAAGATATAAATAATTATATGAACCGCCTCGGTGCGGCTGCTAAGAGCGCTGCTGGGGATTTAGCAACGGTATCTTCGGAAGTAAAGAACAATGCTCTGCTTTACATGTCAGAGGCATTAGATTCTCGTAGAAATGAAATTTTACAGAGCAATAAAGTTGATTTAGATAAAGCAAAAGATAAAGCAATAGGAGACGCTTTAATCGATCGTTTAGAACTAACCGATGAAAGAATAGATGGAATGATTTCTGGTCTCAAAATAGTTGCCAGCCTGCCGGACCCGGTAGGTGAAATAGAAGAAATGAAACCCACCCCTTCGGGATTAAAAATTAGTAAGATGAGAGTGCCTTTGGGTGTTGTGGGAATCATCTATGAGTCCAGACCTAACGTTACCGCAGATGCTGCTGCTCTGTGTTTAAAATCAGGTAACGCGTGTATTTTAAGGGGGGGCTCTGAAGCAATTCTATCAAATTCGCTTATAGCAGAATGCTTAAATCAAGGATTAAAAAGAGCAGACTTATCTGAAGATCTTATTCAAGTTGTAAATACAACTGACAGAGAAGCCGTAACCGCTTTATTAAGGATGGAAAAATTCATTGACGTTATTATTCCTCGTGGAGGAAAAGGGTTGGTAAGGTTGATTTCAGAAGAAGCAAGAATACCGGTGATAAAGCACTTAGATGGCATATGTCATGTTTACATAGATAAGGATGCAGATCTAAATGAGGCAATAAGTATTGCATTTAATGCAAAAACCTACAGATACGGTATCTGTGGAGCTATGGAAACTCTTTTAATACATGAAGAAATAGCCACAAAAATATTACCTGAATTAAACTCTAAATTTCTTGGTGCCGGAGTTGAATTAAGGGGTTGTAAAAAGACTAGTGACATAATTAATACTCCATTAGCAACCGATGAAGACTGGGTAACTGAATATTTAGCTCCAATCCTTTCAATTAAATTGGTTGGAGACATTAATTCTGCAATTAATCATATTAATAGGTTTGGTTCGGCTCATACAGATTCAATAGTTACTTCCAATGACAGTAGTGCTGAGACTTTCATGAGAAAAGTCGATTCAAGTTCAGTAATGCACAATGTGCCTACTTGCTGGGCAGATGGATTTGAATACGGTTTAGGTGCTGAAGTTGGTATATCAACAGATAAGATTCATGCCAGAGGCCCAGTTGGGCTTGAAGGACTGACTTCACAAAAATACATCGTTAAGGGTAAGGCGCAGATAAGAGGTGCTTAGATGATATCTAAATTGATTGGCGTCTTTGGAGGTACATTTGATCCTGTTCATAACGGCCATACTAAGATAATTCAGAATCTCCTAGAGCTCTTACCTTTTGATGAAATTAAGGTGATACCAAATGGACAACCTCCTCATCGAACTTCAGTATGTTCTAACAACGACAGACTAGAGATGGTTAATCTTGCTTTCAAAGGTATCAATCAAATTTCAGTTGATGAAAGAGAAATTCACAGGGAAGGCCCTTCATATGCAATCCATACAGCTACGGAAATTTTGGAGGAGTATCATCAAGATAATATAATTTGGATTATGGGTTCTGATGCATTTTCAGAAATAGACACCTGGTTTGAATGGGAAGATTTTCTTAATATAATTAATATACTCGTAATGGCTAGGCCAGGTTCTGAAATAGATTCAACCAGCATGGCCGGAACTCTTATTCTGGAAAGACAAACATCAAATATTGATGATTTGAGTCATGGAGCAGGAAAGATTCTTATCGTTGACATTGACCCCATAAATATTTCTTCAACCCAAGTTCGAAGTAATTTGGCTGCTGGTGAGACAGTTAATGAGCTAATTTTAGAGGATGTAAGTGACTATATAGATTCAGGAAAATTGTATACTAAGCCCTCATGAATACTTCGAAGATGAGAGATATAGTTCTTGATAGCTTGATTGATCTAAAAGCAGTAGACCCTGTTGCATTAGATGTTCAAGAATTAAGTTCAATGACTGACTACATGCTAATTGCTTCTGGTACTTCCAGTAGGCATATCCAAGCCATTAGTGAAAGTGTAATAGATGGCTTAAAGTCTAATAAAATCAAGCCCGTAAGAGTAGAAGGAAGAATAGGGGACGATTGGATCTTGGTTGATGCAGGAGATGTGATTGTTCACCTTATGACTGGCCAAGCCAGAGATTTTTATGACCTTGAGAGCTTATGGGATCCAGACCTTTAAATGAATATTAACTTTCTTGCTATAGAAAGTAGTAGGCCCAGTTGGGCAAGCGAAGCTTTTCAAGACTATTCCTCTAGGTTTGATAGATCTATTAATGTCAACTGGCAAGGTCTTAAGCCCATCAAAAGACATCTTAACTACAATGTTGATAAAGCTATTGTCCAAGAAAGTAATCTACTTTTGTCCGCCACTAAAGAAAAAGATTATTTGGTGTGTTTAGATAAGTCAGGAAAAAGTTTCAATACCTTGGGTTTAAAGTCTAAGTTCGAAAATTGGCTTATGTCTTCAAATAACCTTACATTTTTAATAGGCGGACCTGACGGCGTAAGTCAAGAATGTTTAGATAAATGTAATGAAAGCTGGTCCCTTTCACCTTTAACATTTCCTCATGCAATTGTTCCTGTCCTGATTATTGAGCAAGTTTACAGGGTGTGGTCAATTACGCAGAATCACCCTTACCATCGTTAAGAATGTTTAAGATTTCTGATCTTCAAAGCCAAGAAGCAAGTCTTAGAGGGCTTAAAGCAAGATCAAGACTAATTTTATTTTTTCTTATTATTATTTCTTTGGCAGGAGTCATACAAATAGTAAAGCTTACAGTGATAGACCAAGAAAATTACGTCACTGAATCAGAAAAAAATAGAATTATCAGAGTCCCAGTCTATCCTGCGAGAGGCCTTATTGGCCTAGCTAAGGATAATAAATTAATAGTAGAGAACATAGTCGCTCAACAACTTACAATTAATTCCAAAAGTACTACTGATATAGCCTCTACAATCGTAGATATTCAAAAAACTATTGGAATACCGGAAGAGGTTGTTCGGACTTTTTATAAGGTTTTGTCTTCTAACCCAAGAAATAGAAATATCACCTTGATGGATGATCTTACAGAAGAGCAGGTAGCTAAATACCTGGTAAACAAAGAAAGATGGCCATCTTCAAATCTAGAGGCATACTTAAAAAGATACGTAATAGACAACTCCCTATTTTCACACGTTGTTGGATATACAGGTGCAATTTCTAGTCAAGAGAGAGAAGATGATGAAGAGTATAGATATTCTATAAATTCTAGATTAGGAAAGTCAGGAATTGAAAAAACTTTTGAAAATGAATTAAGAGGAAAAGTGGGCTACAGAACTGTAGAGGTTGATGTGCACGGAAAAGAGGTTAGAGAGTTAGAGAAAGTTTTACCATCGAAAGCAAAGAATATATTTCTTAGTTTAGATCAAGAACTACAAGAGCTTGCTAGAAAAGGCTTAAGAGGAAGAAGGGGAGCTGTAGTGGCTATTGATCCTAATAATGGTTTAGTGAAGGTCTTGGTTAGCTCTCCAGACTTCAATCCAAATATCTTTAATGAAACTGCTAAAGGAGATTTAAGATCCTTAAGTTTTGACACCAATGCTCCGTTCTTCAATAGGGCTATTTCTGGTAATTACCCTCCAGCTTCAACTTTAAAACCTTTTTTAGGATTGCTTGGCTTAGAAAGTGAAATAATTAGTTGGAGTACAGAAATAAAAGATGAAGGTTTTTTTCAGATTCAAGATGAAGGAAGAAAATACAGAGGATGGAAAGAAGAAGGTCATGGAATAGTAGATTTAAACAAAGCAATAATTGAGTCGTCGGATGTTTATTTTTATGAACTAGCTTCTAAAACAACCGTAGATCAAATCCATTCTTTTTTAAAGCCTTTTGGTTTTGGCCAAAAGACTGGGATTCAGCTGACAGGAGAAGGAGATGGAGTTCTACCTAGTCGAAATTGGAAATTAGGAAGGACCGGAGATTCTTGGTTTGTCGGGGACACTATTAATCTTGGCATTGGTCAAGGTTATATCACCACAACACCACTTCAACTAGCTGTGGCTGTTTCTGTTTTGGCTACAAGAGGCAAGGCATATAAACCAAATATAGTAGAAAAGGTTGATACAACTTTTATTGAGCCTGAACTTTTATACCAGATCGAGATCAAAGAGGAACGAAACTGGAAAAAGTTAGAAGAATCAATGATTTCTGTTATTAGGTCTTGGAATGGAACAGCCCACAATATTTATAACCCAGAAGACTTCTTGATAGCAGGGAAAACCGGCACTGCTCAGATTAAAAGTTTGACTGAAGAAAATCTAACTGTTCAAGAAGAATATGAAAATGTTCGAAAAGATATAATGAACAGAGATCATGCTATCTTTGTAGGCTATGGGCCTGTGCCAAATCCTAATTTAACAGTCGTAGTGGTAGTTGAAAATGGAGAGTCAGGAAGCGCAGTAGCTGCTCCCATTGCAAAATTAATTATTGATAGATACCAAAAACTTCAAGAGTCAGATGTCTAAAAGAGTACTGGATTATAATCTTAATAGACCCTTCTCCTCATCTGGAATTTCTCTGTCCTTTATTTTTAAAGATACCGTATTAGTTTTTTCTGTTCTGACTGTATTGGTGTTTGGTCTCTTTATGCTTTACAGCGCAAGTGGGCAATCAGAATCTATGGTCATCAGACAATCTGTTTATGTAGGTTTAGGGTTCATGGGAATGCTCTTTATTGCCCAAATTAATCCTAACTCTTACCAGAATATCCTTATGAATTTGTATTGGATAGGATTAGTAATGCTAATTTACGTATTAATTTTTCCTGATGAAAGTCATGTCACAAAGAGATGGATCGATTTAGGCTTATTTAGCTTTCAACCTTCAGAAGTCATACGTCTAATTCTGCCATTATCTGTGGCTGCTTTTTTGACAAGAAAAGACTTGAAACCAAAATACTCTGATTGGTTTATTTCTCTAGCAGCCGTTTTATTAGTCTCTTTCTTGATCTATAGACAGCCAGACTTGGGTACATCTTTGATAGTTTTTATTTCAGGTTTCTTGCCCGTTTTTCTTACCGGGTTTCCTCTGATCTTTATTTTCTTTGGAATAGCTTTTTTGGGAGCTCTTTCTCCAATTATCTTCTCTGCATTAAGTGCCTATCAACAACAAAGGATATTAACTTTGTTTGATCCTAATGCCGACCCCCTGGGTACGGGCTGGAACATTGCACAGTCAAAAACTGCAATTGGTTCGGGTGGTTTTTTTGGGAAAGGGTATTTATCGGGAACACAAAGCCAGCTTGATTTTATTCCAGAAAGTCATTCAGATTTTATTTTTGCAGTTATAGCAGAAGAGCTTGGCCTTATTGGAATCAGTATATTGTTTCTTGCTTACGCTTTAATAATTTACAGAATATTTTCTATAGCCTATGGATCGGAAACAATTTTTGGAAGATTAGCTTCTGCTTCTATAGGTTTTATTTTTCTTATCTTTATTTTAATTAACGTTTCAATGGTTGTCGGTATAATTCCAGTAGTAGGTGTTCCTTTGCCCCTTGTGAGTCAAGGAGGAACATCTTTGGCAACCCATTTATTGGCCTTTGGTTTTGTGTTGTCAGTTAAAAGAAAAAGTGGATGGTAAAGATCAATAAAAACAACTTAATTAACCTTATAGCATTAGTTTTATTACTAATTCCAGGTGCTGTGCTCACAGAAAATAACGGTGATTATTCATCGAGAGAAGACGTGTCGGATTTTATTGAAGACATGAACGTTAAACATGGCTTTAATAAAGATGAGTTAATTGAACTTATTTCTGGTTCAAAATTCCAACCAAGAGTCGTTCGTATTATGGATAGACAGCCAGAAGGCACTATGACTTGGACTAGATATAAAAAAATAATGGTAACAGATGCCAGGATTGAATCAGGAAGGAAATTCATAACAGAGCATAAAGAAGCGCTAGTTAGAGCAGAGGATTTGTATGGCGTTCCAGCCCCAATAATTGCTTCAATAATTGGTATTGAAACAAGGTACGGGAAAATCCAAGGAAATATAAGAGTGTTAGATTCTTTAATGACTCTTTCTTTTGATTATCCTAGGAGGGCTAGCTTCTTCAAGACACAGTTAGAAGAATTCTTACTCTTGTGCAGAGAAGAAGGCCTCAGTGTTGGAACAATAAAAGGTTCTATTGCTGGAGCAATGGGCTATGGTCAGTTTATGCCAGATAGTTACCGTGATTACGCGGTTGATTTTGATGAAGACAATGTAAGAGATCTTTTGTCTAATCCGGTTGATGCGATAGGGAGTGTAGCTAATTTCTTAAGTAAAAAAGGGAAATGGAAACCAAACACACCGGTAGCAACAATTACAGATTTTAATAAAGGACGTCTGGGCTCTGATGTAAGCCACATAGTTGATTACGGAGAGAACTTAACTTTTATTGCAAAAAAATATAAAACTACGGTTTCAAAGATTGTTGAGAGGAATAATCTAAAAAATAATGACTTAATATTCCAAGGTAAAACTTTATTGATTCCTGGTAAGGGTAATATAAAGTCAGCCTTTAAACCTTACATGACTTTAGACGATGCTGAGAGTATTGGTTTATTACCAAAAGAATCTGTAAAAGGTAATTTAAAAGTAGTTCCAGTTGAACTCCAATTGGATGAAGGGTATGAGTATTGGTTGGGGTTTGATAATTATTATTCCTTATCGAGATATAATCGGAGTAAGTTATACGTTATGGCGGTTTTTGAATTCAGTAAGCCGTTGTCTAAATTCTTTTAAGAGAAAAAAATATGAATAAATTTTTTATACACACACTGAAGGTTATTTTCATTGTGACTTTATCAATGCAGAATCTTTTTTCGGAAGAAAGTTTCATTCCAGAGCCTCCTTCTATTAACGCTGAATATTATCTATTAAAAGATGCAGTTTCCGGAAGGATACTAGCAGAACAGGGAGCTGATGAGAGAGTTGAACCAGCAAGCATAACCAAAGTCATGACTGGTTACGTAGTGGCAGATCAAATTGATAAAGGCTTTATCAGTGGCGATGAAGAAGTGCTGATTAGTGAGGATTGTTGGAGAAGAGGTGGATCAAAAATGTTCATCAAAGAAGGTACTAGAGTTTTAGTTTCTGATCTTATAAAGGGGATGGTCATTCAATCCGGTAACGACGCGAGTTGTGCCTTGGCAGAGCACACTGCTGGATCTGAAGAAGGCTTTGTCGATCTTATGATGGTTTATGCAAGAGACTTGGGTCTTCAAAATACTAATTTTACTAATGTCTGGGGAGGTCCAGACGAAGGACATTATTCTTCGGCCAGGGATCTAGCTTTACTATCCCAAAGACTTATTGAGAAATTTCCAGATCATTATGCAATTTACAAAGAAAAGTATTTCACTTACAACAACATCAAGCAAAGAAATAGAAACAGCTTACTCTGGCAAGATGATTCTATCGATGGCATGAAAACTGGGCATACAGAAAGTGCAGGTTATTGTTTAGTTTCTTCCGGTTTAAGAAATGAGACAAGATTAATTGCTGTGACTTTAAAGAGTAGCAGTGAAAAACAAAGATTAACTGATAATCGAAGATTGTTAGATTATGGTTTCAGGTATTTTAGAACAAAGAAGATTCTTTCAAAATTTACCAGTATTAAAGTTGAAGAGGTTTGGGGTGGAGAGCAAGAGACCGTTAGTTTGGAATCTGCAGAAGATGTTTATCTTACTCTTTCTCCAAGGGATTTTAAAAGAGTAGAGCCAGTCTTGGAATTGGAGGATTATTTACAAGCTCCTCTTCAGAAAGGACAGGTTGTTGGGAAAGTTACCCTCTCTCTGGATGGTGAAATGTTAAAGTCAGTTGATCTTATCTCTTCTAGAGGCGTTGAGCCTTTAGGTTTCTTTGGTAGGGCATGGTCAAATATAAAATTATTAGCTTACCGGTTTCTTACGGACGAAGAATCTTAAGTTCTTATGTCCTGGGCATATTTGAACAATGCTTTTCATAAAAAAGAGGAAGTCAGGATTTCCCCTTATGACAGGGGTTTTTTATTTGGTGATGGAGTGTATGAAGTTATACCTTCTTATGCTGGTAAGCCATTCTTGTACGAAGAGCATATATCAAGGCTTTCAAAGTCATTAAATGAAGTTTCTATTAATAAACCTGAACAATGGGAGCATTTGAAATCAATCATTGGAGATTTATTAAAAAAAAATAATTTTTTCAATCAGATCATTTATATTCAGGTTACTCGGGGTCAGGAAGGTAGAAGATCACACACACCGGATAAATTAACCTCTCCTACTTTATTTGTAGAGTCTTCTGAATTAGTAACGGATTTACTCTTAACTTCTTATAAGCCACCGTATATTAATGTAGGAATAGAAGAAGACCCTAGGTGGTCTAGGTGTGATATTAAAGCCATAACCTTACTAGGCAATGTGATGACATTAGACAGCATGAGTGACTCCGGACTTGAAGAGGTTATTTTTTATAAAGACGGCATAATAACGGAGGGAGCAAAAGCCAATATATTTCTTATTTTTGGCGAGAAAATTGTCACTCCACCTGTGTCTAAAAATATACTCAGTGGAATCACAAGGAACTACTTTATTAATCTTTTAAGCCAGAATAATTTTAATATAGAAGAGAGAGAAGTCTCAATAAATGAAATAGAAGAAGCGGATGAGATTTGGTTCACCAGTTCTGGCAAAGTTTTACAAATGGTTCAAAGAATTAATAACAAGACCCTCTTGGAAAAAGATTTTAAAAATACTATCGGCCATAAAGCGATAGAATTATTCAGACAAGATGTTCTTGTTTAAAAGTTATAGTTAACTCTCTAATGGCTTGCCAAGGATCTTGATAACCGCTACCTTTAATGGATGCATCGATCTTGGCTACCTGTTGCAGTGCATGTTTTAAATCCGACAGGGCCACTTTCTTAGCTAGCTCTTCAAGATTATTTAAGTAGTGTCTAGGCCCCCATATACCTTTTACTGACTTTTGATTAATTACCTTAAAAAGATTTGTTAGTTCTCTTGATAACGACCATAAAATCAGCGTCTCCGGAGTTCCTTCGGCTTTTAAAGACTCTAGAACGCTAGCCGTTCTCTCTTTATTTCCACTTATGAAGGCATTGGATAGATCAAAAACATTATATTTAGAAGAATCAGATATAGAAGAAGCCATTTGGCTGATATCGATATCTTGATCGGGGAATAACAAAGCAAGCTTTTTAATTTCTTGTAAACTGGCAAGCAAATTGCCTTCTGTTTTTTCTGCAAGCAAATTACTTGCTTCAGAGGCAATATTTAGTTGGTATTTTTTACCAGTTTCAACAATCCATCTTGGTAATTGGTTTAAGGTTATTGGGTTAATTAATAGCAAACATCCAGCTGCTTCTAAAGCTTTTATCCAAGCCGAGGAATGAGTCTTTCTCTCAAGCCCTTCTGCCGAGACTATTAGTATTTTTGAAGGGTCTGGATTAATCGCATAGTCCTTTAAGGCTTTAGAGCCTGCCACTCCTGGACCTGAGCCTATTAATTTAATTTCTATAATCTTTTTCGCACCAAAAAGATCATAATTTTCTGAAGATGATTTTAGAAAAGTCCAATCAGTTTGCTTAGAAATAATATAGTTGGTTTTTTCTAGGTAGTCTTCCGACTTAGCTTTATCGTAAATTTGATCTACTAATTCCTGAATTTGCAGAGATTCCTCACCTACTAGAGTGTAAACTGGTTCCAATCCTTTCTTAAGTGAGTTACTTAGATCTTGGGGAGATACTCTCATTCTATTAGAGAAGCTGATAATAGTTCTATCTTCTTAATGGCAAATCTGACGAAGTCTTTATTAATATCACTTTCCTCAGCTTCCATGGCTAATATTTGGGAGTCATCGAAAGCAATGTACTTAACGTCTCTTATTTCATAATTTTCTTTTTTAGAAGAAGCTAAGTTTTCAATACTAAAATTAAGACTGTAGTCTATTCTGACTTCAACTGTCCTCGCTCCTGCTCCTTGCCCAGATGAAAACCTTTGTATTTGATGGTTAGTAATTTTTATAATTAAGTCTAATTCATCAATTTCTTCAACTTTGTAATCTAAAACATTATCAGCTGTTTTTTTTAGCTCTTCTATGAAAAGTTGATTTAGAGAACTAGAATTAGCAACAACTGCTATGTTTTTTTCTATAAAGAAAGATGGATTTTCTCGAAGATTATATCCACAGCTTTGAAAACTTAAGAATAGCAACGCAAGAAGCAGGTATTTAAGATTAAAAGTTAATCCAATTTCTTTCATATAACGATATTGATAAGCCTTCCAGGAACAAAAATAATTTTTTTAATGTCTTTATTTTCTAAGTATTTTTGAACATTTACGTCAGCTAAAGCTTTGTTCTCAAAAGTTTCTTGGTTTGCATTAGGGTCTAAATTTACAGTCGCTCTAAGCTTACCATTAATCTGAACTGCAATTTCTACGGTTTCTTCTATTAATAATTCAGAATCAGCTTCAGGCCAAGCATGATCAATTATAGGAGTATCTTTGCCCAGTTCCCACCAAAGATGTTGGCTCAAGTGAGGTGTAATCGGGGCAAGCATTATGACTATATTCATTATGGCTTCATGAGCAGCAGACCTTTCAGATAGCGAAGAATTATTAGTTATAAACTGTTTGGGTATCTTATTTGAAAGCTCCATAACAGAAGCTATGGCTGTATTAAATGCATGCCTTCTTTCGTAGTCATCTTTTACCTTCTTTAGAGTTTGATGAGTTTTTATTCTAAGAGATAAAGCCTCTTTGTTATTGTTATCGAATTCCAATTTTTCAGGAATTCCTGTATCTACATGCTCCTGAATGAGATTCCAGATTCTATTTAAAAAACGAAAAGAGCCTTGTACGCCCTGGTCTGACCACTCTAAAGATTGATCCGGAGGAGCGGCAAACATCACAAATAACCTAACAGTGTCTGCACCATATTTACTGATCAAACCTTCCGGATCGACAGTATTGCCTTTCGACTTGGACATTTTTGATCCATCTTTAAGCACCATGCCTTGGCACAACAAATTATCAAAAGGTTCGTCTCCTTCAACAAGTCCTAAATCTCTAAGACATCGAAAGAAAAACCTGGAATAAAGTAAATGCAAAACAGCATGCTCTATTCCTCCAACGTATTGATCCACGGGTAACCAATATTTTGCTCTTTCATCTAGCATGGAACTCTCACTATCAAAAGAAGCAAATCTTGCGTAATACCAAGATGATTCAAAGAACGTATCAAATGTATCAGTCTCTCTTCTTAGATCTTGACCATCTTGCTTTGTTTCAATGAAGTCGTTTAATAATGAGAGGGGAGAACTTACTCCAGAAAATTTAACATCTGTAGGTAATTTCACCGGAAGCTCTTTAGCAGGAAATGTGTCGTTGTTTGAATTTTTTAAAATAGGTATTGGTGCACCCCAATATCGTTGTCTTGAGACACCCCAATCTCTTAGTCTGTAGTTAACCTTTCTAAAGCCACACCCTAGTTGTTCTGACTTGAGCTCTATCGCTTTAAAGGCTTTGGTAAAATCTAGACCATCAAATTCTCTAGAATTAATTAAGTTGTTCTTTTCAAGAATAGCAGCTTCATTTATATCATCATCTTTCGAACCCTCAATGACTTGTTTTATTGATAGATTATATTTTTTAGCGAATTCGTAATCTCTCTGGTCGTGTGCAGGTACTGCCATCAAAGCTCCAGAACCATATTCGGATAAAACAAAATTTCCTATCCAAATGGGGAGCTCTTCTCCGGTAAAAGGATGAATTGCATAAAGACCAGTATCAATACCTAATTTTTCTTGTTTGGCTAAATCTGCTTCAGCAACTTTAGTTTTCTTTTGATCTTCAATGAATTTCTTAATACTTGGATCTGATTCAGAAGCACCAAGAGCTAGATCATGATTAGTGGATAAGGCCAGAAATGAAACACCCATAATTGTGTCTGGTCTCGTTGTGTAAACTTCAACAGATTCTTCCATGTTCTTAAGCTTAAATGTGAACTCCATTCCTTCTGACTTTCCAATCCAATTTTTTTGCATGGTTTTTACTTGCTCTGGCCAGCCATCAAGTTTTTCAGTTCCTTCTAATAACTCTTCAGCATAATCTGTTATTTTTAGAAACCACTGCTTCAGTCTTCTTTTTTCGACTTCGGCTCCTGACCTCCAACCCTTGCCATCTATGACTTGTTCATTTGCTAATACCGTTTCATCTACAGGGTCCCAATTAACTTCTGCTTCTTCTTGATAAACCAAACCCTTTTCAAGCAATTGTAAAAAGAACCACTGTTCCCATTTGTAGTAATCAGGGCTGCAAGTGGCAAATTCTCTTTTCCAATCATAAGCAAAGCCCATTCTCTGGAGTTGCAGTTTCATGGAAGAGATATTCTGTTCTGTCCAATCGGATGGTGATACCTTGTTCTTTATTGCAGCATTTTCAGCCGGGAGGCCAAACGCATCCCAACCCATCGGTTGCATAACATTTTTCCCTAGCATTCTTTGAAATCTGCTTATGGTGTCACCAATTGTATAATTCCTTACATGACCCATGTGTATAGAACCGCTTGGATAAGGGAACATGCTTAAACAAAAGAATTTTTCTTTTTCTGGATCTTCGGTCACTGAGAACATTTCATTCTCATTCCAGAATTGTTGGATTTGTCTTTCTAGCTTTTCTGGCTCATAAGTCTTGTCTTTATTAGACATGCTTTTCTTCTTTAAATTTATTTTCGAGGTAGTTAATATCAACTCCGCCTTCTATGAAATTAGGATCTTTAATGAGTTTTCGATGCATGTCTAAATTTGTATCTATACCAGAGACATACATTTCTTCGAGTGCTCTTTCAAGCCTTGCTCTGGCATCCTCTCTATCATTTGCTCTACAAATTACTTTAGCAATAAGAGAATCATAATGAGGAGGTACAACGTAATCATTATAAAGGTGTGAATCTATCCTGACTCCAATTCCTCCGGGAGCATGATAATCGATTACTTTTCCAGGCGAAGGCATAAAAGTATCAGAATTTTCAGCATTAATTCTGCATTCAATAGCATGACCTTGTATAACGACATCATCTTGTTTTATTTTTAATTCTTCTCCTCTTGCAATCCTTAGTTGCAGTTTTACAAGATCTAGGCCCGTTACACTTTCAGTGACAGGATGTTCAACTTGAATTCTTGTGTTCATTTCAATGAAATAGAAGTTGCCATCTTCGTACAAGAACTCAAATGTCCCTGCACTTACATAATTAAGCTCCTTGCACGCCGATATACATTTATCAAATATATCTTTTCTTTCATCTTCAGGAATACCAAAGGCGGGAGCCTCTTCTATAACCTTTTGATGTCTTCTTTGCATAGAGCAGTCTCTGTCTCCTAGGTGCAATACGTTATTATGTTTATCCGCAAGAACTTGAACCTCAATATGTCTGGGTGTTAATAGAAATTTTTCCATGTACACAGTTGAATCACCAAAGGCTGCACCCGCTTCTTGTTGAGTTAGTTCTATTGAGTGTTCCAAATCTTCTTTTGCGTGAACTACTCTCATTCCTCTTCCGCCGCCTCCAGAAGCAGCTTTGATTATTATGGGGTAACCCAACTTATCTGCTTGCTCATGAGGGTTGTTACTAACAGCACCATCTGAACCAGGCACTATTGGGAGCCCTGAGTCGAGAGCAAATTTCTTAGCAGAGACCTTGTTACCCATCATCTTAATAACAGAAGCCTGAGGTCCAACGAATTCAAACCCACTCTTTTCTACTTTTTCTGCAAAATCTGGATTCTCAGATAAAAAGCCGTAACCTGGATGAACTCCATCAGCGCCTGATAGCTCCATAGCACTTATGATTGCAGGTATATTCATGTAACTTAAAGCAGAATTAGATGGACCTATGCATATTGATTCATCAGCCATTTTTACATGCATGAGATCTTTATCGGCTTCTGAGTAAACAGCTACTGTTGGGATTTTTAGTTCTTTCGCAGCTCTTAAGATACGTAAAGCTATTTCACCTCTGTTGGCGATTAAAAGTTTGTTCAACATTTATTTACTTATCTCAAAAAGAGTTTGCCCATATTCTACGGGCTGAGAATTTTCTACGTTAATGGACAGTACTTCTCCAGAAAATTCAGATTTAATTTCATTCATCATTTTCATAGCCTCAACAATGCAAACAACATCGCCTTCATTCACATGATCACCAACCGAAACAAATGGTTTTGAACCAGGGGATGCAGAAGAATAGAAGGTCCCTACCATAGGAGAATTTATTAGATCTCCGGAGTCTTCATCTTCGGCAGGTTCTTCTGACTCTTCTTTACTTCTTTCAGTAGGTCTATCTTCAATAGTTTGAATTGATTCTGTGTAAATAGGTTGGTTTGATAATAAATTGTTAGGTTTATTTTTAACAAGCCTTACCGATTCTTCTCCTTCTTGAATTTCAATCTCTTCAAGATTTGATTCCTCTAACATCTCTATTAATTTCTTTACTTTTCGTATATCCATTTTTGTTCCTAATTAACTAAATCTTTTTAATGCAACCGTAAGAGCTAATTCATAACCTTCTATCCCTAGGCCAGAAATGACCCCTTCTGCTATATCTGACAAATATGACTTTTGTCTGAAATCTTCTCGACTATAGATATTTGAAATATGCACTTCTATGAAGGGAATGTCTATTCCAGATAAAGCATCTCTTAAGGCTATGCTGCTATGAGTAAAGGCTCCAGGATTAAAAATAATACATTTTACATTTGCATCTTTTGCTTCGTGAATCTTATTCACGAGATCATGCTCAGCATTACTTTGAAAAGAATCTAAAGAATGATTAGCTTCAAGACATATTCTTAACAATTGACTTTCAATATCAGCAAGAGAAGTGCTTCCATATATTTCCGGTTCTCTTGAGCCCAGCAGATTGAGGTTGGGTCCATTTAGTAATAAATAGTTTGACATAATTGTAGATATTCAGATTTTACACGTAATTTAAAGAATTTGAGAGAATTTACAAACAAAAGTGGAACTGCATCTTATTTATTAAGTATTATCTGTTTTTTTATTGGTGGATAGCAGAAACCCTGGGCATTACAACCTTGGTAAATTAAATCAATTACTGTTTCTTTATTGAAATCACCAATTAAAAGATATTTTAATTCTTTATAGTAAACCTCAACATTTCCAAAGTATTCATCATCTTGGCGAACGGCAAGATTATCAGTCTCAATAGAATAAATTTGCTCGGGAGAGACATAAAACTCTAATTTCTCTTTGTAAAGAAAACATTGTTCGTCTATCAACCAATTTAGTTCTATTTGATTCAGGTCGTTAAAAATAGCTTCCAATTTAAAAGCTTGGTCTGGCCCTTGGATTTCATCTGAGGCTTTTATAAGTTTATTTAGTGATGGATTAAGTGTATCTTCAGCATCACCCAAGATTGGATAACTAAGAAAAAAACCTATAAACGACAATACATGAAACAAATCCCTGAAGAGTTTTTTAAGGCTCATTATTGTACTTATTTATTATTTTTAATTATTTCTCTTGCTTCCTGCTCTTCCGAGACCAATGGAAATACAGATGTAATTATAGATGACCCGTACATTAATTTACCACTTAAAGGTCAAAGAATAGCTGTTGGTTATTTTAAATTATCTAATTATTTAAATAATGCTATTGTTTTAAGTGATGTATTTTGTAAAGACCTGGAAGTTTCACTTCACACGAGCCTCCTCAATGAGAGCAATATTATGATAATGAAGCCTCTTCAAAAAATTCAAATAGAAAGTGGTTCTTCTGTTGCTTTCGAGCCAGGTTCTCACCATTTAATGATTGTTGGTTTAGACACTCTTATGAACGCCGATAAAATAGAATGCACCATGGTTATAGATGAGACTTGGAATTTACCAGTAACTTTTAAATTAAAGTGAATACAAGGCCATGAATAATATCTTAGAAGTAGTTAATTTATCAGTTCAGTTTAAATCTAAAAAAGATACTTTTAATGCTGTAAAAGATATTTCCTTTAACATAGAAAAAGGTAAAACTTTAGCGTTGGTAGGGGAGTCAGGTTCTGGCAAATCTGTTACAGCGCTTTCAGTGCTCCAACTGCTTCCTTACCCAATAGCGTCGCACAGTAAACAATCTTCTATAAAGCTCAATAAAAAAGAGTTATTAGGAGCAAAGAAATCATTTCTAACTTCCATCCGTGGAAGTTCTGTTTCAATGATTTTTCAAGAACCAATGACTTCTTTGAATCCGTACCAACCCATCGGTGTTCAAATTGACGAAACTTTAATCGTTCACAAGAAGCTTGATAAAAGAGAAGCCAGAAAGAAAACTATTTCTCTTTTAGAACAAGTAAAAATTATTGAACCTGAGATCAAAGTTCATTCTTATCCTCATGAGCTATCTGGAGGTCAGAGGCAAAGAGTTATGATTGCAATGGCTTTAGCTAACGAACCAGACTTACTGATAGCCGATGAACCAACCACGGCTCTTGATGTTACGGTAGAAAAGACCCTTTTAGATTTATTATCTGAACTCCAAGAAAATCTTGGTATGTCTATTCTTTTCATCACTCATGACCTTAACATTGTGAAAAGATTTTCTGATGATGTATGCGTGATGAAAGAAGGAGAGATTGTAGAAAGAGGAACGGTAGAAGAGGTATTTTCTGACCCTAAGCACGCTTACACAAAACAGCTATTAGACTCCATTCCCTCTGCGAAAGAAGTCCTTAAGTCAGAGGATGTTAATATTCTTGAAGCAACCAACCTAGAGATTGATTACTTGGTTGGGAAATCTTTCCTAACCAGAAAAAAGAAATATTTCAAAGCAGTTAAAGGCGTTGATATAAATATTTATCCGGGATCAACAACCGGTCTGGTCGGAGAGTCGGGCTCTGGAAAATCTTCTTTAGCAAAAGGGTTGCTCGGTTTAGAAAGGTCTACAGGATCTATAATCTTCGACGGCAAAGACATCAATCAACTAACAAATAAAGAAAAAAGAGCACTAAAAAAAGATTTTCAGATCGTTTTTCAAGACCCATTTGGATCGCTATCACCAAGAATGACCGTTGGAGATATTATTGGAGAAGGAATTCTTGTTCATGAACCAGATTTATCTTTCACTGATAGGAAATCAAAAATTCTTGAATCGCTGATGCAAGTAGAGATGGAAGAGGATGCATTTAGTAAGTTTCCTCATGAGTTTTCAGGAGGCCAGAGACAAAGAATTGCTATAGCAAGAGCAATCATATTAAGACCTAAGTTAATTTTACTTGATGAGCCAACTTCGGCACTTGATGTCTCTATTCAGATGCAAATAATCAAGTTACTGACTCAATTGCAAGATGATCTGGGTTTAGCTTATTTGTGTATAAGTCACGATTTGAGAGTGATACGAGCACTTTCTGATTTGGTCTATGTTATGAAGGATGGTGAAGTTGTGGAATCGGGCAGCGCTGATAAGATATTTGATTCACCCAGTCATCCTTATTCACAAGAGTTGTTACAAGCAGCTATGGCTTAGAATACTACTGGGGCTAATTCTCGCTTATAATTAGTGCATGTCGAAAGATAAGAGAAAACATTCTTCAATTATAGTTGATGGAGTTGAACAAGCTCCTTCAAGAGCTATGTTACGTGCTGTTGGATTTGAAGACGAAGATTTTTCTAAACCGCAGATCGGTATTGCTTCGACTTGGAGCATGGTTACACCATGCAATATGCACATCAATACATTGGCAGATGCCGCTGCTGAAGGAGCTGATAGAACAGGATCAAAATCTGTGATTTTTAATACCATCACTGTTTCAGATGGAATTTCGATGGGTACTCAAGGAATGAGGTATTCCTTAGTTTCGAGAGAGGTAATTGCAGACTCAATCGAAACAGTAGTTGGAGGCCAAGGCTTTGATGGGCTAGTCGCTTTAGGCGGCTGTGATAAAAACATGCCTGGGTGTCTAATGGCGATTGCCAGATTAAATAGGCCCGCTGTCTTCGTTTATGGTGGGAGTATTAGACCGGGTAAAAATAGAACGGATGTAGTTTCAGTTTTTGAAGCGGTGGGAAAACATTCAGAAGGAAAAATTTCTGATATTGAATTAACTCAAATTGAATCCGAGGCAATACCCGGACCAGGGTCTTGCGGGGGGATGTACACTGCGAACACTATGGCTTCAGCCATTGAAGCTATGGGCCTGAGTCTGCCTAACAGCTCAGCCCAAGAAGCTGTCTCAAGGATTAAATTGGAGGATTCGAGAGCCGCCGGGGAGGCTGTTAGTAATTTAATAAACTTAGGTATTAAGCCCAGAGATATTCTTACGAAACAAGCTTTTGAAAATGCGATTACAGTAGTCATAGCTTTGGGTGGCTCTACTAATGCCGTTTTACATTTATTGGCAATTGCTCATGAGGCAGAAGTTAATTTGAGCATGGATGATTTTGAAAGAATTGGAAAAAGAACTCCTGTACTAGCTGACGTGAGACCTAGCGGCAATTACTTAATGTCAGAACTGATAGAGATTGGAGGAATCTTGCCTTTGATGCGTACTTTATTAGAAAAGCAACTCTTGGATGGAAGGCAGATGACGGTTACCGGAAAGACTTTGGAGGAAAATCTAACTTCAGTACAAGATTATCCCGAAGATCAATCCATAATTCATACTTTTAATAAACCCATTAAGAGCGATAGTCACTTAAGGATGTTATATGGAAATCTCGCTCCCGAAGGAGCTGTTGCTAAAATTTCTGGTAAGGAAGGAACAACCTTTACCGGCAAAGCTCGAGTTTTTGATTCAGAAGAAGATGCTATGAAAGGGATTATGAACGGACAAATAGTAGAGAACGATGTCCTCATAATAAGGTATGAAGGTCCGAAAGGAGGCCCTGGCATGAGAGAGATGTTAAGTCCGACAGCAGCAATAATGGGTAAAGGGCTTGGAGATAAGGTTGCCTTTCTAACTGACGGAAGGTTCTCAGGTGGAACCCATGGTTTTGTAGTAGGTCATATCACGCCTGAGGCTTATGACGGCGGACCTTTGGCAATAGTTCAAGACGGTGATGAGATAACAATAGACGCTGATTCAAACCAAGTAAATTTAAATGTTTCTGACCAAGAAATAACTTCTAGGTCTGAAAAGTGGGTGTGCCCTAAGAAAACAAAAGAGACAGGTGTTTTAGGTAAATATAGAACTTTGGTTTCTTCTGCTTCTAAAGGGGCGGTTACAACTTAAATTTATTAAGCTTGATGGACTTGAAAAAGTTTAAGATAGCCTCAATAATAAAGGAAGAGGTAAATAAAACTTTACCATTAATTTATCCAAGGAGGATTTATGAACGTTGTCACACTCACTGATGACAATTTTGAAAATGAAGTTGACGCTTCAGAAAAACCAGTATTAGTAGACTATTGGGCTACTTGGTGCGGGCCTTGTAAAATGGTTGGGCCTATAGTCGAAGAAATAGCAATTGAATATTCTGATAGATTAAAAGTAGGAAAGTTGGATGTTGATTCAAATCAAGCTTCTGCTGCAAAACAAAACGTAATGAGCATTCCCACTTTAGCAATTTTTAAAGGCGGTGAATTGATTGCGCAACAAGTAGGCGCTTTAAGTAAAACTCAACTAACACAATTTATAGAATCTAATCTCTAAAGAAAAATAAGTAGACGCCCTAGAACAAGGGTGTTAAATTATTTTCAGTTTCAAATCGTTTTTTTCAAAAAAAACCCCTTTTTCGCAAAATCTAACCGAATTTTATGCAGTTATCAGAATTAAAAACTATGCCAGTAGAAGAGCTTACAAAGCTGGGTGAGTCTTGCGGTGTAGAAAATGCTTCCCAAGCAAAAAGACAAGACATAATCTTTGGAATCCTAAAGAGTAAGGCAAAGAGCGGTGAGGACATAGAAGGAGAAGGTGTACTTGAAATCTTGCAAGATGGTTTTGGTTTCTTGAGATCTCCCGATTCCTCTTATTTATCAGGTCCGGATGACATATATGTTTCACCAAGCCAAGTAAGGCGTTTCGGTTTGCGAACAGGTGATACTATCCAAGGGAAAATACGCTCCCCTAAAGACGGCGAAAGATACTTCGCAATATTAAAAATTGAACAAATTAATTTTGAAGAACCAGATAGGGCAAAAAATAAGGTTGCTTTTGAGAACTTAACTCCTTTATTCCCAGATCAGAGGATGTTTTTTGAACTGGGCAGTGGAAGCACTGAAGATTTATCTGCAAGAGTAATTGATCTCACTGCACCTACGGGTAAAGGCCAAAGATCATTAATCGTTTCACCTCCTAAAGCAGGTAAAACACTATTATTGCAGAGTATTGCTCACTCAATTGAAAGAAATAATCCTGAATGTAAGATCATGGTTCTATTGGTGGATGAGCGACCAGAAGAAGTTACTGAGATGAAAAGATCTGTTAAAGGCGAAGTAATTGCCAGTACTTTTGATGAGGCTCCAACAAGGCACGTTCAAGTTGCTGAAATGGTAATTAATAAAGCCAGAAGGTTGGTTGAGCACAAGCATGATGTTGTTATATTGTTAGATTCTATAACCAGATTGGCCAGAGCTTACAATTCAACCCAAGCAGCATCAGGTAAGATTTTAACTGGTGGTGTGGATGCTAATGCCCTCCAAAAACCAAAGCGATTCTTTGGTGCTGCCAGAAATATTGAAGGCGGAGGTAGTTTATCTATCATAGCTACGGCTTTGATTGACACAGGCTCTCGTATGGACGAAGTAATTTTTGAAGAGTTTAAAGGAACAGGAAACTCAGAAATTAATTTGGACAGAAAAATTGCAGAAAAAAGAGTATTCCCAGCTATTAATATCCGCAAAACGGGAACAAGAAGAGAAGACCTGTTAACAGAAGATTTAGAGTTAAGAAATATAACAATACTTAGAAAATTACTCAATGAAATGGACGATACTGCTGCTATGGAATGGGTTCTTGATAAGCTTAAAGATTATAAGACCAACGCTGAATTTTTTGAGTCAATGAAAAGAAAGTAGCTTCTCAGTTTTCTTTATTTACACCAACTTCTTTTTTACTTTTAGCTCTAAAAAATAAAACTGTTCTATCAAAAATACCTAGAGTTAAAATTAAGCAAAGTGTTAAAGACACTATTAATAAGACTATGACCTGACCGGATAGACTGACCTCTTTTCCATTTATAACAATTGCTAGCGGGTCCAATAAAAAATTAACTTCACTAGTGAATAAAACCATCATAGCTGCAGACATTATTGCAAAAAGATAAAGTCTAGCTTTCATTTATATAAAGGCCATATCTTGTTTGACCGCCTTTTGATTTTTTAATTTCTTTCCAAGACATAAAGTTCATCTCTAGCTCTTCCTCTGATTCAACATAGATTAGAGAACCTTCATGAAGAAGTGTTGTTTTATCAAATTTATTGTACACATTATTCAAGAAGTTTTTTCGAAATGGCGGATCCAAGAAAACAATATCAAATATTAAGTTAAGTTTTTCCAGGGGATATTTCAAAGAATCAGTATGAATAACTTCAGCTTTTTGCGTTAAGAAGAGCTTTTCTAGTAAGTTATTTATAATCAAGCAAAGGTCTTTGTTTTTTTCTAAGAAAATAACTTTTTCTGCACCTCTGGAGAGAGCTTCTATTCCAAGTGCTCCGGTCCCAGAAAACATATCCAAGCAGATGGCCCCTTCTATATCGTGCATTAACCAGTTAAAAAGGGTTTCTCTTGCCCTGTTTTCTGTAGGCCTTATAGTCTCGGAAGGTTTGTAAGGAATCTTAGTTCCTTTATGCATCCCTCCAATAATTTTTGTGTGTGGTTTTCTCTTAGGCATAATTTAGATTAATTTATTGTACTATTAACTGGCAACCAAAAATAAGACATGCTAGCGTGCGCACTCAATGAATGATTCAGAGTTAAAAAAAGAGTTCCTTAATTCCATGAGAGGAGTTGCTTCCACAGTAAATGTTATTTCTTCTCAGTACGAGGATACAAAACATGCAATGACAGCCTCATCTGTTGTTTCGTTGTCTTTGGACCCACCGTCTATGCTAGTTTGTGTTAATAAAGAGGCATCCATTCATCAGATCTTAGATAAAGAAAGATTTTTTTGTATTAATATTCTCGCTAAAAATCAAATAGATTTAGCCAACCTTTGCAGTTCTGCTGATAATGAAGGTTCTAGATTTAATTCAGAAGAGTGGTCTTTGTTCGAAGGGATACCTTATAATAATGAATCAAGTGCAAATATATTTTGCCGTTGTTTTGACTCTTTTTCTCACACAAGCCACACGGTCTTTTTTGGAGAGGTGGTAAAGGTCAAAAATAACAATAAGGAAGGTCCGTTAATGTATGGTGGAGGAGAATATTTAGTTTAATTCATGAAGAAACTGTTTACTTTTTATTTTTTTATTCTTTCTGCATCTGTTTTTAGCAATGAGTCTTATGTGTATATCATCGAGCCAAAAGACGGCTCACAGGTCGTAAATCCAGTAAGAGTAGTATTTGGTCTTTCTGGGATGGGCGTGGCTCCAGCTGGCGTTGATAAACCTGGAACTGGTCATCATCATTTGCTTATAGATTTAAAGCAGTTACCAGATCTCACTAAGCCTATTCCAACTGATAAGAATCATTTACATTTTGGTGGAGGTCAGACTGAAACCACTTTAAATTTAGAACCTGGAAATCACGATCTGCAATTAATTCTAGGCAATTGGTTCCACGTGCCTCATTCTAACCCGTTAATATCAAAGAAAATAACCATAGAAGTAAAGGAATAAGGATTTTATGAATACTTTGAAATTGCGATTTAGCGCATGGCTTTTAATATTCAGTATGCCTATTTTTTCTGAGATAAAGGTTGATGGTATTTTAGATGATCCGGAGTGGAAGGATGCCAGTCAGATAACAAAATTTTATGAGGTTTTTCCATACTCCTTAAATGAAGTAACCGATTTTAAAACGGTAATACTTATTCAAGAGTCAGAAAAGGGGATTTACTTAGGTTATAAAAACTATCAGTCCAATGAAAGCATGAGGTCTCAAAATCATGAAAGAGACAACGAGAGATCCATTGCCGATAAAAATGGAGTGACGATCGACTTCGATGCCGATGGCTTAACCGGATATCAGTTTTTTGTTTCTTCAGGAGGTTCTATAGGTGACGCTACTTATAGAAATGAAAACGACAAGAATACCGATTGGGATGCAGACTGGTTATCAGCAACAACCATTGGAGATGGTGTTTGGTATTCAGAAGTTTTTATACCTTGGTCTGTTGCTCCAATGAAAGCTCAATCAGGTCCTAATAGGAAAGTTAAATTAGGCTTTTATAGAATGATGGCTGGTTACAGCAGAGTCTTTGCTACGATTCAAGGAAGTCCTTATCAAAATATCTACCTATCTGCTTTTAATGACTTTACTTTTACTAACTATCAATCTTCTAAAATAGATTACTTTCCATATCTCACATTAAATGAAGATAGGCTCGAAGGTGAGGTAGATAACAAGGTAGGGGCAGAAATTTTTTGGAAGATCGATTCCAGCAGACAATTAAATGCAGCTTTTAACCCAGACTTTGGGCAAGTTGAGAGCGATGATGTGGTGGTAAATTTTTCTGCTTCTGAAACTTTTTATTCAGATAAAAGACCTTTTTTCTCTGAAAATCATAACCTCTTTAATGTTCAAGGGTCTAGATTCTTCTACGTTATAAACACAAGAAGGATAGGCGCATCTCCAGACTATAATTGTTCTGAAGATTTTTCTCTTCAACAAGAGCTGTGTGAAGACTCTCAAAAGGGAGCAAACGATATAGATGCTGCTTTTAGGTA
>ENA-UOXV01000737-UOXV01000737.1-marine-metagenome-genome-assembly--contig:-NODE-737-length-47362-cov-63.700953_pt1 | contig 47362 bp, 35 predicted proteins | sample MGYA00238165_ERZ766961 | MGnify/ENA primary metagenome ERZ766961 (study PRJEB28924, sample SAMN03173240) | marine metagenome | biome: Marine; feature: Water; material: Subsurface seawater | place: North... | reverse complement strand
AACCTTTCAGAAAAGCGCCGTCCGGCGCTTTTCTTTTGCGATATTGCGAAAAATTCTATGCCATGCCCTTTAGAGTATTTTACCTCCCGTTTATCCTGCTTTTTGGTTCGTTAGGAACTGGTCTTGCACAATATTCAGGCATCAATTGGATGTCGCTGGAGGAAGCCATCGCTGCCCAGAAAGAAGAGCCGCGCAAAATTGTGATGGACGTTTATACCCAATGGTGCGGGCCGTGTAAGATGATGATGAGAAACACCTTCACATCAGAGGACGTCATTGCTTATATGAATGCCAATTACTATGCCGTCAAGTTTGATGCAGAATCTCCTGACCCTGTCACATACCAAGGCAAGACGTTTACTAACCCGGGGTGGAATCCCAACGCACGCGGACGGAATAGCACCCATGAGCTATCAAGAGCGCTTGGCGTAAACGCCTACCCTACGTTGGTTTACTTCGACGAAAAAGCGACGATTATCGCTCCCATTCCCGGTTACAAAACACCGCCGCAGCTGGAAATGTATCTCAAATTCTTTGTGAACCAATTTGAGCCCAACGTTCAACAAGCAGAATGGGAAGCCTACCGCAATTCCTTTGTGCCAAGCTTCCAATGAGGTTGTTTTCTGACGTTCAAGCTGAACAGCAGCAGTCAAGCGCAATCCCCTATATTTGCAAGCGCATCCGGCCGAAAAGGCTCCGTAAGAAATCGTTTAACCATCACCTCGTCACAAAATGAGTGAGACAGTCCAAATTATCATAGAAGGAAAGGAGTATGAATTTCCTGTTGTCGAAGGTTCCGAGCAGGAAAAAGCCATCGATATTTCCAAGTTACGGGCCCAAACAGGATACATCACCCTGGATTATGGTTTCAAGAATACGGGCTCTACGAAAAGCGCGATCACCTATTTAGACGGCGAAAATGGCATCCTGCGGTACAGAGGTTACTCCATTGAAGAATTAGCAGAAAAAGCTTCCTTTCTCGAAGTCGCATTTTTGTTGATTTATGGGGAATTACCGAACAAGAAACAGCTGGACTATTTCCAAGAAAGCATAACCCAGCACACCCTCGTCCATGAGAATATGAAGCGCTTTTTTGAAGCGTTTCCGCAAGGAGCACATCCCATGGGCATGCTCAGTTCGATGATCTCCAGTTTGAGTACGTTTTATCCTGAGTCTCAGAACCCAAACAGATCGGTGGTGGATATTGAAAAAACGATTCACCGTTTGATCGCCAAGCTACCTACCCTTGCATCACAGGCCTACAAGCACAACATGGGCCATCCAACGGTGTATCCTTCGAATGACCTCAGCTATTGTGGGAATTTCCTGAAAATGATGTTCTCGCTGCCAACGGAACCATACGAAGTCGATTCTGTGGTGGAGCGTGCTTTGAATAAATTGTTGATTCTGCATGCTGATCATGAGCAGAATTGCTCAACCTCAACTGTTCGTGTTGTTGGGTCATCTCAAGCCAACTTATACAGCTCCGTTTCAGCTGGGATCGCTGCACTTTGGGGACCTTTGCATGGAGGAGCCAATCAGGCCGTAATTGAAATGCTCGAGTCAATTCGAGAGGACGGCGGTGACTTGCAGAAATGGATCGACAAAGCCAAGGACAAAAATGACTCATTCCGATTGATGGGCTTTGGCCATCGGGTTTACAAGAATTTTGACCCCAGGGCTCGTATCATCAAAAAAGCCGCAGATGAAGTGCTGGAGCAACTTGGCGTCGACGATCCTGTTTTGGACATCGCGAAGCAACTCGAACAAGTCGCATTGAATGACTCCTACTTTGTTGAACGCGGCCTTTATCCAAATGTTGATTTTTACTCTGGGATTATCTACCGAGCATTGAACATTCCTACCGACATGTTTACGGTGATGTTTGCGCTTGGACGTCTTCCCGGTTGGATCGCCCAATGGAAAGAAATGGTTGAAAACCGCGAGCCCATTGGACGACCACGCCAAGTGTTCACCGGATCGAAGGAAAGGTCATTTGTTGTGTTGGCAGACCGCGACTAATCTCATATGACCAAGGCAACTGGAATCGGAAGAGTTGAATGCAATTTGGACCAACAGGGAGTCCTGACCATTCAGTTTGATCACCCTGCTAGTAACTCGCTGCCTGGATCTCTTCTTTCCGCGTTAGCAGATTCGATAGATCAAGCCGGTAAGGAGGCTGGATGTCGGGTGATTTTATTAAAATCAGGTGGAAGCCGTGCGTTTTGCGCTGGTGCCAGTTTTGATGAATTAATTGACATACAGGACGAGAAACAGGGCTTAGCATTTTTCAGTGGGTTCAGCAAGGTCATTTTGGCCATACGACGAAGTTCAAAATTCGTCGTCTGTCGCGTTCAAGGGAAAGCAGTTGGCGGAGGTGTCGGTATCGCTGCAGCTGCCGATATCACCTATGGGACGCACCATGCAGCCGTGAAGCTATCCGAGCTGGCCATTGGCATCGGTCCATTTGTTGTTGGACCTGCCGTCGAGAGAAAGGTTGGCAAAGCAGCCTTTACCGCTATGGCCATTGATGCTACCTCGTGGTATTCAGCTGAGTGGGCAAAATCACAAGGACTTTATGCTGAGGTTTTCCAAACCACCGATGAACTGGATCAAGCGATCAACGACCTCACTCGTCAATTGGCTTCTTCCAGTCCAGAGGCCATGGAGGAGCTTAAAAACGTTTTTTGGGAAGGCACCGACCACTGGGAAAAACTTCTGCCAGAGCGCGCTGCAATTTCAGGGAAATTAGTACTCAGTGAATTCACGCGCAGTGCCATTTCACGTTTCAAATCCAAGGCATAATCAAGGGAAGCGCTTTATAATCTTGCTGCCGACACAATAAGTTGAAAGCAAAAAAGGGCACCGAAGAGTGCCCTTTTTTTTGTACTAATGAATGGTTCAGTGAACCAAAAGTCGTGACGTCCCCACCTGGTTAGAATTGCGCAACACCACCAAGTAGTATCCAGTTTCAACTCCTCCCAAATCTAACTGCATTGGAGCATCATTAAAGTAAAGTTCTTTGCTGGTAACCAACCGACCTGAAGCATCCATGACTTCTACAGTAGCCAACCCTGAAAGGGCTGTGCCTCCTTGAATCCAAAATGTCCCGTTCGAGGGATTCGGATAAACATCGAATACCAAGGCATGAATCTCTGCAACGTTCACAACATTTTCAATAATCACATCAATAGAAGCTGTGCATCCATTCGCATCTGTAATCGTCAAAACATAGGTTCCAGCAGACAAATTAGAGAGAGTCGGTTCTGAACTGGTAAACGAATCAGGACCTGTCCAGCTGAACTCATAAGGGAAGGATCCTCCAGAAACAATCAAGCTGATGGAACCCGAACCATCCCCATCGGTTTCATTGGATGAATCCGCGATGACATCAATGTCACAGTAGTAGCAGCTTCCATCGTCTTCGGTCGCATCGGCATTGTAGTTCTCCGCTTCTGGGTCCGTGCAGCCCTCGACTTCTAACTCGTCGCAAACGCCGTCACCATCAACGTCGTTCAAGCAGTTGCCGTCGCAGTCATAGAATTCTTCGGCGTAGGTGCACGATTCATCATCGTCCGTGGCTGTCGCATCGTAGTTACAGGCCATCTCGTCTGTACAGCCCTCGATTTCCAACTCGTCACAAATACCGTCACCGTCCATGTCGTTCAAGCAGTTGCCGTCGCAGTCGTAGAGTGCTTCGGCATATTCACACATCCCGTCATCATCCGTTGCGGAAGGATCATAGTTGCAAGCTAACTCGTCCATGCACCCTGCAATTTCGAATACATCACAGATACCATCCATATCGGCGTCATTGAGGCAGTTGCCGTCGCAATCGTACGCTTCGGCAGCATACTCACACGATTCGTCATCGTCCGTTGCTGTCGCATCGTAGTTGCAAGCCGACTCGTCCATACAGCCTGCAATCTCGAATACATCACATACGCCATCCATATCGGCATCATTGAGGCAATTGCCGCTACAGTCGTAGAATTCTTCCGCGTATTCACACATGCCACCTTCGTCTGTTGCAGCCATATCATAATTACATGCCATCATATCCATGCATCCCACGACTTCCAATTCATCACAAACACCATCCATGTCAGCGTCATTGAGGCAGTTGCCATCGCAGTCATAATATGTCACTGCAAATTCACACGAACCATCATTGTTGGTCGCATTCGAGTCATAGTTACACGCCATCATATCCGTGCAGCCTGCGACTTCCAATTCATCGCATACGCCATCTCCATCCATATCCATCACGCAGTTTCCATCGCAATCGTAATATTCCACAGCATATTCGCATGATCCATTGTCCTGGGTAAAGATTGGATCATAGTTGCATGCACTTTCATCCGTGCAGCCTACGCAAGATGTGTATTCGCACGATCCATCCTCTGCATCCGCTTCAGGATTATAATTGCACGCATTGGAGTTTGTGCATCCCGGGGTACCGCAACTCGTGTAGTCACATGAACCATCATTGTAGACCGCCTCAGGATCGTAATTGCACGCATCAACATCGGTGCAACCTAAGCAAGAGGAATATTCACACGACCCATTTTCATCCGTTGCTGCAGCGTCATAGTTGCAGGCAAATACATCTGTACAGCCTGGAATTTCGAATTCATCGCAAATTCCATCACCGTCCACATCCGAAAGGCAGTTGCCATCGCAGTCATAACCCGTCTGAGCAAATTCACATGATCCGTCGTCTGCCGCAGCATCCGGATCATAATTGCATGCTGCTGCATCGGTGCATCCATCGCCCTCAACCTCTGGCGCGTACGTTCCAACACCACAGAAGGTGTAAGTGAGTCGCAGGTCACCGTCTTGACCATCTCCGTTCACGAAGATTTGAAAATTCATGGTTCCGCAAATTTCTCCGTCCGTCGTCATTTGCATCACCAACACACGCAGGTTTTCATCGGGCAACCCATTGGGTGCTCCGTTCAGTATGTACCATGCTCCTCCCGTCTCGTCATCGATGAACACATCTTGGCCATCCATCGCAGAGCCAGAAGCGAAGCAATCCGTCCAAGGCTGTTCGGTGCTCTGCAGAGTTGAAGGTGGAACTTGATCACCTGAAGATTGCCCATCAATCCCGATGGTGACCCAGCTGTCTGCAGCCATTTCAGGGAAAAATGCCAAAAATGCAGGATTAATTCCGTCGGCCGTTACGGCGCCAAAAGGGTCGTTGTAAAATCCCGTCGTCGTCGTAATTGAAAGAGGATCCGTATCGCCTCCATAAACGGAAGACAAAAAGTCATCCGCATTGATCATGTCGAAGTACAAGCGGTAAGTTGTTTGTTCCGGGACGATGTCTGTTGCGTGCTCTTCAAGCGTGATGGTGTATTCCTGAGCCTGTCCAAGGGAAAATACAAATGCCAAGGACAAAAAAAGAGAAGTGAATCGATACATGGTTTTGATTGGGAGAATTCGTTGCGCAGCCAAGTTAGGTCGAATCCGCTAAATCATTAAACGCAAAGGACAAAAAAAAAGCCAGATGTTCTCACCTGGCTTTTTGTCTTATTTCTTGCACCAAATTCACCTCACAACTTTTATTTTCTTTTGAATGATACGATTGGTGGCTTTAATCCTCATCACATACAAACCATTCGACCAATCGCTGACGTCCAATTTAAACACGTTCTCGTGCGGCACGATAACCCTAGAGGCCATCAGCTTTCCCTGCATATCATACCAATCGAGTTGAGAAAACTCCTGATTCATCGGCAACGTCACCTGCACGAAATCATGGGCAGGGTTTGGAAAGACCCGAATGTCCGAGTCCAAAAGCTCGGCCACGGATACGATGGATTCAACCACAATTTCGAATGATGTTGTCGAGCAGCCATTGCTATCTGTCACCACCAACTGGTAGGTACCTGGATTGAGATTCGTGATGTCTTCTTCATCGCTTATGAATGCTCCGTCCAGCTGAATCCAACTGAACACATAAGGTCCCACTCCGCCCGTGATAGAGACTGAGATACTGCCTTCTTCGGCATCGGGAACGGATCCTGTCACATCGTCCAAGAGAGCCAATAATGGATCTGGCTCCTCTACAACTAATTCGAGAACTGCCTCACAACCGGATTCATCCGCAACGATGATTACATAGGCCCCACCTGAAAGCCCTGCGAACATTGAATCGGTTTGTATGAGATCTTGCGGCAACAATTGATACGTGATTTCGCTGCTATCTGGATACGCCCCTTGAACCGAAATCTCCAACGAACCATCAGCTTCCCCTGCGCATGAAACATCAGAAACACTTGCCGCTGCCGTTATTGTGCAATAAACACAGGAACCATCATCGTCGGTTGCTAGCCCATCGAAGTTAATAGCAGAAGTGTCCGTGCATCCAGGCACCTCAAACTCATCACAAATTCCATCAGAATCGGCATCTAATAGGCAATCACCGGCGCAGTCCAAAGCTGGCTCGGGGTAGGTGCAAGAACCGTCGTCATCGGTTGCGATTTCGTCGTAATTGCACGCTGCGGTATCCGTGCAGCCCAATACAGGGTATGCACACGAATCATTGTCGTACTCAGCCTCAGAATCGTAATTCAACGCTTCGCTATCCAAGCATCCACATGCATTGGGAAAAACGGGGGGATTCGTCCATGTCGTGCCATCGAATTGAAATTGGTGCAGCGAAGAAGCCGTGTTGTCCCCTCCATTAAACACCTGCACATTCAATTGACCATGCATACCTCCCAACGTCGTTACTTGGGCTATCAACACCCGCAGATCATCCCCGGCGACGCCGTTCGAACCTCCATTCAATATGAACCAAGAGCCACCCACCTCGTCATCCATGACCAGATCATTTCCGGATTCGAATTGAGAGACCCATCCCTCCGGTCCTGAAGAGCCAACAGCGTTAACAGAGTTTTCTGTATCTGCCGCAGGTCCATCAACTCCAATCGTCACCCAACTATCATATGCTAGTTGAGGGAAAGAACCAATCAGATCTAGATTTATTCCTTGGGCCAAGTGGGATCCCATCTCGTCCTGGTGCCATCCGGACTCAGCGGCCAGCAGCAAGGTATCTTCGTCGTTGCCATATACAGCGGATACGAAATCCGTCTCAAGAATAGTCGTAACAAACATTCTGTACGTAATCATCCCTGCCATTGAACCCGTATCGTGGACCGCTATGGTGTCAATCTCCAAGCCGAAGCTCAAAATTTCATCCTCTTCACAAGAGCAGAAGTCACAGGTACCGTCATCATCCGTAAAGGCTTCGTCATAATTGCAAGCCGTCGGAGCCGTGCACCCCCCTAACTCTAGCTCGTCGCACACGCCATCACCATCCGAATCATATAAACAGAGTCCATCACAATCCACAAATTCCCCCGCATACGTGCACGAACCATCCTCGTTCGTCGCGGCAGGGTTAAAATTACAAGCCGCAGCATCGGTGCACCCCTCAATCGCAATGATCACATGGATGGTTTGCGTCCAATCCGCCTCGTTTCCGCAAGCATCAAATGTGGTGTAGGTGCGATGGTAGGTCACCGTATCTCCGGACTGAACTACCGTTTCATCTGCAGAAGACCATTGCGCATTTCCATCGCATGCATCTTGCACGGCAATGAAGGGTGTCGGAATTTCTTCTCCTTCTTGTTCATTTATCCAAATTTCTGCTGCAGGCAAATTCAAAATTTCCGGTGCCAATGTATCTGCCACACTGATCATTTGGATCGCTTGTGCCTGATTCCCTGCATCATCAGTCGCAAAAAATGTTCGTGTGCACAAATAATTGTACGGAGGACAGTCGTAAACGAACTCGATAGGACCATCGACGAACATGACTTGAACCGTTTCATCACATTCGTCTTCCGCTGTAGCCATTGTGGTTGGCATCGCCTGGTCGCATTGAACAGTCGAATCAGCGGGAACAAACGTAAAGACCGGTGGAATGATATCATCTAAGCAGGGATCAACAAAATAGTCGCATGAGCCATCCTCATCCGTTGCATCAGCCACATAATTCGTCGCTTCAGGATCCGTGCATCCCTCAATTTCCAGTTCGTTGCAAACGCCATCTCCATCGTCATCCGCCACGCAGACTCCATCGCAATCGTATGCGACCTCAGGATATTCACAGCCCGCAAATGACGGCAAACCACAAGCATCTTGCAGACCGATCATTTTGTTGAATCCACCATCCATTCCATCGCCATTTTCGAAAAACTGGACATAGAGCTGGCCGTCGAGATTTCCATCGGTGGTAAACTGTCCGAGTAAAACCTTTAAATCCTCACCAGCCACACCGTTCGAAGCCCCATTCAAAATATACCAAACACCACCTAGGTCGTCTGACATTTCCAAAGAGCCACCCAATTCAAATGGTTCAACCCAAGGATCGAGACCTTCCAAAATACTTATTCCAGATTCTCCTGCATCCCCTTCGGCTGCAGATTCCAAACCAATGGTAACCCACGAATCATACGCCGCATCCGGTATGAAAGGAAAAACCAGCGGATTCACACTCTGGCCTAATACGCCTCCCGCCTCATGTTGAAAGAAAGAAGTGGTCGTATGAACGAAAGAGGGATTCACATCATCACCTGCAACGGCGCTGACAAAATCATCTTGATTCTCGCACAAAGCATAGATTCGATAGGTAACGAATCCTGTCAAATCACTTTCCCCTACAAAACCATCATGCACAACAAATGGCTCTACCTCAATGCAATAGCCCTCATATGCCTCATAATTGCATGCCGCTGAATCATGGCATGAAGCGGGATATTCACACGATCCATCATTGTCTGTCGCATTAGCATCAAAATTCAATGCCATCGCATCCGTGCATCCTATAACTTCCAATTCATTGCAAATTCCATCGCCGTCGTTGTCTCCGATGCAATCCCCTGAACAATCGTAAAACTCTTCGGCAAACAGGCACGAAGCATTATCAGCCGTTGTATACGCCGCGTCATAATTGCACGCTTCAACCTCCATGCAACCTATGCAACTTGTGAAGTCACAACTGCCGTCGGACGAGGTAGCGTCTGGATTGAAATTGCATGCCAGTGGATTGGTGCAGCCGCTAAGAGCATACACGCAGCTTCCATCATCCTCTGTAGCCAAGGAATTAAAATTCTCGGCCTCCCCATCTGTGCAACCTAGCACTTCAAATTCGTCGCATACCAGATCACCATCTGCATCGAAAAGACACCCCCCTGCGCAATCATATCCTTCTTCCGCGAATTGACAATCGGCGGGATCTGAGATGGTATAGGTGGAATCAAAATTGCAAGCCGTGGAATCCATGCAGCCAATGCAACTGGTATACTCACAGCTACCATCCGAGGTATTTGCTGTTGGATCGTAATTGCATGCCAATGGATTAAGGCAACCATTGAAAGCACAACTTCCATCATCTAGTGTAGCAGTAGGGTCGTAATTATCTGCATCCATGTCGGTGCAACCAGCGCATGAACTGTACTCGCATGAACCGTCATTAACGGTTGCCTCAGGATCGTAGTTACACGCATTGGAAAAGGTACACCCTAGATTTTCGCAGCTTGCATACTCACAACTGCCATCATTGTAAATTGCTTCGGGATCATAGTTGCACGCGGCGGCATCCGTACAGCCCGCGCAGGCTAAATAATCGCACGACCCATCTTCTTCCGTAGCATTCGGATCGAAATTACATGCCCAAACATCGGTACATCCTGCGCATGTGCCATATTCGCAACTTCCGTCATCCTCGGTAGCGCTTTCATCAAAATTACAGGCTGCAGGATCCGTACAGCCAGGGTAAGCTGCAGAAGGCATCAAATCCCAAACATCTGTCCCGTTAAATCCTTGTTGCACTTGTTCCGCATCCAATGCCGGATCAGCTGGAATGATTTGCGCATTCAAAGTTCCTGATGGAACACCTGAAGTCGTCACCTGCATAACCAATACCTTCAAATCTTCACCCGCATAACCGTTGGGGGTTCCGCTGAGTAAAAACCATGCGCCACCCAATTCATCATCCACAACAAAACCATCTCCATCCGTTGGCGAACCTGCGACGAAATTTTGCAAAAAAGGCTGTTCCTCACTTTGCAAAGCAGAAACATCAGCCTCTCCACCTCCGCTTGGAGAACTCTCCAAACCAATGGTTACCCAACTATCGTAGGCCACTTCGGGAAAATAGTTTACCACAATGGGTAATATTCCTCCGGCCGTAGAGCCCGTCGCAAACGGACTGTTGAACATGGGCGCGTCCAAGGACAGCGTCATTGGCGCTGTATCTCCTCCATAAACGGCTGAAACAAAATCATCCGGATCATTCAATTCGAGATAAAAACGATAAGTCGTTTGGCCTGCCAATTCCGCCACGCCTTGCTGACCATCGTGAACCATGTACTCTTCGACTACGAACGTACTTCCTTGTGACCAAGCGAAGGACATGCCGGCGAGTAAATAAATCAATGCTGCGTGAATCACGCCTAAAAGTCGGAAAGAATAGCCCATAATCAAATCAAGAGGTTGAGAGATACGCTTTGTTCTACGCATATCTCGCACCTACGGTTTCGATTTTTGGGCATTAAAAAAGGGCCCGGAGGCCCTTTTTAAAAAGATGGATGCGGAATCTATTGCTTCAACAATTGAAGCGTATGCCGAGCTTCATTAGAGGACAACTCCAATTGATAAGCTCCTGCTGCCATTCCAGTTAAGTCAATCGCCGCCTGCATTGAACCCCACGCCTGATTAATCGTTTGAGACCAAACAACACGCGCCTGAGCGTCATAAACATTCAAAACAATTGCCTCGCCGTTCGCACTGAAAATAGCCAGGTTGTACATACCGAAACTTGGATTTGGACTCACTACAACGTCCTGCAGAAACGAATACTCATCCACACCAAGAGGTAATCCGAAAACTTCAGTTATGGAGCAACCATTCGCATCGGTCACTGTAACTGAATACTCTCCAGCAAAAAGACCGGTCAAGTCTTCATCGGCACTGGTGAAGTTATCCGGACCTTCCCAAGCGAATGTATTGCCACCGTTTCCGCCCGCTACCGTGATATCAAGTTCACCGTCACCTGCACCCGAATCATTGGTAAGGACGCCTGTAACAGAGAGTGCCTCTGGCTCTTCCACTGTAACCTCTGCAGATGCCTGACATCCATTAGAGTCCTGCACATAGAACGTGTAAGACCCAGGAGCGATTTCAGTGAACATCGGTGAAGAGCCAAAATCACTACCGTCAGAACTGTACTCGAACAAGCTCGTTCCACCTGACGCTCCAACCTCAACCAATCCATCAGTATCACCGTTGCACGAAACCGCTGTAGAGGTTGCAGTAGCTTCTACCGCACTAATATCATCCACAGTGAATGTGGTTTCGGCGGTGCACCCTTCCATGTCCGTTACCAGCACTACGTAGTCGCCTGGCAACAAATCCCCAACTGAATTCGATCCATCTGTATCTTCTCCATTGAATGAAAACATAAGGCCTCCATTCCCACCTGTTGCATCGAAAGAGACCGCTCCGTTTTGGTCTCCGTTGCATGAAATACCGCTGGCATTGCCGGTTATGACAATCGCATCTGGTGCTTCTACTGTGTATTCATTCGCAGAAGATGCAATGCACCCGTTCACATCCATTGCATAAAAGGTATACGTACCACCAGCTATATTGAGAATATTACCGGGCGAAAAGTTGATTCCATCCGCACTGTACTGCATACCAGCTGAAGTTCCAGATCCACCAATGGTAATCAAAGAAACTACACCATCCTCACTATCAGAACATGTCGCTGGTGCAATACCAGATTGTCCATTTGCTACTGAGACCGTCAACGCCTGGGGATTCGCGATGGAAATGCCTCCGCTTTCCGCAACACAACCGTTGGCGTCCATTGCATAAACCGTATAAAGTCCGGAACCCAGGTTATCAAAGTAAAGCTCACTTGAGCTGTCTTCAAACGTCGAAGACAAACTATAGTTCATTGCACCAGAACCTCCTGAAGATGACCCAGAGATCACGGCATCAGAACCACCATTGCAACTAACGGACTCCGTCATTGCCGCAGAAATCACAACGGCCTCTGGAGCGACAATTTCCACTTCGATCGATGTCTCACACCCTGCACCATCAATCGCAGAAATAGTGTAAACACCTCCCGATAGATCATCAAAACTTCCCACTGCCGAAGCTGGTGTCTCACCGTCAATTCCAAACAGAACCCCTAACTGCGCTCCTTCTGCATCGACTGAAATCTCTCCATCCGCCACGCCAGGGCATGTGTTTTGAACAATCTCTGCAACCGACAAATTCAATGAACAAGGAAAGATACATACCTCTCCGGCCTCTGTGGCATCTGGATTGTAGTTGATCGCTTCTGGATCCATGCAACCAAAGACTGCGCCTTCTGAAGAACTAAATGGAATACTTTCATAAAGTACAGATTCCGACTGCTCGCCATTCACGAAAATCTGGATATTGAAGTTGCCTGTAATAACAGCATCATTTTCAACCGTCAGCTGAGCTATGAGGACTTTCAAATCATCTCCTGCTTGTGCAACGGGATCTCCAAATAACGTAAACCAAGACCCCCCGTTATCAGAGTCCACAATAAAGTCGCCTCCTGCAGAGAATGAATTGAATGCATCCGTCAAACCAACGGTGTTGTTGGAACCAGATGCTTCGTTTACGTTCATGGCACCAATGGTGATCCAAGAATCGTATTCAATTGCAGGAAATGCACCAAAAAAAGCAGGGTTCACTTGCCATCCTTCGTTATTGCCAAGAGAGTTTTGATAGAAACCCAAGGTAGAAGTCAGTGATAAAGGTGCTGTCGCATCACCATACACTGCCGAAATTTCGTCCGCAGGGTTCGTGCACATGGCGAAGACATGGTATGTCGTCATTCCGTCTAGCTCTCCAATACTCCCGTCGTGTATGACGTAAGGCTCGACACTAATCTCGACTAGTTGTGCAAAGCTGCTTCCAAACAGTAAAAAGCTCGCAGCAAGAAGTAAAACGTGTTTCATGGGTTTTTTTTGGTTGTGATTTTCTCTCTTCAAATATAGATGTAACCTACTCTGCAGAATATGGGAATACAGAAAATTATTCATGAGTTTTCACCCAACTTATCGACAAGGAGAATCACGCTTACGAGCTAAAATAAAGGCAAAAAAAATGGGAGGTCTCCCTCCCATTTTCAAGTTGCTATAAAGGTGAATAATGCCTAATCATTCATATTTAATGAACATCCTTCCTTGAGACACCCCCTTCCGAGTGACTTGGACGACGTACGAACCCGCAGGAAGGCTTGACGTTTCGAAAACAACCACGCCCGTTCCAGGCGCAATCTGTTCTTGGATCACTTCACGGCCCGAAAGGTCAGTAACGGTCAACTGCGCTGCCATTGGATTGGATTGAAAGTTAACCGTCAACGAACCATAAAATGGATTCGGATATGCTTCGAAGGCATGCTGCTCGAGCTCATCCACAGAGACCACACATGTCGTGCACTTATTAAAGCAAACGGCTTCTAAAATTTCGGCTTCACCACTGCGCTCATGGATCCGATTGTAGGCTCCGAAGCCGTTGGCCAATCCACAGCCTCCTAATTCGAAATTGGTCAATTCATTCCCCTCCTCATCCAATAGAATTCCTGATTCCTCCACATAATCTACACCGTTGTCACCAGTGGATGGATCACCATTGACAAATTTATAGAGCACCGTCGAAGCTCCGCTAACTGTTGCCGTTACTTCATACACACCATCCGCATCCGCATCTGTCAATTGCATGGCGCCCGCTTGCCAATTAGGTGCGGTGAAATTTCCAATGACCCAGACACCGCTTGCGCTCACTTCTTCTTCCGACATTTCTACTCGGAACGTAATATCTGCAGGATCTGGATTTTCGATGCAACCCGCTTCACACGAATTGTAGCAAACTTCATAAACAAGGTCTTCTGCGCCAACGGTTAATAACCGGTTATCACTGCCTTCTGCAGCGCAATCTCCTACAATGAGTTCATTGTCCACATTTCCGTCACCGTTGCCACTCCAATCGTTGCCATTGACAAACTTAAATTGGATGTCACCGGCGGCAATGCCAATGGTTGCCTCCCAAATCCCGTCTCCATCGTCATCCGCCAACGGGTTCGCAGAAGGAGTCCAACCTTGAAAACTTCCAGCGATGTGCACTCCATTCACAGAGACCGTTTCTTGCGTCGTCATGTCCACTCGAAATGTCACTTGCGTTGGAGAAAGACAGGTTCCACAAGCATTATAACAGGGAGCAGCATTTGTCGCCGCATCACCCACCATCACCATATTCAGATCCGTGAATTCAAGGATTCGGTTTCCGAAGTCATCTGCACAGTCTTCCCCTGTCAAATTTTCGTTCGGATTGGTCCAGCTGTTGCCATTGATAAACTTGAAGACCAAGTTGCCTTCATCCAATGAATCCGCGTAAAATGAAGCCCAGTATTCCCAAACTCCATCGCCATCAGCGTCGGTCATAGCGCTTCCAGCCGGATCCCAGCCTTGAAAGTTACCTGCAACGTGAACCCCATTAGGTGAGACAGCAGCTTCAACACTCATGTCCACACGCATGCGCACTGTAGTCATACCGCATGCCGCACAACTCGCATAGCAGACATGATAGGTCACATCGGTATCGTCAGCCCCAACATGAATAAAACGATTGTCATTTCCTGCAACTTCGACTTGGCACGTGGGCGGCACATCTTCAACGAAATCCCATGATGCTCCATTGATGAACTTAAATTCGTAGGTGCTATCCGATGGTAGTTCGATGGTCACTTCATAGACGCCATCCATATCGTCGTCCGTGAGCGCAGTGGCTGCAGGATCCCATCCCTGAAAATTCCCGGCTATATGCACGCCTTCTGCAGCCACCACTTCATTCGTCATATCCACCTGGAACATGACGTTTGACTGAGCGATGCTCAAGGACGAAAAGAGCGAGGTCACAAATAAGAGAGAACTGAATGCGCAAAAATCTTTCATGAATTCGGTGTTTTTGATTGTTGAGTGTCGAAAGTACACGAACCAAATTAATGGAAAGTTTTCTCCCGACCCTATTCGGGAAACAAAAACTTTTCAACTGACGCAGATTTTACTCCAGACTTAAAAACTTGGCCGACCCGTGCCAAACTGTGCTATAGGCTCAGACATTTGCAATGGCCACGCAATCGATTTCCCAGAAACATGGTTAAAGGATACCATTACGGTTTTCGCTGTGGCCAGATTCACCCACTTCCCTTCAACAGCCTTCAAGACTTCATAAGCAGCGGTCATGCTCTTTTCACCCACTCGCTCAATCCAAGTCACAATTCTAATATCGTCATTGAACAAAATGGGCATCCGGTAGTCAATTTCATGCCGTGCAACGACCATACCTGCCTCATGCCAATTCCATTTTCTGCCAACGAGCCCTTCAAAGAAATGAATTCTACTTTGCTCAAAATAATTAAAGTAGGTGGCATTGTTTACGATTCCTGCAGCGTCAATGTCGACAAATCGAATCTCTGGCTGGTACACCTGGCATGCAGGTAAATTAAATGAATTCATGAAGCAAAGGTACCTGCTCGTAATTTTGAACCATGAAAAAAGGTTTGGTCTTTTCTAGGGGGATTTGGTGTGCGCTCTCCATTGCAGGTGTTTGGGGATTTTCGGCCCATTTGGATTCTATCGCGTGGCTTATGGCTTTCCTTGCCTCTGCCGTGCCTCTTTTTGTGAGCCTGATCAGTTCGAACAAGGCATGGGACCGCGCCTTTCTGTCGATTTTGGTCGTATCCCTGCAGAGTGTAGCCGTTGCTGTGAGTTGGGCTCAATGGTTCATTCTTGATGCCAGCTCTCTGCATGTCGTATGGATTCCGGCCCTCTCCTTGCTGTTTTGGGGCATCCACGAGCGGGTCACCCGAGTGAAAACAAGCTGAAATCCGCTGTTGACCTTGGATTTTGACTGAAATCCCTGCCTGAATCTCATGCTTATCAACAAAAAGCACTGCTTTATTCACGAAATAACCGGAACCCCTTGCCAGCCTTGAATTCTCACCTATATATTTGAACTCGTTGAACAAATTTATTTAATCTCTATACCATGAACAAAGCAGAATTGGTAGATGCTATGGCCGAAGGAGCCGGTATCTCAAAAGCAGACGCAAAGCGTGCATTGGACGCATTCGTTGACTCTACAGCAAGTGCATTGGGCAAAGGTGACCGTGTTTCCCTCGTAGGATTCGGATCATTCTCTGTCTCTCACCGAGCAGAGCGTCAAGGCCGAAACCCACAAACGGGCAAGGCAATCACCATCAAGGCAAAGAACGTAATCAAGTTCAAGGCCGGTGCTGAATTGAGCTCAAAGGTTTAATTCCAACCTTCTTTATTGAAAAGGCTCCGGGACGTGTTCTCGGAGCCTTTTTTAATTTTACCCCATGCAGGATGCTCGGTTAGAAGCGCTAGCTCCATTTTTGAGCGAAGAACGCAAGAAGAAATTTGACGAGGCTATTGCTCAAAGAACTCGCCAACTATGCCTTGTTCTAGAGAATGTATACCAGAGCAGGAATGCGAGCGCGGTCATGCGCACATGCGATGGGCTCGGTGTACAAGATGTGCACCTCATAGAAGACATCAATCCTTGGGTCTACAACCGAGTCGTATCAAAGGGCACACCGTCATGGCTAACCATTCACCGATATCAAGCTGCAGAACAACCGATATCAGCGTGCATTGATCGGCTGAAAAAATTGGGCTTCAAAATTGCGGTTACCTCACCACATGTCGATGGGTTTGAGCCTCATGAACTCCCCACAGATCATCCAGTCGCCTTGGTGATGGGCACTGAATTCAAAGGCGTTTCGGATGAAATGATGGAGGCGGCAGATTATTGTGTTCACATACCCATGCTCGGCTTTAGTGAATCTCTTAACATCAGTGTGGCAGCTGGAGTCATCATGCATCGAATCCTCGAGAATATTCGGGAAAAGCCACGCTCCGAATGGGAGATTCCCGAGGAAGAAGCCCATCAGTTGCGCATCAATTGGGCACTAAAATCTGTGCGAAAGTCAGCCAAATTATTAGCGCATCTTGGCATCCATCCAGAAACAGGCGAGGCGCTCGAAAATAAATAGCCGTTGCCCAAGTAAAAGCCTGTGATTTCCGTTGGATTTTTGCCGTCATGAAAACGCAGGGATCACTTCAGTTGGGCTACCGTCACTTACTGCGGATGGCGGTCCCCATTTCCATGGGCACCTTGTTGCAATTCATCGTCCTACTCACGGACAACTTCTTTCTCGCGCGCTTGAGTGAAAATGCAATCAACGGTGCCGGAAATGCAGGATTGGTTTATCTCACGTTAGAAATGATTGTTGTGGGCAGCGGAGCAGCCTTGCAAATCGTTATTGCACGGCAGATTGGAGAAGGCCACCAAGAAAAGGCATACCGAACCTTTCGAAGCGGCTTGGCTTTGCATCTCCTTATGGGCGTTGGCTTAACATCCATAGCCCTTGGCTTGAATTCAGGCATTTTACTCAACACCATTGCAGATCCAGGAATTCGTGATGTATTCCATACCTTCTTCACGATTCGGCTGTTGGGCTTTGTACCGTTTTCCATGCTGCTTGCCTTCAACGCTTTATACACTGGAACGACCCACACCTGGCCTATCCTCGTAGTAGGCGGGATCAGTGCCATCACCAATGTTATTTTCGACGCCGCCTGGGTTGAAGGCATGTGGGGATTTGAGCCCATCGGGGCTGCTGGCGCGGCTTGGGCTTCCTTGTTGGCGGAAAGCGTTGGATTTCTTGCGGCCCTTGCATTGACCCTTCGTATCCTTCCGAATGCCATCTCTCCCTGGACTTGGCTTCCGCAAGATGAACTCAAAGCGTGGTGGAAGCTCGCCTATCCCATGATGGGTCAATTTCTCCTGACGATTTCTACTTGGACGGCCTTTTTCTTTTTTGTGGAAAAAGTGGGCGGAATGGAGCTCAAGGTTTCGCACCTCGCCCGCAATTTCTTCATGCTGGCCTTCATCGTCGCTCAAGGCATGCAGCAGACCACCAGAACCTACGTGAGCGGATTATTGGGAGAAGGACGCAAGCATGATCTCAAGCCCGTGCTGCAAAAAATAGTGCTCATCAATGTTTTGGGGATTGTTGTTCTTTGTCACGGCTACCTTTTTTATCCGGAGCTTCTTGTAGGCATTTTCTTCGAAGATGCGACCGGCCAATTCGCTATGGTCCAGACACTTTATGTTATTTTCTCAGCCGTTTGTATCTATTCCTTTACGGGCATCATGTTGGCGACTATCCAAGGAAGCGGTGCCACCAAAGCAGCATTTCGCATTGAACTATTCGCGGTTACTCTTTATATCATCGCGGCAGCTTCCATGACATTAATTTGGCCACAACCCGTATGGATCATTTGGCGAGTAGAATGGATCTATTTCAGCAGCATTGGACTCGGAAGTTGGTATTACCTTCGAAGTGGGCATTGGAAGTTGCCCGCACCCACTATGACAGCATAAATCCACGATGTTCCCGACCCAACCTCTTCAACGTCCTCTTCGCGTGGTTTTTTTTGGAACCCCTGAATTTGCAGTGCGCTGCATGGAAGAAGTGTTGATGAGCCAGCACATTCTGGTCGGGGTGGTTACCGCACCCGACCGAAAGGCCGGCCGAGGGCAGCAACTGCAACAATCGGCGGTCAAATCCATTGCAATCAAAGCAGGATTACCTGTTTTGCAGCCCCTGAATTTGAAGGATGATGCATTCAATGATGCTCTTGCTCAATGGAATGCAGACCTCTTTCTTGTCGTAGCCTTTCGAATGCTGCCCGAACGAGTATGGAGCGCCCCACCCTTTGGCACCATCAATTTGCATGCATCTCTTCTGCCCCAATTGCGCGGAGCGGCGCCCATCCAATGGGCCATTCGCTACGGATTCAAAACTACAGGCGTCACAACATTTTCCCTGCAACATCAGATTGATACCGGCGACATCCTGAAGCAAGCATCTGTCCATCTAGACCCCGATGAAAATGGGTCAACGCTTCACGATAAATTGCTGGAACGAGGTAAAGTCTTGCTCGTAGAAACCCTTGAAGATTTGGCCAAAGGCGTCTTAAAATCGACCCCACAGTCCCAGCAAGATATAGATGGTCCTTCGCTCCATGCGCCGAAATTAAATCGGCAAAACACACGAATCGAATGGTCTCAAGGAGTTGAAAATGTGAAGAATACGATTAACGGACTCTCACCGTTCCCAAAAGCCTGGACACCTACTCCGTTCGGAGACATTAAGCTTATCAAAGCCTCCATTCCGCAAACGCTCGTTCATTATGAGCACACCGTTGAACTTGGCCTCGCCGTCCCTCACCACAACCACCTCTGCATTTGGTGCGGTGATGGCTGGGTGCAGATCGATGAACTTACACCGCCAGGTAAACGATCCATGACGGGAGGAGAATGGCTCAATGGACTCAATGAACAAGCGGGCATTTGGGGTATAGACCCTTAATTTCCGTAAGCCTCGAGTAAAATTTGAAGGATTTGACTAGCTGATTCCGTGATAGGTGTTCCAGGTCCGAAGACCCCCACCGCTCCCAAATCGTAGAGCACATCGTGGTCACGAGGGGGAATCACTCCCCCAACAACCACCAAAATATCACCGCGACTTCTGACTTTCAAGGCGCTAATCAATGCTGGAACAAGCGCTTTATGCCCAGCAGCGAGCGTACTTACACCAATGACATGGACGTCATTGTCAACGGCCTGCTGCGCCACCTCATCCGGCGTTTGAAACAAAGGACCTAAGTCTACGTCAAACCCCATATCCGCGAACGAAGAGGCTACCACTTTAGCTCCACGATCATGTCCGTCTTGTCCCATTTTAGCAATCAAAATTCGCGGTTGACGACCTGCCAAAGCATTAAATTGCCTCGTCAACCCAACGACTTCTTCGTATGCCTTTTGGCCTTCCATTGCGCGTGAAAAGATACCACTCACTTTTTGGACAGTCGGTTGATAGCGCCCAAAAACAGCTTCCAAGGCTGCACTAATTTCACCCAATGTTGCTCTTGCACGGGCAGCCACCACACACTGCAAGAGCAAATTATCTTCCCCATTTGCTGCCATCTTAACCTGTTCGAGCGCTGAAGCAACAGCAAGCTGATCGCGTTGAGCCCGAACCGCCTCTAATTTTTTAACCTGGTTTGCGAGTACAGCCTCCTGATCAATTTCCAAAATATCGAGTTCAGACTCATCCTCAATTGGAAAGAGATTTACGCCGATGATGCGGTCGTCCCCTCGATCAATGCGCGCTTGTTTTTCAGCCGCCGCCGCCTCAATGCGCAATTTGGGAATTCCTTGTTCGATTGCACGGGCCATCCCACCGGCCTCTTCAATCTCGCTCATTAACTCTTCAGCTTCTGCGACCATTGTTTCGGTCAATTGCTCCATCATTCGCGATCCGTGCCACGGATCAATGGCATCTGTAAACCCCGCACTTTCCTGCAGAAATTTTTGAGTGTTTCGAGCAATGCGCGCCGAGGCTTCCGTCGGCAGGGCGATGGCTTCGTCCATGGAATTTGTGTGCAAGGATTGCGTCCCACCAAAAGCCGCGGCCATGGCCTCCAGTGCCGTGCGAGCCACATTGTTCCAAGGATCTTGTGCCGTAAGCGACCAGCCGCTGGTCTGCGTATGGGTTCGGAGCATCAATGATTTGGGATTTTGAGCACCCATTGCACTCATCCGACTCGCCCAGATCATTCGAGCCGCTCTCATTTTAGCAATTTCTTCAAAATGTTGCATGCCACTGGCCCAGAAAAAGCTTAATCGTGGGGCAAATGCATCAATGTCCAATCCCGCGGCAACCCCAGTTTTTACATATTCTATCCCATCCGCCAGGGTATATGCCAACTCCAAAGCCGGCGTAGCACCAGCTTCTTGCATGTGGTATCCCGAAATTGATATTGAATTGAACTTGGGCATGCACTCGGAGCTGTAGCGGAAAATATCGGAGACAATCCGCATGGATGGTGCGGGTGGATAGATGTACGTATTCCGAACCATGAACTCCTTTAAAATATCATTCTGGATGGTTCCAGACAATGCGGACTGGGCGACACCTTGTTCTTCAGCTGCGACGATATAGAATGCCAAAATGGGCAGAACAGCGCCGTTCATCGTCATACTGACCGACATCTTATCCAAAGGGATTCCTTCAAACAACCGCTTCATGTCTTCTACCGTGTCAATCGCTACACCAGCCATTCCCACATCCCCTGATACCCGGGAGTGATCGCTGTCGTATCCTCGGTGGGTGGCTAAGTCAAATGCAACGCTCAGTCCCTTTTGACCTGCAGCAAGATTGGCCCGATAAAATGCATTGGAAGCTTCTGCCGTGGAAAAGCCCGCGTATTGGCGGATGGTCCAAGGCCGGGCGGCATACATAGATGGGTAAGGACCTCCCAAAAACGGCGCTTGTCCGGGACCAAATCGTTCATGTTCCCTGGCCGAATTTTCAGCAGGAGGATAATGCGACGAGTTTCGGTTCATGGGGCTGTTGCATTTGAACGTGAATAGGCAGCCCAAATGGCATCAACGATGGAATGAGTCCAGGCTTCAATGACCCGACTGCCTCCCATGGGGTCGAAGGTCGCATGCAAGTGAGATTCCTCTCGCATCAGGTGCTGGATGTTACGAGCCCAGCGTAATCCGTCCTCAGAAGGAGATGCAGCAAGGAGATCATGGGGCAAAGTCTCGATGGAATCTGCTCCACCCATTGCCGCCGCATAGGTGGCAGAAGTCAACCCAACGAAGTGATCCGTTGGCTGGGATTCTATCATGAAATCCTCCGATGTTCGTGCATCAATCCAGATGGGAACAGAATCCAAGCTATTCTCTTCCAGCCACCGTTCCCAAACGAATCGTATGGCCCTTAAAAATGCTACCTCTTCCAAGGCATGAACGCCGGACTCCCACCTCCATTGAAAGGCGCTCCATTCTGCCGATGCATCCAGATCCAAGCTGCGGTATACGTCTCGCGCCCGATCAAGCTGGCGCAATGCATTTACCGCACGGTTTACCCGGTTGACATCCCTTCCTCCATCTACCGTCCATCGGCGTAACTCCTTTTGTTCAGCCCACAGCGTCAAATGCTCAGCAACATCAGCTGCTGTCATTGATTCACAGAACAGTCCACACGTTCCCTTCCATGAGGCAGATTTCCAATGGGTCAATTCGAACGATTTGCGCTTTATTTCATTCGCATCCAATTCCAAACGAATCATATCCAGATGGACGCCTTCGAGCCAGCTATCATTGGCCAAGCCTTTTGCAAAACGAAGTCCTTCCACTCCACCCTGCAAAGCAGGAATCACACTGCTTTTGCGAGATATGGTTTGGGTCAATATCCAAGGGTTACCTGCTGATCTGGGAGCAACACTCCGTTCAGGAAGTTCCTTTGACGCGCTATGTGGTGTCCAGAGCGGCTTCTTCCATCCCTCTAAACCGTGCACAGCGTCCGCCGATTGAGGCACATCCTGCTCCCAAGCTTTTACATCAAAATCCGAAAAAAAAGACCAGCCCTTCGTCGTCATACTCCAAATTTACAAAACCTCCCCCCTCCCTTTTCCACTTACATTTGGTTCATGGATTTTGTACTTACATGGGAAGAGTTTGAAAAAACCCACATGCGTGTTGGACGCGTGGTCGAGGTCAAGCCATTTCCCGAAGCGCGCAATCCCGCGTATATCATCCAGGTTGACTTTGGAGAGCACTATGGAATAAAGAAAACTTCGGCTCAGCTCACGCAACGGTATACCCCTGATGAATTGCTGGGCAAGCACATCATTGGAGTCGTCAACTTCGCCCCGAAACAAATTGGCCCCATCCAATCGGAATTTTTAATCCTGGGTGCGGTGAATGGTACCCTTGGTACCGCCGTTCTGGAAGTTCCTTCCGATGTTCCCATTGGGAGCCCTGTGGCATAAAGATTGGGCAGTGAACCCGCTTTTGTTTAGCTTCGAACTTCCAGGTGAAATCCATGAAGAATTCAAATCTTAAGCGAAAGGCCATTTTTCTTGACCGGGATGGAGTAATCAATCACGATCCAGGGGATTACACCCGCTCTCTTGCTGAATTCAACGTCTTGCCCACCGTCTACGAGGCCCTGAAAGCCCTGCAAGAAAGTGGCTATTTACTCATCCTCATCACCAACCAAGGGGGCATCGCAAAAGGCCAATACACCCATCAAGCCGTCGATCAAATCCACGGCGCATTTCGACAGGAATGCCGATCACGGGACATTGAAATTACCGATGTTTTTTACAGTCCTCATCACCCTGATTATGGCGAAAGCTTGAGCAGAAAGCCGGGTAGTCTGATGATTGAACGAGCCTGCGCTAAGCATCAGATTGATCCGTCCCTTTCTTGGATGGTTGGAGATAAACCGCGCGACATTGAAGCAGGAAATTCAGCCGGAGTTGCTGGAATATTGATTCCAGTTAATGGTGACCTTCTACAGCTCGTTCCAGCGCTTGCCAAGGCTCCAAGTGGAGAGAACCAACAAATGCCACGGTCCAATGGAACGATTTAAATGGACACCTGAACCCCGACCGAAATTCCTTGTTAACGGTCAAGTCACCGGAACAGCGGACCTCCCTCATGCCATACAGAATCGAGCCTTTCTGTACGGCGACGGGTTCTTTGAATCCGTGCGTATCTGTTACGGAAAGCCGCAGTTGGTTCCCTTTCATTGGAACCGTATTCAATCCAGTTTGAGGGCTCACAAAATGGATGCCAGTGGTTGGAATCTCTTCCATTTTGAATTGGCCCTCCATGAATTATGCGATGCCAATGGCATCGATGAGGGTGGACGAATCAGGTTGACATTTTTTCGAGACGGAGGTGGGCGATACACGCCGAATACCGATAAACTTTGCTGGATTGGCGAGGCCGAAAAACTGCCCCACTGCGAATTTGTCTTGAATGAGCAAGGACTTGCCGTGGATGTCTTCCCTGAGATGAAAAAGCTTCAAGATTCCTTGGCAAATTTCAAAAATATCAGCGCCTCTATTTATGTCCAAGCTGGACTCTGGGCGAAGGAACAAGCCCTGGAAGATGCCCTGTTGAAGAATACTGGAAATCACATCATTGAGTCAACCACATCCAACTTGTTTTTGGTGAGCAACGGTGTGCTGTATACACCCGGTTTAGACGGAGGACCTGTAGGAGGTGTAATGCGCGCTGCGATCATCAACTTGGCGTTGAAAGAAGGGTACAAAGTCTACGAATGCAACATCTCACCACAGGAGATGCTCCGTGCCGATGAATTGTTCTTAACCAATGCCATTCGCGGCATACAGTGGGTGGCTCGCTATCGATCCAAGCGATATTTCAATGCTACCTCCAAGGAATTAATTGGCCTACTCAATGCAGGCATCACGCGTTAATTCGCGTGCGAGGATCCAACCAACCATAGAGCACATCAACCAATCCATTGATGACCACAAAGGTCGTGGCTACAACGGTCACACATCCCAAAATGATGGGCAAGTCACTCTGTTCTAATGCACGAAACATCAGCAACCCCATTCCTTGCCAACCGAAAACGAATTCAACAAACACGGCGCCGGCGAGCATACTCGCAAACCATCCAGAAGCAGCCGTCAGCACGGGATTGAGTGAATTCCGCATGACGTGTTTGACCATAAGTCTTCCCGTGCTCAAACCTTTGGACCGTGCGGTACGCACGTAAGACTGCTTCAGCACTTCAGAAGCGCTGTTGCGCGTGAGCTGAATGACGACTGATAATGGCCGTACGCCCAATGTACAGGCTGGTAAAAGCAAATGCTGCCAAGCAACGCGCGGCCCCTCAAAGGGATGTACCTCCCACAACCCACCGGTCATCGGCAGCCCAGTCCATTGATGCCATACAGAGCCAAAAAGCCACGAGACTCCTATGGCCATTACGAAGGAAGGCGCGCTCATGCCAAGCGCTGCAAACCCTAGCACCAAGCGATCCAACCAAGACCCGGTAATCAGCGACAGCCCAAAGCCAATGGCCAGCCCCATGCAGAGTGCCATGGCCATGGCCAAGCACGCGAGTACCAGCGTGGCAGGAAGAGCACCTGCAATCGCTTCCATCACAGATCGGTCCGTGATAAACGAACGGCCAAGGTTTACGCCAGACCATTGCAGCTGTCCAGAATGCATCTCCATCGGGATGAAGCCGCGCAAAAATTGTCCATAACGCACATGTGCTGGTTGATCCAATCCGTATTTCACCCGAATGGCTTCAACAACGGCTTCTTGCTCATTCTGACCCGCCAATTGACGAGCAGGGTCAGGAACCAACGTAAACAAGAAGAAAACGACCGTTAACGTTCCCCACAAAACTCCTAGACCGTGGAGCAGGCGCCTGATCATCAACGGTTCAATAGTTCACTGGCTTCTGGCACATCCTTCCACGCCCACTTTTCCTGAACCACCCCTTCCCTAATCCATACCAGTCCTGGATTGGAGCGGACGATGATTTTCAATTCAGTCTGATCGCAGGTGAACATGGAATAGGTCACATCATTTTCGTCCTGAAATGCCTTGTTCTGATCGGCAGGCGCATTGGTCAGCCCCATGTTCATCCATCCTGCTGCAGATAGTTCCGTGGCTAGAGCATTCATCTCTTGCTGGTTCGCTGTCTCAGCCTCATCCAGATTCTTGGATACATACAACATGATGTTTCCCTTTGCATTTAGAAATTCATCCGTCCGATCTTCGCCCTTCTCATCTAAAATCTGAAAGTCCATGATGCGAGGCTCATAGCCATCTGACACTTTGACTTCCTTTCCATCAAACGATACCGTTTCATACGTGTTTTTAAACCAAGCCTCATTGTAAATCTTCAGCCATTCGGAACTCAACACAACGGTATCAGCACCTGTGTTCAAATTTCGGAAGGTATACTCCGTCGCATACACAGGTCCCGGAACACCCAAGTCCTCCGCCGTCTTTCGGTTTTCGATGATGCTCTCGCCGACAGCATAAGCTCGGTAATCCTTCAACGGAAGGTGATTCAGCGTATGAAATTGAAAGACCAAGCAAGCCGCTGTAACGGACAATGCCATTATCCATTCTTTGGCTGCTCCGCTCCATCGCATTTTTACCGCTTCCGCCACCGCATACGCTATAGCAGCGAAGAGTACAGGGAAATTCCATTCCAACATCAATTCACCAAACAAGTAGATCATCATCAAACTCCCTGCAATCATGACCATCCCCAATTGCTTTGAATTCAATGCAATCCGGTTCGTGAAGGCACCCCAAACGATTGGAATCGTCAAAACGGAGAGGACGATATCCTTCAAAAAACTCTCATAAGGAGTCAGCGGTATAGCATTGCCAAAGCACCCGCATGCGAGCACACACTGATTGTCTATTTCAACTAGACTGCCCACAGCATCCACAATCATTTTGGTTCCGAAGGGATCGCAATTCGCGGTGTACCATGTTAACCAGGTAAAGAAGGCCATGAGCACACCCGTAAACGAAGCCGTCAAACGCGGAAGTGCCCCGAGTACCATGGCGACACCAAGCAAAATTTCACCGACGCAAATGAAGACGGCCAAAGGCAACGCCCACTCTGTCAGCCCCGGCAAGTTCAATGCACCAGGCTCAAAGTACTCTTCCAATTTGTACATGAACCCAAGGGCATCATTGGACTTGATGAGTCCGGAGACGATAAAAAGGGAACCAACGACCAATCGACAGGCGTGTACTATGGTATTCAAAATGGACGATTCTTTCATGGGTTGAAACATGTATCGAAAATAAACAACACGGCAAATTAAGTCCCGGAAACGTCCGTTAAATCAAGTAAAATCAAAGCAAATAGCGCATAATTGGCCATGTCTTGATAGTTCGCTTCCACACCTTCAGAAACGTTCGTTTGGCCGTCATTGTTCTCGATTTGTTTGACACGCAAAACTTTCATCAGAATCAAATCGGTCAATGAGCTGACCCGCATATCCCGCCATGCCTCTCCGTAATCATGGTTTTTTGCAATCATAAGTGAGCGAGTCGCTTCAAATGCACTTCGGTACCGAACACGTGCTTCCTCCAATGGCAATTCCATGGGGTGATCAGCTGGCAATCCGCATTGGATCATAGCCATCAGGCTGTAATTCACAATGCCAATAAATTCTGAATCAATGCCCTCATCCACCATCGCTTCGTCCGATTGCTGCAACGTTCGAATGCGGTTGGCTTTGATGAAAAGTTGATCCGTGAGGGACGACGGCCTCAAGATGCGCCAAGCCGTTCCATAATCGGCAGTTTTTGCTTCAAATAGCTCCGCACACCGTGAAAACACACGGTCATACTGCTCTAACGTTTCTTCAATCGTATGCGCGTCCATCAATCTTGATATCTTTCGGCAAGATACAACTCGGTAACCAGCAACTTTTGGCCCATTCACGAATGTCTTCACCATTTTATCAACTCCAAAACGGAGCAAAATCACTGGATTTCTCTTCCCCTCGCATTATGGGGATTGTGAATTGCACCGCCGATTCGTTCTACAGCGGCAGCCGCTTTATGGAAAACGAAGCGGTCTCGGCAGGAATCAAAATGCTCGAATCTGGCGCGGATCTCTTGGACATCGGCGGACAATCCTCTAGGCCTGGAGCAATCGAAGTTGGAGCGCATGAAGAATGGCGTAGCATTGAGACTCCACTCAAAGGCATCTTAGATGCTGCCCCTGAAGCGTTGATTTCAATCGATACGTTTCATGCAGAGGTCGCTCATAAGGCGCTCGAGGCCGGCGCCTTTCTCATCAATGACATATACGGTGGAACACGAGATGACAAAATGATAGAGGTCATTAAAGCAATGGGGTGCCCCTATGCCATCATGCACATGCAAGGCACACCTCAAACCATGCAAACCGACCCCACTTATTTGGATCCGGTAACCGATGTCATTCAGTGGCTCCAGTCGAGGCTGGATCATCTGCGAAAAGAAGGAATCGATCAATGCATGATTGATCCAGGATTTGGATTTGGAAAGAACCTCCGGCACAATTTTGATTTGCTCAACCGACTGGATTCGATGCACGTCCTGGACTGCCCCATTTTGGTCGGTGTGAGCCGGAAGTCCATGATTTGGAAATCCCTTCAATGCACTCCCGAGGAAGCACTCAATGGAAGCACAGCTTTGCATGCGTGGGCACTCCAACGAGGAGCCCATTTACTCCGAGTTCACGATGTGAGGGCTGCGCGCGAAGTGGTGACCCTGCACCACCAGCTGATTTCAGCTTCTACCGCTGGATAACGAATCGAGCAGATTCACCCGACTCGGTTCCTTTCAACACGTACACACCGTCCCTCAAGTCCTGAACCATCAAGTACAATTGGTCTTGCACAGGCAAGGCTGACCAGCTCTTGACCAACCGACCATTGAGGTCGTAGACCTCCAAGTTAGCATTCCCCTCGAAACCGACGATTTGAATGGCATCGCTTGCAGGGTTTGGAAATACAGCCGCTGGATTTGGCGCCACAAGAGTCTCCACTGAGACAGCGTTTGGAGCTATATCATCAGACGGGCGAACCATGAAGAAATGTGTGAACGTGCTGACCGCCACATTTCCACTGGGGTAATAAGGGAAGTTGCTCCATGTTCCATTGAAAGAAGGAGCATCGGATTCCGGATTTGTATCAAAATAGCCGACCAGCTCCAGTTCTCCATTCGCTGCGTCACTCACGTCCAAGATTCTCAAGCCGCTCAAGTAATTGGACTGATACATCTTGTCCCCAATGATGTACAAATTGTGGTCGATGGCTTCCACCGGAGCTTCGAAATACCCTGTAATCTGAGGAGCATCCAAATCGCTCATGTCCATGATGTACGTTCGGGTATTGTTGCCGAAATTCATCTCATCCAGCTCGTCGTTGAAAAAGCAGTACCGGTGATTCTCTCCCACCCAGCCTTGGTGTGTGTATCCAGATTGAGCGTAAGAGAGTTGCGAGATTAACTGCGTATCCGATTTGTCCTCAACATCGACAATTGAAATTCCAGCGTTCCCATTGAAACACACAACAATCTCGCGGCCCGCATAATCGCTGTCAGGTCCTTGGTAGAGAATGGGATGAATATCGTGAGAATACGCTCCTTCGTAGGCGCCCACCAAAGTAGGATTCAATGGATCCTGAATATCCAAAATATGCATGCCACCGTTGAACGTATTGGTCCCGATGGCATAGGCAAATCCCGTTTCCTCGTTGATCATGATGTTATGAGCATTGCCGAAGCCACTGTATGTTGCATCCGGTTGAATGGATGCTACCTCATCGGTAGGCAGTTCCATCAATGCATTTAAATCGACGACCTGAAGGCCGTGGCCTCCCGCCTCAGAGACGATGAACGCGTGGCCATCGTAGACTTTGATGTCACGCCACAGACTCGCGTCTGTTGCCGTTGGCAAACTGGCGAAAAATTTGATGTCCGTTGCGTCCGTGACATCGATGAACGAGGTCCCTGACGAACGACCATAAATCGCGATTTCACGGCCTGTTTCATGATCCACCCATCCCCAACAATCGTTGCCATTCGCTCCTCCACCGAGATCCTCCAAGGACTCTACATCCATCAATTCTACGTTTGAACAGGGGTAACCGCCTGAATTGACTGTCGGTCCTTGTGGAGCCAGCGTTACGTCGTAGCAGAAATAGTAGTAATTGAATTCGTTTTCTCCCTGAATACTCGTGCCGGTAATTGCACCATATTCACCGATCGCATAGGGGTAGTTGATGTCGCTGTTTAAATCGTCGCGCCAAAGCTGCGGATTGTCCGAGAGGCAACCTAAACCCACTACTCCGGGGCCCATTGGCCAATCGAATTCCACTATACTTTCTCCATTAGGCACTTCAAACACCTCTGCCTCCAGCACATCTCCATCTAACGAAAACAACGCGAACGTACGCGGGCCTGCTCCGTTCGCAAACACCTTCGCTGAAACCAGCGTGACCGGCTCATACAATTCGATGATATTAAAGAAATTGCTGTTGTCGTGGTATTGCCCTTGCTGCATATCAGACAAACCACCCGTTGCAGGATCACCGTCCCCTCCTGAAAGTTCGCACGGAAAAGGAGATTGGGCCAACATAGAAAGGCTGATGAACAGAACTCCAAAGAACAATGAGAATCTTTTAGACATGGGAAAAAGTAGTTTCAATTACAGGGTGGACCTCTCCAGCGCAAAAAAGGTTGCTTTCACGAGGGCCTATTGGAATAACTCAAGGTTGGTAGTCGTTGTTCAATGGCAAGAACCCGTAGTTTTTGCTGTATCCAAGCATTTGAGTGGCAAAATCATCGGGATAAATCAGGGCGATGTCTCCAATCATTCCATCTTCGACGAAGACCGGCTGCATTTCTGGATTGATGAAACCACCGTAGGGAGCAATGCCCAATAATGCGGACCGATCCAGCACTTCTTGATGAATGGATTGATCCACCTTGACACCATACCCTTCCACCAATGCTTTCGCCGCATCGTAATCGCCTTGAGATTTGATGCGCTGCACTTCCTGCAACAATTCGCCAAACAAACCCCTTAATCCCTCATAATCTTTGACGTCCAAATACGTCTTGCCTTCGCGCACGACCTGTTCGATGATGCCAGCTTCTTGGCCCTTTTCAAAGCACCAGTGGCTGATCCATGCGCGGTTTCGCATGTGGGCTTCTTCGATATCGGCTCCCAATTCCAGCCTGCGCAATTGCAACATCATTCCGTTGCGAATGTAACTGTCGTATTCGGCCTTTCCTGTTTCGAGGGTCTTCATCAAACCTAGTTCTACCATTTTCTCATCCAGCATGAAGTACAAGGCCACTAAATCGGCCCGGCCTTCCTCCAAGGTTGAGCTATACTCTTTGATGGTCTGCTTGGGTTCTCCTACTCCCTCTTCCAATTTACCCGATGCATGCCCAATGACTTCGTGCATCGCCGTGTGCAATTTTCCAGCGAGTGAGCTGTGGCTCTCTGTTCGTGCCATCTCCACCTCGTCATGCGCAAATTCAGCAAGCAAGCCTCCACCGCTTGCTTGATCGTAAGCGCTGACAATGTTTCCAAGGCTGACGGATTTAGATCCGTGAACAACTCGAATCCAATTGGAATTGGGCAAGTTCACGCCAATGGGAGTGCTGGGAGATGCATCACCTGCCTCACCCGCAACGTTCACAACATTGTAGGTGATGCCCACCACTTCCTTCTTTTTGTGCTCATCCATGAATGGCATGTTGTCCTCGAACCACTGCGCATTTTCCATCAAAACCTTCATTCGCTCACTTGCGTCAAAATCTTTGATTTGGACAATCGTCTCGTAACTACCTGTATAACCAAGGGGATCATTGTATACCTCGACAAAGCCATTGATATAATCAACATCGCCTTCCGTATCCTGCACCCAATTGATGTTGTACAATTGCCACTTTTCGAGATCTCCTGTTTCGTAATACGCGATGAGGTTTCTCAAAGCAGCTGCTTGCTTATCATTTTCAGCATATTGACCTGCTTGATTAAGCCAAAAGACCACTTGCTCCAATGCTTCACCGTACAGTCCACCCACACGATAAGGCTGCTCTTCGATCTGGCCGTCTGCGTTCTTTACTAAGCGCGAGTTGAGACTGTACTCAACGGGTGTGCGAGTCCCTTCAACCACAATGCTCTCGAGGTAGGCCTGGGCCTCTTCAGTGCTCACGTCCGGGGCATAAAAATTGACGGCTGAAGCCTCGACCAATCCTTTCGATGCATCTTGTTCAACTTTCTTTGCCTCTACCGTCGGATCGAAGATTACCGCAAGCAACTCCTCGCTGATCTCACGTCCTACGTTTTCGAGTAGCTCGTTAAAATAGTCCTTTGAGAACTCAGGTAAAATCTTGGTATTGGCATAGTGGTGATGAATTCCATTTGAAAACCATATGCGTTTCAGGTAAGTTTCAAATCTATTCCAGCCTATGGTGCCTTTGTCTCCAGCGTACCCTGTGTAAATCGCCTCACAAAGGTCTCGCACGCGCAAATTGAATCGGTTGTTTTGATCGTACATCATGTCTCGTCCGCTGAGGCCTGCTTGATTGAGGCAATAAACGAGGGCTTTTTGACGTGCGGTAAGCTTTTCCCAGCCAGGCACCTGATACCGAACAATTTTCAAATCAGCGAATTGCTCCGTTTGCCATGTGAACCCGCTGGCATCCGGTTCACTTGCGCCGGATGCTTGTTCAACATAGACTGACCAGTCATTCACGACTGCGTCGCTAGAACTTGAATTTTCAGACTCACTGCAGGCCGTGAGCAATAAAAAAGCCACAACGGATGCAGCTGAAGCTAAGTGTAATAATTTTGAGGCCATAGAATACGTTGTTCATTGGTTAACGACGGCAAGTTACTGCATCCTATCTTTGAATCGTGCGACGTTTTTCCCGCCTCCTCCTGCGTTCGTTCATGGCTCCATTTGCAGTGACCATGCCCGTTGCATTATTCATATTGGACATGCAGTTCCTCTGGGTGTATGCGGATGATCTAATTGGCAAGGGGCTCGCTCCTTGGGTCATCGCCGAATTGATGATGTATGCTTCGGCGCGTTTAGTAAACCTCGCTCTTCCACTGGCCATTTTAGTCGCGTCGATCATGGCGTTTGGATCACTTTCTGAACGCAATGAATTAACCGCATTGAAATCGGCTGGACTCTCCATTTTCAGGATCTTTCGACCGCTGGTGGTCACCATGCTGCTCATCTCCTTTGGCGCCTTCTGGTTTTCAAATGCCGCATGGCCTGTTGCAAATCTGAAATTTCGGGCACTACTCTTTTCAGTAACGCAAAAAAAACCAACCCTCAATTTGGTGCCCGGTGCATTTTACAATGGGATAGAAGGCTTTGCTATTCGAGTAGATTCGAAGGAAGAAAACGGCGTGTTGAATGACTTATTCATCCACGATCACCGAGAAGGTGAAACAGGCGTCTCGCGCGTCATTCGAGCTGAAAGAGGACAAATGGAGCAACAAGGGGACCGATTGATTATGACCCTCCACAACGGGGTGTCATATGAGGAAGACTTGGAACAATCCAAACGTCGGAAAGAAAGGTTGCAGCCCCACATATCTTCTTCGTTTGAACGGCAACTATTTGAAATCGATTTGGCCTCCTTGGATTTCAGCAAAGTAGATGAGGGCCTATTTAAACGAGCGCATGAAATGATGACCATTGCGCAGCTTCAACTAGCCATCGATTCAATCGAAGGCATGGCGAACGATCGCTTGCATGAAATCCAGTTGTACGGAGCGCGTCAAACCGCTCTGTTTCGAGATTCTATCGAAACCGCGGGTGCACCATTCGCAGCAGGCGGCATTTGGAACGCGCTCAGTCCTACGCAACGAAGAATGGCCTTTGATGGCGCTAGAAGCCTTGCTCGAAACGGGCAGCAGGGCATTGCAAATGGTTTAGAAGATGCACGTGGACGACGAAAAGCGATGGATCGGCATGCCATCGAGTGGCACCGAAAGTTCTTTCTCGCACTGAGTTGTATCCTGTTATTCTTCATCGGTGCTCCGTTAGGAGCGATCATCCGAAAAGGAGGCTTGGGTATGCCCACTGTGCTGGCGATTGGCATTTTCTTGGCGTTTTACGTTCTCTCCATGCTAGGAGAGCAAATGGTAAAGTCCGGTCAAGTTTCTCCTGTTATTGGAATGTGGATGAGCTCCCTCATTTTACTTCCTTTGGCAGTCTTTCTGACCCGACAGGCCATGCGAGATGCCAGTGCTTTTCAAATCAAGTGGCCCAGCATCCTGAAGGGTGTATTTCGAATGAAACCAACCCCGACAACCTGACACATGCGCATACTCCAAATTTGCCATAAACCTCCACAACCAAGCAGAGACGGGGGATGCAGAGCCATGGATGCCATGACACGTGGACTGATTGCCGACAGTAACACAGTCAAGGTACTCACCATCGCAACAGAGAAGCACCCTTGGCTCCCTGAAGAGCTTTCAGAGGAATACATGGCTCAAACACGCATTGAAGCGTTAATGGTGGATACAGAGTTAAACCGCGTTGATGCACTTTCGAACATACTCACCGGTGACAGCTACAACATCAGCCGATTTTTTTCCTCTGATTTTGATCGATTACTCACTGATGTGCTTCGGAAAGAGGTCTTTGACTTGATCATTTTCGAGAGCCTGTTCACTGCTCCCTATCTCAAAACGGTTCGGCACTTAAGTGACGGACTTGCAATTTTGAGAACGCACAATGTAGAACATAGGATTTGGGAGCAAATGGCCCAGGAGACAGAGGCCCTGACCAAGCGGCTGTATCTCAAGCATCTCGCGGAGCGTCTCAGAGGATACGAGGTGAACGCGCTCAAAGATTTTGACGCCTTGGCTTCCATTTCGGAAGACGACACCCGCCATTTTAAATCATTGGGATGCGACTCTCCAATTTTCCTCGTTCCCTTTGGATTGGATGAAAAAGAACTTCCTCCACCTTGTATTGGTCCAGCGCAGTTCGCCTTTCACTTGGGCTCCATGGATTGGACTCCCAATGTACAAGGCGTCCAGTGGTTCGTTGACGAGGTTTGGCCTTTGGTTCGGCGCGAACTACCGGAAGCTGAATTGCAGCTGGCAGGACGCAATTTCCCGAAAGAACATGCCTTTTCTACTCCCGGAATTCGCGTGCTTGGCGAAGTCGAAAATGCATGGACCATGATGCGTTCACCAGCCGCCATGGTTATTCCCCTTCGCTCAGGGAGTGGCATGCGCATCAAGGCCATTGAAGCCATGGCAGCAGGGAGGCCTATTGTCTCGACATCCTTGGGTATGGAGGGCATTCCTGGAACCGACGGCGAACACTTTTTTGTAGCCGATGATGCCTTTTCATTTGCGCGACGTTTGGTGGAATTACTGAAAAACGGCCAGAAAGCGGAAGAAATGGGTGCAGCAGCAAGGTCCTTTGTCTGGGACAACTTTGAAAACAATGGATTGGTGAGTCAATTTCTCGCCAAGCTTCAACAGACCCTTGACTTGTGAAAATTCTCATCATCACATCAAGGCTGCCCTGGCCTTTGGACAAAGGCGACAAACTCCGCGCCTATCATCAAATTCGGCATCTAAACCAAGAACATGATGTGTATGTTTTTAGTCTTGCAGAAGCCTCGCCTACCGATGAGTCGTATACAGAAATGGGGGCTGTTTCGGCGGGTGTAAAGGTGCACGTCTTAAAAGCTTGGAGGCGATGGATGCGCATGGCATGGGCTTTGTTTAGTTCACGCCCTTTGCAAGTCCATTGGTTTTACCAGTGGCCGGCACAAACTGCACTCGACGAATGGATGACCGAAATTCAACCTGAGGTCGTGCTCTGCCAGTTGGTGCGTATGGCGGAATATGTGAAAGACAAGCACGATGTACCCCGTGTGATGGATTACATGGATGCTCTGAGTGCGGGCATCGCGAGGCAAACCAAATTAGCGAAGCCCTATTTACGATGGCTCCACCGACTGGAATATCAGCGCCTGCGATCATATGAATCGAAAATTTTTGACTACTTCGATGGTAAAACCATCATCAGCCATGCTGACCGCATGCTCATAGCGCACCCCGAGCGGAACCAGATAAGCGTCGTTCCCAATGGCATTGATACCGTGTTCTTTCGTCGTCAAAAGCCAGTTGCCTCCTCCTCCTCCTCCTCCTCGGCATCTCCTACCCTGTTGTTCTCTGGCAACATGAGCTATCCTCCCAATGTAGATGCCGCCGTGCAACTGGTCAAGCACATCCTGCCACTGGTTCAAACGCCCAACGTTCGGGTACTCATCGCGGGAACCCAGCCCGTGCCGGCTGTTCTGCGATTAGCAAGCGAACAGGTCGAAATCACAGGATGGATTCCGGACATTCGCCAAGCCTATGGGCAAGCCGATGTATTCGTTGCGCCACTTAGAATTGGTACAGGACAGCAAAACAAAATACTCGAGGCGATGGCAATGGAACTGCCATGCGTGACAACCAAACACGTTCTCAATGGATTTTTATGGAAAGAAGAAGATCCTGTGCCCTTGTGCATTGGTGATTCCCCCCTTCAACTGGCCAGAGAAATTGATTTATTGCTCAAGGAAGGACAAACACGGGTTGAAACAGGAGTTTTATCACGAAAATGGGTGGAAAAACACTGTGATTGGTCACGGTCAACCACTATTCTCTCTCATACATTCGTATCTTCAATGAACATTCAAACGGAAGAATCGCCATGGATCATCGACAAGTCAGCCTCGTAGCAGGCATTCCTACCTTGGACATCCGGACCTTCACACAAGGAACGGATGCCGAAAAAAGCGCCTTCGTAAAAGACCTGGGCAACGCGTACGAAAGCATCGGGTTCGCTGCTATTCATGGACATGGTATTCCCGATGACCTCATCTCCAAACTATACGCTGAATCAGCGTCATTCTTTGCGCTTCCTTACGAAGTCAAATCCCAATATGCTCGACCTGAAGCGAACAACCAGCGTGGATTTGTATCCATGGGGGTCGAGCATGCAAAAGGCAGTCAAGCAGCAGACTTGAAGGAGTTTTGGCAAGTTGGCCAACCTACTCCGCCTGAAGGATACGAACCCAGCCACTTCCCAACCAATGAAACGGTCTCCGAGCGTCCTGAATTTCAAGCCACAGCCGTTCAGGCATTTGAGGCATTAGAAGACTTAGGGAGGAGCATCCTCCAAGCCATTGCTCTTCACTTGGAAATCGAAGAGTCCTATTTTGATGAATGGGTGCGTGGAGGGAACTCCATTTTGAGGGCCATTCATTATCCGGCTATCCAGCAAGAGCCAGAATCAGCTGTGCGAGCGGGCCAGCATGAGGATATCAACTTGATTACCTTGCTCGTTGGCGCTTCAGCTGCAGGATTGGAAGTCTTGCGTCATGACAACCAGTGGATACCCATCACTGCCTTGCCAGAGCACATCGTCGTCAATGTGGGCGATATGCTTCAGCGATTGACCAATCATCGGCTAAAGTCAACGACCCACCGGGTCGTCAATCCCCCACGATCCGAATGGGGAAAGCCACGTTTTTCCATGCCCTTTTTCTGTCACCCCCAACCCGCAATGCGGCTGGATGCTCTGCCGCATCTCGTGCCCGAAGGCACAGAGCCCGTGGACGCGCCTATTAGCGCAGGCGAATACCTCAATGAGCGGCTGAAAGAGATTGGTCTCGCGAAGTAGCCCTCACCGTTTTAACGCCTCTTGGCGATTGCTTTACAGTTTCTTTTGAATTGATGGATGTGAATTGAGCAGTTTGATCTGTTTTTTTGGATAAATCGAATTCAAATGAACAGACTCCATTTCATTGCCATCGGTCTCCTCTCTGGCACCGTTGGAGCGGCTCTGATGTTTTACATGCTCAAGCCTGGATCAAGCACTCAGCCCATTGCTCTCAAGGAAGAGCCCGCAAGGCTCATTCATACAGCACACACACCCCCTTCATCGGGTGGGTTAGATGCACCTTCGTTTGCAAATGCGGCGGCGGTCTCTGTAGATGCTGTTGTTCATGTCAAAACCATTCAACGGTCCACGGCTTCTGCAAGTCCGTGGTATGAGTTGTTTGGATATGAGTCCCCAAGCAGAGTGGCTCAAGGGTCTGGTTCAGGCGTGATCATCGACCCGTCGGGTTACATTATCACCAATCATCACGTGATACAATCCGCAGACCAAATTCAAGTTTCATTGAATAATAACCGGACGTACGTTGCGACCGTCATGGGCACAGATCCCGCGACTGATTTAGCCGTCTTGAAAATTGATGTCGAACATGACATTTCAGCTTTGACGTTCGGGGCTTCATCTGATGTTGAAATTGGTGAATGGGTCCTGGCGGTTGGCAACCCTTTTGATTTAACCTCTACTGTCACAGCGGGAATCGTCTCGGCCAAGGCGCGAAGCATCAACATCCTCAGAGGAGATCCCCGAACGATGGAATACCCCGTCGAATCTTTCATTCAAACAGACGCAGCAGTAAATCCAGGAAATAGCGGAGGAGCATTGGTTAATACGGCGGGAGAATTGATTGGAATCAATACGGCTATTGCCTCTAGAACGGGGAGCTTCAGCGGCTACTCTTTTGCTGTACCGTCGAGCATCGCACAAAAAGTTGCCCATGACCTCATCACATTTGGGGAAGTACGAAGGGCCTATCTCGGGGTACACCTTGAACCCGTGGATGAAGAATTGGCTGCCGAACTTGGATTGGCTGAAGTAGCTGGTTGCGCTATTGTTAGGGTGGTTCCCAACAGCGGTGCATCCGAAGCAGACCTTGAGATTCAAGATGTCATACTCGCCGTCGAAGAAATTCCGATTTCAAATTTTCCTGCCTTGCAAGAATGCATTGCCCAATACCACCCAGGGGACTATGTCAACGTTGACATCGTTCGGAATGGCCAGAAAGAGCGGATTCAAGTGCAATTGAAAAGCCGGGATGGCTCAATCACCCATACCACAAGCGCTGGTGCTTCTGAGGCCAATCCAACCGATTGGATCGCTTCCTGCAATGCGGGGTTCTCCTCCCCTTCAGCGAGCATTCGCAATTCACTCAATCAACCGCATGGCATCCAAGTCATCTCCTTGAGCGAAGGACCGCTGAAAGACGCGGGAATTCGCAAAGGTTACATCATCACCCGCATCAATGGAGAAGACATCACGGAAACAGAACAGATCAGAAACGCGTTTGAAAGTGGAGAAGGAGGCTTGCTGGTTGAAGGCATCTACCCGAATGGAAAAACAGCCTATTACGGAGTGGCAATTCCGAATTGAACCTAAGAGGGTCGGAAGTGTTCCTTTTGCGTGCGCACATCTCATTCGTCGTTTCCCTTGTTTCCCTTGCCCATGTTTCCTCTCCCGGGAGAAACTATTGCGCTTCACATATTCGAGCCTCGATATCAGGAGCTATTTCGGCGCCTCGAGCTTGGAGACTTGGAAGAGTTTGGCATCGCCTTTCAGACTGCTCAGCAGGATACGTCAGAGCAGAAAGCGGAATGGGGCAGCATTATGCGATTGATTTTCGTCACCCCAACAGACGCGAAAGGTCCCCGAGATGTCGTGGTCAAATGTGTCGGACTCTTTCGCATTGAATCCCTTCACCACGCTCCACCGTTTTCACCAGAGCCTTTTCCTACAGGGCGAATTGAAAGCTTGACATCTTGGAAACGCTGGCGCACTTCCGCATATTCCCAAAAAGAGCTAGCTTCCATCAAACGAATCATGGCATCGAGATCTGGAAAATCAGACAACCAAAAGTCCGAAATGACGCTGATCACAGATGCTATGATTCAGTTGCAGTTCAATCCGTTGGAACGTGCTGAAGTGCTTTCGAGCGGGCAAGGTATGCAAGTGGAAAAGCAGTTTGCGCAGGTCGTCCGGTTCAAACGGATGATCTTAGAACAGGAAGCCCTTCGAAAAGGAGAGCACTTTCCCAATTAAGCCCGTATTTTTGTTCCATGAAACAAACACGAACATGGAGCTTCATTGCATTGGTTTTTGTTCTTGTTGTCGGGTCTTTCGGCTGCACAGAAGCAAATACCGCGGTTTCACGACCACAGACTTCCCCTGAAGTTGAACCTTCACAATTCCTCACTGAAGTCACCATTTCAGAGACGGAACTGAACGCGTATCTGGCGATGGATACGCTCGAGATCATTACAGAAAACTTAACCGAATACTTCAAAGCCACCAATGAAGCGCGTTGGGGTGATCTAATGCACTATTTTCCTCTGCACAAGAAGCAAGGAGACACAGCGTTTGTCAACGGAAGCATGCGCGCGCTCGATCATTGGACAGAGCGAGGCGTCCGAAACCGCACCGCATCGGCAGAGATTATTTATGCCAGCCCTGTCTTGCACGACAACGATCAGAATGTCGTTTTGTTGAACATGCGGCTTTCTCATTTTGTTGAATTTTTCGCTCAGTACGATGGTCCTCCAGCCGACGGCATGAAGGGAATGGTCGAGTCAAACTATGGCAAAGGAAATGCCACGTATAAAGAGACTCCACTTCAACCGGGGGATTCTGTTCCCGAGATCAGGTACTGGGAGATCAATGGCCTGAATCGCATTTGGGCCGTGAATCATGTCGACTCCTCTCATTGGTGTTTCTTACCCCCCAATTTCAATGAAACTGGCGCAGCAGGAATGATGGGAGCCAATGCCATGGTCGAAGCGCTTCGTCACCGACGAGCCAATGATCCTACGGCAAAGAAATAGTCGCCATTTGCGCGCGCGTCCCGAAACCTGAAGCACAGCATGAAGCCCATCGACTGGAACATCATAGATGAATGGCAGCCCCTCGAAGCAGTCATGGTGGGCATTGGCGCGGGTATGGGTGAAGCTCCGGCGTTAAACGAAACCTACGATCCTCTCTCCCGCCGCCATGTTTTGGCAGGCACTTACCCCAAGGAGGAAGACGTAAAAAAGGAATTGAATGCGTTCGCCCAGACCCTTGAAGGGAGAGGAATTCGCGTGTTACGTCCAGATTCATTGGGCATCAATCAGGTCTTCACCCGGGACATTGGAGTCATCATCGATAACACGTTCATTATGACGCACATGGTCGAAGATCGGGTGCTAGAACAAAAGGGGTTGCATTCAATGCTTGATCGGAATCCAGGGCTTGTGAAGCATCCACCCGATCATGTCCTGATGGAAGGAGGCGACATCATGCCCATGCAAGATGAAATTTGGGTCGGGTATGCCGATGAGCCTGATTTTTCAACCTTCACAACTGCCCGCACAAACCAAGCTGCAGTTGAATGGCTCGAAGCGACCTTTCCCCATCGCAGAGTTCGGAGATTTGAATTGAATAAATCTGACTCAAATCCCGGAGAAAACGCCTTGCATTTGGACTGCTGCATCGCTCCTCTTGGTCTTGGACACCTTATGATCCACAAAGCCGGATTCAAAAATGAAGAGGAGGTTGAAACCTTATGTGCTAGCTATGACCACGACCGCATTTTAGAAATGACGTCGGAGGAGATGAAGGACATGCAGTGCAACGTATTGAGTCTCGCTCCAAATGTCGTCGTTTCCGGATCCAATTTTCATCGAACCAATGCGCAAATGCGCTCGTGGGGGTATGAGGTCATTGAAGTAAACTTGAGCGAAACCTCCAAAATGGGAGGTCTCTTAAGGTGTTCCACCTTGCCTTTACGAAGAACTCCGACGCCATGAAACAAGCAAGTTCATCCGTCTTTATGGTTCGGCCCCACTCCTTCCGAATGAACGAGGAAACAGCCGAAAACAACCACTATCAGCAAGAGCTGAAAGGGGCCAGCGCCGAAGAGGTCATCGAGAAGGCACAAGCCGAGTTTGACGGATTGGTCGCTCAGCTCGAATCTGCAGGAGTTGAGGTCGTGGTGTTCGAAGAAGCAGAACCATACGAGACGCCCGACGCGTTATTTCCAAACAACTGGATATCCACCCATGGAGATGGCTCGGTGGGCTTATATCCCATGTTTGCTCCCAATCGGAGAAAAGAACGCCGCGAGGATATCCCGCTGATGCTCGAGCACTCCCATGGATTTCAAGTAGCCGAGATTGTTGACTTCACGGAATTTGAATCGCATTCCAAGTTTTTGGAAGGAACCGGCAGCATGGTGTTAGATCGGATTCACCGGAAAGCATATGCCGCAAGAAGCGAACGTACCGATGAGCGTGCATTGGAACATTTCTGCTCCAACTTTGATTACGAGCCCGTCGTATTTTCCTCTTTTCAATCCATTGATGGCAAGCGACTTCCCATATACCATACCAATGTGATGATGAGCATCGGAAGCCATTTTGCAGCCGTTTGCCTAGATTCTGTGGATGATGTAGAAGAAAAGAACGCACTGAGGTCTTCACTGGAGTCAGACGGATTGGAAGTGATTGAGCTCAGCGAAGATCAAATTGCTCGATTTGCCGGCAACATGTTGGAGGTAGAAGGCAATGAACAGCCGTATATCGTAATGAGTCAACAAGCTCACCAAGCATTGACCGCATTGCAATTGAACCAGCTCGCGGTGCATGGAACCCTTCTTTTCGCACCACTGACGACCATCGAAACCCTTGGAGGAGGCAGCGCACGCTGCATGATTGCCGAAATCCACCTGCCGAAGCTATAAATCCAACGAATGCAACACCTGGACTCCATTCTCACCCAATCTGCAATTGTTGCGTGCAAAGCATGCTTTGATGCTGATATTCAAGCATCTACAATTCAAATTCAGCAAACGAGGAAGGAATTTGAAGGCCATCGAACTCTTGTTGTCTTTCCACTCACGCGGATTTCTAAAAATTCTCCTGAGGAAACTGGAAGGTTATTAGGAGAATGGTTGCTCGCTCACGATGCGCTCGTGGTTGGCTTTCAGACCGTCAAGGGCTTCTTAAACTTGAGCATCTCTTCAACGTATTGGTCGGAACAACTGATCGCCGCCCTGCAAATAACTCACTATGGGATTGCACCGCTAAACAGTCTACCCCGCGTGATGGTCGAGTACTCCTCTCCCAACACGAACAAGCCACTGCATCTCGGACACCTCCGAAATAATTTTCTAGGGTTCAGCGTAGCAAAAATCCTACAGGCCGCAGGACACGAAGTCATTAAGGTTCAAATCATCAATGACCGGGGCATTCACATCTGCAAGTCCATGGTCGCTTGGCAGCGATTCGGAAACGGAGAAACCCCCGACTCAAGCGGTATGAAAGGCGATAAGCTGGTGGGAAAGTACTACGTAGCGTTCGATGCCGAGTACAAAAAAGAAATGGCCCATATGATGGCCCAAGGCCATACCGAAGATGAAGCCAAAAAATCGGCCCCCATCCTATTGGCTGCGCAAAACCTGCTGCATCAATGGGAACGAGGAGACGCAGAGGTTGTTGAGCTCTGGAAGCAGATGAATGCATGGGTCTATACCGGATTCGAGGACACCTACAAGGAAATGGGCGTCACATTTGATAAACTGTATTACGAGTCAGACACTTACCTCTTGGGCAAGGCACAAGTTGAGAAGGGCTTGGACGAAGGAGTCTTCTTCCGAAAAGACGATGGCAGCACCTGGATTGACCTCACCGACGAAGGACTGGATGAAAAACTCGTGCTACGAAAGGATGGCACCTCTGTTTATATGACACAAGATATCGGCACAGCACTCTTGCGTTATGAGGAGTTTCCTGGATTAGATCGGCAGATTTACACCGTTGGAAATGAGCAAGAATATCATTTCAAGGTGCTCTTCAAAATTCTCTCAAAATTGGGCATCGAAGGCGCCGAACGAAATTCTCACTTGAGTTACGGGATGGTCGAATTGCCAGAGGGCAAAATGAAATCAAGAGAAGGCACCGTGGTTGATGCGGATGACTTGTTAGCTGAAATGGCTGAAACATCCAAAAGAATGGCGTCGGAGCTCGGAAAAATAAACGACTTATCCGAATCAGAGAAGTCCTCATTGTTCAAGCAGGTTGGCTACGGAGCGTTGAAATATTTTTTACTTAAGGTAAGTCCGCAGAAATCTATGATGTTCGACCCTGTCGCGTCTGTTGATTTCATCGGAAATACGGGGCCCTTCATCCAATTCAATTTTGTCAGAGCGAAAAGCGTACTCCGGAAATGCTTGGACGAGGGAATTCCGACAACAATTGATTCTGTTGATCCGAATGCGTGGGATGAGTCTGAGCTTAGAATCATTCAGCAAACGCTTCAATGGCCAGAAATCGTGCAGTCAGCGGCAGCTCAATACGATCCCAGTGTTATCGCAAACCACAGCTATGAGTTGACCAAGGCGTATTCGAGGTGGTACCAAGATCACAGCGTCCTCAAAGAACCCAACGAGGCGAAATGTGCTGCGCGTATCGCCCTGACTCACATGTATACACGGCAAATTGAAACGGCTATGGCACTGCTTGGAATTGAAATGCCCGAGCGGATGTGACTGCACTCTTCAGCCTAACGTCCGGTAGAGCTTCTGCCCTGGCACATCGATGACCAGAGCGCAGGCTTGATCGGGAACTCGTTCAGTGCACTCAATGGAATCGATCGGGTCAGTGGACGTGAAAAAAACGTCACCCATTTGTTCACCTGTCATTTCAAAAGCCATCGAAACCGTCCCTTTCCAATCCGGTGGAATGGAAAGCTCAATGTGAACTTGACCATCCTCCAAGCGACGAATATGCACCTCTTCTAGTTGAGCAACCGTAGCCTGCACTACCCCCTTGTGCATTTGAGAGGCCATTCGACGCAAAACAACATACGCAGTGACCAGAAACCCTGTAAGCAATAAGGCTAAGACTCCTGTTTCTAAGGCAGCATATAGTTCGTTCCCTGTCATGTTTTCACTTGCAGATTCGTTCAAAGAGAAATAACCCCCGGGATATGAGCCGCCGCCTCGTATCGCTCAAAGACTTCCTCTGCGGAATGAACACGCTCCTCGATTGTAAAGGCTATGTAGCGCCCATTACGCGATGGCCTTGCACGAAATAAAGCGTCCTTGGAAAAAACCTCTTTTAACTTGGCTTCTCCTTCTCCTTCATTTGGAACAATGAATTTGAAAGAAAAAGCGCTCGGCCAACGATGCGTGTCATCCAATTGCTTTCTTAACCGTTCTCGCTTTTCAGCTGCTGACTCACTGTTCGACATCAACTCTCAATTTGGTTGCGAAATTACAGCATGTTCCATGGACTACGGGCATCTTGGATGGCACATCCATAAACGACAAGAAAGGACTGCACCTGAGTGCAGCCCCCTCCCTAGGAATCAGTCTTGCCAGACTCGAATTCGCTATAAAGTCGTATTCAATCGAATTTCGATTACTCGTCGCAGATCTGTCCGTAGTATTGGAAGAACTCCAATAAGTCACCAACATTGACAAAGCCGTCGTCATTGATGTCTCCAGGACATGGATCTGGGTAGTCACACCCACCTGGGTAGTTCGCGTTCGGATCGTAGTCGTATCCATCAGGATCCATGCAACCAACCGTTACGCAGGAACCATCATCGATGGAAGCAATCGGGTTGTAGTTAGCAGATGCCATATCTGTACAGCCAGCGTACTCGCATGAACCATCATCCACAATCGCAGCTGCGTCGTAGTTTTCAGCATCCATGTATGTACATCCTGTAGCGTATACAGCTGTGATCGACTGTTCGATGGTTGTGGAATTACCACACGCATCCGTAATGACCATCACACGATTCAACTCATAACCCGTCAAGCTATTGCCGAGCCAAGTATCCGTGGAAGTATACGTCCAATCGCTGCACGCATCCATTACCTCTACCCCTTCGAAATCATCCAATTCACTTGTCGCAACATTTTCTAGGATGACATTCGCATCGTAAGTAACAACAGGAGCTGTTGTATCCTCGAGGGTGATTATTTGATCTGCTGAGGCGCTGTTACCACACCCGTCCGTGACAGTCCACGTTCGAGTCACTACGTTGTCAGCTAAGCAAGATCCTTCAGACGTGCTTGAAGCGTCCGTGTAGGCAACATAGATATCCGCACTGCAAACATCAGCCGCATCCATGACATCACCTGTCAAGGCCAGATCAGAAAGATCTGAATCACATTCAAGTGTTACATCAGCAGGAGCCGTAAATGTCGGTGCAATGACATCATCGTATGAGATGCTTTGCGTTACCGAGCTGCTATTGCCGCAAGCATCCGTAGCCGTGTACGTTCGGATGAAAGACATCTCACCTGAGCAACTCAAGCCATTGTCTACATCTTCAAACGTCACCTCCACTGAAGAGCAGTTGTCAGTTGCTGTTGGAGCATCTGGAATTGCATCTCCACATTGGAGAACTACTTCTGCATCGATCGCACTCAATACCGGTGCCTCGTCGTCCACAACAGTGATGCTTTGCATCGCCGTTGAGCTGTTTCCACAGGCATCCGTGAAGGTGTACTCACGCACCACTTCGAAGCAACCCGCTTGGCCGTCTTCTGTCGACGATGTCTCCATCCAAGTGACGGTCACATCTCCAGAGCAGTTATCCGAAGTTTCGTATGATCCGAATTCTGCAGATGAATCATACTCCGAACATGACACAGTTGCGTCCGTCGCCGCACCAGTTGGTGCTTCATCGTCTACAAACGTTATGACCTGAACAGCCGTGCTAGAATTTCCACATGCATCCATGGCAGTGAATGTTCGAATCACTTCAGTCAAACCACTGCAAGTCATGTCACCATCCGCATCACTGAATGTCACAGTCACGTCGGAGCAAGCATCAGCCGCTGTAGCGTTTTCAGTTGGAAGCTCATCGCCACAAGTCAGCGCAGCAGCAGCTGGAACATTGGTAAAGTATGGAGCGTTGTCATCCACCAATGTGATGATTTGCTCCTGAGAAGTTGCGTTTCCACAATCATCCACAGCCGTCCATGTTCGTGTTACAACGTTGTTTGCGAAACAACCATCCGTAGAGTATTCATCTTCGAACGTGACTTCAACCGTTCCACTGCAATCATCAGCATCGCTTACGTCACCTGTTTCTGCAGGGTCTAAACCAGCAGCAGTACAAGAAACACTGAGGTCTGCAGGGACAGTGAAGGTAGGTCCAGTTTCATCCACAACATTGATGGTTTGAACCGCCGTTGTCGAGTTTCCAACGTTATCTACAGCCATCCATGTGCGCTCGATGGTGTATGAACCATTGCAATCGCCCTCGAAGAGAACATCATTCATGGTCACATCCAGCAGATCATCGCAGTTATCAGCGAATACGGGTTCACGGATATCTGTGTCAGCATCTTCGCAAGAAGTTGTGTACGTTTCTTCAAACGCAATCACTTCGGGGTCAGAATAATCGTACAAGCAAGTTGCACCACAGTTCTCACCTTCTGCTGCGTAGAAGCAAGATCCATCATCGGTCACATTATCCGCTTCGTAGTTACAAGCCATTGGATCCGTGCAACCGCAAGCTGCGCTTCCGAAGGACAAGTTCACATAGACTGTATTCCCAGCAGATAGTCCCTCAGGGAAAATCTGAACATATAACTGACCATGGATAGAACCTGGTGTTGTCAATTGAGCAACCATCACTCGGTTATCATCACCTGCAACACCATATTGACCCATCACATCGGCATTCATATACCATCCACTTCCTACTGCATCTGTGATTTCGATGTTTCCACCATTTTCAAACGACGTCACCCAAGCCGGGTCGTTTCCGTCAGATGTTGGAGGGAATTCCATCGCATCAGCAGGTGTTTCCTCACCCAATGTTACGAACGAGTCGAACTCAAGCATTGGGAAGAAAGCGAACATGCTTGCTGGTGAAGGCAAGGCTGAACC
>ENA-UOXV01000730-UOXV01000730.1-marine-metagenome-genome-assembly--contig:-NODE-730-length-47529-cov-6.019274_pt1 | contig 47529 bp, 48 predicted proteins | sample MGYA00238165_ERZ766961 | MGnify/ENA primary metagenome ERZ766961 (study PRJEB28924, sample SAMN03173240) | marine metagenome | biome: Marine; feature: Water; material: Subsurface seawater | place: North... | reverse complement strand
GGGCAGATGAGTGAACAGTAGTTGCATTGAGTGCACTTGTCCATGTCGACGCGCGGGATCTTGAGCGCAATATTGCGCTTCTCAGAGGCAGAGGTGCCCACGGGCACGCGCCCGCCGGGCTGAAAAATCGAGACGGGCAATTCGTTGCCTTCCAGCGCGTTCACGGGTTCGACCTGCTCGCGTACAAAGTCCGCCGTCCGCTTCTTGATGTCTGCCGCCGTCGTCATCCCGCGGCGCGCCAATTTCGCGCCACTGAGCGAGCGGCGAGCGCCGAGTAGAGCGTGCGGCGCGCCGAGACGAGGAGAGGCCACGGACCCGCTGCCGAGCGAGGCGTTAGAGTGAAAGCCGCGGTGTGGCTGTGCAGCGCCTGAGCCTCCCTGGGACAGGGTCTTCCACGCGGGGTTGACGGGGATCTCGACGAGAAAGTCGACAGCACGGTCCACCGCCGCCTGGTTTCTAGCCACCACCTCGTCGCCTTTCTTGCCGTACATCTCGACGATGTCCTTTTTGAGCAACTCGACAGCTTTTTCGAAGGGCATGACGTTCGCGAGCTTGAAAAAGACCGTTTGCATTACCATATTGATTCTCTTGCCCAACTTCAAGACAGAGCCTGCCTTGACTCCGTCCACGAGGAATAGGCGCGCCTCTTGGTCAGCAAGTACCTTGAGCATTGGCGCAGGGAGACGCTGTTCAACATCGGCGGGAGAGAAAGTGGCATTAATCGCGACGACGCCGTTTTTTTTCAGGGACCGGAGAAGATTGTAGTTGTCGATGTAGCTCTCCTTGTGTATCCCGATGTAGTCAGCGTTTTTGACTAGGTACGGCGCGCGAATATTTTTCGGTCCAAAGCGCAAATGTGAGACGGTAAGTCCGCCGGACTTCTTCGCGTCATACTCAAAGTAGCCTTGTGCGTCGAGGGGCGTGTTTTTGGCGATCATTTTGATGGCGGTCTTGTTAGAGCCGACAGTGCCGTCTGAGCCGAGTCCGTAAAAGAGGCACTGCACGGTGCCCTCTGGGAGAATGTCGACCTCCGTGCAGGGTGGAAGCGAGAGTTTCGTAAGGTCGTCCGAGATGCCAACTGTGAAACGCACTTTCATTTTTGCAGGATCGGCCGCAAGGTTCTCGAACACTGAGAGACACATCCCAGGGGTAAAGTCCTTGCCACCGAGGCCGTAACGCCCACCTATGATCTTGATGCCTTGCAGGTTCGCCTGCTGAACTGTCGCGCACACGTCCGTGAAGAGTGGCTCGCCCAGTGTGCCAACCTCCTTGACCCTGTCGAGCACCGCAATGCGTGTGCAAGTCTCGGGCAGCGCCGCCAGGAAGCGCTCCATCAACCACGGCCGGAAGAGCCGCACCTTAAGTACGCCCACCTTGCGCCCATGCTTATGAGTGAGGTAGCGCACGGTCTCGCCCATAGTCACCGCTGCGGATCCCATGATGACGACCACGTGCTCGGCGTCAGGCGCGCCCTCGTAGGCAAAGCTGCCGTAGTGCCGCCCGGTTATCGACTCCACCTCGCGAGCCCACTTGTCCATCACCGATGGCACCCGCGCGTGCACCAGGTTCGCCGCCTCCGCAGATTGAAAGAAGACATCCGGGCCCTAGCAAGTAGCATTGTCAGAGCGGATTGCACCACGTAACGTGCTGCAGCGAGGCTGAGGTCGGACCTGATTTGTGCCCTGGATGTGCGGGTTGGTCGGCGTGAGTGCTGACTCATAGTGTATCTTACGCGCGTCCCAGGGCACAATCGTCTTGATGTCCTCGTACCGTATCATTTTGACCTTGTTGACCTCGTGCGAGGTGCGGAAGCCGTCAAAGAAATGCAGAACTGGCACGCGCGCATCCATGGTGGCAAGGTGCGCGACGAGGGCCTGGTCCATTGCCATCTGCGTCGACTCCGACGCCAGCATGATCCAGCCCGTAGGGCGCACCGCCATCACGTCCGAATGATCGCCAAAAATGTTCAGAGCGTGCGTCGAGACGCACCTCGCTGCCACATGGATGACGCAAGGAAGCAGCTCGCCGCAAATCTTGAACATGTTGGGCACCATGAGTAGCAGGCCCTGATGCCCCACCACCAAACCCACGTCAAAGCCCACGTCTGGCGTGGGCGGGCGCTCAGAGTTCAGTTTGCATGGTTCCGCACCATCTCACTTCGGACGGTTTTGGCACCTGAGAGGCCGAGAAGGAGGTGGCGAAGACACCGCTCTTGAGAGCTCCGTGCATCGACCCTGACGCAATATTATCCACATTCACCGGATGAGTGACCCAGTATTGATGCAGAAATCATGTCTCGCAGGAACGGGAGGAGTGCTATGGAGTCGGAGTACCTGCGGCGCCGGCCTCGGACTGCATTTCGGTGACACTCAAAGTCTGACCGAAGCAATTCTTCAGCCCCTTGGCCGACCACTCGTCGGCCAATTCACCCATCGGCGAAGACGGAGTGATTGGGTAGATGAATGACATATCTGAAAGTGCGTACGCCACATGCGCTGCTGCCTGCACTCACCATCCCCACGCCGTGGAGTCAAGGCTCAGCTCGAACCGCTTTGAACTAGAACCGCCATCGTACCTGGTTTCCATCGATGCAAGCTGTCTCACTGTCGATCAAAATGTCCGTGTCGGTGCATTGATTGACAAGGGTCTTGTTCTCCGAACGGAACATGGCCAGGCGGGCAGAAGATCCCTGCGTTTTGCAAGCGCCCCCCCCCGCGCATGAGCGTCTACCTCGCTTTACATGGACGCCACTGCATCGTCAAAAATGAAAGACGCGTGCGTAGAGATGAATGGTTGCCTGTCGGAACTGCTCGTAGACCGGGGAGTCTTGAGACGAGACTCCGAGCTTTCCAAGGGTGTCACGGGAGAGGTCGGCGGCCTCTGTGTCCGGCGCGAGACCGCCGTATGGCCCGAAAGGAGTTGTGCGTCCTCCGCGGGAACGTGAAAAGTCGGAGAATGCTCGTGCGTGCGCAAGCCTGCAGCTTGCCAGACGCAAGACGTTTCGTGCCAGCGTTACTTTCATACGCATGGCAGAGAATGACCTGTGAGGTCAATAAATGGATACGCCGCCGAAGTGCGCCAAATTTCAGCGCCGAAGGCGCCAGAGAGCTTGCGTGCGCCAGAGCTTCGAGGTGTGTGAGAAGACGCGAAGAGTCTACGTCTGACAAAGATGCGCCCCGTTTTAAGTGGGCGCATCAAAAATCCGGGCGCAAGGATTTTTTAGTGAACCTTTGACTCCCTGACCGCAGATTGCTTTTATGCGAGGAGATCACCGGGGATTCTGGTCAAAACCCGGATCGGAGCGGAAGAGACGGTGACCAGCGTGATCCGGAACCATTGCTTCAATCAATGCGACGCGTTGGTGTGCCATGGAGGATCTCATCCTGGGTAAATGTGCCCTACTGTATCATCCCCCGTGCTGCAGTGATTGTGGCCAATGCATGTGTTTCGCTCCCCCAAATGGCCTCATGTATCATCCTCACCTTGCTCTGTCCTTCGTCATTGTGGCTGCCGCTACCATCCACATCAGGCTGCATCTTTCTGTGGGCCATGGTGTCCCGGTTTATTTCGATTGCACCAACTCATGACCCAAGACAGAAGAGTGATTTCTGGGAAGCTAGTGCACAATCAGATGGAACAGCGTCCGTGATCAGCTCAGCACCTAAAGACCGGCTCGCTACCTCCAATCGTTTTGAGGCTGGTCAAAGAAGTCGAGCAGGCGCAGTGCGGCGAAGGCAGAAACTTAATTGTCCTCAGAATCGTCATCGTCTTCATCCGAGTCGTCCTGGTCAGTCGCACGCGTGGGCGCGACAGGTGCGGCAGCAGGTTCGCCGGAGCCTTGGGGGCTATCGTCATCATCCGAATCCTCGTCCGAGTCCCCCTCTTCGCCGCCTGCCGAGGCAGGCTGTTCCCTCCTGGCCAGCGCCTTGCCGCCCGTTGTCTTGCCGCCCGTTGTCTTGCCGCCCGTTGTCTTGCCGCCATGGCTCGGGGCGCCTCCCCTGTCTCCAGCTGGCGCGTCCTCGCCGCTCTCCGCGTCGTCGTTGCCCGAGCTCGAAGCTGCCCTGCCTTCTTGGCTCTTCTCCTGAGCCCCCGATGCGCTTTGCGCCTCGCTCTCCTTGCCCACCTCAGTCATGTCCACGTCGCCCCCACCAGCCCCCCCTCTCTCTGCCGCGTCGCCGTCCGAAGACCGCGCGCCGCCGGCAGCCGCCCCTGCTGCAGTCGAGGCTTGTGCCGCGGAGCCTGCGGCTGCCTCGCTGCTGCCCTCGCTCGTGGCGTGCACCTCGCCTGCCTTGTCGCTGTCTCCATCTCCATCTGCCGGTGTTGCAGCGGAACCCCCCTCCTTAACACCCGTGCCGACTGCAGGCCGCGGCGCCTGCACTTCGGCGTCCGAGGGAATAGAGCCAACGACAGGGGTGTCATCCGTGTACTCAGGGCGCGGAGGGTCTTGCTGCTCTCCAGGGTCGCGTCCTTCAAGAATCTCCAGCACGTGCTGCCCAGCTGTCGGGAGTTTCGCAGGGGTCCAATTTTCCCCGTTTGTGATGTCAGTCCGGGCGCCCTTCTTTAGCAGCAGTCGCGCGACACGGCACGAGTTCTTCTGCGATGCCCAGTGGAGTGCAGTGTTGCCATCTTTGAGCCCCTTAGCATTGATGTCTGCGCCCGCCTCGAGCAGCACCTCAGCAACTTCGAGTGAGTCCTTGAAGGCGCACCAACCAAGTGGGGTGGAGCCGTCCTTGGAGCCCGCGAGGTTGACATCGACCCCGAACTCGAGGAGTACCTTCACGACTGACACCGAGTTCATCGAACAGGCCCAGATTAGTGCGGTCCAGCCAAGCTTCGCACCCGTCTTGTTGACCTCTGCGCCGCGCTGAAGTAGCAGGCGGGCCACTTCAGGGCATTTCTGAGAGGATGCGAAGTGCAGCGCCGGCGCACCCTGAGAAAGCGCTTTGTTGACATCCGCACCCTCATTGATCGCTTTCAGTGCCTTTTCCACATTATTGGTCTTCGCCGCTTCGAACAGCGCATTTTCGGCGTTGATGAGCCGCTCCTGCCCGCGCCGCGCCGCAGCCCACGTTACGCCTCGCAGACTGTGCCAAAAGCAGCCACCGGGGCCGGGCGCCGACACGGGCTTGGACACACCTTCTCCTCCTGCTTCCGGCGTGCAGCCTCTTGCTTCTCACGGGCAGAGGGCTTCGGAGTGGGCGTGGGCTTGGGCATGCGCGGCACGGGGGCTGCGCCCCCTGGCGTGGAAAAGACGTCGCTCCCCAACGGATCGACCGACTGGCGCTTCGCAGGGGGTGCACCGTTGGGAGCAGGCAAGTCCATTGGCTCTACCCGCTTGCGCAAGTTCTCAGCTGGTTGCGGCATGGTCTCACCAGTCTTGGAGAAGATGAGCTGTGGGAGAAGAGGGTGGAGGGGCCGTTAGCAAAGGTGGCGCACGTTGCTGGCCAGTACATGGGGACGAGGTTGAGGAAGAAAGCACAGCGGCCCAGCGGCCTGTGGGTGTGAGACCTGATCAATCTTGGCCAGGCACTCAAGACATGCCTCGCTTTCCTTCTCTGCTAGGTTCTTTGCGCGCTCGTACATGGTGCGGAGCTTCTGGCACTGGCGGGATAGCTCGTTCTCGCGCTCCTTTTCTCCTGCACGCGGGCATGGCGCGCTCGGTCAGTGGAACCGACCCTGACGTTCGAACTCAGCTAGCATAGACGCCACGACTTTGCCGCATTCATGAACTCGCCATCTGTTGGCAGTGCCATGAGGGCGTGGCATCGCGACATCGTTGGCTGCACGACGGGCCCGTGTCGAGCTCGCAAGCTGCGGGCGGTACCTTGCCCCGAGAGCTTCTCATGGAGGGCATTGATCTTGTCGAGAACATTGTCCGAGTCCTTGCAGCAGTTGCCGAGGCTCTTGACCTCGGCGGTGGCGGCTTCGATCATTCTGGAGCCACTCAGCGCTGCCTCAGGTCCCTACGGCCCAAGTTGATGCCACGTCCGCAAATCCGGCTCGAACTCTGTTGAAGTCGTGCCCCTTTTCAGTGGCCGCAGCTTACAATAGTCGCACCAGAATCAGCTGATGCGGTCGTCCGTGTTGTTGGGTTCAGGTGTCCCACGGCTCGCGGGGTCCGCTCGCGCTTCGAATGAATGTGTTGACTAATCCGATTTCAAGTCCCTTCTCCTTCCATCCCTGTGACGCCCTTCACAACAGTACTGGGTCCTTTGTCGACATGTCAGGATTAGATTCTGGTGTTGCTGCAGCGACTGGGCAGGTGATGTTTCCGCTTGCACGTGCCGCGCTGCTATGTGTAGCCGGGTGAAACTTGTGCGTAGTACGAAAATGCGAAGTGCGGTGGAGCAACAATCAGGATTCTGACACAAGCCCGTAACAGGAGGCCCTCCACTCTTTCATTGCGGCGTGGCAGGACGCTCTGCAGCATATGTCGGTAGGTCGTCATCCTTTACGGCACCGAAAGCTAGTAACGCGAGAGACTCGATATGTGCACGGTGCCGACAGAACTGCAGAACCGGCCTCAGCAACGCTCACGCACTAGCAATCCATTCCGCTCGAACAACTTCGATGGAAGACAACGCCCTTCCCAGTTGCTCCCTGACAACCCCTGTGTCGGGTTGGTAGGACCGGCATGCAGACGTGCCTGCGGCGACAGAGCAGCTCAAAGCACTCAGGGCGACGTACGAGCAGCACATGAGCGAGCTGGAGGCGTCAGCCGCCACGCTCGATGCAGCGACGAAAGGCAAGCCGGTGTGTGCCCCTGTTACCTACGACCTCGTCTGGATTATCGCAGCTAAGGCATGACGTCTGATCTGGCCCTGCTCCCAGGGGAAGCCCCCCCCACAACCTCCCAAGGAACTTCTGCAGAAGCGGGATGCGCTTATTGCGAAGGTAAAGGAAAAGCAAGCACACCTCAAGGAAATTATCGGGCGCCTAAGGACCATGCAGAACGACATCTGCGTTCTCACTTGTTCCCACGTGACCATGAACGAAGTCAATCAATAAATTGCTCGCACGCTCTTGAGGCGCAATTTATCTTCACTGCCCGTTAACCGCCGAGCTCGCCCGAGCACATTACATGGACACACCATCATCATCGTTCGTAATCCAATCAGTCCTCTTCGGCTGCCAACCCTTGCGTTTACCGATGTCCGCGCCCTCTGCACCGCGGGGGCCGCACCTGTCAGGTCCGTCTCCGGACCCGCAGCACGAGAAACTAGCAGCCAGTGTCGCTCACTTATGCAGGACGATGTGTGCCGGGTGGCCTGGTACCGGGCCACCGGGCGGTGCAAACCAGGCGCATGCGGCAAGCTACGGGCCTGAGCAGACAAGTACACGGGGGCCCACCGTTTCCCGTGAAGTTCTCGGCGCGCACGAGGGTCACGTGGAAGAGCGAGAGATCGACCGGACGCCGGAAGCGGAGCACGACCGTCGACCCATCCTCCCCCATGAGCAGCTTGGAGAGATCCGAGAGCTTGTCGATGCCCGCAACCTGCGCTCCCATCTGTTGGACATGCATGCGGGGGGGACGGAGACAGCGAGTGCAGTGTCGGGAGATACCGTTGCATTGTCGACAGAAAGCAGAACATCGCCGGTGTTGATCTTGCCGCTCACCGCCGCCGGGCTGTTCGGAATACACTGCTTGACAATCCAATTCTCGTCTGGCTCCCCCGTCTTCGCGAGATTCTCTCGCCCGAAGAGGATCCCGACGCCCACCTGCCGCGGCGCCGGTACAGCTTTGCTCCCCCCTAAACCGTGCTCGATCTCACGAGCGATATCATCTGCCGGTAGAATAATACCAGGTCTCCCCCCTGCATCTTCTCGTGTCTGATGACCCTCTCTGTCTGCCGCGCAGCGAGGCGCCCTGCGTGTTGCGCTCTCTCAGCACGTTGCTCGACAGAGGGCAAGAAAGACCAAGCGCGTGCCCCACACATATTATCTACAATGGCTGTTGAGCCAATAGCAGGGATCCGTGAGGAGATGACTGTTAAGTGCCTGGCACGCAGCAGCGGTTGCGCACCGCGCTTTCCCGACGCCAAGTGCCGCTCAGGCTACGTATCGCAACTGTACGTTCCGGTTCCAACATCGGGCGCATGAATAAACGAGGTGAACCTACTTGGAAGGCTTGTCGACGCGGGCGCCGCAGCAGTCGAATGGGTTCTGCTCGCCGCTGAACGCGTTGCCCATACCCCGACGACCACCAAATTGATGAGAACAATCAAAATATGAATTCACCGACTTTCCTTTGGAGCCATCTGACTTCTTACTCTCTTACATCTGCTTCTCAGGGACTTGACAGATTGGGGCTCGAGACGTGGCGCTCGAGGCCACTGCTGCCTGGCACCGCGTGGATTTACGGGGGAAAGGCTGATTTGTGGCAAGCATGGATTCATCTGCCATGGACGGTCTCTCTGATGAGACACGCGCGGTGCTACAGCAGGCCATGAAGGCCCTCAACTTCGGCGAAAAATCCCGTCCGGTAGCCAACGGGACGCCGGATCCCCCGCGGCTTCTTAAGCCACCCAGCGTTGGCGCAGGCCAGGTGAAAATACTCATGCGAAAATTTTCCAGCTGGATGATATGGTACCTGCTGCCCAACCGCTGGCCTGACTTCGACTGTGACCCGCCGCAGCGCGGCTCTGGCAGCGGAGGGTACTGGCCAGGAGCAGCGCGGCCAGAGAGCAAGGTGCGCAGCATCCCGACTGAGCTTAGAAATTGGTTGTGGGGCTGCTCGATGTGGAGCGGTCCGAATGTGTCTCTTGGAAGGGATTTGGACGCACCTTCCCTGTGAGAACCAACACTGGTCCATCGATGGGACACATGCCAACGTGGCCACGCAAAGTGGGCGGCACGTTGCCACCGTGTAACGGCACGTAACATCTTGCCTAGCGCGTCATATGCAGCTAGCATGGTATTCTCCTCATGATTGAGTCCGTCGTGTGCATGGGACAGGACTCGAGTGGGCCCCACTTACAGATCTTGGGGGGGGGCAGTGCCGTGCCCGACGTGGCTCGGGTCATTGAGGAGAAGGTGTCGCAAGATGCACGGGCAAAGGGCGCAGTCCAAGTGGAGGATGCCCGTCATCAGCAAGCGCGGGTGAAGCGCGAGGTAGAAGCGATGATCCGCGACATCCGGGCGCGGGCTCGCGGGCCTGCCCTGCCGGCGGAGCAGTCGGGTGGGGCCGGGCTGCCAGGCGGACGACCGCCATCCTCGCCCCCGGAACCGTCTACCGCGCCGACTCCAGCGGCGATGCCTGCGCGCCCACCGCCCTCGCCCGGTCGCGGGGCGTCAGACAACGGGATTCTCTTTGCGCCCTCGCCCGGGCAGTTCACGACAGTGCAGCAGGAGCACCAACCGGTGGGGGGAAGCGAGGGCGACAAGCCGGTGCGCGTGCAGCGGGTGCACGTGCCGATTTCTTTCGAGCGTTTCGACGGCAAGGTCGTGGTCCAACAACCGCCGACGGTGCCTGGCGAACTCGGCGAGCTTTCGGATGCGACTGGCGTGCCTGCGGCACCCGCGGCCGCCTCGCCGCCGCGGGCGCGGCGGACGAGCAGCAAGCCGGAAAACTCCGAGGCGTTCTGGGACCAGGTCATCTCCGACCTGCGGCAGTCGCAGTACGTGGCGATGCTCGACGCCCTCGACGACCTCCGCGGTGCCGAGATGGAGAAGGCCGCTAGCGAGCTGCGGGGCCGCGGCACCAGTCGTGCCGACGTTTCACTCGACGTCTCGTTCCCCTCATCGATGAACTCTTCCCGCGCGCCTTCGCCTGCGCGCGCGGCTGCGCGGCGCGAGCTGGCAAAGTACGATGTGGAGCACGATCGGAGCGTGGGCGAAGCGGGCCCGTCGGGTGCGTCGGCGGGCCCGTCGCTGAGCGGCTCTTTCTCGTCGCTGCATGAGCACCTCGCGCAGCCGCTCGACCCGCTCGACTCCATTCTCGGCCCCTCCTACGGCGCCCCCCCCTCGGCTACCGGCGCCCGCGTCACACACGACCCCGCACTTCCCTGGCGCCAGGGTTTCGGACCGGGTGCCAGTGCCGCCGACCGCCCCGCCGTCCGCCGCTCGCCTGCGGCGGAGCAACTGGCGGCAGAGCGCCTGGCGGCCGAGGCGCGGCTCCGGGAGGCGTACCAGCAGCGACTGCTCCGCCAGTCGCTTGGCGACGAGCCCCTTAACCCGCCAGGCGCGGCGGGACCGGGACGTGTCAATGGCTCAAACGGTTCCAGGCAACAGGAGCAGTCGCACAGCCTCAAGGCCTCCTCGATCGCTGCCGCGGGGCTGACCACCAACCTCGACGCCTCGCTCCGTGGATCAATGAGCGCCTCGCTCAATGCCTCGCTCGACACTTCAGCGCTGCGTCTCTCATCATCGGCCCTGGACGAGCGTATTCTCAGTGCCTCTCTCGGCGAGGGCTGGCATCCTGGCGCCTCGCCCCCGACCCAGCGCGCCCCCTCGATTCACACCTCGCCAGCCGCGCCGCCCGCGCAACAACCCGCCGCTGCAGCGCCGCGTGTCGCAGCGCCGCCTGCCGCACGACCCCACATCTTCGCGCCGGCCGACAGTGTGGACGACACCCTTTCTCGCTCGGCGCTGTGGAGTTCTCTTTCGGGGAGCGTCGGCGGCGGAGCCAGCGTCGTCGTCGACGTCGGCGGCGGCGGCATGTCGTACACGGAGTCTCTGCTCGCGCGTGCCCGCCGTCAGCCGCAAGCCGCGCCACCGCATCCGTCGACGGTCCCTGTGTCCAAGCAGAGCGCACCCCGCACGTCGCCCAAAGTGCTCGCAGTTGCTCCGATGCAACTACCTTCCTTGGCAGCCGCGTCACCGCCACCGCCGCCTGCCTCCTTCGGAGCTGTCCCGGCTCTGGCAGCACACCCCGCCGCGCAGCAGGGGTTCGGGCTGGGGGCAGCGCTGCGGTCCCGCATTTCCCCGCCGGCTCCAGTTGGCGTGACGTGTTCGGCGAACGTGGACGGGGCAGCTGCGACGTTCGAGCTAACCCAGGTAGGAGACGCTCTGGAAACGCGGTACGAGGTGCAGCTGCGCTTCGAGAGCGGGGAGGTGCCCGACGAGTTCCGCACTGCCTATCTCGGCAGCGAGGCGCGGTGCGAGATCCAGGGCCTCAAACATGGCTCCGTTTTCTCGTGCCGCGCGCGCGCAGTCACGTCCGACGATTACAGCGACTTCACGCCGGTGGTTCAGTTCGCAACGCCTGCGCCCCCCCGGGGCCTCGCCCGAACCGAGCAGTGGGTTTCGCGGCAGCGGGCGAGCGCCGAGAGTACCCGACGCGCGAGCGACTCTGTCCCGCTCTCTTACGGAGCGGGGCTGCCGGGGGGAATGCCTTACGGCGGTCTTGGCCACGGAGTGCCGCAGAGGTACAGCGAGCATGACTTTGCGGGCCTCTCTGACCTCGAGAGGTTGCTTCCCCGCCCGGGCGCCACTCCCAGCATATACCACGCGCGAAGGGCGCGCCACGCCCAGCCGCACCCCCCTCGCGCGTAGGCACGCTCCCAATGGTGTGACACAGACTGAGGCGCGTGCGCGGGCGCCTGGAACAGGCGGGTTTTGGCGCGGGAGCAGCTTGCCGCCGGGCGGGAGCCGTCGCTCCACGGATCCACGTCTTCTCTCGACTCGCGTGCTCTCGACCGCGAGTCGCTTGGCCTCTCGTTCGATCAAGACAACCTCGGCACCGTCGGTAACTCCCTCGATACCTCGCATCGCTCTCTCCATCTCTACCGCCCGGCCACCTTCTCCGACGCTGGATCCTACGGCGCCCTACCTGCCGGCCGCGAAATCTACCGCCCGAGCGCCGCTCTCGGGTCCTCGGCCCTAACTGCCCCCCGCACCGCGCGCCGCCGCAACAGATTCTCACTGCGCAGTGGACGTGGCTTGGCAGGCTGACAGGGCTGGACCGGCTGTCGATGCGCACCTCGATGCGCACCTCGTTTGAGTCCATGGACCAGCCGAGCCTGCCCCCTGCGTGGTCGGGCCAGCCTCACCTCCACACTAGGGCCCAGGCGTGGGACGCGGGCATGAACCCGGCGCTGGCGGCCGTGCTGATGGCGAGCGACGCGGTGCTGCCGACCGAGGGCGTGCCGCCGACGTCGCAGGTCTCCCTCGCCTGAGCAGGCGAACGGGCCGCATCCGAATCCTGCCGCAGCTGAACGGGCCCTGGGCATTCATGACTCGTTTCGTCCATGACTCGTTTCTACTACCCCTCGCCTTGGTCTCGCTGCCGCTAGTACGTCCGGTAAGTGCTGAGCACTTGCCTGAGCGACAAGGACAGGCGGCGGGCGCAGCCCATCACACATCGCCGCTGGCAGCTGTGTGAAACACTAGGCGCGCGCGCGAGCTGGTTGTCTGAGAGTCTCTCTTACTTACTAAATTATAACGCTATCACAGGAGCGTTGTGAAGGTCGGGCGCTGCACTCACAGCTGCACCACAGCTGGGCGCGCGATTTTGTGGAACAGCCTCCTGCGGCCACAACCCCCCGCACCCCTCCTACCCAACCCCCGTCCCCCCACGCGCGATGCGGCTGCCGTCTGGCCGTCTGGCGCAGCAAAGCAACTCTGGGCGAGCTACTCGAGAAGCTCCCCTAGCGCGCGGAGGGCCTTTGCAACGCCCTCGGCCCGTCCGGCGCGTTCCGCGAGGCGCCCGCGCAAATCCTGTACCTGCCGCCCCAGGCGCTCTGCCGCCGCCTCCCGCTGCCGCTCGCCCTCGCGCAAAGACCGCACCTCAGCCTGCAACGCCGCCAGCTCCTTGCCCACCGCCCGCTCTGCCCGTTGCTGCGCCTCCTCAATCCGGCGCACCTCCGCCCTCAGCTCGGCGACCTCTCTGCTTGCGCTCTCGTCGCGCCGCCGCCCCCTCTCGCGCTGTCGCCCCTCTCTAGGCGCCCCGCCTCCCTCGCCCACCGTCGCCCACCGCCCACCGTCCGTCGCCCCTTCACTGAAGCTCCCCTCGGTACCGACCGCCGCCGCCAGCTGCGCGCGCAGACGCCGCACCTCCTCCCGCAGCTCCTCCACTTGTGCCGCGCCTCCCGCCCCGCTGCACCGTGCCTCGCCGCTCGCATCGACGCCCCCGCGGTCGTCCTGCGCGCCCGCATCCCCCGACGCAAGGCGATGGGCACGCGGGATGCTCTCGGGTAGAGGTAGCGGCGCTTCGTCAGCCAAGTCATGTGGCGAGCAGCGGCGGCACGCCTCACTGCGCTCCCAGTCGTCAACCGCCTCGGGCGAGTAGCACACCCGACAAGCCTCAGCGTCCTCCCCTCTCCCCCGGCCCTGCGCGCCAGTGCTCGCACTCGCGTCCAAGCCACCACCCTCGGCGCCCCCCGTGCGCCGCTCAAGCACCGCTGCCACCACCTGAGCCCGCCGCGCAGATCCCCCGCTGAGACGCTGAGCTGCTGGGCACGGCACGCTCTGAGCATGGCGCGTCGGAGCAGCAGGGCGCGTTGGCAGCGGGAGGGCGGGCACCGAGCGGGCGTGGGCGCCGCGGGAGAGGCGGGCGGCTGCCCAGTCCGCCACGGCGGTGGCAGTCAGGCGGAGGTAGAGCTGCGGGTCGGGGCCGTACGCCTGGTACTTGAAGCCGGAGGCTGCCGACGAGCGGGCCGAGGCCGCGGGCTCGATCTGAGTGCCTTCCCCCCACTCGTTGAAGGACGTGACCGCTATCACTGGGGCATCCGACGCGATCGCGTCCGCCCACATGTCCTGGTAGTATCGCCCCATCGCGCGGTATCGCCATGAGACCGAATTCCACGGGCGAAGGCGCGAGTCGTCGTAGCCGGGGCCGACGCATGGGACGAACAGCTTGCCGCGCTGCTGGGCCCACGTGGCGAGACGCGGCCACTCGGAGGTGCGGGTGCCGTCCGAAAAGGCGGTGGCGGCAAAGTAGGTATAGAGGCCGTCGAATCCCCCCACCTCGGCATAGCGCTCGTGGCCGCGCGAGAGGTACAGCCCGATGAAGACGCCGTCGAGGCGCGTGCCCCGCAGGGTCCGCGCCCCGCCCGCCGTGAGCAGCGTAGCCCAGAATTGCGCCGGCTGGCGGTACGAGTCGTACACGTACCACAGCGGGCGTCCTGAAGCGTCGCGGTAGAAGGCCTCGTGCGTCCCGTACGTGTCCAGAAGATACGCCACATCCTCTTGGAACGCTGCGTGGTCGCGCCCATCGTAGGGCTCGAGGTGAAAGCACACGCGGACACCTGCTGCCGCTGCTGCATCCAACGCAATAAGCGCGGCCCTATCAGTGCCGATCGGACCGGATGGTCCGTTACCGCGGCCGTCGGAGGCATATGGCTCGACACTGCGGTCGCGCCACCACGAGAAAACTACGACACCAGCACCTGCGCCCGCAATCTCCTGCATCTGCGCTGCCGCCACGTTCGGATCTATGGAAGAATACAGCCCGCGTTCGGGGAAGAATGCGGTTGCTGCATCTTCTGGTGGGTTCATCAACTTTCCCGACGTATATTTGGCAGCTTCTTTGACATCCCAGTGCGCCTGCACTTCTTGATTCCACTCTCGCCAATTGCCTCTGTTGTGCTCGGCGAGCCCCCAGGGATGGCTGGGGTTGCCAAACCATGCGTAAAAGAATATGTGCACCGCCGGATCGGGCTTGAAGGCAGCACTTTCTTCCGGTCCTCGCACAGCGGCGCCGGCAACTCCCTCGCCTCCGCCGCCGACAGCCAAAGGCACCGTGCTCGCTAGCAAGAGCAGCATAATTCTAACCTTTCTACGCAACCGCACCATCTCTGTACGAGGTGTTAAGCGGCACGCGAGTGAAATTGTCCTGGCACGTGCCGGCCGTGGAGATCAGCCCCCCGCCCCTCCTGGGCTCCCTGAACCAAACGGTTGCCGACGGGCCCGCGTCAGAGAGGGGCTTTCAAAAGCGGCTCCCCCCGGACGGCTCAGTCTGTGTCCTCGAGTGGGCGTGGCGAGAGCCCGCCGTGATCGTGAACGAGGCTCTAGGGCCTGTGAGCTTGCCCTACCGTAAGGCTAGCATCGACGCATTGCCGAGACATCTACGGCGCTTCGCAAGTATCGGGTAGAAATCCAGCAGGGAGTGGCACGAAGTTCCTGCGAAGTGCTGCTGGAAGCGGAGATCTGAGAGCACCGGCATGCCTGTACCAACTGACGACTCATCAACGAATGGAGCTCTCGATACCACTGCAAAGAAAGATGAGATCGAGGTCAATCCCTTTCGTACACAGCACATCGTAAGATGAGTCTCTACAGAGACTAGGCGTCCCGAGGACACGAGTAGCGTTGCACTCGCTCAAATCGGGTCTCGTCAGCTGAACAGCGGGACGTGTCGGCAGGACACGGGCGAGAAGCGCGAGATTGGGGGTGATGCAGTATGGACTCTTAGTACTGCAAAACCGGGTAACGGAGTTGAGCAGCTGCGGGACAACAACGTGGAGACCTACTGGCAGTCGGATGGGCCGCAGCCTCATCTGGTCAACATACAGTTCCACAAGAAGGTATCCACAGTCGCTGGCCAGTCTCATTTTACCACGGGCTGAGCGAGGTGGTTGCAAACGCAGGTAAGCATCAAGGAGATTGCAATTTACTGCGATTTCAAGCATGACGAGAGCTACACGCCGTCCAAGATCTCGATCCGGGCTGGCACTCACTTTCACGACCTGCAGGAGGTCAAGGAGGTGACGCTGGACGAGCCTTCCGGCTGGCTGTCGGTCCCGTTGAGCCAGCGTGATCTGACTTTCGCAGAGCAAGACACCGAGGGTTCGGCCACTGGTCGTGACGGTGCGTGCCTCTTGATCCTCCTTGCTGGCGTGCCATGCGAGCTGGAAGCGCTGAAATCTCAGCGCGCGGTACCCAGAGTCGCTACGGGCCTTCATGATCCAAGTCGCAGTTCTAGCCAATCACGAAAATGGGCGCGACTCGCACATACGGCAGATCAAGGTGTTCGGCCCTCGGCCGGACGCGGCCGCGTGTGCTGGGCTCGGATTCCCCGACGGCTCACAGGGCTTCTCCACAGTCGAGTTCTCCATCTTTTCTGCCATCCGTTGAGCACGAAACCCCAACATCTATCAACGGCGGACAGGCAAAAGAGAACTGGGGGAAACAGATAAGTGGTCTGATGATGCTCGCTCTGAGTCACAGCGTTGTTGGTTGCACTATACACATGCAGCAGGAGTGTGGCTGTGCTGTGCCATGCGCGAGCCCAGCCACGCAGTGCACACATCATACTGCTGGAATACCGCTTTCACTTCCAATTCATCGACTGCTAGCACGAGTTTCCACTCACCTCCCGATGCCTGGGCCCGGCTGCAGCAGCGAACCCTCGCGTCCAGGCACCCCATACACGGCCGTCTGACTAGGCACCACGGCACCGTCGACAGCCCCCGTGTTTTCGCCTGGAAATTTGACGCTGACGGGACCGCCAAATATGACAAAGTCGTTGCGGCTGTTCTTGCCGTTCGCCTTGATTTCCGTCCCCACTGCCTTGGTTCCGCCCCCGCCCCCGCCCCCGCCCCCGCCCCCTCCCCCGCCCTGTGCAAGTCCTTGTGGGTATGCACCCGGCGCCACGCCTTGTCCATAGTAGTAGGGCTGGTACACTCGGTACGAGTCCCCATACATTGCTTGCGACCAGTCACCTTGCAGCTTGTTTGGAACCGGGTCGGGCATGCAGCGCCCATCGTTCAGGACCGCGTGGATCGAGCAACCGTGCTCCGTCACCAGGCGATACTGGAGATAGTCCACCAGCGATTTGATACGCTGCGCCAGCTCGAGCCGACGCTTCCTTGAGTCATAAGGTATCTTGGTGTAGCCCGATGACTCCGGGTTGAGCAGCAAGAAGTCGATGTCCTCCTTCAGGAACTTGATCTGCGACTCCACATCTTTGGTCCCCATCGGCTCCCCATTCGTAATCTGAGCCCGCACCATTTTCATGTGTTTGATCAGATCCCGCTCCATCATAAGGTCCCCCTTCATCTGCCGCGCCTCGTGTGTCTCTCCCGACTTGGGCGCCTCGTCCCGCTCCGTCGGGTACTGGTGGGAGGAGTTAAGAGTGTCAGCACGGGGCAACAGGATTGGATCAATTAAACCGGCCACACCCGGTATGTCGTCAACTGTTCGTTCTGCTTAAGGAATCCGCTCGTGACATGGCATAATGGCAGCCCGCTTGACACTTCTTACATGAGCTGCTCACTGCGCCCGAGCGACGCCGCTCCAGATTCGGCCGAGCTCGGAACCACTTGGCAGCATTCGTGTCTCATCCCCTGGAAACTACAAACAAAGCTAACGGAAGCATGCAGCACGCCCCGAGAGCCACCCCGCGTGGCGAGGCTCGTGGAGGCAGACCTGCATGATCTTCGACACTGACTGCTCCAGGTCTGAATCGATGCCATTCTCCAGCGCAACCCGCCTGGTTTCCCCATCCGCGTAGCTCAGCGCGACCAAGCAGAGCACGGAAGCGCAACACGTGATGCCAACAACGCTCCGTATGAGGAGCCGCCGCCGAATTTCCCTGGGCACACCCGCCATGACCGCCATGAGAAGATTGAAAGGTCAGGCTAGTACGGTGGGCAAAATTATCAGCCAACCCCTCTCTATCAAAAGCACCAACTGTTAGTTGGGGGAGGGGTTCTGTGGGCGCATGGAGAAGCAGTTAGCATGGATACACTCGCCACCCCGTGCCCAGGTCTCCTTCAGATGGTCGACGCGCCGCTCGACAGTTCGATCAGCAGCTGGCTGCGGTATGGGCCGCGGCTCCAGGGGATCCACGCAGGGGTACATTCGTGAGAACAAAGCAGACCGCGCGAACAAGCTGCTGCTATCGTACGTCAAGATGGGTCTTTCGGAGCAGGCCCACCTGCAGCGCAGAAAAATGGAGGATCGAGGGCTACCCGTGTCTCAGGAATCGGAGGATGCGCTCCGAAAGATACCCGCAGCGCATGATTGGCGTTCTCGAACACCAGTCGAGGTCGCCGACATCGCCGCATCACACTCAAGGGAGCAGCTGGACCTAAACGCAGATCGAAAGCACTGGAAAGCCCAGGGCAACATGCATGTGACCATTCTCAACGAACGAGACCTTGCGGCAGCAAAGGATGAGCAGGTCAAGGCGGATATGGCTGAGCTGCACACCACAGTGACAGGGCTGGACATGTTCTCAGTGTCGCTCCTTTTCCGCGGGAAAGCAGTTCAGATCTACCTTGACGCCGGAACTCCCTTCCGTGTCGTGCGCACTGCTGTACAGGCTTCTTTTGGACTGCACCCGGAGCAGCAGCTTCTTTACTTGCGAAAGGCCTGTAACGTCGTTGCGCCACCCAAGGAAACTCGCCCCGAGAAGGCGCCTTCTCTCAGCATCACAAGACTCGCAAAGATAAAGGCGCTCGCACGCAATGCAGCTGAACGCGCGAGGAACAATGCACGGACAAAGGAGATTGACGGCGAGACCCATCCTCAAGAATGGTGAGTGCCCGAGCGGCGTGTGTTGAACGATCGCCCGTCCCGGCGCGCTCAAGAACCGACACGATCGCGACCAGCGGCCACTGATGCAAGAGCGCACTAAACAGGATGCTTTCGGTGGGGCTGTCCCAAGTGCTAGGCCACGGCCGCGTGAAAGTTGGCCCGATCCACGGGCGCTGGCCCAGGCCTCGGACGCCAGTGGTGGCTCCCCGTCCAGGGCCAAACACACCCTCCCGCGTTTGGTCGCCACTGGTGCTGAGTTGCGCATGTAGCTGCTTACGGGTCCATCTGGCGGCTGGGGTAACCGGGCTGAGGTGGATTGCTGGTGCAGGTAAGTCCGCCGAGCTTGTCGCCGCCTGCGTCGCCGGATGGGAGCGCCGGGCCTGCCTCGCTATTGCTCTCTGCCTCGATGCGGCAGCACCGGCTGCGCCGCAGCCTGGGGCATCCGACTGCAATGCCTTCCGTATTATCGGGTGAAAAGGCCGCCGAACGGAGCCGCTTGGATCCGTACGAGGAGTGGCGGCGCCAGCGTGACCCGACATATCTGGCGACGCCCCTGCCGGTTGCAGCGACCAAAAACAGATCGGTTGGTGTTCTTGGGATCCAAGTTGGGGATGCCATCACGATTGGTGTGGACCGTGAGGCGACGAAGCGTATCCAGCGCAATGCCATAAAGCGCGAGCTCGGTGACCCCCGCTTCTTCGAGCAACGGACTGAGAAGGCCTTCAACAAGTTTGACGTTGATGGCGGCGGGACCATCGAAGCCGACGAGCTGCAGATGACTATGGACTCGCTTGGGCTGCGCCTTTCGGACGAAGAAGTAGCGGCGCTCGTCGAGAAATACGACGTTGATGGGGACGCACAGTTTGACCTCGAGGAGTTCCGTACAATGGTCCGGGACATGATCCGCGACGACACCCCCGAGCCTGGTGACGAGCCGCGTGAACCTGTCTCTCTGCCGACGTCGCCATAGTCACGTGTGGATGATGCATGCCCTGGGATAGTGGAAGGATCAAGAATGGTTTAGATGTTGTCGAGATCCTCTGTAAACGGAACCGCGCCAAAACGGGCAAGGAGAGTTCGACGAAACAGGAGACTAGACGCTGGAATCATCTTTCAATCTTTTCCCGGTTTGGCCCTGGCGGCGGGAGTTTATTCGGTCACCCCCCCAACGGGACTTGAGAGAGAAGGAACACAACCATCGAGATGTATTGAATATCCTTGTATAGGGGAGCTATCACGCTGGAAGCAACGCCAGGCCGGTGCGGGTTGGACTACTGAATTCAGGCAAACCTAATAAACGCGTCTACGCGGGCACGCTCAGGGACAGGTTACAGCGCTGGGTCACGCACCGGTTCCGGCCCAGTGATCAGCAATGTCGTTCTTGATCACGTCGTACTGGTGGTCAGACACCTACAGATGGAGCTGACTACCCCAGTCGCGTACCTCAGCGCCCTCACGCGGTTCGTCCGCTGGGTCACGGATTTTCTATTTTTGTGTGAGGCGAGAACCCGTTGACGATTCCTTTCATTTATGGCTGGTGGGCAGGTGATCGATCCTCTGTTGGCATCGTAGCCGTCCCGACACATCCTGGTGTGACAGCATTGTCATCCCTTTAGTAGTTTCGAACGGTGTGTCATTTTTGAGCTGGGTGCACATATGAACTTTTTGAGCACATGCAGTAATGACTCGAAGTGCCATGCAATCACGTCCATGCCGGATCACACCGAGTGCGAGAAGCGCATTAGTAGCTGCGAAGCGTTTCCGCTGATCACATCCTGCCGCGACAGATGATTTCCATACGCTGAAATCCGCGAGCATGGATCCCGGCGCTGGAAAAGAGACAGCTTTACCTCCACCTAGGGTCGAGAATGGCGCAGCAGAACCTCACCTGCGGCGCAGGCAGTCTCAGATAGCCGCGGAGCTTGGCCTGGACAAGCCACCGCAGTCAAGCCCGGAGCTCCCTCCACTCGCAATGCCGCGGGTACCCCCCTTCTAGTCGTAGACTAGTACTTTGTACCTACCATGGCCGCGGACGATTTTTTCATGTGACGGGAAGCGCAAAGTGCTCACCTGAGTGGCGTCCGGCAGAGCGACGGACGGTTGCGGCGGCGGCAATCGGTGCTAAAGGCCCAAGCGCTCCCACAAGAGAAGTTGCCGCGACGGGAGCTGCTCAAAGAGGAGTTCTTGCAGGAGCAGCAGCCGCTCTCTAGCGACAAGGGCCGGCTGGTCCAGCTGGGACCGGCAGAGCTTCGTGAGGTGGTGAGGGACTTCCAGCAGGCGCTCGCGGACGCGCAGGAAGCTTCTGCCCACCGTACGCACGAGCGCAGCAGATCCGACGGGCGGCGTGGCGCGATTGCACGCCGCTCGAGTCGCGGAGACGAGGGTCTGCAAGTCAACAAACAGTACCTTGTCAATGTTGGGAAGCGCAGCTCAGAGCGGATGGAGGGGTCGCATCGCTCGGCGGGGCCTACATACGAGATGCTCGCCCATGATGCGCTCTGTGTGGTCTTTCGCTCCTTCGCGGCGCATGAGGAGGGGGACGTGGGCGCTGACACGAAACACTCCTCATCCATGAACTCGAACGAGGTCCTCGTCCTGCTTTCCCGGCCCAGCGGACGTGCTGCGCCTACCAAGTTGACACCGCAGCTGAATGCGCCCGCTTGGAATGGCTGGCAGTTTCTGTCGTTCTGCGAAATCTTCGGGCTGATGCCGCGGGTTATAAGCAAGAAGGATGCCCTCCAGCTCTTCCGCGAGATCAACAAGGCGGATGGTGTCTCTGACTACGACGCAAACGAATTTTCGCAGCTAGAATTCCTGCGTGCGATCGAGGTGATTTCCAAGCGCATGGGCCTCGCAAACCTTACGGAGCTCGTTCTGGAGCCGCAGGAGGAGCTCAACCACCATAGCTCCTCGCCCGACGGAGGCGGCGCCCCCCCGCCTCAAGTCCGCTCGCTGGGGGACCTTTCCGTCCGCGACATGCAGCTACTTCTCAAAATGTCGCCGCCCCGCCCCGCTGCCCCGCCCCCAGCCACTCCGCTGCCCCGCCGCCCCGCCGCCCCACTCCACATTCGCAAACGCAAACCGCTGCCCCTATCGGCGGCAGGTTCCGAACTCATTCAACAGATGCAGGGGCAGAGCCTGAGCTAACACAGGAAGTGTTTGTGCGAGAATTTGCAAGGCTACTGGGGGCACCAGAACGCGAAATGCAGCTGCTCTTCATGAAAATTGATGTCAACTCAGACGGGAAGGTGTCGTGGAATGAGTTCTCATCTTTTGTACTAGACGTCCATTCTCACGAGGGCTCAATTGCAGCCGGGGACTCGGTCTTTGACGGAACTGTCTCTACGGAACAGGACGATTCGTTCCACCATGAGACGTCAGTCGCCTTCGTTGCAGTCGTCGAACGTGTCGGTCTCCTCATCACGGTCACCTCCGAGGGCGTCATGCGTTCCTGGTTCAGCGGAAACGGGCATGCGGTTGGCAAGCCGCTCGCAAAGACAGTGCAGGCAGTCCCTCCGCGTTCCAGTGTCACAGCAGTGACAGTTCTTCGCTCATTACCAATGGTCGCTGTTGGCGCCGACGATTTCAAGATCCGGCTTCTAGACGCGCAGAGCTTGCGGCACGAGCTTACGTACGACTGCATGGGCCGCTGGCCGCTGGCGATGGACTCCTTCTTGTTGTCCAGCGACACGGAGCGCGCGGGGGAAGCGGCGGCGGGTATGGAGGCGATATTAGGAGAAGGGGATTCACGTGAGGGTCAAAGAGGCAAAGAGGGCTGGCTGGTGTGGGGCGACGACGCGGGCGAGTTGCACTTTGTGCCAGAGGTGCAGATTTTGCAGTTCCGAGCGACACACGAGGTGGTCCCAATCTTTCGCTCTTCACTCCAGGGGCTTTGGGACATCAAAGTGTTTGCGCCTGCAGAGCCAAGTGGCCAGTCAGTGTGGGTGTCGACAGTCGGATTTGTGCCGGATGTGGGCCTGACCGGGGTTGTCGTCGCGGGCGCCACCAACGGACACAGCGCCGTCGTTTCACCCGAGCAGCGCTGCATCTTCCACTTTTGCTTCCACCACCGGCTCGCTCTCAAGGCTCTCGCCTGGTGCGGCCGCCAGAACAATCTGCTCGCGTCTGCAGGGCTCGACCGCACCATCAACCTCTGGCGGCCCGATCCGATGGTGGGCGGTAAGGCGCAGATATCTGGTTCGCTCAACGGGCACAAAACGGGGGTGGCTGACCTCTGCTTCCATGCAGCGCGCGATGTCCTCTTCTCTCTTGACTCTCAGGGCACAATCCTTGCGTGGGACCTCGCGTCACGCACTCTTGTCTCTCGCCTTGCAGCACTCTCCTCCAACGTCTTCGACATTCAGCGCCGAGTCATGCGGATGACGGTGAACCAGAGCACGCGGCATCTCGTCACGGCCACTAACCACGTGCGGCTCCAGGGGGTACGGGCACTCGACCTTCGAGACGAGTCCGAAAAACTAGTGCCTCATGTAGGTGAGGTCGCCGTGCTGCTTTACAACAAAGCCTTCGACTTTATCCTCTCCGCAGACCGCTCCGGCTTCGTGTCGACGTGGGCGACTGCGACAGGCGCCCAGCTCTTCAAGTTCGTGTGCGTCGAGAAGGACACGACACTCGGGATGCCGCAGGTGGAGTGCGGTGGCTTTGACGTCTCGGAGCGCCGCCTTGTGATTGGCTGGTCGCAAGGGGCGGTTCAGGTGTACAACTTCTCCAATGGCACGTTGCTGCACAACCTGCTCACCGATGCAGTTGGGCCAGTTGCGGCAGTCGGGCAGGTTGCGTATGCACGCGGACAGGAGGTGCAGGTCAACTTCTTTGCAGCGCTTGCCGACGGCTCGGTGGCGATATGGCCGAACCGCTTGGCCGTCAGGGACGCGCGAGCACTGCGGACGATGGTCGTGCCGGACTGGCTCGGCGGAGAGGACTACGTGGAAGTGCCTTTGACGTGCGCGGCAATGGGGCACTGCCGCTGGGGTGTCCCAGACGTGCTGTGCACGGGGCGGCGCGACGGTTCTCTCCTCGTGTGGGACATGCAGACAGGCTTTCTGCGCAAGCAGGACATGTTGATACAGGTTGGTGAGGGCGCGGGCGAAGCCGCTTCGTTGCTTGCAATCGCATTCATGCATAGACTCGCTCACATAGCACTCCTGTCGGACGCTGGAGGTAACATTCACGTCGTCGATGTCGAGGTCGGCGTCAAGGTCGGCGTCATCCGTGGCGCGCGCCCAGGTGTGCAGTACACCGAGGTCTCGGCCCTCGCGGTCGATTTCACAGACTCCTTTCTCTTTGCGGGATACCATGACGGCTTTATGCAGGTCTGGGACCTGTCACAAGTATTCTCTGCTGAAGAAGAGTTCAATGCCGCACTCTGCATCGATGTCTTCTACTGGCGCCAGCACCACGCACCCTGCAGTGGCATCGTGCACATAGCCCACCAAAACCTCCTTGCCACCGCTGGCCTCGACGCGCACACTGCTTGCCAGCTGACCAGCATCACTGGCAAGCGCATCGGGCGCTTTGGACACGACAGCTGGACGACGGAGGATATAGCCGCGGCTGTTTTGCGCGGAGAAGCACAGCTTTCCGATGGCGCGCGCGAGAATCGCCGGCTCGGCAAGGTGCACGTTACCAAGGCCGCAGTGGTTGGGACGACGGGCTACATCCGCCGACTGAGAGCGCGCAAGGAAAAAGAGCAAGAGGATGGCGCGGAGGACAGGAATGATCAGGGTGATGGGGCATCGGAGGCAGAGGCGGAGAATGAGGATTCAGACGAGGAGAAGAGCTCAGCTGACGTCAGAGCAGAGCAGGAGCAGCGCGGACAGGTGGCCATTAAGGTGGTAGCACTGCTTCTTCCGCGCGACCGCAGCTCGCGTGCAGATGTAGTGGTGCGCATCAAGCTTGAGGGTAGTCCCGCTCGGAACTGCCGCTCGGGTCAGACCTCCCTGTTCTTCGTGGATTCGACGGCGAACCTGACCGTGCAGCTCACTGTGCTCGAGGCCGACACAGCGGGAGACGAGGTGCTGCTAGGGCAGCGCGAGGAGCTGCTGGCGGATCTTGCCACCGGGGCGGACACGTGCCTGCAGCTGCAGCGCCGCGACGGTGGCGCCACAGCGCGCCTCCGCTCCCTCACACTACACTGCACCTTTTTGCCGGTCCAGTCGGAGCTTCCGGTACGGCGCCAAAAGTCATCTGCTGCCACATTCGCGCAGCAGGTCCGTGGCATCGTCGCGCGGCAGGGCCACACCATGGCGCCACAGCCATGCCTGGCGGAGAAGGCCGAGCGCGACCCCGAGGATCGGGCGGGGGCCGGGGGCAATGGCTCCAAGAGCGGGTGTGAGGATAGCGGGAGGTTTGGGGGCGCGACGCGCACGGCGGCGATGCACCCCGCGGCGCTGGCGACGCCGCGGTGGCTCACGCGTGACCACCGCTTCCTCTCCGTCTACCACCTCCAGCCCGCGGCCCGCGGCCTTGATCTTGCGCTCGCAGGCACGTACGGCCCGGCGGGGCTGTCGGGCGCGACCGACGCCGGCCGTGCCCTCGGCAGCGTGGGGCAAGGCGCGGCCGAGGCCTCTGCCGCGCCCGTGGGCGGCGGTGCAGCGCAAGAGGCGCATCGGCGGGCGGCGGCGGGTCGCGTGGGGGCCTCGCACGTGCGCGGGGCAGGGACCTACCCCGCGCACGTGCGAGGCTTCCCGGCTGCGCACCACCGCTTCGCGCGCGACACCTTTTCGGGTGGGCGCTCACCCGAAAAGCCCGCAGCCGCGCGGCTCGAGGGCTCGCGGCGCCCGTGGCGTGGTCTCACGCGTCGCGGCGGCAGGCAAGCTGGAACGAACGCTGGACGGTGTCTATCAAGAGCAGTACGGGGCGGCGGCGCTCGCAACGGCTGATGCTCGCACTGCGATGAACCGCGCGCAGCAGCTCCGCCCGGTGCCCCCGCCCACGAATGGCGTGTTCCGCGCGCGCGGGGCCAAAGACGCGGTGCATTTTGTCAATCGCGCGCAGGACCTCGCGGAAGGGCGCCGCGCCGACGCGGCCCACCGCGCGAGACAGCAGCTCTTGGGTGCTGGCGGGGCCCACCGCGGGAAGCAGCAGCTCTTGGGACACACGCCGGGTGCAGAGCGGCGCGCTGAGCACCGCGGGGAGCAGCCCGCAGGCTCTTGGGCGGGCAGACGTGTCTCAGCACGAGGCTCCTGGCGCCAGTTGGACGCCGGGAGGCCACTTGGTGGGGGCAAAGGCCTTCCGCAGCTGCGGCTGGACAAGGTGACAGCCGTCGGAGCTGCTGCTGGCCCCGACGAAACCTCGGCGGACGTTCGGGGCGGGCAGACGGAGAGGAGCAGGCACAGGTCGATGCAATGCCCGCGCGGGGCCGAAACGGTGCGATAGGGCGATCCAGCATCCGGCAAGGAGAGACCAGAGGCGTGAACCACACATGCTCGAATACGCGTGGGCCAGCGAGCGCGAGAGAGATAGCTTCGTAGAGATCGATTGTCTTCACCTTTACACTTGGTTTGTTCAACATATGAGTGAGGCAACTTCAATGCGAATCCAAGTACGGACTCTGCTAGTGCCAAGGCTATGCGCTCCTGTGAGCTCAGTTGCCCTTTTTATCAGCCGCCGGGGGCTCGGCGGGTGCACCCGCCCTGGGGATCTGCGAGGACACCTTATCGATTAGCTCGTCGATCTTGTCCTTTGCCAACGTCACCTGCCCCGCCCGCGCCCCGCCTGAGCCGCTGCCCTGACGACAGCCTACCTATGATAAAGACCACGAAGCGTTTTTCACGGGCCCTGCAGACCTTGTCATCGACAAGCTTCTGGTTCTGAACGTACAGCGCCGGGAGCGAAAACACCCCAACCCACACTGCTCCCATACGACGCCGCGCTCAGCGTGTCCGGTGGTCTGCCCAGGGCAGCGAGAAGTTTTTCGATGCCCTGGGCAGCGAGTGCGCGGGGCAAAGGTCACCGAGGAGGACGAGAGTGGCGCCCGACAGCCATCCTCCAACGCTGAAGGCCGCGATGAGCGCAGCGAGCACCTCCAGCCCCTGAACGAGGTTGCGGCCTTCGAGTAGCTCCGAGTACCATGCCAGCGCGCTGTTGACGTGTACCAGCGCCGCATCAAGGCACTGCCGCGCCGTTTCCGGATCGATCTTGTACGTTGCATGCCTGCCAGTTCAAGGCGCGCACCGCTGCCCGTCAGCTGTCTGCAACGACCGCTCGCGCACCATGTCGCTGGAGGTGTTCGCGCAATCGGTGTTTGAGCCATCTCGCTGCATGCTTCGCTGCGGGCGGGGTGCCCACTTCGAGGACTTTGTGCCGTAGATCAGTGAAGTGATGACGGAGATGCAGAGGTGTAGTGCTAACGCTAGACACGTGAGCGACAGTACCGACCGCGATGACCACGACAGCATGTAGATGATCACAAGCCCAAACGCGAAAACTACCCCGCTTTCCTGCGGGCTCTTCCAGTGCGCCAGCTCCACAGCTGTACCCAGTCACAGAAAATTTCTCTGTCAGGGCGTTTTAGTTGCGAATCTACCGCTCTGTTGGCGCTTTTGCGCGCTGCCGGAGGGCCTGTTGCAGGTATGCTTTGCGGACAGGGGCGGACCTCGCGCCCTCACTGCGTCGAGTGGCGTCCTGCATTTGGGAGACTGTGTGAGATTTCAGGAAGTCTCGCAGTGGGACTGGAGAGGGGCTTGCATACCGCTTGCCGGGTGCAGATTTGGTAAAATCAGCGAAGTAAGGTTCCTGCGCGCAAACCGTACTGGGTCAGGCCCGCAACACGACGCAACGCCACTAGCTTGTGATCCACAGGCGCCATGGCGTCTGACAGCTCTGCATAATCTTGTGTCAGTACACCTCCAACTAGAATGCGCGGATGGCGCAGCTCGGTTGATCGGATTCGAATAGGCCGAGTGCAATCGCGATTGCGCCGCAATCCTTGCGACCGCTCAACTCCACGCCGTTGGCGCTGCCAAAGGGCCACATCTCCCAGCGCAGGCACACACACTGAACGAGTCTCCGGCAATACTAGGCATTGTTGTGACGGCCATTGCAGCGGTAGGTGCTGGGTTCAACCGTATCAGCCGCGTCGCCGTCACTGGCCATGATGTTGGAAGTCGGGAAGCCGCAACCCAACGGTAATTGCATTTGTCTATTTCTTTATTTTATTTTTGCATGCTCCTTTGAGCCGTTACCGAGACTCTCAAAAGATTTGACAAGCGTTGATTGAAGGTTTCTGTTCTTCAACGAAGGTGTGGCTTGGGGCGCTCCTTACCGAGCCGCAACGTGGACTCCTCGCAATGCAGGCCTACGAAAAGGTCTCTTTACTCCCTCTGTCACGCTGCAAGGTCAAAATAATCTTAAGTTACTCGGCAGCAGTCACAAGCACAGCGCGATGAGTTCCCGTCGGCGCGTCCGGACCCCGAGGAGCTGTGAGAGCTTAGTTGTTCAACTGGAGCACAGCCAAGTAACTGGGTCCGGGGGCAAAGATGATCGAACCTCGATTGTAGTAAGAGGTTTCATGCGAGCATCTTGCCTATACGTGCTCTGTGTTTGGGAATGGGCGTTTGGACCGGTTCAAGTTTCAGGATCCGTGTCGGGAGCACGGCATGCGTGGGAGCGGCGCATTCCAGCGCTCCAGCGCCCCGAGTGGTAAATATTGACCCTACGGCACGCTGATAATGCGCGCACGGTTTCTGCAGGTGAGAAAACTGGGGCAGGGGGCGTTCGGAAGCGCCTGGCTTGTACGGAAGCGAGAAGGCGGCAATGAGGAGCTTGTCACCAAGGAGATCAATGTCTCCGGGATGTCTCCCAAGGAGCTTGACGGTGCTCAACAGGAAGTCAAGGTCCTTGGCAAGCTCAATCATGTAAACATTGTCAAGATGACGGACGACTTTCTGCATCAGGGGAACCTAGTGATCGTGATGGAGTTTGCGGACGGAGGGGACCTCGACAAAATGATCCGCAAGGCCAAGACAGAGCGCACGCGTATTAAAGAGTCGACAGCGCTCCATATATTTTTTCAACTCAGCCGCGCAATGGCACATGTTCACGAGAACAAGCTTCTGCATCGCGACATCAAGCCTGCGAACATCCTTCTCTGCAAGCCCAAGGAAAAGGGTGGCTTACCAACCGTGAAGCTGGCAGACTTCGGGGTCTCTCGCGTCCTGTCTTCGACGGGAGCAAAAGCCAACACGCAGATTGGGACGCCCTACTACCTCGCGCCTGAAGTTGTCGAGGGCAAGCCCTACAATCACAAGGCAGACGTGTGGTCAATGGGCTGCGTGCTTTACGAGACGCTGACCCTTCGCCACGCCTTCGAGGGAGCCTCGCTCCCTGCGCTCATCATGAAAATCGTTGCTGCGCAAGTCGAGCCGCTTCCCAACCGCCCGCCTGCCGGACTGCAGACGCTCGTGACATCGATGCTGCAGAAGAGCCCCGCATCCCGCGCGGACGTCCCAGCCATCCTCGCCGACCCCTACCTCCGGTCCGCTGCGGAGCTACCCAAGGCTGCTGCGAAGCCACCGTCATCCGCAACCATCAGCCCGGCAACGCAGCGCCGCCCTCCCTCTGCAGGTTCCGGGGCTGCCGCAGGCGCCGCTGGCTCTGCGGCGGCGCGCAGGCCGCCGTCGGCCTCGGCAAAGGACGAGCCAAGGGCAGCTGCGGCGGCAGGAGCCGGTCCAGCGCCAGCCGGGGCGCGCGGGCCACGGCCGGGCGCCTCCCGGCTGCGAGACGTCGGAGGCGGTGGGGCTGCGGCAGTGGGCGCAGGAGGGGTAGGCGTGGGAGCTGCGGTCGGAGGCGACGTTGCGATCGGGTGGGCGGCGCGGCGGCGAGCGCCCTCGGTGGGAGTCGACAGGGCGGGGTTGGCGGGCGCAACTGCAGTCCCGCGCGGGGCAAGGGCGGCGGGGACGCCTGAGAAGCGCGCAGCCGGCGGCCAATTCGGGGCCAGCCCCTCGCACCAGGCTGGGCCAAAAGGCATCGAGAGCCGCGCGGGGCGCGCCTCGCCAGCGGCCTCGCCAGCGGCCTCGCCAGCGGCGCGAGCGCTCGCTGCAGGCGGCAGTGGCCGCGAGTCTCCGAGCCTGGCGCTGGCGGGCGGGGGCGGGGGCGCGGCTGGTCCCGGCGGGGCAGCCTCGTACCATCGCGAGCGGAGAATGTGCCACCCTTCTCTGCCCTCCCTCGCGTGCGCGTGGGCTGAGATTCTGCATTCGCGCGTGCATGCAAATGCCGCTTACCTCCAATGGCTGCCGCAGCGTGGCGGCCATCGAAACCCCGCGTTGACTGAGAGTTCTTGCGGCGTGTGCGTCGCAGGGAGCAGCAAGAGGTGAAGGCGCTGCCTGACTCTCTGCCGCACAACGCAATTTCGTACGCTGACGACTCAGAGGCTGCGATTGCCAGGCGTTTGGCGAAGCTTGTCAGCTAGCAAACGTGGCTAGGACTGTTTCCGTGCGGCATGAATGCGTGGCACTGGATGCTCATGTGTTGCCAATCCACAGACTGTTTCACTGAGGTCCGATGACTCCGTGTGCCCCCCCTCCCCAGCGCCCTTCCAACCGCTCTACGACCTACCGATCCAGCGCCCTAGTTGATGTAGCGTGGGGAGAGCGGCAGCTTCTTGTAGCGCGGGACGCGCGAGATCTCGAAGCGGTTGCGCCCCTCGGAGAGGACCTCGCGCATCCACGCGGCCAGGCGAGCGTTTGCGGCAGCAGGCGCCTCGTCATGCGGGCAGTGCCCTGCGGGGAGGAGAGCAACGTCCAGGCCTGCGGAGCGCTCGCGAAGCGGCTCGAGCACCTGGGGCGGCATCCACGTGTCCCGTTCGCCCCAGAGCGCGAGGACGGGCCCCTCGTACAGTCCCAGGCCCAGCTCGTCGCTCACCAGCAGCTCCTCCCACCGCCGCCCAGGCTGCGACCGGAACAGCGACGCAAAAAGCTGTCGACCAGATGCCGCACGTCCCGTGAACACCAGCGAGCTGACCATGTTCTCGTCCAGCGCCGCCGGATCAGAGTAGAGGTCCTTGAGAGTCTCGCGGACTCCTTTCGGCGACGATGCAGCCGCGAGCGCCTGGCCAGCGAGTGCGTCGGCGACTGGCGGCAGCCGGAAGAGCGGGACATCCAGTCCGGAGGGATTGATGACCCCGGACGGCGCAATCGCGTTCATGATGCACAACCCTGCAACCTGCGCTGGGTGTGTCGCCGCCACGAGCATCGCGAGGTATCCGCCCAGCGAGTTGCCCGCAAGAAAGACCTGCTCCGTCCGTACTACATCCTCCATCAGCGAGTGAATCTGCCAGGCCCAAAGCGCCTCGCTGTAGTCGACGCCTAGCGGCTTCGCTGACCGCCCGAACCCGATCAGATCGACGGCGTAAACCGAGCCACCGTACGCCGCGGCGATCTGCTGCAGGTTCTTGCTGAAGTGCGCCGAGTTCCCACCAAGCCCGTGAACCAACACAAGTGGCGGTGTGTTCGCGACGTGCTGCGCTTCAGGTGGGTCAGCCACGGTGTAGGCGGCGCGGATGCCATCGACGACGTGGGTTCCCTCGCGCAGGGCACCCAGTGCTGGCGCGGCGCCCCCTGGCGCAACCGAACCCTCAACCCCACCCTCGCCCTCCATCATCACAGCCTGCGTAAGTATATGACTTGCGAAACGACGGGTCCCGATCTGTGGTATCAAGGTGCCCTGAGCCCTGCGTCTCGCTCCTGCGGCGCTGCTCATTGCTTGGCGACTCAGCACAGCGTGCGCGGCTGGCGCCGTGAAGGAGTGCGCGAGACGCGGAAGGCCAGTCGCAAGAACAGCGCCGAGAAGAAGCGCAGTACGTGTGAACATCGATCTCAACCGCTGCGGACGGGACGCTGGGAGCGTCGCCGATGTCGACCCCGCCATCTGCGCCGCGGAGTGCTTTGTTTCTCTCACGCCACGGGGGCCGGGTTACGGGAAATCGAAAAAATGGGAAATAATGATTTGAAATATCACGACTCGATTCGGGGAAGAGTTCTAAGCAACTGTGCCCACTGTGGGAACGCCGAGTTGACTTTTGGAGCAGCCACTGGGCCGTATAAAATAATTTAGAACTGTCGCGATCCAGTTCTAGGCGGACGCTCGCGGTACGAAGTTGAGTGATTATACAACAACTTCTGGAAAAAAGATATGTAAGGAAGCTTCAACCGTGCCACGGGTTCGGACAACACAATCGAAAGATGCTCCGCAGCGCTGCCGTCATCCTCGCCCTCGCCGCCTCGGCGGACGCCTTCGCGCCCCGCCGTATCCACGGGTTTACCTTGCATGGCTTCTCCTGCTTGCCGGTTCACAACGCGGCACTGTGCTCCCGAGCATATTCGAACAGGAAGCGCGTAACAAATGTCTGTGCAGGCCGATGCAGCTCCGCTCCTCGGCGTTCTGCCCGGCCGCGCCGAAGGCCGCCGTGCGCCCCGCCCAGGTTCGCAAACCGCGCAATCCTACAAGCTGACCTTATCGTATTCCTGTCTGCCGATCGCAAGGCGTCTGTGTCTCGCTCCGCTGGGGTGCCGCGTGTGGGCGCAGCCCGCTGGAGCGAGGCGAAACTGTCGATTTTGGTGGAATATCTAGCTCTATCAGGCCACACAGTGACATTGTTCCGATCCTGTTGACCGGTGTGGCCAGAGCCATGTCTGATGAGGGTTCCAGAGCTGCTGAGGCACCGTGCGGTGCGTGAGTGGGGGCCGGGCTCACGTTCGAGTGTCCACGTGTTCATTTCGCCTGAAAATTATCGGTTCGCAAGACAATTAGTTATGGGCAGGCTGTTGGGGGAACCCCGTTGTGATCCGACGGGGTTGCCTGCCGAGGGTGCGGGTTGTACGTGGTTCCTTGTGGGTCGGGGCACGGCGCCCAGCAGCTCTGGGATAGGTGATTGACTCAGGTGATTGACTCCTGGGTCTGTAAGGCACCACCTGGACCCGCATCCTGCTCGACAAGGAACAATCCAGTGCAGCTTGGTTCTTGCGTTTCGCCGAATGTGAGATGGATGCTGTGTAGGAGAGTTGGTGGCATTGCCGCTGTGTTGCTGTGTCCATCCTGCAGTCATGTGTGGGAAACCATCGTGCAAACTTTTTACCGGGTAGGCGATTAGGGACTGTGTAAGTGCTGTTCATCTAAGCCGCCATATTCTACCGCAGAACAAGGCAGAGCTCCGCATGGGCCTGGAGGACATCACCGACACCTCGTCGGCCGGTGCGTGCTCGTTACCAGTCCTTGACCATGAAACCTCAACCCAGTTCGGCCTTTAGCTGGGTCCAGGCCCGGTCGTGATGTCTAGTCAGTTCAAAGACCAACCATACCGGTGACCGATTCAATATCGAGAAGTGGATTCAAGCAGTTGAAGCCTGAGCCTATTCATTTGAGTTCGGCGTAGCCATGAGTTGAGGAGCACGGCGCTGGACACTGCAACCCCATCAGTTGAGCAGCCAAAGACTAAAGCCCCCTTCTACTGACAGGCCTCATCAAGTGGTTCGCTTTCTTCGGCGCCTCGTTCGTGCCGTCCTTCTTCCTCGCCGGGTGCCTTGCCAAACACGACTGAATGTTTGGCCACGGGTGTCTGTTGCAGTGTGCCCTGATTGCATGTGGAGTGCATATGAAGTTACGTGTTAACATTTCCCTTCTCTTTCAGCTACTTCCTTGGTGGCTACTACCCCGGTCTTGCTGTCGGCGCTCCGGGCGAGCCCGACTGGTGGCCGACCGGCATGCAATACGCGCACGGCGTGAACAAGGGGACTCTCTCGGCGAACGTCGCCGTGGTCGAGAAGAAGGAGGCTGAGCTTAAGGCGGCGCAGGAGAAGGCCAAGGCTGCCAAGAAGGCTGCCAAGGCCGCCGCCAAGGCCGCCAAGGCCAAGGCCGAGTAAGTGGTGCGTGTGATGTCAGAACAACCTCTCGGCGACACACAAGTAACAGTCATCGTCTAGGGGCGGTGCAGGCACCCGGTTCCGAATTAGTGTGCGTGTTCTGGGAGTAAAGCGGCGCGTCTCTCATATGTGGCTTCGATGAGTTCTCTAAAGAGCAGCACCCAACGCGATCGTATTGGGTGCTCTGCCAGTACTAATAGACTCGCACAGCCGTAGAGGCGGGTGCTTCAATTCACTGCCGGAGCAAAACTTTGTAAGGTAACAAAGATTTGTGCCCATCGGTCCAGGTGATTTCGACAGCGTATCGCCCCCTGGGCACGATGTCGAAAACAGACAGCTGCATGGGCGGCGGCGTCGGCGGCGGCGCATCCTTGTTGGTGCACTTAGCGCAGCGGCACTGCTTGCGCAGCTTGAGCGCCTCCCACGTGACGGGATCGCCCAAGACAGGCCGCACCACTACCTGTGGAGCTCCACGCACTGACCGTCAGCGCACCGCAAACAGGGCACAGGACAGTGCACGGTAAACATTGCTGGGGATTTCCTTGTTGCCTTCCTGCTGATGTTCCACAAGGGGAAGAGCGCCGATTGTGGCCGCATTTATGGAGATTTGCTTCACCACACCTGCTGCCAGTTGGGAAAAGATGGCGGCGATTTCGGAGCTCTCGTCGAGCACGAGCGGCCGCCCGCCATCGCCGCACGCTGAGAGCGCCGCATCGATAGGCAGCGACACCGCAGCGGGCGTGCCGTACTCCTCGGTCAGCACTCGAGCGTGGCCGGGCCCAAAGGGCCGATGAATCTGCCCGCAGCCGCATTTGAAGTGCCCCATGTTCTCCACGAGGCCGATAACGGGGACGGAGAGCGTATCGAACATGTCGATACCTCGCACCACGTCCACGAAGGAAAGCTTCTGCGGCGTGGTGACGATCACGGCGCCATCAAGATGCACCTCCTGCGCGATAGTGAGCTGGATGTCCCCAGTCCCGGGCGGCATGTCGATGATGAGGTAGTCGAGCTCGCCCCAGTCGGTGAAGGCAATTAGCTGGTGCACTCGCGACGCCACCATCGGGCCGCGCATCGATGCAGCCCCACCTTTCAAGCCCTGCGGCGTGAAGCCCTGGCTCATGAGTTTCACCCCTCCGTACTGAAGCGGCGCTATCAGCGCAGCATTATCCTCGGAGGCACTCATTTGGGTGTCTTCGACCGCCAACATGGTCGGGAGCGACGGCCCGAAGATATCCGCGTCGAAGATACCGACCTTTCCACCCAGGGCCGCTATCGAGAACGCAAGATTCACAGCGACAGTCGACTTGCCAACGCCGCCCTTCGCCGACGACACCGCAATAATTCGCTTAGTCTTGCTCAGGCCAGGGCAGCTCTGGTTCCGGTTTGTCTTGGCGATCTTCTGCTTTGCACTGATGTTCACCGTCACCGAGGTGACCCATGGGAGCGCACGCAGTAGCGTCTCGCACTGGCTGCGGAATTCATCTTTCACGGGACACGCCGGGGTCGTGAGCTCGAGGTCGAATGTGACAGCGCCTGCGTCAGATACAGCAAGCTGCTGTACGAAGCCGAGGGACACGATGTCCTCTCGAAAGTCAGGATCAACAACGCCCCGCAGCTGTGCGTAAACCTACAATCGCGCACGATCGATCGCACACATCAGTAGCGAGCTCTTGCGCTGCCCTAATCCAGCGCGCTCCTGGCGCCGTACGCTGAAGGCGCTGTCACCGTCTCATCCGAGGCAGGGTGCAAGGCGCACCTCAGCCGCCTTTCCAACGGCGCCTTGCGCCGCCCCGGACATTTTACGCACTCCAAAGCTTGTCGGAGACCAGGCGAACGTGTAATTGTGCCTGTATTCTGGAGAGTGAGCCTCCGCGCGGAGTGCCAGACTGCAAATGATCGCAAGTTTGTGTGCAACAGGATCACACCACAGGCGTCCCTCAAGGCTAGAACGAGAACGGCTCGACCGCAATGACGACCCATCATAGTTGATTGCCGACAGCATGACAGGTAAACACGCTATCTGGTCCAAGATATCAGGAGAAACCGCAGGGGAGAGACCAACCTGGATCCGGAAGCCGGGACCGGGCAGCTCGCGCGCCGAGCGGCTGCCGCCAGTGGACTCACAAAAAGATGAGGGCGGGACGTCCACGAAAAAAGCTGTGACGGGCTAAAGATTCTCCTCAACGACGAATGGTTCGCATGGCGAAGCGATGCGGCCATGCCGTGGACTGCTAGTAGTCGCTACCTCGCTTGGGTCAACCTTGATGGGGTCGCAATCGATGTTGACTTTTGGTCATACTTTTTGTGAGCTAAAAATCTCGCTCTCTCTACAACGCGTTGCGCAACTCGCTCACCCTTGTTCCTCCGTTTGTTCTGATAGGTAGCTCCAGGCAACACGGTTCACACCTTTGCAAATATCTCGGTGATGGCATAGGGCGCTGCGCTCGGTGAGTGGAACGCAAAATGCTTGGCCCAAGGGCCGTGTCCGGGCTCCTCCTGTTGGCCACCTCCTCAGCGGCAGCGTTCAATCTGTCACCTGCCGGATGCGGGCCAGTGCTTCCATCCCAGGCCTCGCAGCGGCGCAAACTTATCCCCCCGACAATGTTCGTGCCGATCTCCACGCCAGCACTCCAGCGTAATTTATATTTGCGCGCGGACCGCCGTCTGGGCCCCCTGGAGGCCACGCCTCCGGGGGGCGGGACCCTGGGCGCTTTCTGCAGCAGCCGCAAAGAGAAACGGGGTGCCATGCACGGACTAGGGTTTACTTCTCCGACTCTTGGGTACATGAGGGGATCTCAGAGGGACATACAACTTGTGACGCGGTCAAGGAACAGCGTGGCTGGGGCCATCCGTGCAGAGGGGCGCGGGGGCGGGTCCGATGAGAAGGGCGCGGACGAGAAGCTGCCCGCAGGGCTCTTCCAGATTTGCCTCGCCGTCTTTGTCCAGGTTATTTCGAATTGCTAGCCCGCCATTTCCCACTTTCTGATCGCGCATAGCAGCCAATCCTCAGCCCCCGGGCAGCAAGCTTCGGCATGAATGACATACCCCCGGGTTGCAGATGCTGGGTGAGGGTATCGCAATTTCAACCATCCCGCTCCACCTCGTTTCCTTTGGCGCCACACCTGTCCAGGTGAGCAGCTCATTCACCCTATGGAGCTGCGCGTGGCGCCTGGTGCTGAGCCGCGCTGGCTTGCTTGGTTCGTGCAGGTCGGGATGGCCACCTCAGCTTTTTCGATCGCGCAAATGATTTGCTGTCCATTGATAGTCTCGCTCTCCACTCGCATCGGACGCACCGTTGTACTACGGGGCTGCCTCGCTGGTGCTACGCTTGCGTCCTGCCTAATTGCGCTATCACCGACTACTCTCGGCATCATTCTCGCGCGTGGCCTTGCCGGAGTCTTTGCCGCGTCCGTGCCGGTTGCCCAGGCCGGTGTGACCGACATTGTACGCAAGGGGCAGTCTGCGGAGGCCCTCTCGCGCGTCGCGACCGCTTCACAGCTCGGGATCGTTGTCGGGCCCGCTGCCTCCGCCCTCCTCGCCTCGGCCTTTTCCTCTCTCGGCGTTCCTGCTCACCTACAGGTTCGCGCCGTCTTTGCGATCTCGGGCATCTTCGCGCTCATTGTCCTCGCGCTCCAGAAACCTCCCGAAAGTGCTGCTCCTGCGGAAACTGCGGCAGCGGGCGCAAAGGGTGGAGCGGTGGCGGCAACAAAGAGCGGCGCGGTGGCGTTTCCGGCGGCGCTGCGGATGGCGCAGCCGTTGCTGCGCACGATCGCGCTGGTGGTGGGGTGGTCGCTGACGTTGAGCGTGTCAACTTACTGCCTCTTCGGCGACGCAATTCTGTCTTGGAAGCAGCCGCAGCTGTCCGCGTCGTTCTCCTTGGGCGCCAGCATCACTGTCATCACCCAGCTTCTCATCTTCCCGCGCCTGGTTTGCTCCGCTCCCTGCACCATTCACTCGAAGCGTGGTCCTGGCCCACTCGGCGCACTCAACTGACAAGTCACGTACTGTGTGCTGTGCGACGTGTGGGGACAGGTGAAACGGGTCGGGGAGCATCTTTCGTGCTCGCTCGGGCTGGGGGGCGTTGCCGTGGGCCTCGCTGGCTGCTCGCTGATCCACGCGCAGCCTCTGCACTCGGCGCTCTATCTTGTCAACCGCGTCGGCTCCGGAATTGCAGACACTGCCACTGCAACACTCGTTGCCCTGGCTTCAAGCGGCCGCGAGGCGCGCTCGAGGAATCTCGCGCTGATCCAGAGCACGCGGGCGGGCGCGCGCGTTGTGACTCCACTCATCTCAGGCTACCTCTTCACCCTCAGGTCGGCCGCCACCCTGCGCGCCACCCCTCGGACCCGGCGCCCCGCGCCCAGCACCCGGCGCGGGGCCGCTCACTCTCATGCTCGGCCGGGCAGCCTGCCGACCGCCGCACCCGGCGCGTTGCCCTACCTCTTGGTGGCATCGCTCGCTGTCGCGCTCACGCCCCTCCCGCTTCTCCTCAACAAGTGGCTCGCCCCCGCACCAGGCTCAGACGCCTCTCAGCGCCCGCCCGCCCAGTGATCCGCGCAACACGCCACGCGCCTAGTAAATATCATTTTACTGGCGCGCCCTGTCGGACCTTTGCCGCGAGCCACGTCCGATGCACACCCAACATGCGCCGCAGGCACTTGCGCGCGGGGGGGGGGGCCTAGACGACCGGCTTCTGCGGATACTTCCACTTGTCCTGCTGGATCATGGTGCTTTCGTCGCCCCGCCGCGAATTCGGCCCCATCACGGAAGTCGGCGCCTCGTCCGCGCGGCGCGCCTCCTGCTCCTCCTTGAGCTGCGCCAGCGACTTGCCGCGCAGCGCGTCGCGGTAAAAGATGAGCCAGTTCACGCACTGCGCGCGCCGCGTCTTGTTGGGAGTCAGCTCATCAAGCATGAAGCCGGTGAACCCCAGAGGCCGCAACTGCAGCTTTACCCCCTGCTTGTGCGCCTGCGGGATGGACGCCACTAGCTGCTGGTTCGCCTTCTGCACGGGGCGGTCGATGTCGTACGTGTAGTTGCGCTGCACACCTGCCCCCGAAGCGGTGCCGTCATGGACGCAACTCACATGCTACCTTGCCATGCTAATGGGACACGGGTATGCGGAAAAGGGTCTATGCGAGCGGGGGGAAGAGGGCAGGCGCACCGATAAGGTCCGGTGGGTAGGGGTACTTTTCCCGCCACTTGGGGAAGACGTCGTCGTTGTTCCATTCGCCGCTTGCATCCTTTTTATATCCCAGGCATTTCCAAACTAGGTCATTCACCGCCTGGTCGGTCGTTTGGCTGTAGATGATTTCGAGCAGCCTGCGGCGACACCAACGCCCCCGCTTTTCAATCGTCCCTGGCGGTTGCCAAAGCAGAATTAGGGTGCCCTCGCCTCTGCCCTCACTCACAAAATAGTGGGAAGGTTCTCGCACTTCTCATTGGCAAGCTCATCTTCTTCCTCCTCTGGATCAAACACGTCCAAGACGAACTCCTGGTTCCCTTCTGCTGTCCCGAGCGCTACGTGCGACCGAATGCTTCCGTGCCACCCCAGCCATGGTGTGGAGCACGGCGCAGCGCCTGGAAAATATGCTCTGAATAACCGCGTGTGCAACGCAGCGGTGGGGGTAACAACGTTCTGGGAGCGGTGCAGACCGCGGACAGCTGCGCTGGGGCCCTGGCCGCGTGCTCTGCTCTGGCGCGCTTGCGTGCCGCGCAGGGCCACGGATTTTGATCCGAACAGTATCGGAGAAGGTGCGAATGCACGCACAGAAGTGCCCAGGAGGCCCAGTGCCAATGCAGCGGTGGCACAAGCCCACTGAGCTGCCCGACGACGCATCCCGGCCGCCGTTCTGCCTGGATTTCTAAAACCTTTTTTTTAGGGTTTAGAGGGTTTAGGCTGTCTTTGTACGCTCGCCTCCGGGCAGCAGGACTCCCCGAGCGCGCTGAGGCAGACGCGGATGCCCCATCACGAGACCATGGTCCGCCGGCCCCGCGCCTTGTACCCCTGCGGGAGCTGTCCCGCTCTGACGGCACCGTGAGCTGCGGACATGTGATGCGGCGCACCAGATCGCAGCTCGGGTCGGGCGTGGCGAGCACGACCTGCCACGCCGAGTGAAGCATGGGGGCGCGACCTGGCGGGCGTGTTTCCCAACCCGTCACGGCAGCTCTCCAATCGCCTGATGGCCGCCCTCTTCTACCTCTGGTGCCTCGAGGACGCCAGGTAGGCGAGTTGATCGCGCCGTAGGCATGTCTGCCAGTGGGCAGGGATGTCTGTCGAGTCGACACGCAACGCCACCGAAGATGCCCCTAAACCCAGGGAGTCACAGCCTGCAGACATCCCAAAAGCGATCGTCGTACACCGCGGCTCACAAGATCTTCAAGGCCTTCTGCACGCGGCTCGCCGCGTGCATCCTCGGGGTCTGCATGGCGGCCACCCAAGCGCAGGGCCTGCCGCACGAGCTGGCGAACGGCGGGAAAACTCCCGACGCCCTCCTCACCGTGCAGCAGATCTCCGGTAGGGTGGGCCTGCTACAGTACGTGAAGCAGTAGGGTCAACCGCAGGGAAAGGGGCCTGCTACTGCACCCGCAGCACGGCCAAGGGTCTGTGGACCTCGCGCTCGATTTCTTCACCGTCCAACCGGTACGCAGGAGGCACGGGGCGCTCGCTTACGACGAGGGGGCGCTCCACTCGACATTCAACACGAAGGATCGCAAACATCACCCCTGGCTCACTGGCCCTCGCCTACCCATTGCTTGCTCGGAATCTCAGCAAGCGCCTTTGATGCATTTTGTCTCATTGCCCGCTCTCCTGGCACTGTTTCCCCCGATCGATTTCAATAAACGAGTCTTTCTCTCCCCGCGCCCAGGCAAGGTGGCGCTCTTCCCGGCTAGGCTAGCCCTCATCCGCCCCGGGTAGTATAAGGCGCGGGCCCGGCGTGGGGCTCTATTGGCGTTTGACGAATGCTTCTTTTTTCACCTTCATTTGACACCAACTCTGACACACGAGCACAGCGTGCTTTCCTGCTTGCTCGCTCACTCGCGGTCTTCACCGAGGCAAAGGGTAACTTGCTGGCGGAGGCGCTCCACCTGTCACGACAGCGACAGGTAAGTTTCAACACACTCTGTCGCAGCACAGTGGCCGCGAGGGGCGTGGAAGGAATGTGCAGAGCAAAACGCACCTCAAGCTCCAGGGCAGCCTTGTCGTCCTGCCAGCTCTCCTCAGTCGCCTGAATCTCGTCGATCCGCCGCGCCTCGCGCTCGCGGCTTTCACGAATATCGTCATGTAGCGCTTCCTCCGCCATAGCCAAGTGCTCCTCTGCTAGTGCCTTCTCCTTTTCCGCGCGTGCAAGTGAGCGCTCAAGCATTCCGACACGCGCGTGAAGGTCCGTTGCGCGCGCGGCAGCTTCGGCCTCGCCTCCCACTGCCGCCTTACACTGCCTGCGAAGATCTGCGACCTGCTGCTTGGTCTTGTCGGCAAGTTCTCGCCATTCTCGCTCGGCCTTGCGCGCCTCGTCCCGCTCCCTGTCGGGCCCACCCCGCTCGAATCAGCTACGCCCCGCGGCAGGCCTCTCCCGCTGCGGGCGGGAGGGGGGGCGCCGCAGGATCGGCAGTACCGGCCGAGATTGTGCAGGGCGTCTTCCAGCCGTGCCACCTCTGCGCGGCCTCCTCCGAGCCCCGCGTGACAACCGAAACCAGGCGAGGTCCAACTCGTCTCTGCCACCGCCACTTCGCCTGCCTGTACTGCGTGCGCACGCACAGCTGCTGCTGCGGCTGTATCGCGTGCCACGCAGGCGAGGGTGCTCTCGAGCGTCTCCAGGCGAGATGCAAGGATGCTCGCCAAAGCTGCAGACTGCACGTGGGCTTCCATAGCGCGCGATGCCTCCATCTTAAGCACGACCTTCTCCTTTTCCAATCGCCCCGTCGCTGCCCGTAGCTCTTTCATCTCTTTCCCGAGCCTGTCGCTCACCACAGCCGCGCCAGCAAGTTTCTCAGATCGAGCCCCGCTGGGGCGGACAGTGCCCAACAGGCGGGTCGATGGGGCCGACAGGGTGGATGGGGCGCGCACGAGAGGCCGATGGCGTCGAGATCGGTGATCTTCTTGGCCACCTCTTCGCTCCTGCTACCACGGGACCCTGCGCCTGTCCGAGCCCGCGCCAGCTCTTGCAGCTCCCTACTAAGACGCACGTTGTCCGCCTCGACACGCAACAGTAGTGCCTCCTTGTGATCCACCCGCTGTTGCGCTGTACGCAACTCATCCTGTCGCTCTTTCAGGCTCCGCGCCATGCGCGAAGAAAGCTCCTTGGCCTTGCGTGCCCGCTCCTCGGCAACCTGCTGTGCTGCCTGCGACTCTGCGAGTGCCAACCGAGCGGCGACCGCCTCTTCGGCGGCCTGTTTGGCCGCAGCGACGCGAGGCGCGTCCTCGGCGCGCAGGCGCATGGCCTCCTCGCGCAGGGCCTGCACCTGCCGCTCTGCAGCCTCAGCGGCGTCCGAAAGCTCCCGCCGCGCCTGCTCCTTGTGCGCGAGCTGCGCCTGCAGCGAACCGACCTGGCGTTCGACAAGTGCCACCGCAGATCGCTGAGACTCCTTGAGGTCTTCCATCAACTGCTGCTCCGCTAGCGCCTGGTCTCGCGCAGCCTCAGTGTCTGTTAGCTGCGCGCGCACTGCCGCCAGCTCCTCGCGAAGCGCGTCGGCATCTGCAGCAGTCGCAGTCAGCTGGCGCAGCTGCAGCAGCAGCGAGTCGCGCTCCATTTTGGCTTCCTGCGCCTTGTCCCACGCCTCCGCCAGCGCCCTGGCGTGCGCTTCAGGGGTTGACGCTTCTGCCTCCGTGCTGCCACCCTTTGTGCTCTTTGCGCCCTTACCCTCCCGCAAGCTCGAGCCCGCCATACCCTTTGCTTTGGCCTTGCGGCTCTTCCCGCCGCTCCTGTCCACACTTCCGCTCCACTCTCCGCTGCCAGCTGGGAAGCCGTGGCCTTGGCAGCCCTCCAGGGGAGCCCCGGCCAGGCTCCTCGCACCCTCCTGTCCCCCCCCTTCACCCTGTCGCACCGCCACCTCCCCTGCCCCGCGCATCGATTGTCGAGAATCGATAGCAAGCAGCTCGAGCATCGACCCCGGCAGCCTGCCACACCGCACCCGCCACTCAGCCAGTGTGCCCCCCCTCTCTGAATGCCACTATGTCGCGCGGAGCGTGCGAGGCATGCAGAAACTGAACAGCACGTGGGGCCGGGAGCGCTGGCTGCAGCTTACGGGTTGCTGTGGACGATATGGAGCATAGAGGACATGATGAAGTAGCCTGCACCGATCGCTGCCGACCGCTGCAGAAGGAAGAGCTCGATGAAGGTGCTCCCAGGCGCCGCTTCAGCCCACCGATCTGAAGTTTCAGATCGGTCCACGGCCTCAGCACCACCCGCCGGAGGGCCGCCGTGCTCGGGAGACAGAGGATTGCCGTGCAGCGGTGAAACGGTGCGGGCGACGCCAACGGCGGCGACGAGAATGGATCCGTCACCCCGAGCGTGCGAGTACACGGAGTCGAGAGCGAGGCGCACGCCGTCCTCCCCGAGACGGAGAATCAAGGTGTGGATGTCCTCCACCCCCTCCGCCCGGTACCCATCAAGGTCCAACCGGGGACCAGCTGCTAACGTGGATGTCGCACACGACGACAGCGGCGAGGGAGGCCCGCTACCCCCGCCCGCCGCAGCTCCGCCAGCTCCATCCCCCCCTCCCCCCGCGGCTCGCTTGCGCCGAAAAGCACCGCCGCTGCCCCGCCCGCGCCCGCTGCTGTCGCTCTGTGCGCAAAGCGGCGGCGAGGTCGACGGGTGGTGTGCGGGCGGCGGGGTCGGCGCTTCGTGACATGGCGCGACGGAGAGGTGCGAGCGAACAGAGAGCGGCGTATACAGAAGGCGCAGTTTGTGCGGCTCCGACGCCAGCAGACGATAGAAGAACGCCGCGAAGCGTGTTGCCACCTGCCATGGCGAAAGGATCACATTCGCCGGGTACTCAGGAGGCACCGGAATCCGCAAGCTCCGCATTTTGCACTCCTCCCAAGTTTCTCGCCCCGGGCGGTTGTATCTGCCAGTGATGGGAGATGCGATGGCATTGGCTCTATCAAAGGGGAAAGCTGCATGGGCGGGTTTGATTCTGACCTCTTCGGCAGAAAGACTTGGCTCGACCATCTTTCGGTGGCCGCGAGCCTGCCCAGCGGGCAGAATGTCCAGACCACTTCCCAGCAGGTCTGCGTTTGCGACGAAACAGCCCGCACCCCAGAAACAGCCGAGTCAAGTTGAAATCGGTTTTTCGAGGATAGAGACGGCGCTCACGGACCCACCGCAGCGGCAAGGAGCGACCGTTGCTTCCTTCCGGGCGGCTCTGCTGGGCGCAAACGTGAGCGATCGAGCAGCTCCAGCGCCCACGGTAAACTCAGGTAGACATCTCAACTCTGCAGCTGCCTCAGGGAGCGCGCCGCCCAAAGCTTGGGTCGTTGCTGACGGCGTTGTGGGCGCTTACAGAGGGCACGATGAGTGGCAACAAGCCGCACTCATGGTCGCCCGGCGATGCCCAACGGTGGGCGCATGCGAATCCACCTCCCCGCCCTGGTCGTGGAGATGGCCTCCTCGGCGACGCTCCGGACGCGCTGTACCAGATGCCTGCCACTTCACTTCGTCAGCCCACGGCTCAGAGCCGCCCTGCGCTTCCGCCGCGGGCTTCCCCTCCTGTCTTTCCAGGGAAATCTCTTAACGCCCAGACTATTTCTCTCCCAATCGCCGGGACAGCTGAGTCAGGGCGCTTGGAACGTGCCTGGACCGTTTGGGGCAACGAGTCAAGTGCACGGGTAGGACCGACCCAGGACCCCATGCCGCGCAGCAGCCCCGCGCACCAGAGGCGCTCCCTCACTACCTCACGACATGACTCTAGGTGGTGAGCTCTTCGGAGCTGGACATGGAGGAATCATGGAAACGGGACGTGTCAACCTGGGCCGACTTTCAGCGCTTCGAGGTTGATGTGGCGCGCGGCGCCGTCCAGTTGCGCGACGGCGTACTGCCCCACCACTTTGTTCCCCACTCACTGCACTTGTGCTGCTGCACGTCGCGTGCATCACACCACTGACTCTCATATGGCGAGGCGGGCAGGGGAATGTGTGCCTGTTTGCGCGTGGTGTGCGTCCGACGTGGGAGTCGACGCAGGCCCATGGCAAGTGGGTGCTCCTCACCGAGAGGCGCGACACTGCCACGCGCACTCTCGCCCTCATGCGCGCGCTCATTGCAGCGGCGCACCCAAACTTCCGGCACATCTGCGGGATCCAGTTGTCTCTGCGTCCGGCGCGCGACTGCATCTCAGTGTGGAGCCGGAGGCGCGGCGACGCCTCGGGCTTCATCCGGCAGACGCGCGCGCTGCTCATTGCAATCGCAGGCCTCGGGCCACAGCACAAGGTCAACTATCTCATCATTCCGACGGCGGTGCGTGGCGCAGCTGGCGCAGCCGGCAAAATTCGAGAGCTGTCGGTGCGCGTGCCAGATGGCTCGGAGGTGGCAGTGGGTTGCCTTCCCGACGGCCGAGCGGAGAGATCGAGAGGATCGGCGCGCGAGGAAGAGCGCCAGACTGCAGAAATCTCCTTGTGGCCAGCAGAGGTTGCCCCAGATGGAGCGCGCGCGGCTCGCACGGGCAAGGGCGCGGGTGCGCGGGCCGCATCCGTGCCACGGCCGACGGAGGGCGCGGACGCCCTGGCAAGCGTTGACTCGGGGATGCCGGGAAGCATATGGGCGCCTGTGTCGGGAGAGCTGCCCCCCGGCGGTGGTGAGCTGTGGCAGCGCCTGAACCAGCTGGGCGAGATCCCCGCCGACGGCGGCGCGCGGCTCCGCCGAGGTCTCGACACGGGGGCGTCGTGGCACGCCGGCGACGAGGTGGCTGCGGCGGGAGGCGGACCTGGGGACTCACTCACAGACCGACTGGAAGCAGGCGATGAGAGGCAGGCGCAGATGATACGGGCGCAGAAAATGGGACAGGGGGGCGGAGGCGAGGAGGGGCGAGATGCGATGCAGTCACAAGTTACGTTGGTGGCGGGAGAGGAGGACGTGCGGGCAATGCGCGCGCGGCTCCAGGGGCTGACGAGCGGCCCTACGGCCGAGCTGTCGCCGTGGACTCCGGGTTCATCTTGGGCCGGGACTCCTTCCGCTGCGCGTGGCGAGCACCCGGGCGCGGACGGGGGCCTCGAAAGCCCCGCGGGGGCGCGGGGTGCGGACAACACTCCAGAAAGCTTTCTGCGCGAGGGAGGCGAGACGCCCCGGAGTTGGCGGGCGCAGCGCAGTGCGCGGCCAGTATCGCAGGAGCCGAGCCCCGCAGTCGGCCGCAATCCGGCAGGGGTGGGACACGGGGGCTATCTGGAGGGCGAGGAAGGCGCGGCGCGGCGGCTCGACTGGGGCTTCGCGTGCGCGGTGCTGGAGGGCCAACGAGGCGAGGAGGTGGACGAGGCATCGAGTGGCGAGGAGGCGCTCGATGGCAGTGTGGGCGGGGCGTGGGGCACCGTTGCAGCAGAGGTCAGCTACGCCGGGGATGAGGACAAGGCCGGCGAGGCGCTCAGCGATCCATATGAAAAATTGGGATTCAACGAGGAAGAGATGGTTCAGGAGGAAGAGGACGATGACGATGTGGGCGATGGCGACAGCAGCGAGAGCGCTGCGGAGGTGTTGTCTGACGCGATTCACGAGGCGCTGGGCTTTTCTGCTAATGAAGGAACAGGCGGATACGTGGACGCGACGTTGCAGCGGGGCTTGCACAAGGCTGCCGGAGGTGGACTTGGGTGGTTGCAAGACACGTCGGCGTCAGCGGAGGGTGCGTCGTCAGATGAAGCGTCGGGCGCCGTCACGTTCCTGCAGCGTCGCGGTGAGACGGGCACTGCTGGTGGAGCGCCTGCCCCTCCAGGAGCGGCGCCGGGCACAACGCGCCCCCGCTCGACAGGGGGAGGGGGGCGCTGCGCCCTACAGCCAGGCAGCGTGGCCCGCGAGGCCGACGCGCTCGGGGAGGCGCGTCTCAGCGGTGTCGAGCTGTCTCGCGCGCTGCGGATGAAACTGGCAGTGCGCAGCGTCGCTGCAGCCGGCGAGCTGCGGGAAATGCGCACCGGATATCGTCGGGGAAAGCAGGATGGCAAGAGCACTGTGGAGCGCGCCGGAAGCGGACGGAGCGGGCTCGGGCGCGACTGCGAGAACGACACGCGCAAGGAGCAGGGTGACTCACTGAGTTGCATGCACGGGCTGCTCTGGGCTGCGGGTGGCGCGGTTGCGACGGGGGCCGGTGCAGCGGCTTACATCGCCCTTTCTGGCGGTGTACCAGCGCTGTTCGCGCAAATGTAATTAGAACACGAAAGTGGGAGAGAGAGAGAGAGAGAGAGAGAGAGAGAGAGAGAGAGAGAGGGCTGCAAAACACGCTTCATGGCGCAGCTGCATCAGTGCATTTGTCAGATGCCCATTACACGTGTATTTGTGCGTCTGTGATGCATTGGAAAGTACGCTGCATCTAAAACTCTCACATACCCGGAAGTCGGGTGCCCGCTGATCCGTACCCAAAGACAGCCTTGATCTGCTGGAAGATGCGCTCACGCCAGTGGCGCTCGACGAGCACAGCCTTGCCCGGTGGAATGTTGTCCTGGTGCAGCTGCAGACGCACGCCTCGGCCTTCGCCAAGCGGCTCCAGCGTCGCCTGGAAGTCGGACATGGCGCCTGGCTCCCAGTCGCCCATCCGGAAGGTGCCCCTGACCATGCTTGGCGGCTCATACGCTGCAAATGCGCCGGAAACCGACCCAGAAAAAATCGAATACTTTCCCCCCTCCTGCGCGCCACGGCAATGCGCTCAGGTGTACCTCAACACCAAGGCGCGTCTGATGACGATGCGCGAAGAGCGGCAAGGAGATGCGACTGCAGCAACCGCAATGGCGCTGGGCAAGGGCAGAGTCGCACGCGGAGTGCTCTGCTGCGGTGTGACCTGCTTTTCGACGAGCGTGTCGCGGCAGCGGGTGTAGGCCGAGATGGTCGGGGCGTCCGTCAGGCAGTCGAAGATGTCCTGCGGCCGCGCCGCGAAGTCCTCGCTGAGCGAAATCCGCGTCGGGCCCGCTGACGCCGCGTCGGCCTCCGCCGCTGCGGCCTGCACACGCACGCGGGAAGAGTTTCGGCGGCCAAGACTAAAAATGCGGCAATTGACCAAAGAGAGGGAGGGCGTTGATGCGGGGAGGGAGGGAAGGAGG
>ENA-UOXV01000727-UOXV01000727.1-marine-metagenome-genome-assembly--contig:-NODE-727-length-47594-cov-62.592251_pt1 | contig 47594 bp, 63 predicted proteins | sample MGYA00238165_ERZ766961 | MGnify/ENA primary metagenome ERZ766961 (study PRJEB28924, sample SAMN03173240) | marine metagenome | biome: Marine; feature: Water; material: Subsurface seawater | place: North... | reverse complement strand
TTATTAAAAATGTGTATGTTGGTTCCATTTATATAGTACACGCGTAATTCTTTATATTTCAGTTTCAGTATCATCGCCGCAACACGATTTTGGACAGAAAAGTGATAAGATAACAGTACTAAGTATAATCAAGGTTACTGATATTCCAACTATAAAATTCATTATATTTATATCACTACTTAAAATTTTAAGTCCTATACTAAAAAAATGGATTGGGATCCAGTTATTATTCGAGGTAAAGTTGATAAAACAGTGGAAAAAGAAAAGTATGTAAAATTTTTCGGTCAGGAAATCAAGTTACCAAATAAAAACACAGGAAAATCACGAGAACAAAAACTCGAAGAAACTGAAATAGGTACACACAAAAAGATAGGTAAAGAAACAGGATTAACGATCCAACGGGCGCGTGTTGCAAAACAATATACACAAAAAGATCTCGCGGGACTTATAAACGTATCAACAGATATTATCTCTTCGTACGAATTAGGTAAATCAATCCCGGATCACAAAATTATGCAGAAATTGCGTCGAGTTTTGGGCGTTAAACTCTAATCACTATCAATATGGACGATACAATAGGTAAAAGAATTCAACGTGTACGTATAGAAAGAAGTCATACACAAGTTGAACTTGCATACAGAATTCGTGAAACTTTAGATACCATAAACAAAATCGAATCAGAAAAAATTGAACCAGACCAGTACATTATACAGAAAATACAGAAATACTTTAAAATTAAACTATAAAAATATGTATGTAAATAATATGAATTACCTATACACTTACGTAACTCACAACGATCGATATTTTAATAGTCTAGTAGATTCAAGTAAAAAACAAAATATAGATATCGTAATTCGTGGTATGGGTCATAAATGGGAAGGATATGTACAAAGACATAGAGAACTTTTAAATTTTTTAAAAACACTCGACAAAAATGATATAGTTATTAATGTCGACGGGTTTGATACAATAGTTTTATGCCCACTCGAAGAAATAACACGAAAGTTTAAAGGTCTTAATTGTGATCTTCTTTTTTCTATGACATCAAAAAACGCGAACGCATTTCAAAAATACATTCAATGGAAACTTGGATTTTACGGCATAAAGGCAAACGCGGGAATGTTTATGGGATATGCATTTAAACTTCAAGAATTTATAGAAAAACTTTTAAACACGGGTGAATATAACGACCAAATCGTATTAAACCAAATGCCTTTCGGTAACGATACACGAATTAAAATAGACACCGATCAAAAAGTATTTTGTAACATTTCAACTACAAATGGACTTCATATACAAAATGGTAAATTATATTATGAAAATAAACAACCATGTTTATTATCTGCACCCGGGTGTGTAGATTTAAGACCATGGCTCCGTCGATTAAAAATTAACGAATCACAATTTACTTGTAATACAAGTCAACGTTTAAAGGAATATTACCATTATTTCATTATTGAGATAATACTTTTACTACTTGTTTTCTATATTGTACTAAGACGAACGCTAAAGCGATAAAAGATACGAGTTGAGTAACATCATAAAGATTAGAACATTGGGTACATCTTTTAAACGTAAAAACGACATCTTTTGGTCTTTTTTCTTCTGAAACATCTTCTATTTTTGTAGGACTAAAACTACGAACTACAAATCTCAAAAGAAAAGCAATGACGTAATATTTAACGAGAGAAACTGTTTCAAGTTTCAAATAAAGCATGTTAACTATGGTTAAAAAAACAAAAAACTCAAAATCACCCCAATATTTAAAGGTAAGACCTTCAAACGTGTTTAAGTAAAGACGAGACATCGTTGCAAATGTTGTAAATATAATTGCATCCATGTTATACTTGTATTAAACCGATATAAATTTTAAAATTTGTTCTAAATTTTAAAATCTAAATTTTATTTATTTTTTAAATTTTATTTTTTTTTCTAAAACCCCAAAACTAATAAACGCTTAGTTGGAGAACGCGAGACCGCCCATACCGGATTGGATTCTGAGGACGTTGTAGTTGGTCGCGAACATGGAAAGGGTTGGGTTGCACGAAGCTGGCAAAGTGATCGCAACTTGCGCGTTGTCGATTCTGGAGAAGTTGCAGGTACCAGTTGGTTGATGTTCTTCTGGCTTGAGCGCAAAAGAATACGAGTAGATACCTGGGGCTGGGCAACCAGAGTGGTGGTTGAATGGTTGGACTTGGTTGAAGTATTTGCTGCCTTGGGCCTTCATTCTGTCTTGGCCGTTGAGGACCAACTTGAAATCGGTGAATTGGTTACCGGTCTCTTCAGAGTATCTTGGTGCATTTGGACCTTGTAAGATAACTGGTGCACCCAATTCAGAAGTAGACACAGCAACATTCGAAACAGCGTCAGCGAATGGATCACAAGTAGCGATTGGGCTGGCAGTTGTAAAGTTCCACAAGAAGGAGTTCGCCGAGTTAGCTTCAGTTTTCTCAACGCACCACACCAATTCCTTGACTGGGTGATTGTAAGACAATCTGATTTGCTTGGAACCCGCGGAGACGGCATCGGAGCCAGTGTGTTGCACTTGCTCGATCAAGTATTCGTGACCCTTTTGCGCGAATCGTCTACGCTCTTCAGTGTCAAGGTAGATGTAGTTACCCCACACCTTGAACGAGTCGAAGTTAGTGTCGTAGACACTGGACAAGTCAAAGTCAATTCTGACTTCGTGGTATTGCAAGGCAATCAATGGCAAGGCCAATCCTGGGTTTCTGTTAAAGAAAAAGATCAATGGCAAGTAAACTGCACCCCCTTTGACAGACGAAGTCATCTTACCGTAGTTCAACTTCTTACCGTCATCCAAGTACAATTCTGCGTACAATCTCCACCACTTTTGGTAGTGTTTGTCGATTCTTTGACCACCGATCGACAATTCAGCAGTGGCGATGGCGCGTTCCGCCATCCACGCATCCATAGAAGTGGTGATGGCGGTGTCAGCGTTCGAAGTCAATTCAACGTACATGTCCGCAATCAAATCACCGTTTCTGGCGACCGTGACGGAAACGCGACCGGAAGACGCGGCAGTACCGTTAACAGTTTGTTCGATGTTTTCCATCGCGAAGTTAGTGTGGCGTTTGTAAACCGCCTGGAAAAAAGTTACTTTTGGGTTACCTGTAAGGTAGACATCTTGGGCGCCATAGGCGACGAGTTGCATGAGACCACCGGCCATTTTTAGTTTGTTTGTACTATACACTGAGATTTTTTTTTCAGATAATATATGCGAAAAAACACAATTTGATTTTTCCTGATTTATATAAATGTCTAGTGAATCTGTACCAGAACTTGAAAATGTTGACGAAGAAATCGCCGACAAAATTATTGAATCCGAATCCGAATCCGAATCCGAATCCAGTGAATCTGAAATAATGGACGATGAAGGGTCATTTGTGGATGATCTTGAGCTCGATCTTGATCTCGATGATATTGATCTCGATGAAAATGATCTCGATGATGAATTATTTCAGGACAGTAACGACCTGTTTGAATTAACTGAACTTTTAAGCTCTGTTACAACAACAGAAGAAGGTGATACTATATGTACAGCGCTTGTCGATATATCGAGACAGTTAGAAGTACAAAATAAAATAATGATTAAACTTTTATCTGAAATACAGAAAAAAGCTTAAAATAATAATTACTAAGTATAACATAATATACTATTCATGGATAATACGCATTATATAGATGTTAATGCAAATCCTGACGAATCTAACGAGGTCATGTGGACTAACCAGATTCAGATGTTCAACAATGAACAGTATATGAATTTCTTAGCCCAGTTGGAACAATTATGGGGATTACATAGTAACGATGACCATATCTCTTTTCGTCTTGGCTACGATAGATTTTTTAATAAATCAGATCTTAACCCAAACACAGGTTTACCTGATAAAATAGATATAGAAGCAATATCGGGAAAACATTCGAGAATGAAAACACAACTCGGTCATTTATATCATCGTGCTGAATCTTTAAAATTACTAGATTTAGAAGATGGCGACGATATAAAAATATCAACGCGAATTAACCGCCTGATAGATCAAGTAGATGATGCGTGGCAAATAGTTTTCCGAAATACTAGAATACACGAAAGAATAAATAACCCAACATACGTACCAATAAATCCACAATCCGACCCCTCTATATTTCGATGTTCCACAATAACAGAAATAGAAGAATTAAGTCCTTATCAACAAGCCATTCTACAACTTTTAAATAGTTTGTACCAAAACAATATTAAAAGATACAAAGGCCAGTGTTGTACTCAAATAAAGACAGATGACGGATACGATACACGTGCATGGAAGCCTATGCAGACAATAAAGGAATACGTATATAGTACTGCACAAAAAGAAACCGAATTTGAATTATGGAAAAATTTATCAAGTCGTGGTAGTGCTATTAGAGATACTGTAACATATTTATCGGATTGTAAAGACATGCAATTTCCAGAAATAAGCAAAAATAGACAGGTATGGTCTTTTACAAATGGGTTATTTATTGGTAAAAAATGGTGTGCAAAAACAGGGTTGTATCATTCATATTTTTATTCGTACGATTCAAAAGAATATAAAAATCTTGATCAAAGTATCGTGAGTTGTAAATATTTTAATAAAGAATTCATAAGTTATGAACACATTGAAGATTGGTACAACATACCAACGCCACACATGCAATCAGTTTTAGAATATCAGAAATTTGATGAAGAAGTATGTAAATGGATGTATGTTATGGGTGGACGCATATGCTTCGAATTAAATGATATGGACAATTGGCAAATTATACCATTTTTAAAAGGTATTGCACGGTCTGGTAAATCAACAATCATAACAAAAATATTCAAAAAATTTTATGGGAGTGACGACGTGAAAACTTTATCAAATAATAGTGAAAAGAAATTTGGATTATCTTCTATTTATGATGCATTTGTTTTTATAGCGCCAGAAGTTAAAGGTGATATATCACTCGAACAAGCAGAATTTCAATCTATCGTTTCTGGAGAAGATGTTTCTATAGCAATAAAACACGAAAAAGCAAAATCTATAGAATGGAAAACACCTGGAATACTTGGTGGTAATGAAGTTCCAAACTGGAAAGATAATTCTGGGAGTGTATTAAGACGAATACTCACTTGGAATTTTGCTAAACAGGTCAAAGATGCAGACCCCCTTCTTGATGGAAAATTAGATAAGGAACTACCAATCATATTACAAAAATGTATACGTGCATATTTGGAATACTCACAAAAATACTCAAATAAAGATATATGGAATGTCGTACCACCGTATTTTAAGAAAGTTCAGAAACAGGTCGCTATGGTCGCAAACACTTTGGAAAACTTTTTAGAATCTCCTAGTGTCAATATAGATAGTAGCTTATACTGTCCACAAAAAGAATTTGTAGCTGCGTTTAATCAACATTGTCTAGCAAATAATCTAGGAAAACCAAGGTTCAACCAGGACTTTTATGTTGGACCTTTTAGTCAGAGAGAAATAGAAGTCAGAGACGATATATTAACATACAAGGGGAGACAATATCCAAGACAGTCTTTTATATTTGGTGTTGATATAGTAGAAGAAACGTTAACTTTTGGTAACGACCTTTAAAAATTATTATTAAAATATTACACTAGTATAAGTATGGACCCAAGACAATTTGTAAAAGAATCTAACATACAAATACAAAACTCGGATGGTACATCACAAAATGATGATCAGGGGGTACAACCTAGCAATTTAAAAATTGGTCGATTCTATCCCGGTATGTATAACGTTTTAATTAATAAAAAATTTACAAATGAAGAACGTGTCAATTTAAAATACATATTAAAACAGAGACCAAGGGGACAAACTCCTATAAACGCATACACAAACATTTCAGTTAGTGAAATAAAAGGGTATTACGGTCAATTCCAAACTGGGTTTATACATAGTATAAACCTAGGTATGAAAGGAGATTTAAATAAAAACTTCTTTTCTGTACAGTTTTCTGGATATATTTCTACCGAAACCGAAAAGAAAAGTTTTAGTTTTAACGTGTACAGGAACGGAAAAATAAGATTCTCTGGTGGATTTTTAGGGTATAAAAATTTAAAAACACAAGTTGAATCCCTTCGGAAATATATTATCGATACGTACACACAAAAACAAGGTTTTTTATATAACGAGATCGTATATAATAACGTCGCGGGACAGTTTAAAGTTAACGTCAATTTCAAACTATCAAAAATCGCGAGTGAAAATCCATTAAATGCGGAACGCGTTTCTTATGAAGCAGAAACTGATATACAATTACCAAATTTATACATGACATACAGAGGTCATAAATTTGTAATTTCAACAAAATCTACAGTACTCGGTTCTGGTGCTATACAAATACTTGGTGAAGATAATCCAGATAATCTCGAAAACGCGTATTTAGTTGCAGTAGAAGCAGTCAAAAAATTACACGATAGCGGGTATACCATGGGTTCAGTAAACAAAAATGTGGATCAAATTAGAGCACCAACACAAAAAAGTGTACAGATAACAACATGTCCTAAAACTAGAAGACCACCGTGTAAAGATGGATTTGAAGTAAGAAAAAATCCACAAGGAAATGAATGTTGTTATAAAAAACCAAAAAGAAAATCAAAAACAAAAAAATCAACGCCTACAAAAAATAAAAAAATAAAAATAACATACGATAAAAATGGTACTATGAAAATAGATGGGAGAAAATGTGAACGATTAACAAAACCCGTTTTACTCGAAGTCGCTAAAAAAATGGGTATATTCTTAAAATCCGGGGATAAAAAGAAAAAAAGTATATGCAATGCATTAAATGCTATAGAAAAAGGAAATTCAGATTTTAAGATAAAAGGAAAACCATGTAAAGATTTCAAAAAAGATGAACTTGTTTCTTATGCCATATCTGAAGGTATTAATGTAGACGATAACGATACTATTAAAACTATATGCGAAAAATTAAAAATAATTAATTTAGAAAATAAACAACTCGAAAAAAATTTATTAAACAAAATGAAAAGTGATGCAGTTAAAAAAGTAAATAATAAAGTAAAAAATCGGGAACGAAAAATAACAGAAATGAAAAGAAAATTAAATAACAAGAGTATAGAAAACAATTTACAAAAAATCTACGGTAAAAAATGGATGAATAAATACGGAAACGTGATGTCTTTAAAAAATAACGTTAACAAGGTTAAATCAAAAATAAAAAATGCATCCAGTAATAACATGACTAAAAATGGTGTTATAAAGAAAACTGTAGCCAATAAATTTAAAAAAGAAATTGTTAAAGAATCTAAATTAAATAAAAGACTTGAATTAAAACGATTATTACTCTACAAAAAAGCAGAAAAAATGTATGGTAAATTTGGTAAAAATATAGTAAATACAGTTGTAAATTATGCTATGAATATGCAGAAAACACCCAATCTAAACGATAATAAAATTATAAATTATTTAAAAATAAAAAGAGAACTTCAAAATCAAACACCTTTACCTTTAAAGAAAAAAGAAAAAAGAAAAACACCACCGCCTAAAAAGAAACCACAAATCAAGAGAAAACCTGTTTTGAAAAAACCTGTTTTGAAAAAACCTGTTTTGAAATCTAAATCGAACTCGAACTCGAACTCGAACTCGAACTCGAACTCGAACTCGAACTCGAACTCAAACTCAAACTCAAACTCGAAGTCTAAATCTAAAAAACAAAATATGAACATAAACCAAAGAGAATTAAACAAAATAATAAACAACTTTCATAAAAATTTAAAGAATAAAAAATAATATTATTAAATGGAAGACCCTAGGAAACTTTTAAAAAACCACTCTTTGAAATATAGATATGGTTTTATAATAGATGAAAACGATAAATGGGATAAATATATATTATCAAATATAATAGAAACTATATATTACGTGATAGCAGATTATATAAAAAAAGAAAGAAAGAAAAGTAATATAGGCATGGGTCATCTCGAATTAAAATATAATTACACGGACGAGTTTGAGAATACTGAAAATGTTTTAGAATATTTAGATAAAAATCGCGATGTTGACGATACAAATCTCGTAATTTTTATATATGATCATATCCCTGAAATGACTTATGGAAAGCATAGAAGAATATTATTATATTTAGTTAACATGTTATATTTCGATTTATAATTTTACTTGGTTCTGCTATTTGTTTTAAATGTTCTGCGTGATACGAAAAATCGTATTTTCTAAATCTATTCTTAATTTTATTAGATATAGCAAATGCGTCAAATTTTCTAGATATACCTGAACACACTGCTTTTTTTTCAAGTTCCATAAGTTCGTCCTCTAAAATGACAAAATTTTTAATAGATTCGTGTGATATATTATCATCTTTCATTTTTTCAAAAATCCCTTTAGATTTCCCTTTAGATATATAAAAATATTTTGTTTTATAATCCAGTATTCTTATATTTTCTTTATCGTTATCTGTACTACAAAAACAACAAAGTAATAATATAAATAAAAATAATAGAATAAACATTATCTATATTATTCCAACAATTTAAATACGTCTTTTATTTTATAAATAATATTAAACAATTCATCAATATTTTTTAAGTTTTTAGGAACCACGATTTCAAATTCAATTTGATAAGTAGATTCATTTTCTTCATCTATATCATCTGTCCCACCCGTACATTTAGTCACGTCTATAGACAAATTTTTACGAACAAAAGATACTCGCTCTTTCATTTTTTTCTTATCCATATCACCATCACATTCAAAATTTTCACCCAAAGGTATTTCTTTAGAAACACTAAATCTCACATCATAAGGAGTATTTTTTAAATTATTAAAATTTTCTGTGTGTATCCTTTCCTTTTTCACGTTAATTGTCTCATCTGTATTTTCATCTATAGAAATTCTAAGGTTATCAGAATCTCTATAATAAACTTCCATTTTAGAAGAAATGACTTTTTCCCAACCAGAATACATTTTCAAGCCTTGAAGAATTTTATTATAATTTTGTATACCAACATCAACATCAAAAAAAGACCCATTAAATTTACCAAGTCTAAATTCCATTTCAACAAACTCTTCGTTTTGATATTTATCAAAAATAGGTTTGATAACGTCACAAATTTTATGAACATCCATATTTATTACTTTTTATAAACGCGTCTACTTTTTAAGTATTTTATATTCTTTAAATTTATATGCATGGATTTACTAACTTAGGTAACACGTGTTATTTTAATTCTGCATTACAAATATTATTACATATTCACGAAATATCAGGTCATATAATTAGTAACACATATAACGGTAATTGTGAATTTACAAAATCATACGAACATCTCGTTCACATGTACTTCAAAACAGGTGGAAAAACAGTTTTTACGACGGGTCCTTTATTACACGGTTTTGTTAAAATATTTCCAAGATTTATAATTGGTCAACCACATGATTCACAAGATGCCCTTTTTTGTATAATAGATATCCTAGAAAAAGGGTATCCTCATATAAAAGATCTTGTATACGGCGAAACAACACAAATTACTATATCACCCGTAAGTAAAAATGTAATAAAATTACCATTTTGTATACACATCTTAAACATGAAAAAAGAAATAAAAGATGTAAATACAATGATACAAGACAGTTATAAATGGAATGTAATTGACGATTATATCGACGATAATGGTAAACAACATAACGTAGCAACATCGAGAAATGTATTTTCAAAATATCCTAAAATATTATTTATATCTTTTGATAAAAAAAGTTTTGTAAAAATAAACGAACAATTAAAATTAGATGATAAAATATACGAACTAAAATCTACTATAATTCACAAGGGTATTCAGTATGGTGGTCATTACATGTCTATTTCAAAATTAGATAACGATTGGTTCATACAAGACGACGAATCTATAGAAAAACTGGATAATTTTTCTAAAGAAGATAATCATTTCATCTTGGTCTACAATCTAAAAATTCCTTCATATTAATATCTTCTTTTATATTCACTAGTGTTCTATAAAACGTTCTTCTACTATTTGGGAACGTTTTATCGGGTCTCTTTTTTATTGGTTTCCACCATATAGGGCCATTTTCCCATGTCACGTATACACATTCAACTATGTCACCTTCCTTTAACCATTTATAATCATTCATTTTTTCTTGTGGTATAGAAGATTCAAATATATGTTTCCCCCTTTCTTGAATGTATAACCTCCATACATACTTCCCTGGTTTACACCCAGGTGTTTCGAAAGTTGGTCCTTTTTTAACAAGAAAATCAATAGTATTTTTGTTTCTTGGCTTCCATTTAAACATGTGTTCGTGTGTACCTGTACGAATAGGTATGTTTATAGGTGTAAAAATAAGGCCATCTACATCTTGTTTTACTTTCGGAAGATATTCATCCATAAACTCATTAAAATCGTTGTGTAAATAAAATTTTTTAATTTTTATAAATAAAACGTCTGTTTTTAAAGATAATATCTTTTTAGAAATATTTTCACAATATGTCAAACGATCCAGAAAATTTTTATTACCAACTATTTCCCCTAAAGCAAGTAAACAATCGTATACCATGAAAGTATCTTCATATAACTCACCTTCCAAAATAGTACCAGTAAATATTTGTTTTCTAAAATTTATAGAACATGAAAACATATCTAAAGCTCTATTCACAAAAATACACATTTTCTTATCAAAATACATAAATGCAAGCATCATATATCTCGTACCATCTGTTTTTTCGCAAACGACATAATCATTTTTAGATAGTATATCAAAATGATGTCTTTCTATGGATATTGGTTGGCAGCCGGGAAATATACCCTTTCCTCTTGTACCCCAATTAGATTCCATAAAATCAATCGCGTATTTGTAAAGCGGGTCACCACGATTTACAAATACTCGTGACATATTTATTCCAAGTATTTACTTAATTCTTTAATTTACTTTAACACCAGATGCATTTAATATATTACTTATACATTCATGAGTATAAGAAACGACTAACTTAGATGCTACGTAAGCACGAATTTTGACACCATTTTCTATAAATTTAGAAAACATATTTTCCATTTTAGGTATCACTTTAAATTCGGAACTCTTTTTTTCTTTATTATTTTTAATAACATTCTTAGACATCAAAACCCATGATTTAGGGTCTGTTTTTATAACTGTATAAATATCATTGTTTATTTTATTACCAACTTCTGTATCAAAATGAAGCCCTGCTTGTTCAATAGGTTCAGTTGAATCCGATAATACTTTCTGTTTAAACATATCCCAATCTACCCCTTCTTTCACTGAAGGAAAAACAACACCACCTACACCTTCGTGTTTTTCAAATAACTGATTTAAACTTTCATCATCCACATGGACACCAAACTCTATAAAAAATAGTCTATCGCATCTTTTAATAGCTGATTTAATAATTTCTGATTTTAAATATGGATCATCGTTAATGTAACAAATTTCGTTTTCGATACCTTGTTTTTGCATACACATTATATTAAATCTGAGAATTGTATGTAATGTTTTAACATGACACGACTTATTCCGAGAAACAATAATGGTTATAAACTTCATTTATATATTTATTATATCCTAAGCCTTAAGTCTATCTTTTAAACACCCATAAAATGGTAAATTACCGACATGTCCCAAAACTGCTCTGACGTCTGCATAAATTTTACCATCCATTTGTTGCCACCTTCTACAAAATGCATAATCTTCGGATAAATATCTTTTTGTATCTGGATCTATCATACAATCAAATAATGCACAATATTCATCAAAATCTCTATTTTGGTGATCGTTCTTACAATTTAAATCTTTATAACGCTCTTGCATTTTCTCAAAAACATTTCTTTTTATAACCATAAAACCTGTAGGTCCATCTAAAACTTCAACAAATCCATTTTCAGTCACAGATCTATTAGTTGCACCTATATTAAAAACTAAACTAGATGAAAGCATGGCCATATCTCTTTTATCACCCGATTTTACAGCTACTTTTGCTTGTTCCCACATAATAACTTTTTTAGGGTATATAGAAACAGATATATCGTACCCAGATTTAATAAGACGAACAACTGATTCGGGGTCAAAATCTATATCAGCATCTATAAACATAAAATAATCTGCATCAGATTTCTGCATAAAACGTCCAACTGCAACATTTCGAGCTCTGTGTACTAAACTTTCGTTTTCCGTAGTATCTAATACTAATTGAATTTGTGGAATTTCTTGAATAAGTCTAAGTTGTAATTTTATTATACTCGACATGTATTTTTCTAAACACATACCACCATAACACGGTGTAGATAAAAACAATTTAATCATATTTATAATTACATTCTATCCTCTAAGTACTCTTTGATAATTTGTTCGATTTTATTTACAGTTGGAACAGAAACATTACATTTTTTACATATAACTGATTTTGAAATCTTTGAACACATAACCATATATATAACTACAGAAGCAACACTTGTAGGAGTTTTGCTCATTAAATTAGGACATTTTTCTAAATCTGAACACATTTTTAAACACGAAAAACGTTCATCCTTTGTAATTTCAAACGAATTCAGTAGTCTATTCATAACATTAAAGGGTTTAGTAACATTTAATTTATTTCCCACATTATTACTACCCAACATAACACTCTTGAACATTTCTGTTGTTCTACTTAAATCCCGACTTTTTATAGAAAACATATCAGCAATTTCCTTTGTTGTCCTAGGTATTTTAGACATACGACACGCGTATAAAACACAGTTTGCCTTTATACCAGATCTTACGGCACCTCTTGTTAATTTTTCGGTATTAAATTTTCTATACATTATTTTAGCATCCTTGAGAACACAATCCGGTAAAGTATGACACGCTTCTTCAATAAATTTATATGCGTGGTATAACGATCTATCTCTATGATTCATAGATTGATGAAAATTAATTTTCGCGATTCTCTTATTCTGATAAGACGAATTTCTATTAGATGTGATAATTGTACCTTTACCCCAAGAATCAGAAAACAGTTCGGGGTTAGAATTAGGATTTCCACATCTCGAAGGATCACTCACTTTACCATCTTCTGATATACCAGAAGTCCATTCAGGTGACTCGTCTATAAAAGTATTATCAATCAATCCACATACGGAACACGTAGGTAAACCTTCTCCATTGAAAACTTTTATATTATTACATTCTTTACATAAATTTAAATTATTTTTATTAATTAGCACTTTTTTTACATTTGGTTTTTTAGTTAATCGATCTATATCTGACCATATAGTTGCTAATTCTTCCATTTTTTATCCCCTGATATTTACATGATTTTTTTAAAATTGTATTTTATACTTAGGTATTAAAAATTAATTTCATCGTTTAAATATTTAACACGTGTTTCTATAGAATCAATAACTTCTTTATATTTTCTAGAACCAGGGCTTGTTGGTATCCAATCATTCCATTCTTTATCTATATTTTTCTGTTGTTGATTTGGTATAGAAATACCACCTGTATGTTCAGTATCAGAAACTATAAAATCTTCTAAATCACTACCATCATCGTCCGATTCATCGTATATACTACTACACTCACAATCAGAATCTATATCATCTAATAATGCATATAAACTAGAGTTTACATTTCTAAACTTGATATTATTATCCTGATAATGTTCACTTATATTAATTTCCTGAACAAGTTCTTCCTTATCTTCTAAATCGTATAAATAAGCATCTTTATATATTTTTGATGTTTCGTTGTAATAATTAACAACTAAATAATCTTTACAATTCTCCTTTACTTTTGCATATAATTCACCTTCAATATCATCCTCTACATTTACAAGAACTTTTATATGTTCACCAGGGTGTATTTGTGAAAAATCAATCATATCTTAAAGTTTTAAAACAAAAATATTTATAGATATTACCACAGATGGGTGTAGAAATTTTATCTAAAGAAGAATGCAAATATTGTAATCTTACAGTTGATTTATGTAAGAAATATGGTTTAGAATATAGAAAAAATGTTGTTACTAAAGATGATCTAAAAAAAAGATGCGGTTCATCCGTATCAACATACCCACAAATTTTAATCAATGATAAACTTATTGGAGATTTTTTCGAATTCCAGGATTATTTAGAAGAAGAAGCCGAACCAATGCTTTTACCAACATTAAATAGATTTACAGTTTTTCCGATAGAACACGAAAATTTATGGGCAATGTACAAAAAAGCACAAATGTCTAATTGGACTGCAGAAGAAATTGATTTTTCAAAAGACATGGACGATTGGAATGGTTTAAGTGATAATGAAAAACACTTTATTAAATATATTTTAGCTTTTTTTGCAGGATCGGATGGTATTGTTTTTGAAAACTTGAACAATAATTTTGCGAGTGAAGTTCAGTATACCGAAGCAAGATCGTTTTATGCTTATCAAGAACATAATGAAATGGTTCACGGTGAAACATATAGTAAACTTATTGATAAATATATAAAAACGTCTTTAGAAAAGAAACAATTATTCGAAGCCATACAGACTATACCGTGTATAGAAAATAAAGCACAATGGGCAATAAAATGGTTTGACAAGGAACGACCGTTTGGAGAAAGACTTTTAGCATTTGCATGCGTAGAAGGTATATTCTTCTCGGGAAGTTTCTGTGCAATATTCTGGTTAAAAAAGAGAGGTTTATTACCTGGATTATGCTTTAGTAACGAATTAATAAGTAGAGACGAAGGATTGCATTTAGAATTTGCTATTGAATTATTTAAAATGTTGAAACACAAACCCAATAAATCTGTGGTCGAAGAAATTATTAAAGATGCAGTTTCAATAGAAAAAGAATTTATAACGGATGCGTTACCGTGTAGTTTAATAGGTATGAATTCTAAAAAGATGACAGAATATATAGAATATGTAGCAGATAGATTACTTATACAAAGTGGTCACGATAAAATCTGGAACACAAAAAATCCCTTTGATTTTATGGAGAATATTTCACTCGACGGAAAAACAAACTTTTTCGAAAAAAGAGTTGGTGATTACGGAAAAATAGACGAAGACACTACACATATAGAATTCGACGAAGACTTTTAATTACTCAGATTCACCATTTTCCGTATTTTTAACCGGTACTGGTAAATCTATTTCATTAGGTATATCCATAGAGCCAAGTTCTAAACCCGTATCATGAAAAGGAAAATTAGCCTCTTTAAAACCTGGTAATGGACATGGAAAGTCAACCATTTTTGGTGGTATAGAAGGAGTATCTTTTATTTCTTCTGGTGCTGGTTGTGGTGCTGGTTGTGGCGCTGGTTCTGGTGCTGGTGTTGACGAGGTAATGTACCCTTCTCTTTTTAAACACATCAAACAACATGCGACCACTGTAAAAATGAAAGAATGCAAAAGGAGTCCCATTTTTGTTGGACACCCCGTTGGCGAAGCAACCCATTTACCTAATAAAACTCGTATCATTCGAAAAGTTTCAGGATTAGCAAAAATGAAAAATGCAAGAGATAACATAACCGACATCAAAATTTTACTTTGATCTTTTATATCTTTATCTTTATCACATGGCAATTTCTTTTTAAGATGCATGATACCCCACGCAATGATCATGAAAACAATTGTATGAAGAGTTAAACCACTCATACTCGAACATCCCTTTCCTGAAGAAACCCATTTACCAAATATACTACGCGTTAAACGAAAAGTATCTGGGTTAGAAATAACATAAAATACTAGGCCTGATAATATAGACATCAGGAATTTTTGTTCTGCTTTTTTACCATCGCACCCACAGCCACAATCTTTAAAGAAAAAACCCATGGTACTTTTATTTTAACAACAGAAAAAAATATACTTAAAGTTTGGTTTCGTATATAGAATATACAAAAATGACAGACATTATTCAGCGTTCCGAACAATTTAACCCATCCAATGTAATGTTCACAAAGATGAAAAAGAACAAAAACGGAGGAAAAACAGTATACATCAACGCACAAGACGGCAAAAAGAAATTATATCTACAATTACCCGCGATGCGATGCCCTTTTGGTGTGAGTGCTTTTACGGACGAATCAACAAACAGAACATCGTATTCACTCGATCTATCATTTGATAATGATAACGAACAAGCCTCTGAACTCGCCGAAAAACTTAAGCAACTTGACGAAAGAATTATTGAAACGGTCGCTAACAACTCAAAAGAATGGTTAGGTAAAGATTACAGCGTAGAAGTCATCAAAGAAGCACTATACAAACCACTTGTTAGAGTAAGTAAAGAAGACTATCCATCGACCATGAAACTTAAGATTATGACTAAACCAAATGGTGATTTTCTTCCTGAGGCTTATAATTCATCCCGTGAACTTGTACCACTTGATTCCATTGAAAAGGGTCAGAGATGTAGATGCATCGTTGATTTTAATCAAATTTGGTTTATCGATAACAAATTTGGTGTAAGTGTTCGCCTTTCACAAGTTCTTTGTGAACAATCTACAAAACTCCCGTCATTTGCATTTCAGGGCCTGGACGATGATAAATTACAGGATGATTATATGGAAGAAATCATGGACGATCTAATCGACGAATAAAAATATTAACTTATGTTAAATGGAGAGGGAAATTCATTTAAAAAATTTAAAAAAAATTTCAAATTATATAAATAAAAGTAAATATATAAAAACCAAAAAAGACAGGAATATAATAGGTCGAAAAGTTTTAAAAGAAATAAAAAATCTAGGTTGTAATCCATATAAAGTATTTTACTCGATAGGAAATCAAACAAGAACACCAATCAATAAATCACCATTCTTCATGGTAGAAAAAACTGACACGATTAAAAAGGGTATAGCTAAAATAGGTTCTGGTAAAATGGGTGATGTGTTTATGGGATGTATAGATAACGAATGTAAGAATAAAGTTGCTATTAAAATATCAACAGATACACTCAAAGTAGAATATGTTATAGGTAAAAAACTATCTTTGTTAGGTGGGGTTAGAATGTATTATTACTCTAAATGCAAAAAAGCGGATATTCTATATTCAGAATTCCACGAAGGTGGAACTTTACGCGGATTTATGGAAAAGAATAAAAATATAATGAGACCAATACATTTTAGAACTATAGTAACGGAAGTATTATATAACTTATATAAAATACACAAAAAATACCCAAATTTTAGACACCACGATTTACATGCCGATAATATATTAATAAATAATAATTTTAAGCACTCTGGTCACCGTAACTTTAAAATAGGAAATAAAGTACTAAAAGTTAATAATATAGGAATAGAATCAGTAATAAACGATTTTGGGTTTTCCGTAATGAAAAACGTAGAAAACGAATTAGTTGATTCAAATGATTATAAATCTTCATACGGTATTTATAGGGATTCTCATATAATGTACGACGCTCATTGTTTTTTGAATAACGTTAAGGATTATATTAATAAATATGGTATAATATCTGGTAACGAAACAAAAGAATTTATAAACCGTATTTTTACAGAAGAATATAAAAATGTATCTAGTCAAAACACGACGAAAGTTTATAAAGGTAGGTTACGCCCCGTTGTTCACAGAAATTTACCATCGTATACAGATATTTTCAGGGATAGGTATTTCTTACCATACACACCAATATTAACTAAAAAAACTAATATCGTATTAAAAAATATTTTAAAAATACCCGTTTCTACAAAATATTCAAAAGTAAGACACGGAACAGGAACACCTGTAAATATGACAAAAATAATACAAAATTTAAGGAAAAAAAATGAAGTACCAAAAAAGGTTAAGATATTAAAAAGACCCGGTATAAAAGCCCCGGTACCCCCTCCAAAAAACAAAAAAATATCACCACTTCCAAAACTCTATAAAAATAATAAAAAAGGATATCTCAAAATAGGTACACGAAAATGTACATCGTACAAAAAAGATAGTCTTATTTCTATAGCTAAAAAATATAACATAGATACACGAAATAAGACAATAACCCAGTTGTGTAAAATGCTTGATCAAAGAATAAAATCTATGTAATATAATAAAACATGTTACCCTTTATAATTCTCGCTGCAGTAAATGGATATATATTCATGAATACAGGTAAAAAGGAAAGTGAACAGAAAATTCAAATAGAACAGGTATCTATATCTCAGGATGATACTACACCAAAAGAAGAACCAGTATCAGAAATGGGTAATAGTGAAACTAAAGAATATACCGTTTACGGAACCAATTGGTGTGGATGGACTCGTAAACAGTTGGAATACATGAAAAGCAAAAAATTACAACATAAATTTGTAGACTGCGAAAAAGAAAAGTGTGAAGGAATGGATGGATTTCCAGTCACTGTAACGCCAACTGGTGAAAAGGTTGTAGGTTTTAGAGAATTTTAAATACCTCTAACAACAGCAATCGAGATCGCGAGAATAAACGCATCAAGGAATGTATTAACTGGTTTAAGAACAGAAATATGTTTAACCAACGATTTGTTCCAAGTAAATCGAAGAACAAAAGTGGAAATCAATATACTAAGAATAAATATAAGAAGAGTGGTAAGCGCCTCAGACATTTTTTTTGAATTTGTAAGATCTCTAATCATTTTTACTTATTAATAATATTTTTTTTCTGGAATACTATTAATGAGAAAGACAAATACTATAAACACGAAAAAAAAGTCTCTCCCCCTGAGTGGACACGAAAAGAAATACACTAATAATTTTTGGGGTCGCGTTGTAAGTATTAACAATAATAATTGTTATGCATACGCTGTAAACGATTACGAAGGCTATAGAATGAGTAAAAGTATACCTGGTGAACGTGCTGGATTAAATCTTAAACATAGCTATACACACTGTAAAGGGTTACCAGATAGAGTTATTGCAGATAACCCAAAAAAAGTATATAAATGTAAAGCCGATGATAAATGTAAACCAAGTTATTATAAAATAATGATGTTTGTAGCACCTGGAAATAAACATAATTATTTTAGACAAGGTGATTTTCATTTCTATAAACAACACGGTGTAGTTGAATATAAAGTTAAAACGGGTGATACGTATGAAAAAATAGCAAATTTTTTTAAAATACCTATATCTCGTGTTAAAAATTCTGGTAAAATTGTACCCGGTAAAAGACTCGTTTTTAAAGCAAACGTTTTTAGTCATAAAAGAGGATGGGCAACAGGTCCCTTATTGATAGATGCAAAAGGTAAAGTTATAACAGATCCTAGAAAAGCAAATAGGTCATACCCCGGTCTAAATTATAAAAAATATTGTAGTTCATTCTGTGTCAAAAATAGAGGGATCAAAGTCGGGCATACCCACCCCAAAATCGTTAAGAAGACTCTCTAAATCTAAATCATTATTGATATCAAAAAATAAATCTAGTGCATCAAATATACAATTACCCTGTACGTCCACTACATCAGACGTATCTTCATAATTATTATGTACCGTGATTTGTACTTTATATTTAGATCCGTCGTAAACTTTACGGCATATGGGACACTTGTTATTTCCTAAATTTTTCCATTTTTCTAGACAGTGTACATGAAATAGGTGTCCACACCGTATTGGTTTATTATGTCTTGTTTCTCTCACCTCACATAAACATATTGAACACGTAACCATTATCTAGAAAAAGGGTATAATATTTTTATTACTTTTATACACAGTTTAAACAGTTTTTCTACATTCTTCTAATTCATCATTTAAATTAACGTTCAAATACTTTTGAACAAAATAATCACCTTCTAAATCTTCATCGTCTACAATAACCCGGTCTGGTATATCTGATAATACGTTGTTAGTTTCTACAAAATCGATTAACTCTCTACACGAATTTTCTTTTTCGTTTTTACGATTTCTTATCTTCTCTTTCAAAACATCTAGTTTTGTAGATGATATATAATCACTAGAACATTTCGAATTAAACATGTTTATAAATAATTTATAATTTTTATCATCACCTATATATTTTTTCAAGAAAGTATTTGTCCTTTTCGTACCTTCGTCTGTAACAACTGTTTCTGGTAATCTTTTATTAAATATAAAACCATTTTCGTCTGAATACTTTTTGAGTTTTTCACACTTATCAAATGTAGATGATTTTTCCATTATTTCTTTCATTTCATCCAATTTTAAACTTTTTTTAAGGTGGTTTGTTGTACCCCGAATTAATCCTAATTCAGATATAATAAAAAATATTGAGCATATGAGATAAATTAAACCCGTCAAATATAAATTTTCTGTTAATGCGCTCATTTTACTAGAGGGCTATTAAAATAAATGTATATTTTTTTATAAATTAAAGTGCCTTATCACAGGCATTACAACCTACAAGTCCCTGGGAACCTTGGATAGGTTTCAAAATTTCTGGTCCCTGGGATTGAATAAGTTTACGAAAAGAATAATTATCTTGAAATTTTATACCATTCTTTTCCATTATGTGATCATTAATTATTTGTGAAGATTTGTTCATGGTGTAACATCTGCCATCGGCCATACCAAGTCTTTGTGACATTTTATTATTACATTAGAAAATAATTCGTCTATTGTTAATAGTTTGAACCCACGTTCTCAAACCTATTTTTTTTGCCCAATCAATAAGATCTTTTATGTTATACCCACTTGATAAATTAAATTCTTCTGGATTTAAAGATTTTTTAACCCTGATATCTTTATTAGAATTTATGTGTTCATTTATAATATTATAAGCAAAAGCAATTTCTTTTAGTGTTTCTGCACCAGTTATTATAATCTTACCCGTACTAAAAATACTCGTAGTTATTTCTTTCATATCACCCGATGGTTTGAATTTGATTTTAACTGCTGAATATCTATCTGGTTCAAAAGAAACTTTAAAAGTACATCGTTCATTTTTAGGTTTTGCATTTTCAAAGTGTGTCTTTATTTCCATCAAATTAATATTATAATTCAAACTAAAATTTGAATTAATCATAACGACGCGATAACTATCATCCTTGGGTAAATCGTCGTTTTTTAAAAATTTTTTTAACATGGTATGAATTATTTTTATAACACTTCGACAGTTAAACAAATCTGCACACCCAGCAATTTGTATACTCCCATTTGGGAATATCTTTATAGATTTTGTGCTGTACTTATCCACGTAATTCAAAGTAACCTGATTATAAAAAGTTGTCGGTTTAAGAGAAATCTCAAACCCATTACCGCCATAAGTGCGCCCCTTCTTACGCAAACGCATGTAAAAACCAGAAGGTACACGATTAAAATATTGTTTTATTTTTTCTATATCAATTTTATTTTCACTTTTCCAATTCGATACCATTGTTATTGTCGTAAGCTTAACCCACGAAGGACGTAAATTTTCGGGTATATTTTTACGAAAATGTTCTAAAGTTAATAAAAATTGAAAACTATTGTTTTGGTCAGAATTAAGAACACACGATTTATACCCTCGTGTTTGTACATTTTCCCTATACTTTACGTTACTTTGTTCGTGTATACTTATAGAATTAGACATTTTAAAAAAACATTTAATATATATAATTTTATAAAAAGAAACGTTTCACTTAGTTTAAAGAGGTTAGAGAAAATACAATAACAAAGAATATGACGGCATTTGTAAAAAATTGTCAACAATTTATTGATATAGATTCAAACAATTACTTTACCGAAGTAAATTACACAAAGTATACAGAGGGTATAGGTATAAAATCATACACGGATGAATTCAAAACAAAACTGTTAGGAAATATAGATTTTTTAAACTTTGAAAACGATATAATAAAATACGAAGAATTTCTAGATATAATGATTGAAAAAACAATCGAAACCACGCGTAAAATGGTATTGATTGAATTAGATAACGTCATGTTAGAAAACAAAAATATAAACTCGTTGATTCGTATTATGAATACTATAAAAATACTCGATCCAACTTTTGTACCACCCGTTATTAACAAAATATGTTCGTGGCAGAAACGTTATGTAGTCGAAACGTGTAAAAAAACACTTCCTCAAATAATAAAAACGTCTACGAACGAATATCGTCTTAACAAAATGTTTAGAATCTTGAAATTAATAGAAATAGAACTAGAATAATTAACGCTATGTAAATATATTGCGTAGTATTTCCATATTGTTTCTTTGTTTTAAACGTTTCTTTATTCATGATTTCTCTTTTTTCGGTATTACTTAATCCTCGATCTATATTTCTACCTGGTACGAGTGGTCTAGAATCGAAACAGTTTGGTTTCGTGGGTCGACACATATCCTTAGTTCGCCAACCTGGTGTTGTTATTCCGTAATCGCATATAGGACTAGGGTCTGGGTACTTGAACGGGGTTTCTTCTGGTTTTTTATATTCTTGAAAATCAAAAGGTGCTCTTCTGATACCAGGGACGGACATTTCACTTCTTCTCACGTACGGATTTATACCATCCATGAGATAACTATCGTTAAGCATAACCTTACTCATCTTTTATAATAACACAGATTATATTTTTTTATATGTTAACTATATATAAATAATATGGCTATGATTATAGTACTTTGTGCGATATTAATAATCAGTTCTATACTTTTGTCTTGGACTTGTACAGGAGGAACTTGGAAAGTATTTGGTGATGATGCCGAATTTGAAGCGTCTAAATGTCTTACCATACCAGATACTTCTCCAGCCCCAGCACCAGCACCAGCACCAGCACCAGCACCAACACCAGAACCAGTGGTACCACCCGCACCAGCGACGCCACCAGCGCCAGCACCAGCGCCAGCACCAGCGCCATCACCAGCACCAGCGCCAGCACCAGGGCCATCAGCTTCAACAGATGATGATAACACTATCGGAGCTCTTAGTACTAGTAATGACATCACCGAAACCGCGGGTGCCGCTGAAGGTGATAATAACGCGGGTGGTACTCCCACCAGCACTTATATGATAGAAGGATACATTATGAAAAATAAATAATTAATTAACTAAATTTTAAATTATCAATATAATGATTATATTATGATCATTATATTGATAAATATTAGGTATTAGTTCGTACATATATTCTCGTGTATGTTCTCAGCGTTTAATACATAAATATTAAAGACCTATTTTATTGTTATACCCAAACTTTTTACCAGCTGTACTTGTATTTACAGGAGGGTTCATAGGAACCGCGAGTGTATCTATATCGCGTATGTACCCCATATATTGAGAAACACCCGTTTGAATTTGTGATATTGCTGTTTTAATGACAACACTATTCATATACTTAACTTGTTCGTTAACGTTCGTATTATGATCGCCTGAATTGTTAATAAAAACAACACGCATTATGCTGTATAAATCAGACGAACTTTGATAATCGATAGAAACACCCGTTTTATTTTTAAAATCTTGTCGAATCGCTTTTTGAAGAATATTCGTGTTAAACTCAGAAAAGAACAAAGTGTTCAAGGGAGTTTGACATTGCTTTATAGAATTAAGGTGAAGATTGTTGTCACACATATTTAATATAAGCCTGGAAAAAAAGTATCAGTAAATATAAATGTATCTCGCTGACTTTGATAACATATATTCAAAAAAAATGGCGAACTTTGACGTTCCACAATGTAAACCACCAACGTGTTTCGTTGGATCGTATGCTCCTGTTACACCACCAGGACAGGAAGGCCCATTCTACGTTAATTCGGGATCTCTCCAACCAAACCGTCTAGCTGAAATAAACGGTCCAGTCACTCTCAAAAGTAAGGATTTTAAGGGGATGATGATTAAAAAATAATATAAAAAATAGATTTCTAATGATTATATAAATGAAAGTAGTTAAACGTTCCGGTCGTGTTGAAGACGTAAAATTTGACAAGGTCACCAACAGGATCTCTAAACTCACAGAGGGTCTCTCTAAAAATGTAGACGCGTGTATGATAGCCCAACAAGTCTTTTCATCCATGTATGATAACATTAAAACACGTGAAATTGATACACTTTCTGCTGAAATATGTATTGGTATGATCACGAGCGACCCCGATTATGAAATTTTAGCAACTCGTATTGTTGCAAGTAATATACAAAAACGTGCAGCAAATAATTTTAACATCGCCATGCGTAAACTCCATAAAGCAGGTATCATTACACACGAGGTTTTAGAAGTTTCTTCCAAAGTTAAGGAAAATATTTTACCAGACCGTGACTTCGATTTTGGGTATTTTGGTCTAAAAACGTTAGAAAAGGGCTACCTTCAAAAAATTGATGGTGATATTATCGAAACGCCACAATACCTATACATGCGTGTAGCTATCGGTATCCATGGTCACGATATAGACCATGTTCTCGAAACGTATGATGCTTTATCACGTGGGTTATTCATTCACGCGACACCCACTTTGTTTAATGCGGGAACACATAGGCCACAAATGTCGTCGTGTTTCCTAATTGCAAACAAAGAGGACAGTATCGACGGTATTTATGATACAGTAAAAGAGTGTGCGCGTATAAGTAAATGGGCTGGTGGTATAGGGTTACATATACATGATGTTCGTTCAAATAAGTCACATATCCGTGGTACGAACGGTACATCTGATGGTATTATCCCTATGTTACGCGTTTATAACATGACCGCAAGGTATGTCAATCAAGCGGGTAGAAGAAAAGGGTCTATAGCAGTATATCTCGAACCATGGCACGCCGATATTATGGATTTTCTCGAAATACGACTAAACCAAGGTGATGAAGAAGCCCGGTGTCGTGATCTCTTCTCGGCTATGTGGATACCTGATCTATTTATGAAACGTGTCGAATCTAATGGTAATTGGTCATTGTTTTGTCCAGATACTGCAAAAGGTTTATCGGATGTTTACGGTAAAGAGTTTGAAGATCTTTACGAGAAATACGAATCCGACGGTATCGCAACTAAAGTTATACCCGCATCAGATATTTGGAAATCTATCATTAAATCACAAAGTGAAACGGGGACGCCGTATATGCTCTATAAGGATGCATGTAATGAAAAGTCGAACCATAAACATCTTGGTACCATTAAATCGTCAAATTTATGTACCGAAATCCTAGAGTTTACAGATAAAGATGAAACAGCCGTGTGTAATCTTGCGTCCATCGCGTTGCCGAAATACGTCGATGTAGAGAAGAAAGAGTTTAACCACAAAGAATTACACCGCGTCACGAAAATGATTACGCGTAATCTGAATAAGGTTATTGATAAAAACTTTTACCCAACCGAAAACGGGAAACGTTCAAATATGCGTCACAGACCCATTGGTATTGGTGTTCAGGGTCTCGCCGATGTATTTATCATGCTCCGTATGACGTTCGGTTCAGAAGAATCGAGGAAACTTAACATCGATATATTCGAAACCATTTACCACGCGTCGCTTGAATCTTCGTGTGAACTTGCGGAAATGTACGGTCCTTATGAATCATTTAAGGGGTCACCGTTTAGTAAAGGAATCCTCCAATTCGATATGTGGAAATGTGATCCAAAGTTTAGTGGGCGATACAATTGGAATGCCATGCGTGAACTTGTTAAGAAAGGAACTATGAATAGTCTTCTTCTTGCACCCATGCCTACTGCATCCACGTCGCAGATTTTAGGGAATAACGAGTGTTTCGAACCGTATACGACCAATATCTATTTGAGACGAACACTTGCGGGTGAATTTGTCGTCGTAAACAAACATTTGGTGAACGATTTGAAAGAACGTGGACTCTGGTCAAAGGAAATGAAAGATTTGATGGTTAAGGCGAATGGATCTGTCCAAAACATTATTGATATTCCAGATGATCTTAAGGAATTGTATAAAACAGTATGGGAAATGAGTCAGAAAACAATTATCGATATGGCGGCGGATAGAGCGGTATATATAGACCAAAGTCAAAGTATGAACTTATTTGTCGAAAATCCAACAATATCAAAACTTTCGTCTATGCACATGTACGCGTGGAAAAAGGGTTTAAAAACGGGTATGTATTACCTTAGAAGTAAAGCAAAATCACGCCCGATCCAGTTTAGTTTAGAAGCGGAGTGTTCTATGTGTTCCGCGTAATAATACTCCGTTGGAACGGTGTCTTGGCGGTTGTGTGATTATACATATATTTAGGCTTATTTTTATTTTTTTTGTTACTATTATATATATTTTTTTCATTATTAGTAAGAGAACGTTTAAATATTTCTTTTTTAATATTACTTGGTAAATTTGGTAAATTTGGTCTTTTAGCTTGAATTTCTCTAAACATGAGAGATTTTAATTTTTTAGATGCGTTAGGGTGTCCATAAATAAATAATTTGTTTGTATTTTTTTCACCCGATTTATTATTTATTTTTTTAAATTCACCTTCTTTGTATTTTTGTTTAATTATTTCTTGCATGTTTGTCGGTAAAGAATTAATAGATTTAATAGCTGAAACTTTTGTTTTATCGAATTTCGCTCTATTTCGAGCAGCTTTTACCCAAGCATTAACATTTATTTTATCGAGTTCTTTTTCTCTCTTTTTTAATTTTGTTTCGAGTTTTTTTCTCAATGCATCTTGTTTCTTTTTAGGTATACTTATAGTATTTATTTTGTCGTGATTACTTCTGTATCCAGACAATTTATAATAATTATACGGGTATCCCAATAATTCTATGTTTTTTTCTTTAGGTTTACGTGTAAAATTTTGAAGACCACCTCGATTTAAATTGTTTAAGTTCATTTTAGCGAGATGGTATAACATTTCAGTTTCTTGATTTTTTGCAGTAGTATTATTTCTATAACCAAGGCTCGCTCTTACTAAATGTAAAGGGTTTCCCGACTTCGTTTCATAATTTATCACTTGTTTATTTGCAAGCGCCTTTTTCATTTTCCATGTTGCTCGTTTAGGCGCACCTTTAACTTTCTTGACAACTTTCTTAACCGTATTTGTGATCTTTTTCTTAACGGATTTTTTAGTATTACCGTCTGGCATTTGTATATAATAACATTTTAAAATTGTACCTCATCATCATATACGAAACGTATATCTCTATGATTTTGATACGTAACCAGTTCATTACTTTATGGTATATAAAATATCAAGTTATATAAATGGTAAACTCAAATTCAAACACGACCATAAACTATAACCCCATTAATACTACTCGAAATAAAATAACCAATATAGAGAAAAAAATAAAAAATCTAACAAATTTACATAGATCTATATCAGTAAATCATACAGGTTTTAATAAAATGTCACCACGGGAACGCATGAAAAGATATACCAATGCAGAGAATAGTTTAAATAAAATAGAAAAACAACATGTATATTATTTAAATAAACTTATAAAAGAAAAAGAAAAACTTATTAAACTCATAAAAAATAACAGTGAAAGAATAAGAAAACTGTTATAACGACTTAAAGTTTATGCATTATACATATTTATAAAGTTTACTCAGAATGGCAAAGTTTATAAATGTTCTTAGAGATCTCGAAATTAACCAATACGATGGTCGAAAAATTTCATTTTGTACGAAAGAGCGTAACCTTGTTAAATTTCAGATACCACGCATGTATATGCCTTTTGGTATATCTGGTTTCGTACCAGAAATAGGTGCAACAAAATGGAACATAGATTTCGCCATTAAAGGATGGGACGAAGAAGGAAATATCGTTAAAAAATTTTATGAAACTCTAAAAGAAATAGAAAATAAAGTTATACAGGAAGTGAGTAACCAAAGTGAAACCATTTTTGGTAAATATATGTCTATCGAAGAATTAAAACCAATGTTCAATTCAAACGTAAAAGAATCACCCGAAAGAGAACCAAAATTTCGAGTTAAAGTTGATGCTACGATGGACGGAAAGGTTAAATCACACGTCTACGATGAAAATAAAAATAGTTTAATAGACGATATAAAAAATGGGTTATATTCAAGAAATTCAGGGACTGCTGTCGTTGAAATGAATAGTATATATTTCTTAAATAGGAAATTTGGTATATCTTGGAAACTAAACCAGCTCGTAGTATATGAACCACAGAGACTAAAAGGGTTTCAATTTATTTTGTAGATCTCTTTTTTAAAGTACCATTAATAAGTAAAATTTGGTAAATCTTCTGAGATTCCTTAAGAAGGTTACCTTGTATTTTTGTGAATGTACCAGGGTTTAAACCCATTTTTATCTTTGCAATTCTTACAGATTTATCCCACTTTGTAAGTGTCATTATTCTGTTATATTACAACATTTTTTTGACCAACTTCTTATACGTTTTTGTACCGGATTTTGGTTGTTTTTTAAATTTACCATCAATTGGTTTAAAAACTTTAACAAGGTGTTTATCACCTTCTGACTTCATGCGAAGAAGAGCTGCACAAGAAGCGCCTTTACTTTTAATACGCCCAGATTTATCATCTTGAAATAATTGTTTTTTTGTAAGACCGCCTGCGGTCTTTGATGCGGCACCGTGAAAAACTTCTGCTCGAGTTCCGAATGTCTTCATTTTCTATAGTATAGACTGTGAAAATATTTTTATACTTTCATTATTTTATTTATAAAGGCTCCAATCTCGGCTAAAAGAAGCCCTTGTTGTGTCATAACCATAATTTTAGCGCGCTGGGATTTGGGTGAAAAATCACCGTATCCGACTGTACTCATGGTAGTCATGGAAAAATAATATGGATCTATTGGTGTTTTAAAATCAAAGTCATCTGGACCCATTGTACTGTACATGTATCCATATATCAATATTATAACTAAAGTAATTGTAAATGTATCATAAATTATAGAATTCATTTATAATACATTTATATTTTTATTTTTTTATATTTTACTTAATAATATATATGTCTAAATCATACCTTTTTTATACAATGTTTTTTAGTATATTTACTCTAATTACAAAATAAAAATGGATTTTTTTGAAAAAAGTTGAGCCATTCCACAGATGGCGTTTGGTGCCGTGTTAGCTATAGCGACAAGATACCTTTTTTATGTAGCAAAACCCTCCTGCAGATGGCGTTTGGTGCCGTGTTAGCTATAGCGACAAGATACCTTTTTTATGTAGCAAAATAAGAATTTCATACACACAAAATATAGCATATTTACCTAAAAAAAAGGGTGTTTTTTTTACCTTTTTTTTATCTTTTTTTGGAAAAAGGTCTGAACAAACTCGTTTTTATAAATTTATAATTTTATAATTGATTACATTTCGTGTATACTTTGTAAACATTTACATATTTTTAGTTATTTTTGTGTTTAAAAACCTCTATATAAAAAAGGTATCATGTCGATATAGCTAACACGGCACCAAAACACCATGTGTAAAAAACAAAAAACTATTATATTACGTACATTTCTTACGTAAAAGTATTCAAAAAAAAAATAGTTTTCTATATATATAATAACTTTAGAGTTTTGGTGCCGTGTTAGCTATAGCGAAAAGATACCTATTTTACGTGTACATATCACGAGATGACCTATATATAAATGATATATAAATGATAGAGATGCATTATTATAAGAAAATTTTAGAGTTTTAGTACTCTGTTTTCTATAGCTAAAATATACCTAAATCACGGGTGTATATCAAGAAAGATGGCTTATATACAAATGATATATAAATGATAGCGATGCGTTATTAGTATTATCACGAGATGACGATAGACAAATTACACACAAGGTGATAGAGGTGCGTTAATATATATAGTAAAAAAAGACATGAGTTTTTAATGGAACATCATCTTAAGATAATTATTCAGGATAAATATAAAAACGAGTTGTATACTTCTTATGTTAGAGAATGGTTTCGAGATATATTTGATGAATATTTTGTATCGTATGAAAATGATACAGATTTTCCTTATTTTATAGCATATGTAGTGAGTAGTTATAGTATACATAATTTACAAAAAAAGGTTTCTAGGTTTTTAAAATTAAATGGAAAGAGATACGAGTATAATATAAAATTATTAGATGAATCACCAGAAAGTTTTATATCATATCTTATAAAAAAACCTAACAAAATTGAACCCTTTTATTTTATAAAAAAAGAGGAAATTATAAATAAAGCCGTAAATTTACCCTTTAAAGAAAGGGAATTGTATAAACCAAAAATAATACGTAGGAAAAATAGAAGTAATAGAGGTATTGTAGATAAAATATTAAAAGTTATTCCTGTAAGTATAAATTATAAACCAACTTCGAATCAGATTTATAGTTTAGTTACTAAATATTTTAGAGATAGAAGTATAGATATTAAACTTAGAGAGCTTAATTACTACATAAAAAGGGTTCATCAAAGGTTTTCATAAATACATTTTATAAACAATTGGCATTGTTTATAAAGTGTAATGTATAAAAATTAATCATCCATATAATCATCGTCTGAATCTGTGGTTATTTCACATCCCGGTCTAATTAGTTCTTTTTTCTTTCTTTTCTTTTTTTCTGGTTCCTCTATACCATGTTCTCTATGGTATATAACTTTATCCCAAAAATCTTTCATTACCGGTAAATATTTTTCGAACCACCCGCGGTCACGCTTAACGTTTACAACAACAAATTCTTCTGGTTTTGGCCAATTAAAATCACCTGGTTTGTATTGAATAAAATCGGCTTCTTCTAATTCTAATATATCCATACATAATTGGAGTTGTGGCATATAATGTTCTGGTACTTCTGGTTTGATTTCACGCATCATAGGACATTTAATTTCAACAAGTTTACCAGACTCAGACACACCATCTGGACTACCACCCAAAAATGAATATATTGGATGAGGACATAAACCTAGTTCGTGTACTACTTCATTATGTCTCTTTTCATAAAGTATACGTGCTTCATCTTCGTATTTTTCACCGTGCCGCGTTGCTTCGTTACCTTCAAAAACTGGACCTTTACCACACTTTTTTAATAAAAGTTGTTGTGGTGTTTCGTATTTATTTACACCTATAGCTGATGCTGCATCGCTTGCTGTAAGCATACATTTTCTAAGATCAAGCCATTCCTGAGACTTTTGTGGCGCATACTCAAATTCTAACCACTTTTTAACGTTTGGGTGCATATTAAATTAATTACTTATGTATTTTTTAAGTCTACTTCGAAGAATACGAACTGTTCCATCTGTACTCAACCCCTTGTTTTCACATTCCTTCATGAGCTGTTCTTTTTTCATGTGTGATATTTTTGTCTGTTTTTTAATTTCATTTGTTTCAACACTGTGTCCACTACGAGAAACGTTTACCATTTTATAATTAACGACTTCTTCCGATGATGAAGAATTTGTTTCTTCGTCATCTTTTTCTATCGTATATTCTTTTATACTGTATGTACCTTTTGAAGGTATATATTTCTTTTTTTTATATATTTTTTTTGTATTTTTATTAAATAATTTATTAAATGATTTTATAACAATAAAACTTAATATACCACCCATTACAATAAAACTAGCCGTTTTTCTACTGTTTGACATTTTATGATAAATATTATAATTTATTGTTTAAGTAAGTTGTGGTGATGTATTGTAAGATGAATAAAAAAACGCTTTAGCTGCATTTTGTTCAGCTAATTTTTTATTTTTTGCAAAACCTCTCCCTAAAAATGTATTATCGACATATGCATCTATATAAAACGTACCATTTTCGTGTGATATAATTCTATAATCTGGTAAATTAAGACCATTTGTTTGACAATAACGCATTAAATGATCCTTGTAATTATCATCTACCATTATACAATTTAAATTAACATAATATGGGTTGTTGTATATGTTTAATATAAATTTTTTTGCGTGTAAAAGACCAAGATCCATATATATAGCACCAACGAGAGATTCAAAAACATCTTCTAAAATGTTTGGATTTTTATTCCATTCGTTTCTCATACCTTTTTCATCCATTTGAACCCATTTGTATAATTCAAGTTTTGTTGATATATTAGCAAGAGTTTCACCTCTTACAAGTTTTGTTCGCGCCTTTGTTAAAAATCCTTCCTGTCTGTTTTCATATTTATCAAATAAAAATTTAGTTATGACAAAACCTAATACAGAATCACCAATAAATTCTAAAGTTTCAAAAGATCCATCCGTATCTTCAATTTCTTTTAATACAGATTTATGTCTAAATGCTTTTTGGTACAAATCTATTTTTGATATTTTTGTACCAACAAGGTTTTCAATTGACTCCTTGTCTATTATCATAATGTTTGATATATAGTAATATATTTATATTTTTAAGTTACGTTTTGGTATACTTAGGCAGTTGTTTCTACTTTCGTATAATGCGGACTTAAATATTTTTGAAGATTTAAGAAAGTGATTTGTACATCATCCGGTGGGTTAAGAAGATTTCTTAGTTTTTCATCGAGGATAAGAATTCGCCCGTTATCCGGATTTTTTAAGTTATTAGATGTTACATATTTATTAATTGCACGAGTTACGAAACTTCTAGAAACAAGTTCACCCTCTGGCAATTCAAGAAAGATTCTTAATGTATCTGTAATGGCTTGTTTTCGGTTAAATCCGTTATTTTTTGCACGGATTGCCGCTTTCTCACCCGTTGGGTCATCTTGTTTGGACTTGATTTTTCTAACAATTTTAGTTAACGATTTAATATCAGATTTGAGAGATTTTAATTCTTCGATCACGTTTTCGATAGTAGTCATTTTGTTATGTATTAGATATGTATATCATCTTTAAGTGTATTTCTAATTTATAATTATCCTTAAGTGGAAAGTGTGCTTATTATTACCAAACCTAATATTATAACCATACATATCTTAAATATAACATCTAATCGGGGTACTTCAAATTTTTCACCGGTTCCGTACGGTTCCCTGTCGGGTACGTCTTTGCACTGCCCCGAACACCCACCAGGGCAACACCCTGGTTTACATGGGTGTATAGAACCATGTTTTTTTATACCACACACTTGTTCACTTTTGGGTGATTTAGAATCATTATATGCGTAACATCGACATTCATCTATGATGTCACACATATATTTCTTATCTTCACAGTCCAGTTTCATATTATTATATATACAATATAATAATGGTCAGTGGTACAATAGTAAAGACTGTAAAAAAATTACCAGAAGATTATTTTTTGGTTTTTGGTGAATATGGTAAACGTTCTGTTAATGATTTTCTTAACAAGAAATTTTTTTTTAATGATAAACTTTTAAAAAACTATTTTGAAACCGGTGATATAAAAAAATTTAGAAATAGAGTTAGTAGAGTTCATTCTGATAAATCTTTTGATGATGTTGTGAAAGTTCTTGTAACAGAATCTATACGACCTATATTATATTCAATAATAGATGAACTTACAAAGTTTTTGGAACCTATGGGTGATATGATAATAAGTGGTGGCGAAGCACATAATCATTACGCAAAATTAGAAGATCGTGTGGTAACTTCTGATATAGATACAAAATTTGTACCTAAAATGAAACCAGATGAAAAATATTTTGGTAAATTACAAGCTATTAAACTTCTGTTATGGAATAAACTTGGAGAAATTGCTAAACGTGATAATCTTAAAATAATAAAATCCGTTTTAAAAGAACTTACTAAACGAAACTTAAATAATGAATATTTGCGTGTTGATAAAATACGTCGTTTTATAGGATTAACACAATCTTCTGCATCTAAAGGGTATCACGTCGCGAGAAGATATACTTTGATGCCTAAAAGAAAAAACATCAAAAACAAACCAGATACATTGATTGATGTAGAATTATTTACTTTGGATCTTAAACTTAAATATTATGATATTAAATCGGCTAAATTAAAAGACGACAATTTCGGTGGTATATTGGATATAGCATTCATGCGTCCAAATCAATTAGGTTATAGTATAGCAAAAAGGGATTATAGAGTGAAAGGTTTTGATGTTGTTAGTATGTATTATAATAAAAAGAAATTGATTCAAAGGTATGAAAATATAAAACTTCCGACACGTGAATACTTACTCGAAGATATTTATATTATGTCTAAAATTGGTCTCAGACCAGATAAGAAAGAAAAGGATAGAAAACGAATGCTTCTTCTCGCTAAACAGATATCAAAAAAGAAGATTGAGACTAGGGATAGTATGGATACTATAGCAAAGAAAGCTGGTATTAATATTAAAAAAACGTCTCACTCTTTTCGTAAACATACTAGAATTGGTCCTAAAATTATAAAAAATGCGTCTAATGTTAATCCTAAAAAATACATTAATTATACAACAAAACCAGATAAGAAAAAGTTAAGTTCACAAATAGTATATGGTATAAAATCAAGTGATAATACATTTAAAACACCCCCTCGTTATATTAGAACTCAATCAGATTATATTTTTAATCAGAATAATATGAAATGGAAATTAAACACGAATAACGATTTTATAAAAAACGAAATGAATTTTAGACCTATTAAACCGAAACCTTTTAATAATAATAATTTGAAAATGGAAGAGACACTTTATGGTTTCAAACCAAAACGAGACCAATGGGTACCAAAACCACTTCTCAGAAAATCTGCTATGATTCCTTTTATTGGTTTAAAGAATTAGGTATAGAATATATCATAAAATGTTATACGATAAAATTTCAAAAGGTGAAGATGGTTTATATCACACGAACGCGTCTACGGATGATAACAAAAGGTGTTTCATTCAGCTGAATGATGTAAAAATGGTAAATAATGAAAATGATGAGGTGAGTTTTGATCTTTTAGAGACCGATAATAATACAAAAATTTCGGATATTGATAAAACAAATATCAAAATGGCTTTGGAAAATAGTAAGGACTGGTTTGGTAAGGAGTTACCAGAAAATGTAATTACCCAGGCGTATTGTGAAGGCTCTTCGCTTATTTCACCGGACATTATAGATGCAACCCGTGTATTTAACTCCAGGAAGGAATTAATTGAAAATGGTATAAAAGATGTAAAAATTGGTTCATCATGTACAGTTTTGATTGAATTTTCAGGACTTTGGTTTGCAAAAAAGGCTTTTGGTCCTTCATGGAATCTTGTTCAGGTGAAAGTTCACGAAGAAAAAAAATCAGAACCAGAAATTCATGAAAAGGAATCTTATCCAGACGAATATACAATTCAAGACGACGAATAAAAAAAATTTGTTCATAGTATATAAAGATGAAACTATTCAAGAATTTGACTCGATCTAGAGTATCCCTCTTGTTGCTCCTAGTTGCCGCAATTGTTGTTGTGGCATATATGTCCGCTAGTACTTCCTCGTATTCAGTAGCAGAACAAAACCTCCAACCTTCCGCTTCTCTCGGTGATAACTCTGTTCCAGCGCCACTTCCCACTTCAGAAGGACCAGGGTGCCAAATGAAAGTTGGTACAGGACTCGCCTCTTCGCTTCTTCCAAGAGAAGTTGCTTCCCAGGAAGAGTTTGGCGAATTCGCACCAGAAGATATATTAGCGGGTCAAAATTTCCTTGAACCAAGACAACAAATTGGTTTTCCAGAAACCGTCGGCGGTGCATTGAGAAATGCGAATCACCAAGTTCGTGCCGATCCACCAAATAACAAAGATAATTTCGTGTGGAATAACTCTACTATTTCACCAGATACCATGCAAAGAGGATTATGTGCGTAACTATTTTACTTAAAGATTTAGCTTTTTATTTTATATATAACAAATGAATTCTCAGATTTCATCAGAAGAACTCTCATCCAGCGTCTCTAAATTGGTTGAATTAAGCAAGCAAATTACAGAAGCTCGAGCCGACATGAAAGTGTTGATACAGGCCGAAAAAGCTCTCAAATTACAAGTTAAGAAACTTATGTTAGATAATGGTTTAGATGCTATTAATCTTAAAAAGGGTAAAATAACTGTAAGAAAAAGTACCAGAAAACAGGGGTTAAATAAAGCCTCAGTTAAAGAAGGTCTTGTCAGTTTTTTTAATGGAAACGAAGATCAGGCGGAAACGGCATTAAAGACTATACTCGATAGTTTACCAACAAAAGAATCGACTTCCCTTTCACTCTCTGGAATAAAAAATAAACCAGATCAATAATGGTTTGGAATCAATATGTTTACGAAGCTATGAATGGTAACGAAGCTTATAATAGCGAAAATGAAGATGAAAATAATATAGAAGAACCTCTACATATAACCGATTGGGAATTAATTTACCAGGAAGAACTCAGATATATGTGGGCGAATATACAACAATATTTATACGATTCTTGTTTTTCTAGTCGTATACTTAATTACGCAAATTATGATGATTTCGTAAGTTTTTGTTTTGAAATGTCGAAAGAATAAGTAAGACGTCTATTAGATTAATAATGTAGTAAATATATATAATACACACCATGCTTCCAGATATAACAAGCACAAAAACATCCGTTCCAGCCGCCCTTTTTTTATTACTCAGCCCAGGTATAATTCTTCGAACAGACGGCTCCAAAGTCGCGTTCAGAGATGGTCTTACAGGAAGAAAAGCCGTTCTTTTCCACGCACTCGTCTTTTTTCTCATGTTTTCCATAGTAGCAAAAGCTATGGGTCTTGTACTCACAAAGACAGATCTTATTGTAACAACGGCGTTATTCATAGCATTGAGTCCAGGTATGCTCTTGACTATACCACCAGGATCAAAAGGCCTGTTAACTTCTGGTCAGACGAGTCTCTCGTCGGCCCTGGTCCACTCATTGGTATTCGCAATAGTGTTCGCTCTTTTGAGAAAGCAATTTCCTCAGTATTATTAAGCAAGCAAATGGAGTATATTGCTATAGGTCCAGGTGCCATGGGCTTTTATGCTATGTTAGGGTATCTAAAGAAAAATGAATATAAACTTAAAAATGTAAAGGAAATATCAGGTGCTTCTGCAGGTGCTATAATGGCACTATTTTTAGCACTTAATAAATCAAATGACGAAATTTTAGATATAGCATTAAATTTAAATTTTTCGGATTATATAAAATTAAATTTAAAATCATTCATAAATAGCTATGGTTTCGTGGATATAGAACCAATTAAAGAAAAATTTATAGATATATGTGGATGTAATCCTACTTTTTCTGATTTGGATATGAAAATACATATTTCTGCATTTTGTGTAAATACTTCAAAAACGATATACTTTTCAAAAGATACACATCCTGAAATGAAAGTTATAGACGCTGTATGTATGAGCATGGCAGTCCCTTTTATTTTTTCAGCAGTAACATATGATGATATGTTATACGTAGACGGTGGAACTAAAGAAATTTTACCAACGTCACCTTTTCTGGATAAAAAACCAAATAAAGTACTTGGTATTCGTTTAAAAATGAATACAGATTATGTAAAAGAAATAAAAAACCCAAGACAGTTTGCAGAGGCAATGATATCTTCAACTTTAAACAGTAGAAATATGGATTATATAGAAAAAAATACAATTGTTGATATCGATATAGGAGATATAGACATTTTCAATTTTAATATGACTAATGAAGAAAAATTAAAATTATATATGATAGGATTAGAATCGTAATTACATTTGTTATAAACTTTTTTGTTGGTTTATAACAATATGGACGCGTGCGATCCGGGTATAGACATTAAAAATCTCAGAAAACTGATTAAAACCGAGGTTGGTGAAGACCTAAATTTATCAAGAAATCAGATATGTGAAGTTTATTCAGGTATCCAGGATGGCAAATTACCTTTACCCCCACTTATTTTGACTTCAGACAGGAACTATTTAATAGATAGTAGATCACCTTTAACACAGAACGATTACGAAATTCTTTTTAATTCATCTTCTAAGGTAGCAAGTATTACACGAATAGCTCGTAAAGTTGGTTTAAAAAGTAAAAATTTAAACAAACAACAGTTAAAAGATGCTATAGGTAGACGTCTTTCTTATAAAAATATAAGAGAACCTATAAAACTTCGTAATATACAAAAGAGAAGAATAGATAAATATATTAGTAATTCGAATAAAACTAACGAAACTAATAACAATATAACTAATGCGTTAAATATTAAAAGACCAGAAACTCGTATGTCTAATAATGATAATATAGAAACCCCAAATTCTCCAAAAACCCCTATATATAATAACAATAACAATAATAACAATTCAAAGAATGGTGGTAATCTTGAATCTGCTATTAGACAATATAAAAGACATAGACCTATAAAACTTCCTAATTTTTTGAGTCAACCAAGAAGACGCGAAAGAGATTCAAGTGGGTATCGATCCCCGGTATCTATTCTTACTAAAAAATATCCAAATGGTAGTGAATGGAGACAAGTATCTTCCGGAAGAAGGAATTATCCAACTTCTTCAAAGGGGGGACAATCATTTTCTAATATTGGTTCGACTTTATCTTCTGTTGGTAGACAAAGAACTCGAAATTGGGTTAAGACTCAAAAACCTATATTAAAAACACCTTCTCCACCTGGATCGGGATCTAGTACCACACAGACTTATAGAGGGAAAAATGGCAGTGGTAATAGTAAAGTAACTTTTAAAGAACCCTTCACACCTCCTTCGGGGTCTTCTTCTATTATACCACCAAGTGGTACCGGTGTATCTACTGTACAACAAGTTGCTGCAGAAGCTGCTGCAGAATTACAAGCTGCTACAAATAAAACAAAGGAACAACAGATACAAACACTCGTTAAATTTATTAGAAATAGAAAGGGTTTGAAAAATAATTCCGAAACTGATTATATTATTCAAAGATTTAAGAATGGTGATATTACATTTAAACAAGCTACACTCGAACTTTCTAATTTTGCAATAGAAAGGTATATTCGCGAAATTAAGAAAAATAAAAAGTTTAAAAACGTTAATTTTGACAATAAAGAAATTATGAGAATTTTACAAATAAATGGGTTGAGTGAAGTTAAAAAAGAATTGTTTTCGTATCAAAAACAGAAAGGTGATACAAAATTCGAATTATTGAAAAGACAAATACAAAAATATATGATGAATATTAAAAATAACATACCTAACCGTTTTAATGATAATATATTTTTTAGAAAACTCTTGGCGGGTAGGTACGGACAAGATTTTGAAAGTGTAAAATATCGTCTCGAACAAAAAATTAACAAGATAAAAAAAGAAAATAGTGAAAAGAAATCTTCTCAAAATACAAAAAATAGACGTAAACGTTTGTTAAATTATACTAAAACAAAAAAATTACAAATCAATAATCGTGTTATTGGTGTAATTAACAGAAAGAATTTATCAGAAGATAATGCAAAATTAGAAATTAATAAAATTACACAAGAAAAAAATGATAAACGCGCTACAGAAGTGGCTACACTCGAACAAATGAAAATTAATTTAAAAATCAATGCAGTTCCGGAAGCGACTAATGTTATAGGTAAGTTTAAAAATAATAAAATGGGTTACGAAAAGTCGAAGGGTTTACTGAAAAAAATTGGTAATAGGGAAAGTGATAAAATTAAAAACATCTCTAAAATGGGAAGAATGTTAAACCAATTAAAAAACGAACGTTCGAGTTTGAATTTGAACCGTGATTCTGAATCAAATAAATATATACAACAATACGAGAATTTGAAGATAAATTATAATAAAGCGGTTAAATATCTCCGCCAAAGACGACAAAATATCGATAAGAATAGTGTATATAAAAGAAGACAAGATATGGTTAAGAAAGCAAAACAGTTTGGTATAAGTCCAAGAAATAAGGAAGTTGTTGATATACTTAATACTTTAAATAAAAGAAAACTAGGGGAAAATGTTCAAAATTTAGAACAAGCTATATTTAATATATCTGAACAGAGAAAAAGTGAAAAATCTGAGAAAAACGAAATAAGAAAGAAAGAAATAGAAGAACAAAAACTTGCAAATATAAAAAAGAATACCGAGTATAAAAATTTATTAACATACGCGAGAAATAAAAATTTACAAAAACATAAAATAAAAAATGTTTTGAAAAAATTTCAAAGAAATCAAATCGTTTTTAATAATGGTAAGAATGAAATTAATAATATATGGAATAAAAAAGAGGACGATAAGAAAATATTACAAGATGAAATATCTAAACTGGGTATTGGTAGTAATGTTGAAACGAATAAGATTAAAGACCAATTAAGTTCTAATAAAATTAATATAGAAAAAGCCGTGAGTTTACTTAATAAAATGGTAAAAGATAGGAAATCCCGAGCTGAAAAATTTAAAATAAAGCGATCCAATGAATTTTTAAAAGAAAAGGAGAATAAGTATAATAAGTCTACGACGAATGCAGCAAAAGCAAAAATTAATGCAGCAAAAGCAAAAGCTTCTGAAGAAAATGCTAAAAAGAAAGCTAAGAATGCAAAGGAACGATCTGACTTTATAAACGAAATGTTAAATTCCAATATATCTGACGAAGCAAAGAAACGTTTATCTGTAAAGGTTAAAAGGGGTGACGATATGAATAGTTTAAGACGGAGTTTTGAAAAGTTTAAAACTAAAGTTACTTTTGAAGAAACAAAGAGAAAAAGGGATAATAATCAAAATAACAATATAGTACCTAAAAAAATAATAAAGGGTCCCGTTAATACAAAACCTAATAAAATAGAAGAACCTAATAATAATGTTTCGGATAAGAAAAGAAAACAATTAGCACTCCCTAAACCAGAAAGAGGAACAAAGAGAAAAGGGGGTGATAATCAAAATAATAATACAGTACCTAAAAAAATAATAAAGGGTCCAGTTAATACAAAACCTAATAAAATAGAAGAACCTAATAATAATGTTTCAAATAAGAAAGGAAAACAATTAGCACTCCCTAAACCAGAAAGAGGAACAAAGAGAAAAAGGGATGATAATCAAAAACAGATGAGAGAACGACGCAAAGAACTAAATGCGATAAAATATAAAAATATTAGAGAACAATCTAAAAAAAGAAAAGAAGAAATGATACAAAAGAGAAAAAACGAAATCGCAAAGAGTAATCGCGACCCTAGACTAAACAAAATTTATATAAATAAAAAGAAACAAGAAGAGGAAAAGAAAAGAAAAGAAGAGGAAAAGAAAAGAAAAGAAGAAGAAAAGAAAAGAAAAGAAGAGGAAAAGAAAAGAGAGTATCAAAAAAGAAAAAATAAACAAACCGCTTTACAGAATTTAAAATCGAAATTAAAAAATAAACCATCTCAAATATCAGTTAAAAATATCGAAAAACAATCAAAAGAAAATGCAGAAAAGGCAAAGGCTGCGAAAAATAAAGTTGTCGAGGAAAGAAAGAGGAGAGAAAGAGAAAAAAGAAAGGAAGCTGAAAAGAAACAACAAGAAGAAGAAAAGAGAAAACAACGCAAAGAACTAAACGCGATAAAGTTTAAAAAGGTACGCGAAAATGCAGAAAAACGTGCAAAAATAAAACAAGAGGAATTGAATGCGAGAAAATCTAAAATAGCGTTATCAAAACTATCTGGTGAACGTGATCCCCGACTTAATAAATCAGAAAATAAACAATTGGAAAGATTGAAACAAAGATTGCGTAAATTTGTTACATTTGGGTACATCGGAGGAAGACGGGAAGAATTTATACAGAGAGCGAAACGGGAAGGTGTTATGTCAGTACACAGAAACTTAGATTTGCGATTGGGTTTACAGAAACAAGTCGAACGATCTAAATTTACTAACAGAAACAAGAAGGATTTATTGAATGATATTCACGATCCTAAATATACAATAAGAGATTTACAAAGTAAAATAAGAAGTGTTAAACCAATTCCACCTAAAAGACCAATACAAAATATGTCTTTGAGACCTTCGAGATCTTCGAGATCTTCGAGATCTTCGAGACCTAAAAGAATTAGAAGGAGATAATAAAATATAAAGTATAGTATAAATGTTGAAGCTTACGCGAGGAAATATAATTATTATATCAATTAGTATAATATTTTTATTTTGTTATTTTTATTATAAATATAGGACAGTGCGTTTACCATCGTGTTATTTAGGTGGTGGATGGGGTGAATGGAATGAACGAGAAACTGCTTATAAATGGACATTTCCAGACGCGTGTGTACTTGAATTTGGTGGTGGTGCAGGTTCTGTTTCAACAATAATACAAAAAATATTAAAAAACCAAAAAAATCACGTCGTTATCCAACCACCAGAGAATGAAATGTTTGGTGGAATCACACAATTGAAAAAAAATCGCGATGCATGTAATTCGAAATTTCAAATTATAGATCACGTATTGGAAAAGGGTGAAGAAGATACTGTTATGAGTATGGTATCGAAACCATTTGATTTGATTGTAGCTGACTGTGAAAACTGTTTATATAATGAATATAATAAAAACCCAAAATTATTTGCTAATATAAAACAAATTCAAGTAGAAAGAGACGATTTTAAAGATAAATCGTACGACGGTTTGAGAAAAGAATTGGGTATGAAGTTAGTTCACACCGGAAAATGTTATATTGGGGAATGTGTTACGGTAGAAGTATGGGAAAAATAATTAAAATATATAATAATAATAATAATAAATGAAACATATTTATGCGATTATACTCTCAATACTATTGGGTACAATATATTATCAAATAATGGAAAACTCAATACCAACTGAATCAAATTGTAGTTATATGGCTGCACCAGTCACAGATTTTTTAGCGTTTTTGTGGGGTGTTATTGTAGTTTATTATGGATTTGAATATGATAATGTTATACTGACTACACTTGGTGCAACTGTTATTATAGAACATATTTATCAACTTAAGAGAAAATAATTTAAAAGAAATAATCTAATCAATAATAAAACATGCACAGAGGTTTATCATCCGTTATGATGAACTACGCGCGTTCTATTAGTGATGAGAAGAAAGCAAAAACTATCGTTAAGGGAAACAAAACAAGAGAAATTACGGGGAGTAGTGATGATATACACGAAAAACTTGTATACAAATGCGGTTTAAAAAGACGTGAAGTATGGGATACAAATTCAAAATCTTGGTACACAAAAGTCTATTACGTGGATGGTTCGAGTTATAATCCCGTTTTGTTTCACGATGGTAAGATTGATAAGAACCCATTTTTTAAAGATTAACAACATTCTTGTTTCATCCATTTTTCGAGACCAATTGGATTGACGTGCTTATCCTTGAAAACGATGTCACAATTTGAATGGTGTAATATTTCCTCCATGATTGGTTCGTCCTCTTTACCATTTTCGTATAGAGTATATACGGTTAAATAATACGTGTATGTACATGGATCTATTAATGCACTAGATGCTCTTAAACACGCCGATACTTTTACGGTTGTGTCGTGATCATCATTAAACATTAATCTTTGAAACCATCGTTTCTTTTTGAATTTATTAAGGTATCCATTTTCAGATAATTTGGGTTCTAATATACATTTTTGTTTCTTATTTTCAGAAGGATCAACGCTCATACTTATACTATTTCCCATTGCACCTATACCACACCCAGTCATTTTTGTGCATCTACCCTCAACAACAACTTTTATTCTTTTATCTGACATATTCACAAACAAAATACTTGTAGGTGTTACGTGTCTTATCTTAGAACGCATACTCCTTCTTATTACATTACACTTACCTAATCTAATAAGTTTGGGATATCTAGGTATTATACCTAAACACCCGTTTTTTAACGAAAAGTATGGGAACTTTGCATTATAATACTCTTTCAAAAATTCCTGAATATGTGGTTCGTATTCTGAATCGTTAAATTTCCTGAGTAACATTATATAATAAAAAAACAAAAAAAATAATCTAAGTGATCGTGATAAAAAATAAAAAGTAAAAAGTAAAAATGGAGAACGTTATAATTAAAGAATATCTTAAACAAGATACCGATATCCAAGAAATCAAACACTTGAATCCACTTTGTACCACATTGTGTAATGATAAGGAACCTATTGAACGCACTGTCAAAGTATTTGGTTTAAAACAAAAAATACATTCATCCAATTTTCCTAAAGTTTTAAATCCAAAAAGTTTGGAAAATCTCGCGTACATTGGAATATCTGATTTTACAGATACGATTAGTATGATTGAATTTATACACTGTGAAATTCCAAACGACAGTATTATTATACCGTTCCTTGATATTCTATCCGAACATTTAGATAATAAGGTACTCGTTCCTAAAAAAATCGGGTGTTTGGATGCGCATTTTTATGAAAAGTATTTGGGAAATAAATTTAAATCGAGAGATGATGTTCACCTTTTTTTCTTACAAAACAATTTGATTGGTAAGGTTGAATGGGTGAGTTATACCGATGTATATGAAGAATAAATATAGCTTTTTTTAATTTAAGTAAAGTATAAAGAATAAATAATATATAATATAAGATGTCGTCGTGTTCGGTGTGTTGTGAAAATTTTAATAAAACACTTCGTAAACAAGTAATTTGTCCTTTTTGTAATTTCGAAACCTGTAAAACATGTACACAAACGTATTTATTATCTTCCACAGAAGATGCACACTGTATGAAGTGTAAACACGAACATACACGCGATTTTGTTGATAGTTTTTGTACAAAACATTTTAGAAACGTAGAATATAAACTACATCGTGAACGCGTTTTATTTGAAAGAGAAAATGCACGTATGCCCGAAATACAACCCAAAGTTGAGAAAATTTATAAATTAAGAAAATTAAAAAAAATATATTATAACACGTTAAAATATATTAGATCTCTTCGTGCTCAGAGGTACGATGCGTATGCGATGGAATATCCAACAGGTTATTACGACGAACTCATAGATACTGCTGATATAAGTGTAGAAAATTTATACGAAAAAATATTAAATCTTACGAATGAATTACGTTACGGTGGTGATGTGGATGCATCCGAAATATCTAAATTTATAGTACATTGTCCAATTGAAAATTGTCGTGGTTTTTTAAACGATGAAATGTATTGTAGTTTATGCGAAAAGACATTTTGTGAACATTGTAAAGAGGAAAAGGGAATTGACCACGTATGTAATCCAGATCTAGTAAAAACCATGGAACTTATAAATAAAGATACAAAACCATGTCCAAAATGTGCAACCATGATATCTAAAATAGATGGGTGTTCTCAAATGTGGTGTACACAATGTCATACAGCATTTGATTGGAGAACAGGACGTATAGAAGTTGGACGTGTTCATAATCCACATTATTTTGAATTTAAAAAAAGGACTCGCGAACACGCAGACATACCATGTGGTGGTAGACCTTGTTACGATGAATTATATAATTTGAATGCAAGTCCCAAATTAATAAAAATTAGTGCATATTTAACTTATATAGATAGACAATTGATTTATAAATATGGTGATTTATACGATGACGATAACGAAAGGTTACGAATGTCATACATGTTAAAAGATATTTCTGAATACGAGTTTAAAGTTGAATTACAAAAGAGAGATAAATATAAATGCAAAGTTTCGGATATTAGAAATATTTATACCATGTTTTCGGATTCGTGTGGTGATTTACTCAGGCAATGGGTCCTAGATGATTCGCAAACTGATAAAATTATACAGACTATAGACGAACTCACGGAATATACTAATAAAATAATTGGAAATATTCGGTCAAGGTATAATTCACAGGTTCCTTATAATATTTTTATATATTAAACGTAAGAATGGTAACACTTAATAAAACCATTTTATTTGTATTTTTTGTTATTCTTATATGGTACTTTATTCCCGTATACAGAAAACCAATGGTTATTAGTAAAATGATTAGTAAAGAAGATTGTGAATACATTATAAAGGAAGCAGAAAGTAAACTTAAACCATCTACAGTTGCTAAAGATAGAGTATTACAAGAAAAAACACGTAAAAGTGAAACTGCGTGGTTGAATAATAATGATCCCGTCGTGAAAAGAGTAATAGATAAGTGTTTGAGAATGACCGATAGACCATTTTCAAATTGTGAACAATTACAGGTTTTGAAATATAAACCAGATGGGTTTTATAAACCACACCAAGACGCGTTTAAAAAAGATAAAAATAGACGCGTGCACACTTTCGTAATAGCATTGAATGATGATTACGAAGGTGGTGAGACTGCATTTCCACATTTAAATAAAAAATTCAAAATGGAAAAAGGTGATGTTTTATTTTTTGATACTCTTAATAATTATAACTGCATTACAAGAAAAGCTTTACACGGTGGTAATCCAGTTAAGTCTGGTGAGAAATGGATTTGTAATTTGTGGGTTCATAAATATCCTTTCAAAAACATATAATAATATTATTAAGATTCATCTGTACACGATATAAATAAGTACATATTTTCATTATTTTCAAAAGTTTCGTTTTTATAACCCAATTTTTCTATATACGGTCCAACTTCACTTTTTTCATAATCGTGTATTTCTACGAGTATAGATGGTTTATGTTTTTTAATAGTTTCTGTAGCACCTTTTAAAACATTTAGTTCGGCACCTTCGACGTCTATTTTTATAACAGATGGTATTCCTTCGTATACAGAATCGAGTGTTTTGCATTCTGCTGTTATTGCCAAATTGGGGTTGTGTCCGTGTATTGGGTCTTTGTTAAAGAACATACTCGTTCCCCCATAATTAATGTATTTTTTATCGGGTTTGTTTTTATATAGTACTGATTTAGCAATAAAAAAATCAACATCTTTCTCGTTTTTATCTGAAAGTGCGTAAGGGTGTACAGATATATTGTTTTTTAGTTTGTTAATCTCGATATTTTTTTCAATTATAGAATGAAATACTGGTTCATAAGAGTGTACGGGTCCGTAATCAGAAAACATAAGCGCATTATATCCGATATTACCACCTATGTCTAGTAGATCTGTACCGGGTTTGTATAAGTTTTTTACAGTTTCGCGCATAAAGCCGTCCCATTCATACCCGTGTCTTATAACATTTCCTATAAACGCGTCGTCTTCTATTACATGTACGTTATATCTTCCGTTGTTTACTATATCTATTTTTAAGTCCATGTATATATTTACTAATTATAACTTTAAGTTATAATTATTTTGTTGTATAAAAATATAAATGAGTACCTCAACAGCAGAAAGTCGAGTTTGTAGTAAGTGTAATTCACCAAATAGCCAAACCATGTCAACAGCAACTTCACTTTTATTAATGAAAAACAATAAACCTATGAGAATATGTTCAAAGTGTAAAACTTCCCGTCCTTATCAGTGGTATAGAAATGGAAAAAATGGGTACCAGTGTAAAAAATGTTACATGAAAAAGTATTATACATCAGTAAAAAAAAGTAAATAAATTAAAATACTTAATGATTACAAGATCGTGTAAAAATATATTACGCGTAGGTTTATCTATACTAAGAACCGAACGACCGGTTTATATCACGACACTTTAATTATATAGAACACGTACTGTATGTGAAATATAATTAATTAGTTTTTTTTAATCTTTCTGCCATATTTATTAAATTTTTATATTTATTCTTTTCTGTAACTGTTTTAGCAGCTTTAAAACGTTTTTTCAATTCCTTTAACATTTTCTCATATTCTGAATTATTTACCATTTATATTAATGTATAAGAAAATAATTTATGGGTTAGGAAATACAGATATTAACTGACTGATATAATAATCGCGACGATCTAAGGATAGATGTACAGCTGTACACATATTTAAAA
>ENA-UOXV01000726-UOXV01000726.1-marine-metagenome-genome-assembly--contig:-NODE-726-length-47645-cov-7.785333_pt1 | contig 47645 bp, 39 predicted proteins | sample MGYA00238165_ERZ766961 | MGnify/ENA primary metagenome ERZ766961 (study PRJEB28924, sample SAMN03173240) | marine metagenome | biome: Marine; feature: Water; material: Subsurface seawater | place: North... | reverse complement strand
GCCGATACGGAGCCGATACAGAAACCGGGAATCAAAGAGGTGACGGAAAGGTTTTTTTAAATCCGACAGCACGCCCCATGACGTTGTAGGCGATGGTTGCGACAGCGCATCCACCGGCAAACGCCAGCACTACGCCCCAGCGGTATAGTCTGAAAAATTGATTGATCTGGTTCATCCGCTTTCCGGACATTTTACCGGACTACACTACTCTCCAGGTGCCGGAGCTACAGTCGAAAATGCACCTATTGCATTACACACGTATACTCAAGCTGATAAGATTTTATTAACCACGATTAATATCCGGCGATTAATCGTCGCCGATCTTCAGTGCTTCGATAAAGGCCGATTGCGGGATTTCGACGGCGCCGAACTGGCGCATCCGCTTTTTACCTTCTTTCTGCTTGTCGAGCAGCTTGCGCTTGCGGCTGATATCGCCGCCATAGCACTTGGCGGTGACGTCCTTGCGCATGGCAGAGATCGTTTCACGCGCAATAATCTTGCCGCCAATCGCCGACTGGATCGGGATCTTGAACAACTGGCGCGGAATGAGATCTTTCAACCGGCCGCAGATCGCCCGCCCCCGGTGTTCCGCCTGGCTGCGATGGACAATCATCGACAGCGCATCAACTGGTTCGGCGTTGACCAGAATAGCGAGCTTCACCAGCTCACCTTCTTCATAGCCGGTGACCGTGTAGTCAAAACTGGCATAGCCACGGCTGACCGATTTCAGGCGGTCATAGAAATCGAATACCACTTCGTTCAGCGGCAGCTTGTAAACCAGCATAGCGCGCCCGCCCGCATAGGTCAGGTTCTGCTGAATGCCGCGGCGTTCCTCGCACAATTTCAGGATCGCGCCCAAATGGTCATCCGGCACCAGGATCGTCGCTTCGATCCAGGGCTCCTCGATATAATCGATACGCACGACATCGGGCATGTCGGCGGGATTGTGCATTTCCAGCATTTTCCCGTCATTCATATGAATGCGGTACACCACGGACGGTGCCGTGGTGATCAGGTCGAGATCGAATTCACGGCTGAGACGTTCCTGCACGATTTCGAGGTGCAGCAGGCCGAGGAAACCACAGCGGAACCCGAAACCGAGCGCGGCCGAGTTTTCCGGCTCGTAGTGAAAGCTGCCGTCATTCAGGCGAAGCTTCGCCATGCTGTCACGGAGGTCTTCGAAATCTGCTGCATCGATCGGGAACAGCCCGCAGAACACCACCGGCACGCTGGGCTTGAAGCCCGGCAGTGGCTCGGCCGCCAGGGTACGTTCCTCGGTAATCGTATCGCCGACCTGGGCATCCGCCACCGCCTTGATCGAGGCCGTGAAAAATCCGACTTCACCGGGGCCAAGCTCGGCCACGTCCTGACGCTTGGGCGTGAATACGCCGGCGACATCGACCAGATGGGTCGCGCCGGTACCCATCATGCGGATCTTCATGCCTTTTTTCAGCACGCCGTCGCGCACGCGGACCAGCACGATCACGCCGAGATAGGGATCGTACCAGGAATCCACCAGCAGCGCGGTCAACGGCGCGGTGCGGTCACCCGTCGGCGGCGGTAATTTGTGAACCAGAGCTTCGAGCACTTCCTTGATGCCGACACCGGTCTTCGCCGAGACGCAGATCGCTTCAGATGCATCGAGCCCGATGACGTCCTCGATTTCCTGGCGCACCTTTTCAGGTTCCGCTGCGGGCAGGTCAATCTTGTTCAGTACAGGGATGATCTCGTGATCGGATTCGATCGCAAGATAGGTGTTGGCCAGCGTCTGCGCTTCGACTCCCTGGGATGAATCGACAATCAGCAACGAGCCTTCACAGGCCGCCAGCGAGCGCGAGACCTCATAGGTGAAATCAACATGGCCGGGCGTGTCCATCAGATTGATCTGATAGGTCTCGCCATCATCCGCCTTGTACATCAGGCGCACGGTCTGGGCCTTGATCGTGATGCCGCGTTCCCGCTCGATATCCATGGTATCGAGCATCTGCTCTTTCATATCCCGGTTCTCGACGCCACCGCATTCCTGAATCAGGCGGTCGGCAAGCGTCGATTTACCGTGGTCGATATGAGCGATAATCGCGAAATTACGGATGTGAGAGAGTTCTGTCATGGCGCGCGGAACATAAGGCGCACAGCCCGCCGTCGCAACTCGTCATTTGGCCGAATCAACGCCGATGGGAGATGACGTCTTCAGCCCGTCACGGCCTTCAACGCCCGGGCGATCCGCCGCCAGCGTTTCCAGGCCGTATGATCCCCGTCTTTCAGGGCCTGTTCAGCATTTTCATCAATGAAATCAGCTGCCTTGTCACCAAGTCGGCGACGGAGCATCCTGGCCTGCCGTAGCGCCTGACCAACGGGGCCAACCTGGCGTTTGCGAAAATATGCTGGCATGGGCTGATTTTTTTCGATTTTAATTGTCTGAACAGGATTTCTTTCTTATATTGCTATTGCAAGTCATTCGCAATATGGAATTTCGGATAACGCCAATGTACGTGTGTGTCTGTAACGCGATCAAAAATTCGGAAATACAGGACCTGGCGAACAGGGGCGTTCGCAGGGCGGCAGATGTTTATGCCGCCCTCGAAGTAAATCGAAACTGCGCGAACTGCGCCGAATATGTGCAGGAAGCCCTCGACGACTGCCGCAGCGACCACACACAGAGCGCCGAACAGAGATCCAGCATCTCCGCCTGATCTATCACGATAGATAAAGAAACCCCGGCAGAGCCGTAAATCCGGGGGAATATTCAGCGTCTTTTGCTGACCTAGCCTTCGCCCGGCTCCATATGAGACTGCAGGTAGTTTTCCAGGCCCACGCTGCCGATCAGCGACACCTGGGTTTCCAGCCAGTCGATATGCTCTTCCTCGTTTTCGAGGATTTCCTCAAACAGTTCGCGCGACACGTAATCCTTCACGTTCTCGCAATGGGCAATTGCGGCAACCAGGTCGGTGCGCCCGTCATATTCCAGCTTCAGATCGCCCTCAAAGGCTTCCTTGACGTTCTCGCCGATCATCAGCTTGCCGAGTTCCTGCAGGTTCGGAAGACCTTCGAGGAACAGGATCCGGTTGATCAGCTTGTCGGCATGCTGCATCTCCTCGATCGATTCCTTGTATTCGATCTCGTTCAGCTTCTCGAAACCCCAATCCTTGAACATGCGCGCATGCAGAAAATACTGGTTGATCGCCGTCAGCTCATTTTTAAGGACAACGTTGAGATGCTTTATGACGTCTTTATCGCCTTTCATGCGAGCAACCTTTCTGTCGATAATTCAATTCTTAAGAGAACTGTTTATAGGCATATCGACCCGTGACGGCAATTAAAGTTAGATTGCCAAAAATGAGAATACGTCTCAGAAATCCGGGCAATTTAGTGGCTATTCACCAGCGGCCCGGGCAATCCCAGCGGGAGATTCCGGCATAACGGATGGCGCCTGAAACAGCATCACCGGGCGATCCCGCAAAACAAATTGCGTTGCAAAACCCCCTTCTGGTCGCGGGAACCTAACCCCGCAGCACGCCGCCCGTGCGTTTTTCGACGTCGGCGGTGATCTTGCCGGCGACCGCGTCGATCTGCTCATCGGTCAGCGTGGCGTCAACCGGTTGCAGCGTCACCGCGATGGCGATGGATTTTTTGCCTTCACCGACATGCTCACCCTCATAGACATCGAACACCTGAACATCGGTGATCAAGGCCCTGTCGACGCCCGACGCGGCGCGCACGATATCGCCGGCGGCGACATCGCTATCGACGACAAAGGCGAAATCACGGTGTACCGGCTGGAACGGTGACAGGGTCAGCAACGGACGCGCCGCTGCCCCGCCTGATTTGGCCTTTTTCTGTTTCGGCGTCGGAATCATATGCAGGTTCACGACCATGCCGACAGCCGGGCCGTCAATATCCATTGCCCGCAACACGCCGGGGTGAATATCGCCGAACGACGCCAGCGCTTTGGGGCCAAGGCGCAGCACACCGGACCGGCCGGGATGAAACCAGTCTGGCGCATCCGTCGTCACCTGCAGATTGCCAACCGGCGCGCCAGCCGCTTCGAGGGCGGCAATCGCATCGGCTTTGGCATCCCAGGCATCGACGGCCCGCGGTGCATCCGCCCAATGGCGATCACCGGTGCGCCCGGTGCGAATAGCGGCCGCCACGATGGCCTGGCCATCCTCGCCGTCGCCCGTATATTCCGGGCCGACCTCGAACAGGGCGACATCGGCATAGCCGCGATCGGCGTTGCGGCGCGCCGCATCCAGCAGGTTCGGCAGGATCGACGGGCGCATCGCATCGAGATCCGCGGAGATCGGGTTATCGACGACCAGCGCCTCATCCGAAAAACCGAACAACTCGGCGGTTTCGCGCTTCATGAACGAGAACGTTACCGCTTCGGTCATGGCACGGGCGGCAAGCGCCCGGCGCGCCGCGGATTCGCGCCGCTGGCTCAGCGACCAGGCAGGTGCTGCCACCGTGTTCGGTCGGGTCAGCGGCACGACGGGAATATCGTCATAGCCGCGAATACGCAGGACTTCTTCAACGAGGTCCGCTTCGCCGTCGATATCATGGCGCCAGGACGGCACCTGGCAGCGGATATTGTCACCCTCGTCCACGGGCTCGAAGCCGAGATCACGGAGAATGCGGATCTGTTCATCACCCGGCACATCAAGACCGCCAAGGGCGACGACACGTGCCTTGCGCAGGCTGACGTCGCGCTGCCATGCGGGCATCTCGCCAGCGACGGTCAGGGCAGATGCCTCGCCGCCACAGATTTCAAGGATCATGCGCGTTGCGACATGGGCGCCCCAATAGGCGCTTTCCGGATCGACACCGCGTTCGAACCGGTAGCGCGCATCCGACATGATGCCGAGCTTGCGCCCGCTGGTCGCGGTGCGAATGGGATCGAACAGGGCGACTTCAAGGAACACGTCCGTCGTGTCGTGGCTGACACCTGATGGCTCGCCGCCCATGATGCCGCCGATAGCCTCGACACCGTTATCGTCGGCGATCACCGTCATCGTGGAATCCAGCGTGTATTCCTCGCCGTCCAGTGCTGTGACTTTCTCGCCGTCTTTCGCAAGACGCATGGTCACGTTGCCCGCGACCTTCGCGATATCAAAGACATGCAGCGGACGGGACAGATCGAACGTGACGTAATTGGTGATATCCACCAGCGCCGAGATCGGACGCAGGCCGATGGCACGCAGGCGGTCCTGCAACCATTGCGGGCTCGGGCCGTTCTTGACGCCCCGGAACGCGCGACCAACGACCAGCGGGCAGGCATCAGCGGCATCGCCCGACAGATCGCGTTGCCACTGGATGGGGGATTCAAAAACACCCTCGGTTTCCGGTGCATCAAGGGGTTTCAGTGTGCCGAGACCGGCTGCCGCCAGGTCGCGGGCAATACCGCGAATACCGGCACAGTCCTGACGGTTCGGTGTCAGACCGATTTCAATCACCGGGTCGGACAGTCCCATGGCATCGACAGCGGGAGAGCCTGTTTCGGTATCGTCCGGCAGTTCGACAATGCCTTCATGATCATCTGACAGGCCCATTTCGCGTTCGGACAGCAGCATGCCATTCGATTCCTGGCCGCGTATCTTGCTGGTCTTCAGTGTCACGTCGATACCGGGTACGTACATGCCCGATGCGGCGAAGACGCCCTTCATACCGGCCCGCGCATTGGGCGCACCGCAGACAACCTGCACCGGGTCGCCGTCACCGTAATCGACCACGCAAACCTGCAACCGGTCGGCATCGGGATGCCTTTCGGCGGAAACCACATGCGCCACACGGAACGATGCTAGAGCGGCCGCACGATCTTCAAGCCCTTCGACTTCCAGCCCGATCATCGACAGTTTTTCAACGATGTCTTTGAGCGGACGGTCGGTTTCAAGATGCTCTTTGAGCCAGGCGAGAGTGAATTTCATCGGACCAGCCCTTCCGAAACATTTGGCACATCGAGCGGGGCAAAGCCGTAATGCTTCAGCCAGCGAACATCGGAATCGTAAAAAGTGCGCAGATCGGGAATGCCGTATTTCAGCATCGCCGCGCGCTCGATCCCCATGCCGAAGGCAAAGCCCTGATACTTGGTGGAATCGATACCGCAATTTTCGAGCACATGCGGATTGACCATGCCGCAGCCGAGAATTTCCAGCCAGTCGGCACCGGCGCCGATGGTCAGTCCTCCGCCTTCACGCGAACAGCCGATATCGACCTCCGCCGACGGTTCGGTGAACGGGAAATAAGACGGGCGGAACCGCCCCGGCAGATCTTCAACGGCGAAAAACGCGCGGCAGAACTCGATCAGGCAACCTTTGAGATGCCCCATATGCGTCGCCTCGTCGATCACCAGGCCTTCGATCTGGTGGAACATCGGCGAATGGGTTGCATCGTGATCGGCGCGGAACGTGCGCCCGGGCACGACGATCCGGATCGGCGGCGCCTCGTTGATCATGGTGCGGATCTGCACAGGCGAGGTATGCGTGCGCAGCACCTTGCGGTTTCCGTCTTCATCGGGCGGCAGGTAGAACGTGTCGTGATCCTGGCGCGCGGGGTGTTCGGGGGGAATGTTGAGAGCGGTGAAATTGTTGAAATCGGTCTCGACATGCGGGCCTTCGGCGACGGTGAAGCCCATCTCGCAGAAGATCGCCACCATCTCGTCGATGGTCTGGCTGATCGGGTGGATACGGCCTTCGGCCGCCGGGCGCGCCGGCAACGTGACGTCGATGCGATCCTCGGCAAGGCTGGCATCCAGCGCCGCTGCTTCGAGAATCTGTTTACGCGCGTCGATTGCGGCGGCAACGGCATTCTTGACGGCATTCAGCTTCTGGCCGGCATCGCGGCGCTCTTCAGGCGGCAGCTGGCCTATCCCCTTGACCATTCCGGTGATCGACCCGGACTTGCCAAGCGCCGAGACGCGCAATGCCTCCAGCGCCGCAAGGTCTGCGGCCTCTACCTGCGCAAGCACATCTGTCTGTAGCTGATCGAGATCATCCATAGCAAAAGCCCGGCCAAGGTTTCCCCGGCCGCCCCGAAATTCGATTGTCAGATAAACATTTTTGCACGGCCGGTCCGTTCACAAAGAAAGGACCGGCCATTCAAAATCCGGTTTAGCCGGCGTTGGCGAGGGCGGCCTTGGCCTGTTCGACAACGCTGCCAAAAGCCTCCGGCTCCTGCGCGGCCAGATCGGCCAGCACCTTGCGGTCAAGCTCGATGCCCGCCTTGTGCACGCCGTTCATGAACGTCGAATAGGTCATGCCGTGAAGCCGTGCGCCCGCGTTGATCCGCTGGATCCACAGCGCCCGGAAATTGCGCTTCTTAACGCGCCGGTCGCGATAGGCGTACTGGCCGGCCTTTTCGACCTTCTCAACCGCAACCTTGAAAACTTTCGAATTCCGGCCGCGATAACCTTTTGCCTTTTTCAGGACTTTTTTATGACGGGCGTGTGTCGTTACGCCCCGTTTTACTCGTGCCATGTCAAATCTCCTCTATCTCATGCGTAGGGCAGGTAAGATTTGACGATCCGCGCATCTGCGGGAGCCAAAATCTGCGTGCCGCGCGAGTTACGCTTCATCTTCTGCGTACGTTTGCGGAGGTTATGACGTTTTTTGGCGAAATTCGCCCGGACCTTGCCGGACGCTGTCGTGCGGAATCGCTTTTTGGCGCCGCTCTTCGACTTCAACTTGGGCATTTCCGTCTCCTTCTTGTTTGCACCCTGGCGTGTTGAGGACCAGTGGGTGCGGACGTCTCAAAAGCGGCCCCGGCATGCCCTTCAGGCCGGACCACTTGCTTCAAGGCCGCGGGTTATAACGGGTCGCCCGGCACTGCGCAAGGGAAACCGGCGGATAATCGCTGATTCTGCCTCCCGGCAACCCTGCCCGCCAGACAACAAAAAACCCCGCAAATGCGGGGTTTTTCGCCAATTGTCTGAAAAAGTCAGACGGAAGCCTGAATCCACTCGACCAGCTTGCCCTTGGGCAGCGCACCAACCTTGGTGGCAGCGACTTCACCGTCCTTGAACAGGATCAGGGTCGGAATCCCGCGTACACCGTATTTGGACGGCGTCATCGGGTTTTCATCGATGTTCACCTTCGCAACGGTGAGCGCATCGCCCATTTCATCCGAAATTTCTTCGAGCGAGGGGCCGATCTGCTTGCAGGGGCCACACCATTCGGCCCAGAAATCCACCAGAACGACGCCTTCGGCGCCAAGAACATCGGTATCGAATGAATCGTCAGATACTGGTTTACTCGCCATGATTTTCTTCCTTTGTCGTTATCAGCTGCGGATGCGCCACGATTGGCTCTGCCGCATCGCCCCTACCCGGCGTTATTATCTTGTAACTGAATCTAGGGGCGACCCTCTAAGCGGTCAAGGCGCGTAATTGTCCAGGAGCTTTGCGTCCAATGACATTAATCGGGGGCCGTCCGTCCATAACAGGACGCACTCAATCCGTTGATTTTCATAGATTTCCGCCAAAAGCGACCGGTAAGCCGCCATCTGGCGCAGATAAACCGGCGAAACGTCTTCCTGGGCGGCCGGCGGCGGTCGATTCGTCTTGAAATCAAGCACCTTGACGCTATCGGGACCGATCACCAGCCGGTCGATCCGCCCGGAAATTGCAGTCGTTCCGATCACCCCGGCAATCGGCGCCTCGGCGCGTGACTCAGGGCCGAAAAGGTCGCCGTAATCGGGATGGTTGAGTACCGCAAAGGTCTCGGTCATCAGCGCATCGATCCGATCAGGCTCCAACCCGTGGACCGGTCGGGACAGGAACGCCATCGCCGCCCGTTCACGGGCATCGGGCGCAACATCCGGCAGGGTCTGCAACAATCGATGCACCAGCAATCCGCGCTGGAACGCCAGACCGCTATCTGCGCCAAGCGGCGAGCGCGGTGCAGGGTCCGGCATCGTTGGACGTGACGGCGCAAGCGGCCGCGGCGGTTCGGGCTCCGCCGGTGCGGGCGTATCGGCCCAGCCGGGCAGATCCGGGACCTTCGCTGCCTGCGCGTTTTCTGCCCGCTTGCGGTCGGGCGCGCTCGCCTGGGGGTTCACAAGCCGCAGCCCCTCGCCCGTCCAGGCAAGATCGGGTTGATCATCCACCCCACCCGCGTGTGAATCGAAAGCGAACGGTTCGGCAAAACCGTCAAGCCCGCGTTCGATCAGGTTGCGCCAGGCCCCCTCGGGTGCTGCACGCCGGGTGCCGTAACCCGCGACATAAAGCCGGTCCTCGGCGCGCGTCATCGCAACATAGAGCAGCCGCCGGTATTCTTCGTCCTGGCGATCCTTTTCGATCCCGCTCAGTCTCTTGGCCTGGCGTTCCTGCACATGGGTACGCGGCGGCCACAGCATGACCTCCCGCTCGCCGGTTTCATCCCACAGCAGCCCTGTGCCGGGCCGGGGTGTCTGCATCGTGTCGGCAAGAAAAACGATCGGCGCCTGCAGCCCCTTCGCGCCATGAACGGTCATGATGCGGACTTCGTCGCGCACACCCTGATCAAGGTCGCGTTTGATCTGGGCTTCGCCCTCTTCAAGCCAGCGCAGGAATCCCTGCAATGACGGCGGATGGGATTGCTCATACCCAAGCGCCAGTGCCAGAAATTCGTCAATCGGATCATTCGCTTCATCGCGCAGGCGGGCCAACAAGTGCGCCCTGCCCGTCATGGGACCCAGAATATGCGCAAAAAATTCATAAGGTGGCGTCATGTCGGCGCGGTTCATGATATCGGTCAGCGTCCGGTAGGCCGCCGAACACGCCGGATCGTGCCGGGCATGGTTGCGGAGCGACGACCAGACGGAACCATCACGGCCATGACAGATATCAAAAAGCCGGGCCTCGTCGAATCCGATCAACGGCCCTTTCAGGATGGCGGCAAGGTTGAGATCGTCCTGCGGCATCAGCGCAAATGCACCCAGGGCGATGAGATCCTGAACGGCGAGCTGATCGGTCAGCACCATCCGGTCCAGCCCGGCGACATCGACGCCGCGGTTCTTCAATTCCCGGATCAGGTTATCGACAAGATCCGTACGGCGACGCACCAGCACCATGATATCGCCTGGGCGGATCGGCCGGTCGGCGCTATCGAGGCGGACGTCATCGCGCAGCCAGCCGTGAATACGCCCGGCAATTGCATGGGCAAGTCGCAGCGCCGGGGTCTGATCGTTGCGTAGTGTATCAGGGCTCGCCCAGGGATCGGCCTCGGCACGATCTTCGGGAATGACCGGGGGCCACAACTCGACCAGACCGGCCTGGCCGCGGCGATGCGCGGTATGACTGATCCCGGATGCCGCCACGCCGCTGCGCACTTCATCATCCGCGAACACGGCATCGACGGATTGCAGCACCGCGGATGCAGAGCGGAATGACACGTCGAGTGGCACACGGTGCCAGTCCTGTCCGGCGGCACGCGTGCGCTCTTCGAAATAGTTGCTCATCGTCGCGAATTCATGGGGTGCCGCCCCCTGAAAACTGAAGATCGACTGTTTTTCGTCGCCTACCGCGAAGACGGTCCGCACCCGTTCCTGAGCGCCCTTGCCGGCATAAAATTCATCTGCGATGGCGCGCACCACCGCCCACTGATCTGCATTACTGTCCTGTGCTTCATCGATCAGGACATGGTCGATACCGCCATCAAGCTTGTAGAGCACCCACGGTGCGGCACGTTCGACAAGGGCACGGGCGCGAAGGATCAAATCGTCATAGTCGAGCAGCGCATTGCGGCGTTTGTGATCCTCGTAGCGGTCGATCAGCGCGGTCGCGATGGCGACGATCGCAGCCGTTGCTTCTGCCGTCAGGATGGCGCGGCGTTTCTCAAACACGGCCAGCACCCTGTCCGCCTCGGGCCCCATCACATCCGGTATCTCCGGCATGGCGGCACAGGCCGCCTTGCTGGCAAGAGACGCGCGGATGGTGCCGCCACCCGTCAGAAAGGCCAGGGCATATTCGTCAAACCCGGCAGTCCGGTCGTCTCCCGATGCGGCCAGCCAGGGGGCAATCCGCGCGGCCTTTTCCTTGTCCTGCTTGCCGCCCGCTGACAATGCCGTGACCGCTTCACGCAGCCCGAGCACATCGACGACGGCATCATCCGATGCCGCGGCAATAAGGGCATCAACCGTCTCGCCGGCTGCAACCTCAAGCAGGTCCCGCGCCGCCTGGGTTGCCCGGTCCGCACTTCCATGGGCCTCTATCAGGCGGCGCAAACGCCCGCGGCTGGAAGCGATCTGCATCATCAGCCCGGCAAACTCATCCTCATGCACCCAGCCGGTCACGGTGTCGAGCGCACCGGCCAGTTCATCATCGGCACCTTCGCGCGCGCTGATCAGGATATCGTCCCGCGCCGCTTCGAGTACTTCGGCGGCGGTACGTTCATCCATCACTTCGAAATGCGGGGCGAGGCCCGCTTCGACGGGAAACCGGCCAAGCAACGATTCACAGAAGGCATGAATGGTCTGAATTTTCAGTCCGCCCGGCGTATCGAGCACCTGCGCGAACAGCCGTCGCGCCAGCGCGCGCACGGCATTATCGGGCGTCTCGCCAGTCAGGGCGACAATCGCGGATGTCAGCGCATCGTCATCCATGACGGCCCATTCACCAAGCAGGCGGCGAATCCGGTTCTGCATTTCGGCCGCCGCCGCGCGCGTAAACGTCAGGCACAGGATTTTCCCGGCATCGGTGCCCGCTAGCAGCAGGCGTAACACACGGTCGGCCAGCACCTTGGTCTTCCCCGACCCCGCAGAAGCCGACACCCAGACCGATGCGGTCGGCGTCGCCGCAATGGTCTGGTTGGCATACTTAACGATTTCGCCCGGCCCTATTTCATCCGGCCTGATCTCGTTCGGTCCTGCCGGAAGAGTTTCAGGAATTTCTTCGGTCATTCATCACCCCCCGCCGCAGCCCATTCCTGCACACGTTCGAGATGCTCGAAGTCCGAATAACGTGGCGCAATATCCGCATCGGGACGCGCCAGGTAGACGGTCGCGGGATCGTCATAGTAATCGAGCAGCGCGATCAGTCCCGCAAGCGCCTGTTCGGCCAGCTCGTCCGGCTTGTCACCCGCAGCGCTTATCTTGCCCGCCGGGTCGCCACCGGACAATTTCCAGTAGGTCAGCGCCGCGACCTCACCCGGGTCGATATCGGGAAACGCGCCATTGCGGATCATCGCCGCTTCCAGCGACAATTGCGGTGACAGCCCGGCCATGACGTCCTTCTTGGACGGCACGGCGCCGGTCTTGTAATCGATGACCTCGTAACCGCCACCGGCCAACAGGTCGATCCGGTCGGCGCGGGCGCGCAGACGGAACGGACGTACCCGGTCGTTCAGTTCCAGCAGGCCGTCGATCTCGGTAAACCGGCGGACAACGCCGGGGCTGCGTTCCGCTTCACGCGCGACGATCCATTCGGCAATGCGCTCGAAGCGCGGCCACCAGAATGCTCGGATACCCGGCCGGTCGAGCCATGGCGAAAATTCCTCGGCGCCGATCCGCAACAGGGTGTCCAGCGCATCGGGCGGCAGCTCGCCGGCGATTTCGCCCAAGAACCGATCTATCGCGTTGTGAATGATGGACCCGCGATCAGCCGCACCGGGATCGGCATCGATCACATCGAGAGCCCGCAGGCCGAGAATCCGTTTCGCATAGATCGCGTAGGGATCGCGGATGAGCGTTTCGATATCGGTGACCGATAGCTGGTTGGGCCGCGCCGAGACCGGCGGCTGCGGGGCGGGCGCGCGAATCTGGACCGGCGGCCGCCGCGAATCGACTTCACCCTGCCATTGCAGCCACCGCGCCTGATCCGCCTGCCAGGCTTCCAGGATTTCCGCCCCGGCATCATTCGCCGATAGCAGCGTTTCAAGCCGGGTCAGCCAGCGTGCTGGAACGGTTGGAGACCCATCGACCCGGGTCGACCGGGTGAGCACAACGTCCGGCGCAGCAAATCCCTGTACGAAATCATGCGCCGTGAGCCCGATCCGGCGTTCCGGCGGCGCGAGACCGAAGGCGGCGCGCATGGGCCGGCTCATCCACGGGTCCGCCGGAGGGTCGGGCGGCCAGACCGCCTCGTTCAACCCGCCGAGAATCATCAGGTCCGCCTGTTGCAGCCGGGCTTCGAGCAGTCCCCAGATATTCAGGCGCGGGTGACGCCCGTAAAGCGGTCGCACCACCATGCCCGCCATCAGGGCATCCAGCAGGGCCGGCCATTCGCGCCCGGCCAGCGGCGGCAGCATCTCCAGCGCCGAGCGCAGATCGTTGATCAGGGTGGCGGCCGCCTCGCCTGCTTCACCGGCCCAGAGACGCTCCACGCCTGTTTCCGAGTCCGAGGCGGCAAGCTTTTCCGCAAAAGTGACGTGGGCCTCGAGCAGCCCGACCGGTTCTACCCGCCGCTGCCTCATCAGGTCGGTAAACGGGCGGGCGATTTCTTCGAGGTCTTCCGCCCAGAGCGTTACGCCGGCTTCGGGTTCAATATGACGCAGGGCGTCGCGGAGCCCGGCAAACCCGGGGATCGGGCGCGCGCCGCGCAGAACCGTCAGCTCCATCTCCCGAACACGGTCCCGGAACGACGCCGGATCCATGCCGCCGGCCGCCAGCGGATGTTTGAGTACGGCGAGCACCGGTACAGGCGCAGCATCAGCGGCAACGACATCCGCGGTCAGTCTCAGGAATACGCCGGGTAAGGTATCGGCAAGCGGCGTGCCGCCGGAATCGTCGATATCGATATCCCAACGCCGGAGTTCCGCCGCGACCCGGCGAGCCAGGCGCCTGTCCGGCGTGATCAGGGCTGCCGTCCGCTGCTCATCTTCGAGAGCTTCGCGCAGCATCAGCGCAATAGACAGGGCTTCGGCCTGCGGTCCGGGACAATCGATCCGCCGCACACCTGAAAATGCCGGGCCTATATCCGGGGGCAGAGAAACCGTGGCCGCAGTTGCAGGCGGCCGCAGCGCCCCGTTCACAGTATCGATCCGTGGGTTTCGGTTTTCCGGTGCGGCGCGCCAGTCAACGACGTCTTGAATGTCGAGGCCAATGCGGCGCAGCAGCCGGGCCATGCCGTATTGAGGGTGCGACGGGCCGAGCGCATCCAGACTATCCGCATCCAACGTTTTATCGAGACCGGGAAGGATAAGAAGGCCGGTCTCCAGCCCCGCAACACAGGCCAGCAAATCCGCCGTCGCCGGGATACTGCCGGTCGAACCCGCTGCAATAACAGGACCGGCGGGTGGCGCTTCGCGCCAAAGCGCGATCTGGGCCTCGATCAGCTGGTTGCGCCGGTCAGCGGCATCCAGACACCCGTGCTCCGCGAGAATGGCGGGCCAGTGCTCGGTGACGATCTGCAGGAACACGAGGGTTTCCTGCCAGTGCTGAGAGAACCGTTCAGGCACGATGTTTTCAAGATCAGCGAAACTCAGCCGCTCCGTCCGCACTTCATCGATCAGCCGGCCAAGCTCGTTGGCAAGCCGCGCCGCATGGGCGGCGGACATGGTTACATCCTGGGCCATGATCATCCGCGACAGGAGCAATTGGCGCCGCAGCGGGGGCATTGCCGGCGGCAGGTCCGCCATGCCTGTCAGACCGGGTTCCTCGGAGGCGAGGAACCCTATTTCATCCTCGTCGATATCGCCGATCGGCGTCATTGTCGGCAGGAGTGCCGGCCTGCCATCGGTTGCGCGCAGAAACGCCTCGCCCAGTGCCCGGCAGGCGCGCCGGGTCGGCAAGAGGATGCGGATATCGGCAAGCCCCGCCGGATCGCCGCCAAAGCGATCCAGAATGCCGGCCGCCAGCGCATCCACAAACGCGGCCCCCGCGGCGATGGAATAGACATTGTCATGCGGGGTGCCGGTTTCCATCGCGGCGCTCAGAACAGCAAACGGACGCGGGAGCCTTCGCGTTCCAGAATTTCGGCATCCGCCTCGGCAATCGCAGGCGGCGTGCCGACATGATACCAGTCGCCATCATGGGCAATCCCGAACAGACGCCCCGCTTCCAGCGCACGATCATACAGCACGTTCATCGAGAACGGACCGTCAGGCGCATCGGCAAACAACCGCGGATGCAGAATCTGAACGCCGGTAAAAACAAAAGGCGCAACAACCCGTTCGGGCCGTCTTTCAAGCAGTCCGACCGGATCCATCAGGAAGTCACCATGCCCGTCATACCCTGTCGACCGTACCGTCGACGCCAGCAACAGAAGGGCATCCATTTTGTCGTCTTCCCATGCAGCGGCCAGCCGGTGCAGCGCCGGCATCGTTCCGTCACGCCAGACAACGTCGGCATTCGCGGCATAGAAAGGCGCGTCTCCCAGCAGGGGCAAAGCCTTCGTGATGCCACCGCCGGTTTCCAGCAGATCCTCCTCGCGCGAGATCACAATCGACGGCGACTTACGGCGTTCCAGATGATCTTCGATCTGCTGGGGCAGCCAGTGCGTGTTTACCACCACATTGGCGACCCCGGCATCATCGAGCCGGTCAAGCGCGTGATCGAGCATGGTTGCCCCCCCCACTTCAAGAAGAGGCTTGGGCACGTTCTGGGTCAAAGGCTGCATGCGCAGGCCAAGACCGGCAGCCAGCACCATGGCGTGGCCGGGCACGAAATCGGGGCGTCCTGAATTTTTGAACACCACCATCAGGCACCTCCCGGTGCAGGCGGTACAATGCGCATTTCTGCGGGTATGTAAGTATCCAGCCAGTGTTTCAGAGGTGCGAGCGACGGGTGCGCCGCTGCGCGTTCAAGCAATCGCCAAAGCCGCGGGACATGGTGGAGGTAATCATCCTTGCCATCGCGATCACGCAGCCGCGTGAAAATTCCAAGAACCTTGCAATGCCGCTGCGCGCCCAGGATGACACAGGAAATATCGAACGCATCCGGATCAAGGCCCGGAAAAGCGGCAAGGTAGCGATCACGCGATGCGGCACGGACACCGTCATCCACATCGCGGCGCGCATCTTCGAGCAGAGAGACAAAGTCGTAGCTCACCGGGCCCTCCACAGCGTCCTGAAAATCCAGCAATCCGCACGCTGCAGTGCCCTCACGTTCGGCAATCCGCATCAGATTGTCGACATGAAAATCACGCAGCACCAGGGTATCCGGAACGTGGCGCGCGCGCGGCAGCAGTTCCGCCCAGACGTCACGATAGGCAGCGACAGCCGCCTCAGTTGCTGACTGCCCGCTCACCGCAGGCAGGTACCATTCGGTCAGCAACAACGCCTCGGTCAGCAACAACGCGTCATCATAAACCGGCGTGCCCCGCGGCACGGCATCGGCAGCAGGCGCTCGATGCAGATCAATCAGCACATCGGTCGCAAGTTCATACAAGGGCAGCGCCTTCTCGCCCGCATCCATAAGACGGCTGAAAGTGGCGTCACCCAGATCTTCGAGCAGCAGAAAGCCTGCGCCCGTATCTTCCGCCAGAAGCCGCGGCGCGCTGAACCCCATAGCCGATAACTGGCTGGCGATCCTGATAAACGGTCGGATGTCCTCGCGGTCGGGCGGTGCATCCATCAGGACGGCGCGTTCTCCCGGTCTCGTCACCCGCTCGTACCGGCGGAACGACGCATCTGCCGCGAGGGTGACATGATCAGCCCCTGGCCAACCGGCGGAAGCGAGGAAATCCTCTATCTGTGAAGTGCGGCTCATGTCGTTTCCGGTCCCGTTGCCAGTTTTGTCTCCAGCCCCGTGACAGTGGCAATCCGCGCAGTCTCGTCAGAGCCGAAGGCGAGATCAATGCGGATATGCTGCATCGGCAGCAGGTGCTCTATTCGCTCGGCCCATTCGATCACGGACACGCCGCCCGCAAACGCGTCCTCTATGCCGATTTCCCAGACTTCTTCGGGTTCTTCCAGACGATACAGGTCGAAATGGTAGAGTGTAAAATCCGACAGCTCATAGAGCTGAACCAGCGTGAAGGTCGGGCTCGGCACGTGTTCGATATCGATACCGCAGGCGCGGCCGAGCGACCGGATCAGGGCACGGGCAAAGACCGTTTTCCCTGCCCCGAGGTCACCTGTCAGCGCGATAATATCTCCGGGTGCCAGCCGGGCCGCAAAGGTCGCAGCAAGCGCTTCTGTCGCCGCAGGATCGACCAGCGGTATCGTTTGAACCTGGGGAGCAGTTTGGAGAGCGGCCATGGGAATGGTTTATCCCTGCCGACGATTCCCCGCAACGGGGCATCCGAACGTTTACCGGGCGACCCCGGCCGCCCTGCCCGCACACCTGCGCTCAGACCTGCCGGGCTTCCCGGTAGATATCTTCCTCGGCGCGGCGCGCGGGCAGCCGGCAAACCACCTTGGTGCCGACGCCGGGCGCGGATTCAAGCTCCACGTCGCCACCGTGCAGTTTGATGAAGCTCTGAACCAGAGACAGCCCGAGACCGACACCGGTGCGCCGTGCTTCAGGCTGATCACCGCGCTCGAACCTGCCGAGAATACGCGCCTGATCTTCTTCGGGAATACCGATGCCGGTATCGGTGAAAGTGATGATGATGTTGTCTTCGACGCGCCGGGCGGACACCGTTATCTCGCCTTCTTCCGGCGTGAATTTCACGGAATTGCTCAGGATATTGAACAATGCCTGCTTCAGGCGGCGTTCATCCGCCAGGATCAGACCAATATCTTCAGGACAGTCGAAATCGAGCTTCAGGCTTTTACGCAATACCCGTTCGCGCGTCAGGCCCAATACGCTTTCGAGGAGCACATGCACACTCACGGTTTCGAGTTCCAGGGACATATGACCGGATTCGATCGTCGCAAGGTCCAGAATATCGTCGATCAGTGACAACAGGCGCTGCGAGGATTCGTAAATGCCCCTTCCGTACTCCGTCTGTCTCTGGTTGAGATCGCCGAAATATTCACCGGTCAGAATTTCTGAAAACCCGACAATGGTATTGAGCGGCGTCCGCAGTTCATAGGACACATTGGCGATGAACTCGGATTTCAGCCGGTCGGCGGTTTCCAGCGCTTCATTGCGTTCACGCAGGAACTGTTCGACACGATGCGAATCAGATACGTCGACATAGGACAACAACATGGCCCCGTCGGGCAGCGCGACGGTCGCAAAGTCGACCACCGACCCGTCCGCACGCTCAAGCCGGCCCGATTTCCCTTCACGATCGGTCAGCAGGTTTATGTGATCGGCCTTGCTGTTTTCCCAGTCGCCATGGTCCAGAAAATCGCGCATCCACTCTACCAGCTCGGAGATATGAGGCGCGGCAGACAGTTCATCCTCACCGAGCTGCCAGACCCGGCCAAAGGCAGGGTTACTGAGCTGCAACCGCCCGTCGCCGCCGATCACGGCGACCGCTTCATACAGGTTGTCGAGAGTTTCTTTCTGAACAGCAATCAGCGTGTTGTAGGAGCGTTCCAGCGCCAGCGACGCCGTCACATCTTCCCAGGTCATTAACAGACCGCCGAGCGGGTGCGGCGTAACGACAAGCCGCAGGGTTTTGCCGTCGGGCAGGTGTATCAGCTCCTCCAGCGGGTCCAGCAGAGAGGTGAACATCGCGGTCCGCGAACCCTTAAAGGCGGGGAAGTTCGCCTGCTCGGGAATTTTGCGCTCTTCGCGCAGTTCTTCGAGAATTTCGCCCGCCTTGGGCCTGCTGCGCAGGAATGTATCGTCCAGGTCCCACAGTTTGACATAGGCGTTATTGAAAAATTCGAGGCGCTGATCGGCCCCGAAAATCGCAATCGCCGTGCCGAGGTTGTGGAGGACCTGCTGATGGTTCTCGATATGGCGGTCGAGCTCGGACCTCATTTCCTGCGCTTCCGTCCGGTCGATAGCGAACCCGCCGATCGCGCCGTCGCCACCGATAGGCGCTTCGGTCAGTTCCATCAAGCGGCGCGCGCCGGCGGTCACAATATTATGGGTTTCGGTCTGGCGGTCCCGCGTCTCCGCCGCCTGCGCGGCCAGGGCACGCCCGTTCTGCGCCACTGCGCTGGCCGCCAGTTCAGGCAGGGCCGTGGCATCGGCACCCGATGCAGCTTCGACCGCATCGCGATACGCCGGGTTCACATAATCCAGGTCGAGCGACCGTAAACGCCGCCAGACAGGAAAGGGGAAAGAATCCAGCAACTTGCGATAACCGTCGCCAATGCGCTCCGCGTCGGCGGTTTCAGCGGCGGCAGCGCTGTCGTCACGTATCCAGAGAACGGCAAGGTGGCCGGATTCCCCTTCGCCGATTGCACGGCCGCGCAACGCGTAGCGCCGCTCGGACGTACCCGGCACAATTTTGTCGAACGGTTTGCCGGTAGCGATCAGGTCATTGATCGCTGCGCTGATAGCAGCCCTGTTGTCGTCGGAAACAATTTCGGCAATCCGGGCGCCGTTCAGGACGTCGGCCTGATCGCACCCGATCATGCGTGCGGCAGACTCGGAGACTTTCTGGTCGCCGGTACCTGTGTCCCAACAGACAATTGCCTGGGGCGCGCTGTCGAGCAATGCCTGTTCGCGTTCAAGACGTGCTTCGAGGTCGACGGCGCGCGCCGCAGCATCCCGAAATTTGCTCCGGAAATATGCTGTCCCGAATATCAGGAAGGGTGTCAGCACAAAACAAAGCGCTGCAACGATTGTCACCCCATCCAGAACAGGGGCCCCGCCGGCAGCACTATCGGCCGCCTGCGCGGCACCGGACAGCACCGGCACGGCAGCTGCGCCCAGACCGATAGACGGGCGGACGTATGTCAATATGGGCGTCGGACGCATTTCTCTCCGAGCCTGTTTCCCCCGGGACCGCCCCGACGACCCGGGAATCGTGTCCCGGAAATCGTCGCAGCGGCACCCGCTACAGAATGTGCGTTATCGCGGCCTTAATAGATGGCCCCGAATGGTTAACGCGACATTAATACCTGTAATGATCCGGCTTGTAAGGTCCTGCGGAATCAAGGCCCAGATAATCGGCCTGCTCGTTCGAGAGCGTCGTCAGCTTCACGCCCAGTTTTGCGAGATGAAGTGCTGCGACTTTTTCGTCGAGATGCTTGGGCAGAACATAGACTTCGTTCTTGTAGTTCGCGCTGTTTTCCCAAAGCTCGAGCTGCGCCATGACCTGGTTGGTGAACGATGCGCTCATCACGAAGCTCGGATGCCCCGTCCCGCAGCCGAGATTGACCAGCCGGCCCTCGGCGAGAACGATCAGTTTTTTGCCGTCGGGGAATTCAACTTCATCGACCTGCGGCTTCACGTTGTCCCACTTGTAATTACGCAGCGATTCAATCTGAATTTCGCTGTCGAAGTGGCCGATATTGCAGACGATGGCCCGGTCTTTCATGTCACGCATGTGATCCAGCGTGATCACGTCGATATTGCCGGTCGTCGTGACGAAGATGTCACCGATTGACGCGGCATCGTCCATGGTCACGACCTCGTAACCTTCCATCGCGGCCTGCAATGCGCAGATCGGATCGATTTCGGTAACCAGAACGCGCGCACCCTGGTTGCGCAGGCTGGCAGCCGAACCCTTGCCGACATCGCCATACCCGGCAACGACGCCGATCTTGCCCGCGACCATCACATCGGTCGCACGCTTGATGCCATCGACGAGGCTTTCACGGCAGCCATAAAGGTTGTCGAACTTGGACTTCGTAACAGAATCGTTGACGTTGATGGCAGGCACAAGCAGTTCGCCCTTTTTCATCATGTCATAGAGGCGATGCACGCCGGTCGTGGTCTCTTCGGACAGGCCTTTGATGTCTTTGAGCAATTCCGGATATTTTTCGTGCATGATCTGGGTCAGATCGCCGCCGTCATCAAGGATGAGGTTCGGCGTCCATCCACCCGGACCTTTGAGGGTCTGTTCGATACACCACCAGAATTCTTCGTCGGTTTCACCCTTCCAGGCAAAGACCGGCACACCCAGGGCGGCAACCGCGGCGGCTGCCTGATCCTGCGTCGAGAAGATGTTGCACGAGCTCCAGCGCACCGTCGCGCCAAGCGCGGTCAGCGTTTCGATCAGAACCGCGGTCTGGATCGTCATGTGGAGGCAACCGACGATGCGGGCATCCTTGAGCGGTTGCGAGTCACCGAATTCCTCGCGCAGTGCCATCAGGCCCGGCATTTCGGTCTCGGCAATGGCGATTTCCTTGCGGCCCCAATCGGCCAGGGACATATCGGCTACTTTATAATCGGTATCGGCGCTCATAAGTTCGCTCCAGAATCAGAAATTCAAAAAATCGGGTTGGTTTCATCCCAACATGCATCCCACCATTTATTCAGGGACATCTCGTTGGATTCGCGAGGGGTATAGCAGGCGGCAAAGCGCAAGATCAAGGATCAGGGTTAACACCCGCCATCGTGACATATTCAAGTGATAGACAATTTTGCCGGGAATATGCCAGAATACTATCAACAAAACATAAAAGTGAGGAACCAAGCCGTGGCGACCAAGGCATCCGACACTTACAAGTTGAAACCCGTAGCACCATATAAAGTAGATCCGCCGGGCGCGATCAAAAAAATGCCGTCCCCGCGGGAGATGCATCACGTCCATATCTTCTCAGACGACAACTACGACGCGATGGTTGAATTTTACCAGATGATCTTCAATGGCGAGATCACCAATGTGAACAGCCATGAAAACCGGATGGAGCTCACCTTCATCACGTATGACGACCATGACCACAGGGTCGTCGTGATAAAGCGGCCCGGCTGGGGGAAAAAGCCGGACAGACCTGTCGGCCTGTCGCATATCGCCTTCGCCTATAACAGCCTCGGCGAGCTGATCTACATATACAAAACGCTGAAGGCAGCCGGTTACCCGCCACCGCACTGGACGGTAAACCACGGCAATTCGACATCTTTCTATTACAAAGACCCGGACGGAAACGAAGTCGAAACCATGCTCGACAACTTCTCATCGCTCGACACCCAGGATTACAAGCGCTTCTACCAGTTCACCGAAGATTTCGGTGACATGGCGGAAGGAAACTTCGATCCCGACAAGATGGTGGAACTGTACGAATCCGGCGTCCCGGATTCGGTCCTGCTTGATCGCGAAGAAGTCCGCAGGATGGCGCGGGAGGGCAAACTCTAAACAGGATCGGAACGATATTCTGACGTACCAGCAGACCCAATCCGCGTAGTGAGCTTACTTCGTGTATGCGTATGAAAAGCAAAATTAATCGCATCCGACGGCACAACATAACAATCCCAATAGCGCCGCGGAGCATTGGAGGAAACGTCACATGAACAATCGATATTTTCTGACCTCAAAGATTCTCCCGGGACTCGCTGCCGCACTGGCAGCCGTCACAGTTTCCCTGACCGCCACCGCCGAGCCCGTCAAAATCCGTATACAATGGTCGGTCGCACCCGCTCATATCACGCCACTGATTCCCCACGCACCGAAAAGCATCTACAAGAATTACGGCAAAAGCTATGTCGTCGAACCCGTGCGCATGCGCGGTAGCGGTCCGGCATTGCAGGGTATTGCCGCCGGCGAACTCGACCTCGGGGGCATGAGCATTCAGGCACTTGCGCGCGGCGTAACCCGCGCCAAGCTTGATCTCAAAGTTATCGCCCAGGTGATGTCGGGCGGTGTAGACGGCTACGGCTCATCGGAATTTTACGCCCGCGAAGGTGAAATCAACAAACTCGAAGACCTCAAAGGCAAGATCATCGCGGTCAATGCCCTGGGCAGTTCCATCGATGCAGCCGTGCAGGCACAGTTCGGCAAATTGGGCTGGAAAGTCGGCCGGGATTATCAGGTCGTCGAAGTCCGTTTCCCGGCCATGCTGCCGGCGCTTCAGTCGAAGCGTGTCGACCTCGCGCCGCTGCTGACGCCTTTCAACCTGATCGCCAAGAAAAAAGGCGGCGTAAAATTCATGTTCAATATGCGCGATGCGCTGGGCGCGACCGAAACCCTGCAATGGATCGGCAAAGCCGACTGGATCAAAAAGAACCGTGCCGCACTGGTTGATTTCATGGCCGACCACATCCGCTTCCGGACATGGCTTTACGACCCGGCGAGCCGAGAAGAGGTTCTCGCGACGCTTTCCAAGATCACCAAGCGGCCGGCGAAGAACTACGCGTCCTGGGCATTCACCAAATCGGATAATTACCGCGAACCGAATGCCCTGGTAAACGTTACACGGATGCAGAAGAACGTGGATGACCTGCTGAGCCTTGGCATTCTCAAGACGAAGATCAAGGTCAGCGACTACGTCGATCTGTCGATCGCGCAGGAGGCAGCAATCCGCGCTGCCAAATGAATATGTCACCAGCGCCCGCAGAATCGGGGAACCCGGGCGGTATATCGATCCGCTCGGTATCCCACGAATACAGGCCGGCACGTGGCCGGCCTGTATTGGCACTCGACGATATCAACCTGGAAATTGGCGATCGGGAATTCGTCGCGATTCTAGGGCCGTCAGGATGCGGCAAGTCGACACTTCTGTACCTTCTCGGCGGCTTCATGCCGCTGCAGCAGGGTGGCATCTCGGTCAATGGAAACGACGTTACCGGACCGGGGCCCGACCGCGGCATCGTTTTCCAGCATTTTGCCCTGTTTCCCTGGAAAACCGTCCGCCAGAACGTGCTCTACGGGCTCGAAAAGCAGGGCCTGCCAAAAGCAGAGCGCGAACAAACTGCCCGCCACTTCATCGATCTCGTGCACCTGTCCGGATTCGAAGACAGCTATCCGTCTCAGCTTTCAGGCGGCATGAAGCAACGGGTCGCGATTGCCCGTACCCTTGCCATCAACCCGAACACCCTGCTGATGGATGAGCCGTTCGGCGCGCTGGATGCCCAGACGCGTAACCTGATGCAGGAAGAACTGCTCGCCATCTGGAACCGGTCGCCGACGACCGTCGTCTTCGTGACCCATGACGTGCGCGAGGCAGTGCTGCTGGCTGACCGGGTTGTCGTGATGACGGCCCGCCCCGGCCTCGTGAAGGAAATTATCGACACCCGTTTCGAGGGCGGCATGAACGCCGAAATTGCCAAGTCGCGGGAATTTCTGGACCGGGTGGATGAAATCTGGGACCTGGTGCGCGAAGAAGCAATCGTCGCCGATTCCGCCACGGCCGGATAACCTCATGCGGCTGGTCCACACGCTTTGGCGTTTCACGCCGTTACTGCTGCTTGCCCTCGCGTGGGAAGCCATATCCCGGTTCGGCCTCGTGTCCGAATACGCACTGCCGCCTTTCAGTGACGTCGTCATGGCGTTCTCGCGTCTTACCGATGAAGGCCTGTGGGCACATACGGCGCAATCGCTTTACCGGGGTGCCACCGGCTTCGCCTGCGCAGTGGTCGTAGGCGTGTTGGCAGGAGTACTGATGGCGTGGTACCGGCCGGTTCATATCCTTATCAACCCGCTGCTGCGCAGTCTCTACCCAATGCCGAAATCAGCACTCATTCCGCTGACGATTATGTGGATCGGTCTTGGCGACACCTCGAAAATCACCCTTATCTTTATCGGTTGCCTGTTACCCGTGGTGCTCAGCGCTTTCAACGCGGCACGCGGTGTCGACCAGGTTCTGATCTGGTCGGCGCGCAGCATGGGCGCCAAAGAACGGGAAGTTCTGTGGGAGGTCGTCGTCCCTGCCGCGATGCCCGAAATTCTCAGCGGCATCCGTATAGCCCTTGCGCTCGCATTTATCTTGCTGGTTTCCGGCGAACTGATCATTGCCAATAACGGTATCGGCTATCTGATCGACCTTCTGGGCGAAGGCGGCGATTACGCGGGCATGTTTGCCGGCGTCGCAACAATCTCGGCCGTCGGGTTTTTCGCCGACAGGGGCTATGTCGCCCTGACCCGCCGAATTCTCGCCTGGCGGGAATAAAAAGATGGCACGCACTCTCGGGAAAAATTCAGTTGACGCGACGGGCTCGTCTGCCCGGCAGGCATTCGAAAGGTTCGGTCCCTATGTAACCATCAGCCTGCTGCTGATCGCCTGGGAACTTGCATCCCGGCTGGGACTGGTCATCCCCTTTCTGCTACCGCCGCTTTCTGTGGTGATTACACGCATTGCGACCGATTTCATGTCCGGCCAACTGCCCCTGGATATCGCCATCACCCTCTACCGGACCCTGACGGCATTCGCACTCTCTGCAATTGTCGGGGTGACGATCGGCATCGTGATATCGCGCAATGCCACGATGCGCTGGTTTTTCGATCCGCTGATATCGATCGGCCTGCCGATGCCCAAAATCGCCCTGCTGCCGGTCTTTATGTTGTGGTTCGGCTTGTTTGATCTCTCGAAAATTCTGATGGTGGCCTTTTCTGCATCATTCCAGATCATTATCGCAACCTGGTCCGCGACACAGTCGATTGAGAAAGAACTTATCTGGTCGGCCCAGAGCTTGGGCGCGAGCCGGCGCGATATCCTGCGCGAGGTGATCCTGCCGGCTGCGATGCCGCAGATTCTCACCGGGCTGCAGATCGCAATGCCGATCTGCCTGATCGTAGTCCTGATCACCGAGATGATCATGGGCGGCCAGGGCCTTGGCGATTCAATGCTACGCAGTGCGCGCTATGTCGATTCACCGGGCGTCTTCGCGGGCATCGTCGAAATCGGGATTGTCGGATTCTGCGTCATCAAGGTGATGGAGTACATCCGTCGTCGGCTGCTGGTCTGGCATCAGGAAACGCGGGAAGAAACGACGGTCTGAAGCTATTCGTCACGGTCCTCGCCGAACCCGTCGGCGACCAGCGCCGCAATCGCCGCCATTGCAGCATCGGCATCTGACCCTTCGGACGTCACCGTAATCTCGGTTCCCTTCGCGGCACCGAGCAGCAACAGCCCCATGATCGAACGGCCCCCAACGGATTCGCGGCCGTTGGACACCGTGATCTCGGCATCGAATTCTTCGACAACAGTCGTAAACTTGGCAGCAGCCCGCGCATGCAGGCCCCGCTCGTTGATAATCCTGAGAACCTGCTGAGCCATATCGGCGTCCCGCGAAATCCTGCTCAGCCGGCAGGAACGTCGAGCACGTCCGAGGCGAGCTTTATGTATTTGCGTCCGGCATCGCATGCCTCGGTTACGGCAGTCGCCATGTCGGAGGATTTTCGGACACTGGCAAGCTTGACGAGCAGCGGCAGGTTGACGCCGGCAATGACCTCGATATTCGCTTCTTCAAGAATGGAGATCGCGAGGTTCGAGGGGGTGCCGCCGAACATATCGGTCAGTACAATAACGCCGTCACCCATTTCGGCGGCCGCAACCGCCTTGATGATATCCTGCCGGCGGTTTTCCATGTTGTCATCGGGGCCGATGCACACCGCCTCGACCAGTTTCTGCGGACCGACGACATGTTCCATCGCGGAGACGAATTCCTCTGCGAGACGGCCATGCGTGACAATGACAAGTCCGATCATTTTACTGCCCCGTCCTGTTTCAGGTCCCGGTGATTGACGCTCACCCGCTCACCCTTCTCTCTCAGCCATGCTCCAAGCCTTTCCGCCGTATACACAGACCGGTGCTTGCCGCCGGTGCACCCAACAGCAATCGTCAGATAGCTTTTTCCCTCGGCGTCAAATCGCGGCAGCAGCGGTTCCAGCAACTGGGTCAGGTGCCGGAAATATCCTTCCAGATCCGGATCCTTCTCTATGAATTCGCCGACGGCTCTATCGAGCCCGCTTTGCGGACGCAGCGCGTCGACATAGTGAGGATTCTGCAGGAAGCGCACATCGAAGACGAGGTCGGCTTCATGCGGCAATCCGTGACGATAGGCAAAAGACGTCACGAAAACCGCTAGCCCGGGGGCACGCTCCAACGCGTAGTTCGAATCCAGCAAGCGCTTCAACTCGCCGATCGCCATGTCGGTGGTGTCAATCACCTCATCCGCACGGTCGCGGAGTGGCGCCAGAAGACTACGCTCATGGGCGATCCCATCGGTCACGCGGCGGTCCGGGGTCACAGGATGACGTCGGCGCGTTTCCGAAAAACGGCGCTGCAGAACTTCGGAATCGCAATCGAGAAAAAGCAGCCGGACCCGAAAGGCCTCCATCCTGATAAGCCCGTCGAGCTCTTCAAGAAACGGCGCGGCACCGAAATCACGCGTCCGCGCATCGACACCGATGGCGAGCGGCCGACCACCGCCGGTGCCTGGGGTAAGCAGGCTGGACAAGAGCGAAAGCGGGAGGTTGTCGACCGCCTCGTAACCGAGATCCTCCAGCGCTTTCAGCGCAGTGGACCGGCCCGCACCGGACATCCCGGTGACAATCACCACGGGAATGGCGGTACCGGGATCGGATCCGGTCGTCTTGGTATCCTGGCTGCCCGGCGTATCGGTCATCTTACCAGCTATCCTTATCGTGGCGGCAGGCCCCGGTAACGGGGTCGGTTCGTCCTGACGCGTCATAAGCGGCGATGCGCAATTTCGCAACCGCTGTCTGTTCGAAGGGCACGATATCAACCCGTTGAATATGCACCCCGGAATACACCAAACGGTCATTTTCCGGCAGCCGCTCAGGCACTCCCGAAGGGACAAGATCGGCCACCAGATAAATGGATACTGCCGAGACGTTTGGCAACCGGGTCAAACCGATGCCGCGCAATTCCAGCAGCCCCGCAAGCTCCTCCGGGGGTGAGGCGCGCAGCGCTCCGTCTTCGACCACCAACCGCACCCGGTCATCGGCGACCAGGGTTGCCCCGGCCTCAATCAGCCGGAGCGCGAGATCGGACTTTCCTGCACCTGACGGCCCGCGCAGCAATATCCCGACATCACCGAACGCGACACAGGTCGCATGGATGGTTTCGATCCCGGCGTCCACCCCCGCGTCCACTACTTCATGGCCGGGCGGCGCGCAGCCGCACCACAAAACGCGCCCCGAGCCGCCGGCCCCCGGCGCCGTCGATATTTTCGGCATGAATGGCGCCGCCATGCGCTTCTATAATCTGTCGCGAGATACTGAGACCGAGGCCGGAATGACGGCCGAAGCTCTCTCCCTCGGGCCGCTCGGAATAAAACCGCTCAAAGATCGAATCCAGGCTGTCGGCGGGAATACCGGGCCCCTGGTCCTCAACATGAACCACAACGTCGCCCCGGTCTCGGCGCACCGATAATGATATTTTGCCGCCCGGCGGCGTGAAGGAGCGGGCGTTACTGATCAGATTCTGAAAGACCTGCACCAGCCGTCCTTCGATACCACTGACCGTACAATTGGCAGATTCGCCACTGAAGGCGAGGGTCGGCACCTGGCGGCCTGTATTATCTCCAGACCCTCCGGTTCCCTGGACCAGCGCGGTTTCATGAACCTGGACAAGCGCCGGCAGCAACCGGCCAAGATCCACGGCTTCCATTTCGCCCCGGGCGAGCTCGGCATCGAGCCGCGACGCATCCGAGATATCGCTGATCAACCGGTCAAGACGCTTCACGTCGTCCTGGATGATGTCCATCAGGGCTGCCTGCTTTGCCGGATCGCCCACGCGGGCCACGGTTTCGACAGCGCTGCGCAACGAGGTCAGCGGGTTTTTGATTTCATGAGCCACATCGGCGGCAAAACTTTCATTCGCCTCGATACGCTGCCAGAGCGCCTCGGTCATATCGCGGAGCGAGGCGGACAAATCGCCGATCTCGTCCCGCCGGCGCGTAAAATCGGGAATCTCGTCGGCTTCACCATGGCCATGCCGCACCCGGTCGGCCGCCGCGGCAAGCCTGCGCACGGGCCGGGCTATCGCATTGGCCAGATACAGCGACAGCATCACTGTCAGTGCGAGAACGACGGCAAACACTTTGAGGATATCGAACCGGACAGCCCGGACGGCGGCATCGATATCGTCGGAGTTCGCTGTCAGCAAAACAGCACCCAGCACCTGCTTGAACCGCTGGACCGGCGCGATCGCGCCGAACAGCATCCCGCCGGCTTCATTCGACCAGCGCGAGGTGCCAACCCCTCCGTCAAGCGCGGCCACCGCAATCGGCAGATCGGAAGCCCGGAGCGGCACCGAACCGGGAAACGGCGGCAGCCTCTCGCCGGTCGGCAGAAGGGCGACAAACAGGTCGTAAATGCCGTTAAACACTGTCGTCGGCGCATCGTTGCCGTCGGGCGGTGGCAGGGTCTCGACCTGCACGGCACCGCCCTGCCCGGTCAGGAACAGGCTGTCGGCGACTTCCGACCCGTCGGCGGCGAAAACGCGGGCGCGTGTCCGTGTCGGAGCCGTCAGGCGCCTCAGCATGGGCCTTGCCACATTTGGCAGAACAAACTGCGCACCATCGGGACGTGTACCGATCGCGCCCTCGCCCAGCGCCCCGGCGAAAATTTCGGCCTGGGTTTCGAGCGCCGCAAGCTCCGCCACAATCAGTCCTTCGCGGTACTCGTCAAGATACAGGACCCCGGCGACGAGAATCGCCAATGGCAGGATATTCACAATCAGGATACGCCGTGTCAGCGGCGACAGAAGCCTGCCGGTCATCGCAGCTTCCTATAAAGCGCGCGAGCGCGCCTAGCCTTCGCGATAGCGGTAGCCGATGCCGTACATCGTTTCGATTTCAGAGAATCCGGTATCGGCGGCGCGGAATTTCTTGCGCAGGCGCTTGATGTGACTGTCGATAGTCCGGTCGTCGACATAGATAGACTCGCCATAGGCCGCGTCCATGAGCTGGTCGCGCGATTTTACATGGCCTGGATGCTGCGCGAGCGCCTTCAGGATCAGGAATTCCGTCACCGTAAGGTCAACCGGGCTGTTTTGCCACGTACAACCGAAGCGGTCGAGGTCCAGACGCAGGTCACCCCGAATGACCGGCGGCTCCGCTTCTTCACCGTCTTCTTCCTCGGCGAGCCGGTCGCGACGGCGCAACAATGTGCGGATGCGCTCGATCAGCAGGCGTTGGGAAAACGGTTTCTTGATGTAATCGTCGGCGCCCATCCGCAGGCCGAGAATTTCATCGACCTCGTCATCCTTCGACGTCAGGAAAATAACCGGCATTCTCGACTGGCGGCGCAGACGGCTGAGCAATTCCATCCCGTCCATGCGCGGCATCTTGATATCGAGGATCGCAAGATCCACCGGCTTCGCCGTAAGGCCGCGAAGCGCGGAATCACCGTCGACATAGGTACGAACGTCGAAACCCTCTGCTTCGAGGGTCATCGAGACCGAAGCGAGAATGTTGCGGTCATCATCAACCAGCGCAATCGTCGAACGCGTTTCCGCAACAGGGGCGGCATCGGGGGGAAGAATTGTATCGGTCATGGGGATCATCTTAACACTCCGGACGTTTATCGTAATGAGGCAGGCTGGGTCACGGGCAGGCCGCGTTTGAGCCAGCCGGGACCAGCATCCGGGCGGCCAAGCATGCCCTCGGATACGTTCTGAATTTTCGTAAAGCCTGCGGCGGTCAGAATTTTCAGCGCACGGGCGGAGCGCGCACCCGCCGCACAGATCAGCGCGATGGGCTTTGACTTGTCGCCACCGACAGCCTTCGCCATCTGTGCAATGAACGCCTTTATGCCGTTACGGTTGTGGATTGTGACCGTCCTGGCGCCTGACGGCACACCAGTCTGGCGCCACTCACGCGGCGAGCGCACATCTATAATGATCACGCTTCCGGCAAGGGCGGCCGCGCGGGCATCGGGCGCAGATATGATATTTTCAGCGGCACGAACACCGCTTCCCGTCCATAGCACAAGGACAAGCGACCCAAAGATCACAAGAAATAGGGGCAAGAGCCGGACGGGGTTCAGAAGGGGCATTTTCACGCCTTTATTATCAATGATGACGGATTAGACCTCAATTACGGCGGAAATGGGGCATGAATCGAGCCGTTTCAAGGAAAGTTGACCGCCGGTAACGGCTCAAAAATCCCCCCACGATGCCAAAAACCGGTGAAAATTTAAGGTATTGCGGCTAATTTCCTGCCCGCATCCACAGCCGCATCCCCATCCCCATCGGAACATCGCCCATGACCAAAGATACATCTGCCACAGAAGCATCCCCTGAAAATCTTTCCCGCGACCTGATCCGCAGCAGCGACCGGGCGGTTCTTTCCACGGCGATGACCGGTGACGGCTGGCCCTATGGCTCGCTTGTGATGACTGCGTGCGACCATGCAGCCCGCCCGCTGCTGCTGATCTCGGACCTGGCGGAACACACGAAGAACCTGGGCCACGATACGCGGGCATCCCTGCTGTTTGACGGCACGGCGGGTCTCGACAGTCCGCTGACCGGCGCGCGGGTCACCGTCATGGGTCGCCTGACGCCGACGGAGGACGCGGCGCTGACTGCCCGCTATGTTGCCCGCCATCCGGACGCGGAAATGTATTTCGGTTTCGCCGATTTCCGGCTTTTTGAAATGACGGTCGAACGGGCCCATATCGTCGCCGGATTCGGGGTGATCCACTGGATCCCGGCCCCCGATCTGCTATTCGACACGACCGGGCATGAGGACCTTGCCGCGGCAGAAGCCGATATTGTCGAACATATGAACCAGGACCACGCCGACGCCATCCAGCTATACGCGACGAAACTGCTCGGCCTCGATGCGGGTGACTGGAAAATGACGGGTTTGGACCCCGAAGGGACAGACCTGCGCGACGGGGGGCGAATTGCCCGGTTGAACTTCGAGAACCCCGTCGGGGACGCGGAAGCCGCGCGTTCCATACTTGTCCGTATGGTAAAGGCGGCCCGACAGTAACGCAGACAGCGGAAAATGGCGAAAAAGCGACTCAATCCGCCCGAGTCCCGTTGACTCCGGGGTCTCCCGCAGTATGTTGCAAAGCAGTTACAGTCCACTAATAACAAGGCGAAGAATAGACCGCAGGCAGGCCACGACCAGCCGCGGCGCAAACGCCTTTCTGGTTCAGGAGAAAAACGTGCAGCAGACAGGAAAACCCAGTTCATTCGGCCTCGAAAACCACGGGTTGGAGAACCTTTTGGGGGCGCATTGGAATCTTTCGATTCCGGCCCTGTATCAACACTCGCTGCAGCGCGGCGAAAGCGAACTGGCCGCCGGCGGCGGACTGGTCGTGACCACCGGCGAATACACCGGTCGCTCGCCCAAGGACAAATACATCGTCGATGAGCCACAAAACACCGGCAATATCTGGTGGGGTCCGGTCAACAACAAGATTTCGCCTGAACATTTCAACACGATGCGCAACCGCATGCTGGCCTATATGCAGCACAAGGAAGTGTTCGTGCAGGATTGTTATGCCGGCGCCGATCCCGATTACCGCATCAAAGTGCGCGTCGTCACGGAACAGGCATGGCACAGCCTTTTCGCCCAGAACATGTTCATCAATCCGAAGGTCGAAGAGCACGATAATTTCGAGCCCGACTTCACGGTACTGCACGCACCGAACCTGCAGTCGATCCCCTCGATCGACGGCACCGGTTCCGAAGTGTTCGTGATGCTGAACTTTGCCGAGAAACTGATCCTGGTCGGCGGTTCGCACTACACCGGTGAAATCAAGAAGACGATCTTCTCGGTACTGAACTATCTGCTGCCGGCACAGGGCGTGCTGCCGATGCATTGCTCGGCCAATATCGGCGAAAAAGGCGACACGGCAATCTTCTTCGGCCTGTCCGGCACCGGCAAGACGACACTGTCTTCCGACCCGACGCGCACCCTGATCGGCGATGACGAGCATGGCTGGTCCGATAACGGCGTGTTCAACTTCGAAGGCGGCTGCTACGCCAAGGCGATAAACCTGTCGCGTGAAGCCGAGCCGGAAATTTACGATGCGTCGATGCGCTTCGGCACCGTGCTGGAAAACGTCACGCTTGATCCGCACACGAAATACCCGAATTTCGATGACGGTTCACTGACCGAGAACACCCGGTCATCGTATCCGCTGCATTATATCCCCGGCACCAGCGAAACGGGCATGGGCGGACAGCCGGAAAACATCGTGATGCTGACCGCCGATGCGTTCGGCGTGTTGCCCCCGATCAGCCAGCTGACGGCCGATCAGGCGATGTATCACTTCCTGTCCGGCTATACCGCACGGCTTGCAGGCACGGAGCGGGGTGTCGACACCCCGCAGGCCACGTTCTCGACCTGCTTCGGTGCACCCTTCCTGCCGCGTCATCCGACTGAATATGCGAAGCTGCTGGGTGAGAAGATCCAGAAATCCGGCGCGAAGTGCTGGCTGGTCAATACGGGCTGGAGCGGCGGTGCTTACGGTACCGGCGAGCGCATGAAAATCGCCCATACCCGCACGATGGTGCGTGCCGTGGTCGAGGGCAAGCTGTCCGGCGTTTCGGTCTCGCCCGATCCGAATTTCGGCCTGCTGATTCCGGACGCGGTTCCGGACGTGCCGACCGATGTTCTGAATCCGAAAGAGACCTGGGCCGACAAAAGCGGTTACGACGATACCGCCCGCGATCTGGCACAGCGGTTCGAAGCAAACTTCGAACAGTTCAACGACGCCGTCACCGACGACGTCAAAGCAGCGGGCATCCACGCCGCCGCGTGATCGCTTTCTCAGAAATACTGGAAAAAGGCCGGCATTCATTGCCGGCCTTTTTTGTGGATCATTGCACTGACGGGGTCAGTGAACAATCTTTGGCCGGATCCTTGTGCGTAACAGATCATCCAGGGCATGGATGCGCTGGTCGGCCCAGGCGATGCGGTCGCCGACGGCGGCATGCAGATAGGCACGGTCAGCAGCAAGGCCTGCGCGTCGGTCTTCAAGGCCTCGGCGGGACTCTATATAGAAACGCTTGAGGTCGGCGGCAATTGCGACGATATCCGCATCGTCCGTAACATCGAGCAATCCGAATTTGATTGCGGCGGCAGAACGCGAGATCGGGTCGTCCCAATCCGGCAACGGTCGCATCATCAGATTCCGGAACATTTTCGCACCCTTGGGCGTCAGTGTGTAAAAGAACGGCACTGAGCGGACCCAGCTCTCGGTTGCAAGAACTGTCCCGTCTGCGTTGGCCGCCCGGAGTGCCTCATGGATCACGTCTGTCGGCGGCCGCCATCCTCCGCCGGTCAGGCACCATACAGTGTCCACCACGCGGGCCAGCGGCGTCATACGACAGGCCGTCGCGCCAAGAACAGCCAGCCGTAATGCGGCTGCGGCATCCAGATGAGCATGCGCCCCGGAACTGGTTGCCGGCAGGATCGTTACCGACGCAGGGTAGGTCTGAATGGCAGGTTTTTCGGAATTTCTCATCTGGAAACCTCATATTTCTCGGTCTGTGTGTGCAGGATTTACCGCTAGTGCGGGAACTCCCGCGCGATTGCAGCGCCCCTCCAGACCTCTTTTATTGCGACTCATTCTCAATTACAAGCCAAGTAATTCCATGAGATTGATCAAAATCAATTAACCCATTGATATAAGACAATATATTTTCCAACACGGGCTGCGTATTTTATGCGAATGAATTGCATTACCGTTGACAGAGAAACCCGAAGCCCCTAAAAAATGCCTCGAAGTTAATTATTGTCCTATTCAACAAACAGGCATCGCACAGGCGCCTGACGCTTCCAGGGAGTTTCCAGGATGAAATATCGTCTCCTCGCCGCCATCGCACTCATCGTCGCTCCGATGGCCACAACAACCGCCGCCTCGGCCGCGGAAGTAAACATTTATTCCTATCGGCAGGATGTGCTGGTTAGGCCGCTTTTCGACGCATTCACCAAGGAAACAGGCGTGAAGGTCAATGTGGTCTTTGCCCGAAAAGGACTGATCAAGCGCCTGCAGGCGGAAGGGCGCAACAGCCCTGCGGATCTGGTGTTTACGGTCGATATCGCGCGGCTCTCGGACATCGTCAACGCGGGGCTCTCGCAACCGGTCAAGACAGCCACGCTCGAAAAATCCGTTCCAGCCGAATATCGCGATGAAAATGGGATGTGGTACGGGCTGACCCTGCGCGCCCGCATGATCTACACCTCCAAGGAGCGCGTCGGTAAGGGCCAAATCACGTCCTATGAACAGCTTGCCGATCCGAAATGGCGCGGCAAGGTATGCACCCGCAAGGGCGACCATGCCTATAACATCGCGCTGCTCGCTGCCTATATCGGCCATTACGGCGAGGCAAAAGCAACCGATTGGCTCAGGGGCGTTAAAGCCAACCTGGCGCGCAAACCCCAGGGAAATGACCGCGCACAGGTCAAAGCGATCATGGAAGGCGTCTGCGATATCGCCGTCGGAAACCACTATTACATGGCGCTGATGCTCAAAAACGACAAGCAGAAGCCTTGGGCGGCGTCCGCCAATCTCGTCTTCCCGACGCTCGCGGGTAAAGGCACACATATGAATGTCAGCGGCGTGATGATGACAAAATACGCCCCCAACAAGGCGAATGCTCTCAAACTGATGGAATTCCTGACCAGCAAGAAGGCCCAGGGCATCTATGCCAACGTCAATAACGAGTATCCCATAGACCCCAACGTGAAGGCGTCACCCCTGCTTGAATCCTGGGGCAAGTTCCCCCGCGACGGGATTGCGCTCGACACGATCGCCAAGAACCGGGCCGCGGCCCTGAAAATCGTCAATACGGTCGGCTATAATGATGGCCCTGTAAGCAACTGAGGATTGACCTGAGGGTCTTTGCCTGAAAAAAGACCCCTATGATCGGCATACAGGCTTCTGAAGCAAACGCGCGCACCCGCGGCACCAGACGGTTCAGACCGGACCCATGGGCCGCGGGTGCTCTGCTTATTACGGCAATCGTCGCCCTGCCCGTGCTCACGGTTCTGGGCGCCGCGTTTTTCCCGACGGAAAACATCTGGCCGCATCTCTGGGAAACCGTTCTTCCGGGATACATTCTCGCGACACTGGAACTGATGGCTGGTGTCGCTGCCGGCACTATCCTGATCGGGGTAAGCGCCGCCTGGCTCGTCACCACCTGCGACTTCCCCGGCCGGCGCATATTCGAATGGGCGCTGGTCCTGCCGCTGGCGATGCCTGCCTATGTCGTCGCGTATGTCTACACCGATATTCTTGAATTCGCCGGCCCGGTACAGGCGCTGCTGCGCGATATCTTCGGCTGGCGCACAGTGCAGGATTACTGGTTCCCCGAGATCCGCTCTCTGGGAGGCGCGATCGTCGTGATGACAATGACGCTCTACCCCTATGTTTACCTGCTGACGCGTTCTGCGTTTCTCGAACAATCTTCCGGCGTCGGCGAAGCGGCGCGGACCCTCGGCTGCTCGCCCTGGGCAGCGTTCCGGCGCGTATCCCTGCCGATGGCACGTCCGTCCATTGTCGTCGGCGTTGCCCTTGTCCTGATGGAAACGCTGAATGATTTCGGCACCGTTGATTTCTTTGCCGTCCAGACGCTGACCACCGGCATGTTCAACGTCTGGCTGGTGATGAACAATACGGGGGGAGGCGCACAGATCGCTGTCGTCATGCTTGTCTTTGTTATTTTCCTGCTGGTCGCCGAACGCGCAGCCCGGCGCAAGCGCGGCTACCACGATACATCGACACGGCCACGACTCCCTGTACGCTTCGAACTGCGCGGCGGACGCAAAGCCCTTGCTCTCCTCGTATGTGCCATCCCGATCCTGATCGGATTCGTCATCCCGGCCGGGTTGCTGACATCATACGCCATCGAATTTTATGACGTGTCGCTCAATAACCGCTTCCCGCAGGCCGCGTTCAACAGCATCCTGCTGGCAGCCCTTGCCGCCGCAATCGCTGTAATGATCGGCCTGTTTCTTGCCTACGCCGTGCGGCTGCGCAAAAGCACCCTGCTGCGTAATCTGGCAAGGTTTGCCAGCCTAGGCTATGCCGTACCGGGTGCAGTGCTTGCCATCGGAATCCTGTTTCCGTTCGGCGCGTTCGACAACGCGGTCGACAGCTTCATGCGCGGTGCATTCGGCATCAGCACCGGGCTGATCCTGTCCGGCACGATCATCGCCATACTGTTTGCCTATGTAGTCCGGTTTCTCGCCCTCGCCTACGGGACGCTCGAAGCCGGTCTCGGCCGCGTCACGCCGCATATGGATGATGCTGCACGGACCCTGAAGCACGGCCCGGCCCAGGCGTTGATAAAAGTGAACCTGCCGATTATTCGCGGCAGCATGATGACGGCCGGGATTCTGATCTTCGTCGACTGCATGAAAGAACTGCCGGCGACGCTGTTGTTGCGTCCGTTCAATTTCGACACGCTGGCGACCTATGTCTATCAGTTTGCATCCGACGAATTGCTGGAGGAATGCGCACTCGGCGCGCTCACCATCGTCGCCGCCGGGATTATTCCTGTGATCCTGCTGACCCGCGTAATGGGCCGCAACAGGCCGGATCAGGAATTATCCGTCGTCTGACCAGACGCTATCAGGCAGCTTTTTCCTCGTCGGCCGGCGGCGCAGCTACGTCGACCAACGGCGCAGATTCATCAGCCGGAGGCACAGAATCATCCGCCTGCGTTTCCTCGTTACCAGCGACCTGCCTCTCGCCGGCACTTGTATCGATTTCACCGCGGACAATCTTTTCGAAGGAATTCACTTCAATCAGGAATCTCTGGAAGAGTTCCGAGGCCGATTCGATCTCGTCATTGAGCGCATTTGCCGACGCACCCAAACTGCCGGCGACATTGTCGGTATCACTGGCCGCAGCGTTCACTTCGGCAATATTGGCTGTTACCTGCTGGGTCTGAGAAGCGGCATTCGCGGCACTGGTCGCGATTTCCTGGGTTGCCGCCATCTGTTGTTCGGCAGCTTCAGAAATTGCTTCGGTACTCTTCGCAACGCTCGTGATCGTCTCGCCGATCTGATTGATCGCACCGACAGCACCGCGCGTTGCATCCTGAATCTGGACGATCTGCGTCGAGATGTCTTCGGTCGCCCGGGCCGTCTGGTCGGCCAGTGATTTAACCTCTGTTGCGACGACGGCAAACCCCTTGCCGGCATCACCGGCACGGGCGGCCTCGATTGTGGCATTCAGCGCCAGCAAATTGGTCTGGCTGGCAATTTCATTGATAAGGCTGACAACCTCGCCGATTTTCTGGGCGGCCTCATCAAGCACCTTCACGCCGGCATTGGCCTGAGTTGCCTCTTCCACGGCCGAACGTGCAATCGCCGTACTTTCCTCGACGATCCGCGAAATCTCCTGTCCGGACGCGGAGAGCTCTTCAGCAGCAGCGGCGACGGTTTCGACGTTCATCTTGGCATGACCCGCCGCATCCTCGACAGATTTGGCACGCTCGGTCGTCTGGGTCGCGTTGTTCTTGATTGACGAAGACGTCTCTTTCACGCCGCCGGATGCAGACGTCAGGCTTGTCAGCGCCACCCCGATACGGTGGTCATAGCTGCGGCAGATCAGCTGCATATATTTCGCCCGCTCGCCTGCTTCAGCCTGGGTTTTTCCATGTCGGCGGCCCGTTCGGCTTCGCCTGCAAGCGCCGTGGCAACCGCCTCTTCCTTTTCAACGATCGCCGCTTTTTCGCGGACAACCATATCTTCCTGAAGCTTTGCCACCTGAAGCGCGGTTTCCTTGAAGACCTGTACGGATGTCGCCATCGCGCCGATTTCGTCGCGCCTGTTAGTGTAAGGGACGTCTTCAAGCTGTTTGAGAACGTCGCCGCCTTCACCGATTCCGTCGGCCAGGTCGCGCATGGACGATTTGATGCGGTTGATCGGCTTGCTTATCGCGACGCCAAGCCAATAGGCTATCATCAGGCCGATAGCGAAAAAGACAGCGATGCCGATCAGGTTGGTTTTTTCAGCAATCGCGACACTCGCGGACGCATTCTCACGGGCAATATATCCCTGCTCGTTCGCATGATCGACCAGCGCTTCAATTTTCTCACTTATGTCAGAATTGATTTTCAAAAGGTCTTCCGGCAGCCGAATGACCTCCGCTCCCTGCTTCCCTTCAATCAAACCCACGCTCACACTCCGCCAGGCATTTAGCCCTGCTTTGATCTCTTCGCCCATCCTGTTGGAATCGGCCGTCGCCAGCCGTGTCGCGGCGACTTCCACATCTTCGAGAAGCGATTCCCGGGAATCATCCAGTTCTTCGAGTAATTCTTCCTTATCGTCGATTTCCTCGCCCGTCAGAGCCTGAACGAGCACCCGGTCCATCCTGTCGAAGTCGATCATCGCGGATTTGGAGAAACTGATCGCCATGAGCTGTCGATCATAGATATCCATCGCCAGCTGACCGGTAGAAGTGATGGTCTGAACCGCGAAATAGCCTTTACCGCCAGCAAACACCAGCACGATAAGAAAGCCCAGTAGCAGTTTGACTCGTAGCGACATAGATAACCCTGACCAATAATTTAAACCGGTCCGGAATTCTGCCATCCCGGATAACGTTCGTATTACACGTCAGACGATTACGCGCATTCTTCTAAAATTGTATGAACGTCGCCGGCCAACGCGGCACGCGATTCCTAGTGCGCCTGGTCCCAATTGGCACCGGACCCGGTCTCCACCACCAGTGGTACATCCAGATGCGCCGCGCCCTCCATGACCTTTTTGACCAGCGCGGCTGTGTCGTCGAGTTCCGCTTCCGGCACTTCAAAGATCAGTTCATCATGTACCTGCAGCAGCATCTTCGCGCCGAGCCCGGCCTTTTCCAGTGCCGGATCTATGCGGGTCATTGCACGCTTGATGATGTCGGCAGCCGCTCCCTGAAGGGGCGCATTAATCGCCGCCCGTTCTGAAAAGTTGCGTCGCGCCGGGTTCTTGTCGGCAATGCCGGGTGTATGGCATTTGCGCCCGAAGATGGTCTGCACGTAGCCGTGTTCACGCGCAAAGGTCTTGGTCGTTTCCATGTAATCCTTGATGCCGGGGAATTTCTCGAAATAGCTTTCGATATAGGCCTTCGCCTCGCCCTGCGGTATCGACAGCTGACGAGCCAGCCCGAACGGGCTGATTCCATAGATAATGCCGAAATTGATCGCCTTGGCGCGGCTGCGGACCGACGATTCCATACCTTCAACCGGAATGCCGAAGACTTCGCTTGCGGTCATCGCATGGATATCCTGGCCGTCACGGAACGCCTGAACGAGGGTCTCGATTCCGGCGACATGCGCCAGCAGGCGCAATTCGATTTGCGAATAATCCGCCGACAGCAGCACGTTGCCCTTATCGGCGATGAACGCCTGGCGAATTTTGCGCCCTTCCTCGGTTCGGATCGGAATATTCTGCAGGTTGGGATCCGTCGATGACAGCCGCCCGGTCGACGCGATCGCCTGCGCATAAGACGTATGCACCCGTTTGGTATCCGGGTTGATCTGGGCGACCAGTGCGTCGGTATAGGTACTGCGCAGCTTGGTAAGCTGGCGCCAGTCGAGCACGCGCCGGGGCAGATCATGTCCCTGGACGGCCAGCGCTTCGAGCACGTCGGCACCCGTGCCGTAAGCCCCGGTCTTGGTTTTCTTGCCGCCCTGGATACCCATCTCGTCGAACAGTATTTCGCCAAGCTGCTTGGGCGAGCCGATATTGAATTCGCGCCCGGCGAGCTTGTGAATTTCCGCTGCGATATCAGCCGCCCGTTTTTCCAGATCGCCCGACAGGTCTTTCAGGAAGGTCGCATCGATGCTGATCCCCCGGCGTTCCATGTTCGACAACACGGGTACAAGTGCGCGTTCCAGCGTCTCGTAAACGGTCACCATATGCTCGGTGGCGATACGCGGTTTGAGCTGGCGATAGAGCCGCCCGGTAACCTCGGCATCCTCCGCTGCGTAGTCCAGCGCCGCCTCAAGCGGGACCTCGGCAAAACCGATCTGTTTCTTACCGGTGCCGGCAACTTCTGAATACTTGATATTGGTATGACCCAGATGCAGCGCCGCCAATTCATCAAGCCCATGGCCGTGCAGCCCGGCTTCGAGAACGTAAGACAGAACCATCGTGTCATCGACAGGCGAAATCTCGACGCCGTACCGCGCCATCACCTGCATATCGTATTTGATATTCTGGCCGACTTTCAGGACTCCAGGATCTTCGAGCATCGGCTTCAGCAGGCCGATTGCCGTATCAAAGTCGATCTGCTTCGGCGCTTCCACCTTTGGCGTCGCATCCCCGCCGAGGTCGAGCTCGCCCGAGGATTCTCCACCCGGCGCGACATGTGCGAGCGGCACGTAACATGCGCTGCCGCCCTTTACGGACAGGGACAGACCGACAAGGTCCGCCTGCATCGAATCAAGCGACGAGGTCTCCGTATCAAAGGCGACAACGCCCTCTTTTTCCGCCGCCGCAACCCATGCCTTCAGCGCGTCTTCATCCTGCACCAGCTCATAATCGGCGTCCCCCGGCGCGGTTTCCATATCGGCGGTGACATGAACCTCTTCAACGCCGAACTCTGCCCGCACCTTCGACAGGATGGTCTTGAAGCCCTGTTCTTCGAGGAACGGTATCAGGACTTCCGGATCCGGCCGCTTCTTCTGGAATTCGGCAATCTTGTGATCGACCGGCACATCGGCCCGCAGGGTCACCAGCTGGCGGGAAATATCGGCAATTTCCTGCTCGTTATGGACGAGGTCCGCGAAGCTCGTGTTCACTTTGGAATAGAAACGGTAATCGATAATCTTTTGTGCGATCTCGTGGCCCTTGGCGGCCAGGTCGTTCATCGCCGCGGCATTCGTCGTCGGCTTGCCGGTCTTTTTGTCATTCGGGACCGGCAATTTAAGCTCGTCGATCAGCACTTCTTTGAGCTGCTTGGTCGAGCCGATACTGAATTCGCGTCCAGCCAATTCGAATATCCGCGCCTTGCAGGCATCGGCCTTGCCGGTTGCCATCGCCTTGACGGCGTCCGGGTCTTTCGTCGCTTCGAAAAGTTCATCGAGGCTGCCGAATTCGTTGATCAGCTGGGCGGCCGGCGCTTCGCCGATCCCTTTGATGCCCGGCACGTTATCGGTGGAATCACCGAGCAGCGCCTGCACATCAACTACCCGGTTGGGCGCAACACCGAATTTGTCGACCACTTCGTCGGGGCCGATGAACTTGTTCTTCATCGGGTCCATCATGCGCACGCCGGGCCCGACCAGCTGCATCAGGTCCTTGTCGGACGACACGATGGTGACGTCGAACCCCTGTTCGACGGCATGGCGCGCATAGGTCGCGATCAGGTCGTCGGCCTCGAAGCCTTCAAGTTCCAGACAGGGCAGACTATAGGCACGCGTCGCCTCGCGGATCAGGTCGAATTGCGGGATCAACTCTTCAGGCGCCGGCGGGCGATGTGCCTTGTATTCGGGATAGATGTCGCTGCGGAACGTTTTGCGCGCAGTATCGAAGATCACGGCCAGAAAATCGGCATCGGAATCCTCGACCAGCTTGGTCAGCATATTGGCAAAACCATAGACCGCATTGACCGGCGTGCCGTCGGCCCGGGTCATTGGCGGCAGGGCGTGAAAGGCGCGGAAAATATAGGCCGATCCGTCTACCAGATAGACATGATCCGGTTCTTCTTTGCCTGCCATTTCGCTCGATCCCTGTTTCTGCACGGTGAGCGCACAGCATGCAGAAACCGGACGAGAGAGTCGAGAATCTCCCGCCGTTTTTCGGGCGAATTAATCGCCGGGTCAGGTTCGGTCGAGAAACGGCAGTGTGGAAACCAAAACGGGAGGAGACAAGCCCCTCCCGTCGGTCGTCATTTCAAACGATGTCTAGAGTTTCCAGGCATGGGATGCGCTGACATTGGCATCCACCGGCGACAGGCCGATGCCGCCGCCGACATTGACCGCGAAGCCCTGGAAGTCCTTGAACTTCTCGTCGAAGAAGAAGTCGATACCGCCGGACACGACCTTGAACGGCCCGCCCGCGGCACCGAAGCTCCAGCCCCAACCGGCAAAGGAATCCTCGCTCACCTTCGGATAGAAGCCGATGGCAAAGGCCGCACCGATCGTCGCATTGGTCACGACACCGGGGCCGACGCTGATATAGCCGGCATTGCTGCCACGATAATCGGTCACGAAGGACAGGCCGAACGATCCACCGATCCCGACACCGCCGGCAACACTGACATCGTAGGTCATGAAGAAGTGCTCGCCTGACGCCGCATGGGCGCTGCGGATGAACAGGTCTTCAATCAGGCTCGCTTTCTGGAAGCCCTTGCGCGGCTTGAGGCCGAACCCGGCAATGCGTTTTTCCCGGTCGGTATCATGCATCGTGCAGTAGCTCGGGTCCTTGAAGAACGATGCGACCCGCTTGCCGCCGGTTTTCATCGTCTTGCCGATCCGGTCCATCTCGGTCTTGATCTCGCTGTACGGCTGGATCGACCGTTCGGCCAGCGCCAACAGGTCCTGCTTCTTGGCGTTCGACGCGAATTCCTTCTGCTTGGCACCTTTCTTGTTTTTCGCGGCTTTCTTGTTGGATCCGAAATTCGAGATCTGCTTGCCCACCGTATCGACGGCCTTGCCGACACCCTTGGCAATCTTGAGCGCACGGGTCAGCGTCAGGCAGCCGGCAACCTTGGCCGGAATGCACTTGTTATCGATGAAATCCTCGGCGAAGCCGTTTTTGCAGGACGGGATCCGTTCCGTAATCAGGCAGGGGCGCTGGTTGCGCGCGCCGCAGGCGCCTTTCTTATAGCACTTGCCACGAACCGCCAGGTTGCTGCCGTCACACACATATTTCGGTGCCACCGTGCAGGCCGCGCGGTGGGTCACGGGGTTCAGGTTGCGGATATATCCCGCCGGGCAGGACCAGTATTCGCCGCCCTTGCGCGGATCGAAAAAAGCACCCTTCGGCTTCTTCTTCTTTACCTTGCCCTTATACGTCGCCTTGGACGTGGTGCAGACTTTCTGGTTGTCGGCACCGCAATTCGCGGTGATGTCGGCCGCATGTGCCGGGCCCGCGCCCAGAGACAGACCGGTTATGAAAGCGGCCGAAACGGCCACCAGTGTGAAGTGACGTCGAATATTCGATAGCATCTGGCAGAAGCCCCCCTACCATAAATTTAACAATGAAGAGCGAGCACTGCACGCGCGTCTCACCCGATCTACCTTTCCATACACGTCCGAATCTGAACGGTATATGAACGGCTATTCCAGGGCCCGCACCATTGGGAAAAACAGGGCTTTTTTGAACAGCCCCGAATTGCGCCCGAAAGGCCGCCCAGCCCTACTCGATGCGGTGCCGCTATGGCTTCAGGATGACCTTGCCAAGTATATCGCGGGCATCCAGCATCTCATGCGCCTTGCGCGCATCGGCGAGCGGCAGCGTCGCGTGAATCGGCGGCGTTAGCCCGCCATCGGCGAAGCGGTCGACGACTTCGCCAAGCACCCGCGCACGTGCATCCGGGTTGGCATCGTAACTGTGCCACGAGAAACATCTGACGGCCGGGCTTTTACCAAGATGGGCGCGCATTTCGGCGAACAGTTCCTTTTCCGGCAGACCCGCGAGCGCATTGAAGGACAGGATCATACCGAGCGGCGCGAGCATTTGCAGATTGTCGGTAAAATCCGGCCCGATGAGCTGATCAAGCACAAGATCCACACCGCGATCGTCTGTCAGCGCAAGTACACGCTCGACCACATTTTCGGATCCGTAGTTAATGGTATGCGTCGCACCGATATCGCTGGCGAAAACGCATTTCGCGTCGGAGCTTGCCCCGGCAATGACCTCTATGCCTTCAAGACGGCACAGGTCGATGACCGCAGATCCAACACCCCCCGCCGCACCATTCACATAGACCGATGTCACGTTGGTGCCGGCGCAGGCCTCCTTGAGCAGGCACCACGCAATCGCGTAATTGGGAATACACACGGCCGCATCGAGATCGACCCCGCCGGGCAGCGCCGTGACGATATCTGCCGGCACCGCATTCATTTCCGCATGACGGCCGCCACCCGTGCCGAACACCAGCACCGCCTGGCCGAGCGCCAGATGACTGACGCCTGCACCGACACCAACCACGTGGCCGGTCATTTCATTGCCGATCACAGCCGGCAGAGGAGGCATCCATTTATACACGCCGCTGCGCAGCAGCACGTCCGGCTTGCCGACACCGAAAGCCTGCGCCTTGACCAGGACTTCGCCCGGGCCCGCTGTCGGGTCGGGCAAATCGACGTATTCCAGAACCTCGGGCCCGCCGGTTTCCGAGAACTGTATTGCTTTCATGCCGCCACCATCATGTTGTCTTCGATTTCCAGCTCGCCAGCGTCACCCCGATGACAATCAGGACCGCGCCGACCACATGATAAACGCCAATCGATTCGCCGAGCAGCGGAATCGCCAAAATCGCCGTAAAGACAGGTATCGTATACATGTAGAATGTCGATCTGCTGGGGCCGATCCGGGCGATGGCGCTGTTCCAGATCAGAATGGCCACAACGGACGGAAAGATGGCAAGGAAGACCAGTGACACCGCCGACTTGACGCTGAGCACGACCTGTTCGCCCGCCCCCAGTTCATAGGCAACGAACGGCATATGGCAGATCGCCCCGACCACGCAGACCACGGTCAGCAATGACAGCGGGTGAAACCCCGCGGGAAGCGTTTTGACCGTGACGCCGTAGGCGCCCACACCGAGGCAGCTGCCGACAAGGAGAAGGTCGCCGATATTGAACGTCAGGCCGAGGAGCGACGCCGGGTCACCCCGGGATACCATGTACAACACGCCGGCAATCGCCAGCGAGATGCCGAGCCACACGGCGCCCCTGATGGGTTCCTTGAAAACCACCCATGACAGAAGCACCGTCATCACCGGCGTCGACGTCACGATAACGCCGGCATTGATGGCGCTGGTGTGGGTCATCGCCACGTAACTCACCCCGCCAACCATGAACGGCATCATGAACCCCGCGATGCAGAGGCGTTTCCAGTAACGGCCAATGAAGGGCAGATCGTCCCGCAGATGCCGCCAGGCCAGGGGCATCAGGATCAGCGCCCCGCCACCCCAGCGCACAAGGCCCATGGTATAGGGCGGTGTATCGCCCACCGCCCAGCGACCGATAATATAGTTCAGGGCAAAGATTAACATCGCGACGAGCATCATCACATGGGCGATGCCATCGCTGCGGACTACCGTGGGTTTTTCCGTCATGTAGATGTGGCTTTTGGCTTCCGGCTGGACAGCGTCACCCCGATGACGATCAGGACAGCACCGACGATGTGATACATGCCAATAGATTCGCCGAGCAGCGGGATCGCGAATATCGCTGCATAAACCGGTGTCAGGTACATGTAGAAACCCGCGCGGCTGGGGCCGATCCGGCCAATGGCGCTGTTCCACAGAAGGATAGCCACCACCGACGGGAAAATCGCGACATAGGCAAGCGACACGAATGTTTTCGTGCTGAACACGATCTGCACACCCGATGCCATCTCATACGCGAAGAACGGCACATGGCAGAGCGCTCCCACCGCACAGACGACAGTGATCAATGAAAGCGGATGTATGCCCGCAGGGAGTTTCCGCACCGCCACGCCGTACCCCGCCAGGCCCAGATTGCAACTGATCAGGATCGCATCCCCGATATTGAAGGTCAGGTCCAGCAGCGAAGACGGGTTGCCGCGGGCGACGATATACAGCACGCCGCCGATCGCGACGATAATGCCGAGCCACTGGATACCGGCCGTGCGTTCCCGCAAAAACATCCATGACAACAGCACGATCATCACCGGCATCGAGGTCTGAATCACGCCGCCATTGATCGCCCCGGTATGGGTCAGCGCGACATAGGTCACACCGGCCCCCATGAACGGCATCAGGAAGCCTGCAAGGCAGAGTAGTTTCCAGTGCCGACGAATGAAGTCGCGATCCTGCTGCAAATGCGCCCAGGCAAAAGGAAGCAGGATCAGCATGCCCGACGTCCAGCGCACGAAGCCGAGCGTGTAGGGTGGCGTGTCGCCCGCAGCCCAGCGGCCGACCACGTAATTGACGGCGAAAATCAGCACCGCAATCAGCATCATCACATGGGCGATGCCTTCGCGGCGCGCAGGAGCGGGTGTATCTGTATCTGTCATTGCGGCCAGTCTTCCATGGGCAACCAGTCTTATTGTAGGCGACCGGAAAACGGTACACGATCTGATGTCGAGACAGCCTATCGCCCGGTGGAGACCGCGTCCAATATTCCGGATGGCGCTGCAAAGGCAAAAAGCATTGTATCGCCCCTGATCTTCCCCGAAGATCGGTCCTTATTGAAAAGACGAACCCGGGTTGGAACATGGCCGAAACAGCTTCTTCTCGACCAACAGATATGCCGGTAACGGCGGCAAGCCTGTATGCCCGGGCCGACGCCCTGCAACCGGTCCTTGGCGCGCGTGCCGCCGAGGCTGAAGCCGCGCGCCGTGTACCGGTGGAATCGATCAGCGATTTTCGCGAAGCAGGCTTCATCAGCATGACCAAGCCAGAACGGTTCGGCGGCAACGCCATGGGCTGGGACGTCCTGTGCGGTGTTTCACAGCGACTTACCCGGGGCGACGGCGCCCAGGGCTGGGTCCAGGCGATCATGGCCGATCACGCCCAGATGCTCGGCACATTCCCGCTCGAAGCGCAGGAAAATGTCTGGGGCGAAAACCCGGAAGCCGTCATGTCGGCCTCTTTCGATCCGAAGGGCATCGCGACCCCGGTCAAAGGCGGGTACTCGTTTTCAGGCCGGTTCGGGTTTGCCAGCGGCATCGACCATGCCGACTGGCTGATCTGCGGCGGCTTCATTGTTGACGGCGATACACGGGACGGACCCCATTTTTTCCTGCTGCGCCGGTCGGAAGCGACCATCATCGACGACTGGCACACCATCGGGCTTGAAGGCACAGGATCGAAAAGTTTCGAGGTGAAGGACGTGTTCGTGCCCGGTTACGCCCTCCTGCGGGGCGAAGATGCGCGTGCCGGAAACGGACCGGGAACCGGGGTCAATCCGGGCGGGGTCTACCGCCTGCCCCGCGGCTTC
>ENA-UOXV01000723-UOXV01000723.1-marine-metagenome-genome-assembly--contig:-NODE-723-length-47823-cov-16.723748_pt1 | contig 47823 bp, 45 predicted proteins | sample MGYA00238165_ERZ766961 | MGnify/ENA primary metagenome ERZ766961 (study PRJEB28924, sample SAMN03173240) | marine metagenome | biome: Marine; feature: Water; material: Subsurface seawater | place: North... | reverse complement strand
CGGCACCTACTGCACCTGCGGCACCTACTGCACCTGCGGCACCTACTGCACCTGCTGTATCTGCTCACGCGAGTCCGGGCGTGAGACGTTTCGCCAGAGAGTTAGGTGTGGAGATTGGTTTAGTAGATGGTACTGGGCCTAAAAACCGAATTCTGAAAGAAGACGTTCAAACGTTCGTTAAACGTTCCATTCAAACTAGCAAAGCAGGAACATCGACCGGATCTGGTTTAGGTTTTAATTTACCCGCTTGGCCAAATGTTGATTTCGAAAAATTTGGTCCAGTCGAAACCAAAAAACTGTCACGCATCAAGAAAATATCTGGCTCCGCCCTACACCGGAACTGGGTGACGATCCCACACATCACTCAACATGATGAGGCGGACATTACGGAGCTTGAAGCGTTTCGCAAATCACTCGCTAAAGATGCTGAGAAAGCTGGAGTTAAAATCACACCACTAGCACTTATCATGAAAGCGGCTGTCGCGGCACTAAAGAAATTTCCAGAATTTAACTCATCCCTAACTCCTGAGGGAGACGCGCTTTTTATCAAACAATACTTTCATATAGGTGTTGCCGTTGATACACCCGGAGGACTAGTCGTACCCGTAATACGGGATGTTGACAAAAAAGGGGTTTTTGAAATCGCCGCAGAACTGGGAACAGTGAGTTCAAAAGCGCGAGATGGAAAACTAGGGCCTGCCGATATGTCTGGAGGTACATTTTCTATCTCCAGCTTGGGTGGCATCGGCGGAAGCCACTTCACGCCTATCGTCAATGCGCCCGAAGTCGCCATCCTAGGGGTTGCTCGCTCGACGATAAAGCCAATTTGGGATGGAACAGAATTTACACCACGACTGATATTACCGTTGTCTCTATCATATGATCACAGGGTGATTGATGGTGCAGAGGGTGCTAGGTTCATCACACACCTTAACCAGATTCTCAGTGACATTAGAAGAGTTCTAATTTAAACACTCCGATTTTTAACGAACTGACGCTTTTACGCGAACTATTAGATTTTGGCTATCAAATCAAGCATCGGCGTTCTGGGTGGGACATTTGATCCGATTCATTTCGCACACCTTAGATTAGCGGAAGAGGTCGCGGAAGCGTTTATGCTGAATACAGTACGGCTCATACCCTCCGCGAATCCACCGCACCGTATAACACCAAGTGCCCCCGCTGAAGATCGACTAAAAATGGTGGAATTGGCCCTTGATAGGGCAAACAAAAAACTAGTACCTGATGGCCGCGAATTAAACCGCGTCGGCAAAAGCTACATGGTAGACACGTTAAAACAGCTTCGCACCGAACACCCTAATGCGTCGATTAGCCTTATCCTTGGCACTGACGCCTTTATTGAATTAATGACGTGGCATGAATGGCAGCAATTATTTTCGCTTGCCCATATTATTGTAGCGTCCCGACCGAATCTACCCCTCAGCGAACTCGAGACTAACCTCGAAAAAAAATTGGCCTCGGAGTACGGGGCAAGAAAGAGACATGATCGAGACTTATTACACTCGTCTAAGAACGGTCTAATATTTACTTACGAATTTACGTCACTAGAGGTATCGGGCACATCATTAAGAAGAAGGATTCAGCATAAGCAAAGTCTCAAGTACCTTCTACCAGATAATGTAATAAACTATATCCAAAATCATAATCTGTATAAGGAGAAGACTTCTGAATCAAAACCTAAGTGATCTAGCGGTAGATGAGCTACAGGCGATAAAGTCGCTAGATATCGTTGTAATCAATATCACCTCAACTAACTCTCTTTTTGACCAAATTATTATTGCGAGCGCCGACTCAACGAGACAAGCGCGCGCTTTTGTAAATAATCTCAAAGAACGCTTAAAAGAAACGAAATACTCCATATTGAGCGTCGAAGGAGAAGCATCTGGCGAATGGGTTTTGATTGATCTTGGAGATATCATTGTTCACGTGATGAAACCTGAAATAAGGGCTTACTATAATTTAGAAGACCTTTGGCAGGAAATTCCATCCTCCCAGAAAAGCGCTCAACAACAAGCTAGTTAATTAGCTCCGAGTTATTATCGAGCCGTGTTACTAATTGATGCCTTCGCGACGGTTTTCTAGAAGCGCGCTTCGTAAATATGAAAATCAATATTATTTCGATTGGACACAAGCCTCCAACATGGGCCGAAGAGGGCTGCAAAGAATACCTTAAACGATTTCAGCGTGACCTATCAATTGTGCTAACCGAACTCAAACCAGCGTTTAGAGTTAGTGATACAGATAAAAACCACTTGGCTAGAGCGAAGGAAAAGGGTCGTATTCTTACGAAGTTAAATAAAAATGCGCGCTTAATCGCATTAGATGAAGCCGGCACTCAAACAACAACTAATGAACTGGCTCGGCTGCTGACCAATTGGATGGCCGAGGGAAGAGATTTGGATTTCGTTATTGGGGGTGCCGATGGTCTTGATCCTGAAATTAAAAATCAAGCTGACAAAATGCTATCCCTATCCCTAATGACGTACCCTCATGCACTTGCTCGCTTAATTCTAATCGAACAGCTCTATCGCGCTCAGTGTATTATCAAAAAACACCCCTACCATCGCGACTAAATTACGTCATAAGGTATGAATAAATTTTTTTATCTGGCTTCTCAAAGCCCTAGACGGAAAGAAATTCTTGACCAGTTGCGTGCGCCCTATCAACTGCTTAAATTAGTTGAGGGGCCTAACTCAGCAGCAGACTTTGACGAGACACCACTCAAAAATGAGAACCCGGTCGACTACGTTAGAAGAGCCGCTTTTGTGAAAGCTGATGCCGGCTGGAAATACCTCGTGCGTCATGATTTAGAGCAAGCACCGGTATTAGCCATAGATACGACGGTAACAGTTAATAATAATATTCTAGGTAAACCAGAAGATGCCACGCACGCACGCGTAATGTTACGACGTCTTTCAGGACGATCGCATCAAGTACTCACTGCTGTTACGATGAAGTTCGGCGATACTGTTGTCCGGGAACTTTCCACTACTGATGTCAAAATGAAGAAGCTCGAAGATAATGAAATTGAGGCATATATTGGTACGGGCGAACCTTTTGGCAAAGCCGGAGGCTATGGCATACAAGGTATAGCCAGTATTTTCATCAGTCATATTGCAGGCAGTTACTCCGGTGTCGTTGGTCTACCGATTTATGAAACGTCAGAGCTCATTAAAAAATTCGGATTCTCACTTTTATGAATAATGAAATCTTAATCAATGTCACGCCTCAGGAGACGCGAGTCGCGATCATTCAACGCGGAGTCGCGCAAGAACTTCATATTGAACGCGAGGCACACCGCGGTCTGGTCGGGAATATTTATAATGGCGTAGTAAAAAGAATACTGCCAGGCATGCAATCTGCGTTTATCGACATCGGTATGGAAAAAGCAGCCTTTTTACATGTGGCCGATATATTTTCTGACGACCGAGATAATCTCAATCAAATGCCGATCGAGAACCTACTCCGTGAGGGACAGACACTACTTGTTCAAGTTGTCAAAGACCCTATCGGGACAAAAGGAGCACGCTTATCAACACAAATTAGCGTTGCTGGTCGACTATTGGTTTACTTACCTTTTGAAAATCATGTAGGTATCTCCCAAAAAATAGGTAACGAAGACGAGCGCGAGCACTTGAAAGAACGATTAACACGTCTCAAGGGTGAAAATTGCCAGCAAGGCTTTATAGTCAGAACGCTCGCCGAGACGGCCAGCGATAGCGATTTTGAATCAGATATTGAATATTTAAGAAGGGTTTGGGGGGACGTTAAAATTCGCGCGGAAACTTGTAAGGCCCCATCAGTCGTGTATCAGGATCTAGACTTAAGTGTGCGTGTTTTGAGAGATTTTTTATCCGAAGAATCGGAACAAGTCCTAGTTGATTCCCGAGAGACGTTTCAAAAAATGGAAGCCTTTGCAAAAACATTTATTCCGAAATTTGCGAATCGTGTCAACGTTTATACAAGTGAGCGGCCGCTATTCGAGCGTTATGGCATCGAGGAAGAAATCGAGAAAGCACTCAGTCGGCGCGTCAACTTGAAGTCTGGTGGTTACCTTATTATTGATCAAACTGAGGCACTGACTACTGTAGATGTAAATACGGGAGGATTTGTCGGCGATAAGAACTTTGAAGAAACAATTTTTAAAAATAATCTGGAAGCATCACAAGCTATCGCGCGACAACTGCGCTTAAGAAATCTTGGTGGCATCATACTTATCGACTTTATTGATATGGATAATGAAACCCATCAACAATCCATTCTCGAAGAACTTGAAAAGTCGATTACATTAGATCGAACACGAATGACAATTAACGGCTTTACACAACTTGGTTTGGTCGAGATGACGAGAAAACGAACTCGGGAATCATTGGCACACGTCTTGTGTGAAACTTGTCCAACGTGTTCAGGTCGCGGAGAAATTAAAACAACTGCAACAATTTGCTATCAAATATTACGCGAATTAGTCCGAGAGTCTCGTCAATATAATCCCAAAAGTCTTCGGGTAATCGCATCAAAAAAAGTTGTTGATTTTTTTCATGACGAAGAATCTCAAAGTATAGCTATGGCAGAGGAATTTATTGGGAAAACCATTTTGCTACAAGCCGAAACAATTTACGGGCAACAGGATTACGACATTGTCCTTGGTTAAAGCTGTCAGCTCAACTAAGGCAAACTCAGAACTAATAAAATTGCGTTGTAAGCCGAATTAATAGGCCAAATCAAAATCAGTTGGCACAAAATCAGTAAAAATAACGGGGAAAGGTCTACTCCCCCGACTGGGTTGAAACGTCTTCTAAAAATATCTAAAAATGGTGAGGACATCGCCGCCAACAAAGACATTATTGGACTATAGGGATTAACCCAAGACAAAATAGCCTGAACAAATGTGGCAACAATAATTATGTAAACGAACATTTTCGCCAAACTTACTGATGACAAGCAAACGATTGCTAAAATGGTCGTAAATGTGGAAGTCTTGAGATCAATGCCGTTCAAAATAAGAGCCAAGCTCAACAGCAATGCTTCGGCTATTAGCGCTAATAGGAAAGTAGATAAGTCGTAACCCCGCCAGCCTGGTACAAATCGTCTGGTCGGCACTACCGCAAAGTCGGTAATGGCAATGACGAAAACACTCAATGGATTATGAGGTGTTGCGCGCACAACCTGAAGATAAAATCTAAGCAAAAATGCAAGAGAGAATATACCTATAACAGTTTTGAAAAGAAAAATACCAGCCTCAGTCATGCTTTTTTACCTCCATAATCTCGCGCTAATTCCGTTGACCGACTATTAGCTCGCTTCACACCTTTGACAATTATCTCCTTCAACTGATCTATTTCAAAAGAACCAAGTGCGGCAGCAGTTGTTCCTCCTTTGGAGGTTACCCTATTACGCAAAACAGACGGCGCCTCTTCCGATCGAGCGGCAAGCCTTGAAGCGCCTAAAAAAGTTTCCAATGAAAGTAGCCTAGCCGCGTCTTTAGTGAGACCTAATTCTAACGCTGCAGCCTCAAGTGCTTCGATAAAATAAAATACGTAAGCCGGCCCACTTCCCGAAACGGCAGTTACGGCATCAATTAACGATTCCGTTTCGCACCACACATACTGACCGACGGAACTCACAACAGCCTCGGCCAATTCACGATCACCGATAGTTTTACTCCCGTTGTACATCCCCGAAACACCAGCGCGGATCAATGCTGGTGTATTAGGCATCACTCGTACAATTCTTTCATGATCGTCTAACCAATCGGCAATTGACGCAACCGGAATGCCCGCGACAATACTGATAATTAAACTATTCTTGAGGCTTGAAGCATGCGAATGAACCGCCTCTTTCAAGTGTTGTGGTTTTACGGCCAAGATAACGACATCCGGGACAAAGTTAACATCGCTGAAAGTGGATGAAACACTCAAGCCCATAACTTCGAATTTTTCCCTTGCCTCTACAGATATATCCACCACCGAAAGATCTCCCGGCTTCGCCCCTTGTTCTAAAAGGCCGCTAACCAGCGCCAACGCCATGTTCCCGCCACCAATAAAGACAACTTTCATATTATGGTCACCCCGTATATACAACTCCGTAACAATTCAACCTTTTCAATTTTAAACCTTACTAACGATTACCGAAGATCCCTCGTCCAACCCGAACAAAAGTTGCCCCTTCTTGAATCCCTATCTCCAAATCATCAGACATGCCCATTGATAATACATCGAGCTTCAAACCTTCTTGATTTAACGCATTCTTTAATTCGGCCAGCCGTCTAAATGTATCGACGATGTCTTGATTGCTCGCTTTGGCTCGAGGCATAGTCATAAGACCACGAAATTCTAAATTAGGTAGTCGCTCGACCGATTGGGCAAGCTCAACGAGATCGGCGACACTGCATCCTTGCTTTGACTCTTCCTCAGTGATATTCACTTGAAGACAAATCTTTAGCGAGGACCCACTCGCTGACCTGGCTTGAGATAAACGTTGAGCGATCTTTAATCGATCCACGGAATGCACCCAATCGAATTTAGTAGCGATTTGCCCGGTCTTATTACTCTGAATAGGTCCGATAAAGTGCCATTCCAACGGCAAATCACTCAACTTATCGATTTTGTTTGTCGCCTCTTGAACATAATTTTCACCGAAATGCTTTTGTCCCGACAAATAAGCCTCTCGTATCAATTCTTCAGAGAATTTCTTACTGACAGCGATCAATTGAGTTTCTTGTTGCGATCGTCCTGCGTGACTTAGAGCAGAAGCAATACGCGCGCGCACTGCCTCCAAATTATCTTTTATATGAGGGTATGCTTGAGTCATCTTCATTGCATCGTCACGGCTTCAGAACTACCAGGAAAACAATCGCCACTAGGATCAACACGGGGAATTCATTAAACCAACGATACCAAACATGAGAATGAGTATTTTGATCATTCTTAAATTTTCTAACTAGGATGCCACACCAAAAATGATAAACAATTAATATCCCCACCAGACCAAGCTTCGCCTGGATCCAAAAACTACTAAAGCCCCAGCCTCCCATCACGAGCCAAAATCCCGTGATGATCGTCAATATTGCCCCTGGAGTCATAATCCCATAAAACAATTTACGCTCCATAATTTTGAAACGATCTAAACTCGTTTGATCTGATGACATCGCATGATAAACAAACAACCGTGGTAGATAAAATAGTCCAGCGAACCAAGTCACCATGACAATAATGTGCGTAGCCTTTATGATCCCCATCAAAATAAACTCTCCTCTTTTCCTAGTCTTAGGACCGCAACTTATTACAACAATGATTTATGATTGCATTCTTTAGCCGAACTAAATCACCATGGAAGAAATGACCAGCCCCTGGGAATACGCTCACAGAAATACGCTGAGGTCTCGCCCAATCCATAACGTCGGATAACAAAACCACATCATCCTCCTCACCATGAATTACTAGGGTATCTTCGCGCACGTCGTTTACCTCAAACTTACCTACGGCAGGTGCGATCAAGACAAGCTGGTCAGGCGGAGTTAATTGAGCTGCATGAGAAACGATATACGTGCCAAAAGAAAATCCGGCAAAAATAGTGTGCTCGGGCTGTATTTTTTGATAAACGAAATTTTGGACGCATTTAAAATCCTCGAGCTCTCCGACTCCCTCATCATAAACCCCATCACTTTTACCAACACCCCTAAAATTAAAACGAACGGACGTTAACCCTAATACATTAAAGGCCTTTGCAAGTGTTTGAACAACTTTGTTATCCAATGTTCCGCCGTAAAGAGGATGGGGGTGAGCTATCACGGCGCAGCCCTTCACAACGCTACTGGGCTCAGTAATGGCGAGCTCAAGATTACCGGATGGGCCATCAATTATGAACCGCTCTTCATTAAGTCGATTCAAATTTTTAATCGCTCCACTATTTGTCCCGCTACTAAATGTTGATTGATAATATCGTCGACATCCTGCTCATCGATGAAGGTGTACCAAACTTCCTCTGGATAAACCACCATAACAGGGCCCTCAGCACATCGATCAAGACAGCCAGACTGATTAATCCTTACACGACCAACTCCTGACATACCCAAACTTTTAATTTTTGCCTTGGCGTAGTCACGTAATGCTTGGGAGCCATGATCATTACAGGAACTTCGGCCATCCTTGCGTTGATTACAACAAAAAAATACATGGTGCTGGTAGAAGTTCATAAGCGATAAGATGTCTAATTTCAGTTATTCTTAGATTATATCGGAGACGATGCACTGGGCCCTGGAAATATTAATTAAATATGAACAGTTTTGATATCTTTAATGGCGATGCAGATGGACTTTGCGGTATCACGCAATTACGTCTAGCCAATCCCAAGCGGTCAACGTGCGTTACAGGCGTCAAGCGAAATAACATATTGTTAAACGATGCAAGGCTATCTGCGAATAGTCAACTCACTGTGGTTGATATTTCTCTACATAGCAATCTACGCGGTTTGACCCAGGCGTTAGATCAAGGATGCTCAGTTGAATGGTTTGACCATCATCATCCTGGTGTAATTCCCAAACATCGAAATCTGGTTACGCATATCGATACCGATCCTCACGTTTGTAGCAGCCTTATCATTAATAAATTACTAAAAAATCGCTTTGCCCATTGGGCTATTGTTGCTGCTTTTGGGGATAACCTAAAGGAAAGCGCATACTCACTTGCAACCACCTTTGGCACGCCACAAGTAAAGATAGACGTTTTAAAAGACCTTGGTGTTTGTATCAATTACAACAGCTATGGCGCGTGTATCGAAGACCTGCACTATCATCCAGAAACGCTGTACAACATCATGCAAGAATTCGATGAGCCCATGAACTTAGTTGCTGAAACAGATATTCTCCCAACGCTCAAAGCACACTACGAAGCAGATCTAACCTCCGCGCGTAATATTCCTGTAAAAGCAATTAACGACTACGTTGCGATCGCAATCCTTCCTAATACAAAATGGGCACGACGGATTAACGGGCTTTATGCAAACACGCTATCTAATCATTTTCCCGACCGAGCTCACGCGATACTTATTGAAAAAAGCGACGGTTACACAGCAAGTATTCGAGCACCTCAAAATAATCCTCTGAATGCACACCAGGTAGCGCTTAAGTTCGAAACTGGAGGTGGTCGTCACACAGCGGCGGGCATACAACATTTACCCGCTGATCAGATTAGCTATTTAGAGGGTGAATTAACGCGACACTACTGTCCGCATTGACCAAGTACTATGTTAAGAATATCAAACAGTCCATAAAAAAAGCCAACCGTAAAGGTTGGCTTCGAAATGAGGAGATAGTAAGAAAACTTCTGATTCCTAGAAATCGACTTGCGCTCTCAAAATAAATGCTTCCTCTTCTAGCTCCCCACCAACTGGCGTATCGCCATAATCAGTAGTTACCAGGTTTGCCTTAAATCGAACTTTTTCAACTGGAACCCAGGTAACGCCTAAGGTTGTAGTTTTAACTAACGTAGAACCAGCATAAGCAAGGTTAGTTGCAGCTGCAGGTGCGGCTGCCTGCGCATCCCATTCTGATTTACGGATACCAACTTCCCAAGACCCAAGTCCGCCTTTTGAATTGAAAGGTTGATTCGGCTTAACACCTTTCATACCCTTCATGCTGTAAGTCTTAGCATAAGGCTCGCCCGTCAAACGCCACATTAAAGACAACTGGCTAGCTTCAACCTCGCCGCTCTGGCCTAGTGCATCAACCTCTACGGTGGTACGCTCGGTCATGAACTTAAATGGCCCCTTGGCGCCAACTAGGACCACATTAGTATAGTCCCGATCATATGAATTTGCGGTCGTTGTCCACGTTCCAAAGGTATCGCCTCGCGCCTCACCATCGATACTAAAAATATTTGCAGTTCCGTCTCTATTACCCGATGCGGTTGCGTACCCAATATGAGCGATTACGTCCTTACTTTTGCTCATTGCTCCCGCCACGTTGTATGCAACGGCCACCATTGTGTCTTGACCGTCATTGGCAGCGTCTGCTTCGCCGGCATTTGAACCCTCGCCGTTATAGTGGCCAAGTGCATAGAAAAACGTCTTTTTAATTGGTTCACCAAAGACTTGAATCCCGATTTGCTTACCTGGATGCAGGCCATCTGCGACTGATCGCTCTAAGAAGTCAACAAATCTTGAACTAGTGCCCTCTTCAAAACCTGCGTAAAACTTTTGCTGACCAAAGCGCGTAATGAATTTCTTACTGGGCTTATAGTCGAGAAATCCGTATTCAAGATTACTTGCGTCGGGGTTATATGTCGCTTCGAGCCCCCAAATGTCATCAATGGTACCTTTCACACCGAGATAAACACGGCGAATGCTGTATTCCGACTCTTCATTGTCGTGATCATAATCGTAGTAGTCCATTTGAATACGGCCCGCGACCTGAAACTTATTTTTACCATCCAACGTTTCCCATTTGAAACCGCCTTTCCACTTTCCTTTAAGTGAATTGGGATCCACATCAACCTTATCCGCCTTTATTTCCTTGTACTCAGTGTCTGAAATAACACCCTTTTCATAGAGCTTATCAATTAATGCCTCATTTGCGTATGCGCCGCCTGTTAAAGTACCTAGCACGCTAGCAAGCACAACAGTGTTTAAAAATTTCTTACTTCTTGTGAACATTCACAATCTCCTTGATAAATATTTGACATCTTTCGCGCTTCGCCGAACTTAGCACAAACGGTCGCACGACCCACCGTTTCCGATAGGGTGATATTAGGAGTCAGATGTTACGGTTTGATTACAATTAATCGAAGGTGTCAAAAAGGCAACAACACGAAAAAGGTGGCTCAAAGCCGAAACCAAGCTAGCGTCAAAACACACAACGCCAGCGCTGCTGTAGTGAGGCCGAGAATTCGTACTTTACGAGTAAGGTCTTGAATCTTATCTTTTTGTACTTCATGTTCTTTGTTTGAATCTTTCGATAAGTAACCATCAATAAGACGAGGCAATCGTGGAATAATTGTAGTCCATAAAGGCCCTTCTTTTTTTAGCTGCTTAATCAGGCCCTGGATCCCTACCTGTTTTTTCATCCAACTTTCTAAATATGGCTTAGCTGTTTTCCACAAATCTAAATTTGGGTCTAACTCACGACCGAGCCCCTCGATGTTGAGTAATGTTTTTTGTAACATGATGAGCTGCGGTTGTATTTCCACATTAAAACGTCTAGCTGCTTGAAATAAATTTAACAGCAATCTTCCGAAAGAAATGTCCTTAAGCGGTTTATCAAATATTGGTTCACAAATGGACCGAATAGTCGCTTCAAAATCATCGATTCGGGTATCTTTAGGCACCCAGCCTGCATCAACATGCGCTTCGGCGACTCCACGATAGTCTCGACGAAAAAATGCTAGAAAATTCTGGGCTAAATAATTTTTATCGACTTCGGTAAGCGTACCCATGATCCCAAAATCAAGGGCTACGTAGCGTCCATCGTGCTGCACCAAAATATTACCGGGATGCATATCGGCATGAAAGTATCCATCTCTAAATACTTGCGTAAAGAATATCTCAACGCCGGATGCTGCGAGCTTTTCTAAATTAATCTTATTAGCTCGCAACTCATCTATTTTTCCGACGGGAATACCCGACATCCGTTCCATCACCATTACGTTCTTACGACAGTAATCCCAATATATTTCTGGAACTACTAAGTGAGATGAACCAATAAAATTTCGGCGAAGTTGGCTACCATTTGCAGCCTCACGCATCAAATCTAACTCATCATTCAGGTGCCTTCGAAACTCAGATACGACCTCTCTTGGCTTAAGCCGTTTGCCGTCCGGGAGTATTCTCGCAAGTACCCATGCAAACCAGTCCAATAAGGCAATATCGCGATTGATAACGCGCATAATGTTTGGACGAAGCACCTTAACGGCAACTTCTCTGCCGTCGAGCAGTACGCCAAAATGAACTTGCGCAACAGAGGCACTTGCCACTGGTACCAGGTCAAAATCACGAAAAACATCCTGAATCCCACCAGCAAATGATTGGTCAATGATTTCAGAAACTTTTGTTGATGAAAATGGTTCGACACGGTCTTGCAACAAAGCTAATTGATCTGCGATGTCAAGTGGAATCATGTCCCGTCTTGTCGATAACACTTGACCAAACTTCACGAAAATGGGGCCCAGTTTTTGAAGCGCCAAACGCAACCTCTCACCCCTCGGGCTAGTTAAATTACGTTTGAAAAATACGGTTCGAACTAATAGTCTCAAACCTCGTAAAGAGCGAGTGGATGATGCGAACTCATCCAGACCAAACTGTATGGCTACTCCAAATATATATAAAGCGCGAAAAAACTTCATCGGTCGATATATTCCTAACTGTCTCGTCTCATGCGGGTCATCTCACTTACTCGTTTCTCAAGTCGGTTAACTCCGTCCGATACCTCATCTACTCCACGGGTAAACATCTCAGCTCCTACCGGAGTTACTAATAGCCGAGATTCCTCGCTTAGATAGTCACTCACGGACGATTTCATAGACTCGCGGGCGCCACTCATCCAACGACCAAACCCTCGTAGCATCTCGCCTAATCGATGCGCAATAACATCACCAAAAATCTTAGCCATATCTTCTTCGTAATCCCAGTCAAGCATCCCAATAATCCGCGATAGGTCAGATGCAAACTGAGCATCACCTTCGATACGCACACCTTTCGAAGCAATTTCACCTTCTTTGAGCCAATTTAGCGCCACATCTGGAGTCACTTTTATAATCAAGCTGGGTTGGTCACCCCCGGTGTAAGGCTCAACAAAGCCATCATCAGTGATGTACACAACAATCGGACCCAACGGTGCCTCCACACAAATAACTTTTCTACTATGTTTTTCGAGCGCTTCGCGAGCACCTGGGGAACCGGTGAGGACGTGCCTCAGAAAACGTAAAATCATCATTAATGGCAGCATAATTACACCTTAAAGCCACGATGGACTGCAACGACTCCCGCCGAGAGGTTGAAATACTCAACCCGCTCAAACCCCGATTCCCGAAACATGTTTGCTAATTCCTCTTGACCTGGATGCATACGAATAGACTCTGCGAGATAGCGATAACTGTCCTCATCCCGAGCAACGAGCCGTCCCATCAAAGGAATTAACTTAAAAGAATAAATATCGTATAGCTTCTCTAAGGGCTTCCACACCTTTGAAAACTCGAGCACTATGATCCTCCCACCACGACGGGTCACTCGATACATCTCCTTTAGAGCCCGGGTTTTATGTGTCATATTTCTCAAACCAAAAGCTACAGTGACGCAATCAAAATAGTCATCTGGATAAGGCAGGGACTCAGCATCACATTGACAAACAGGGAGTAATTTCCCCGCATCAATCATCCGGTCTCGCCCTACACTCAACATTTCTATGTTGATGTCGGTTAACCATAATTCGCCTTCTGGACCGATTTTGTCCAAGAACAATTTTGATAAGTCTCCAGTGCCGCCCGCTATATCTAATACGCGTGACCCCGTTTTAACTCCGGACAATTGAACAGCAAACCGTTTCCACAAACGGTGCAATCCCACCGACATGAGATCATTCATCACATCATACTGACTGGCAACGGAACTAAAGACTTGGTCAACTCGTTTACTCTTCTCCGACTCAGGAACCTCTTGATACCCGAAGTGAGTAATTTTAGATCGGTCACCATGTGCTTGAGTCGAGCCTTTAATGTGCAATTTATCCACGGGTTGCTCCATTTTTTTTCAGCCGCTCTAAGTAATCTGACCAATTTGGTTCATATTCATTTCCTAGAGACCATAAATAATCCCAAGAATAAATACCAGTATCGTGACCGTCGGTGAATGTAAGCTTCAGCGCATAATGCCCAACAGCTTCTATATGTCTAATGTTGACGTCTTGCTTTCCAATCTGAAGCACCTCTTGTCCAGGACCGTGGCCACGAACCTCCGCTGAAGGTGAAAAAACTCGCAAGTATTCACAAGTCAGAAGAAATTTATCACCGTTATTAAACTCGATCTCAAGCGAACGAGTTTTTTGATGATGCACGATATCCGTAGGAATTAAAGAATCAATAGGGGGTTTTGTATTCAAGGTTGCCTCTTAACGGTAATGCTTCTGTAACAAATTAGTCATAATATAATCAAATTACTCACTAACTATAACGAACAATTCAATGGCCGGTACTATTCTTATTGTTGAAGATGAGCCAGCTATCGCGGAACTCATCGAGGTCACACTTAAACGAAGTGGTCATAAAACACTCCGCGCAAACTCCGTTGAGGAGGCAGTTCAATTGATTGACCAAGCAATTCCAGATTTAGCACTCATCGATTGGATGCTACCTGGATTAAGCGGTATCGACTTAATTAAACGAGTCCGATCAAATAAACGAACTCAATCTATTCCCGTCATCATGCTCACTGCAAAAGCCGATGAAGATGACAAACTGACAGGCCTAGACAAAGGAGCAGACGACTACATTACCAAGCCATTTTCTCCCAAAGAACTTGTAGCCCGAATCAAGGCTGTATTGCGTCGCCGCACACCTCATTTAACAGACGATATTGTAGAGTCCAACGGACTTCAAGTCGACCCAGTCACGCATCGGGTAACGGGCAATGGACAGCCTCTGGCCATGGGGCCATCTGAATTTCGACTACTTCATTTTTTTATAACTCATAAAGAGCGCGTACACACGCGTACCCAGCTGTTGGACCATGTCTGGGGAGACCATGTCTTTGTAGAAGAGCGAACGGTGGATGTTCATATTCGTAGATTAAGGCAAGCACTCGAAAAGACCGGGCATGACAATTACATCCAGACTGTTCGAGGGGCAGGGTATCGCTTTTCTAAGCCGTAAGTCATGGGGTTTCGAATTTGATACCATTCGAATGTCACCTTACGAATGGGTAATCTTCACTTTTGCGACATTGGATCAACGCCCTCTTAACGCTATATTTTCCCGTCTTAATCGCCGGCTTTTTTACTTTAATCTGGGGTGAGCGCGTCGGTTTATTAACCTTATGTGTTTGGCTTTTTATTTTATTGTGGTCAGAACGACAAAAGCTTTCTGTTTTCGACAACTGGCTCAATTCACCAAGTAGAGGCGCGCTGCCTACCTTGAGTCCCGGTTGGGAGCGAGTATTTAAAAGTTTTATTAAAATTCAAAAACACCAACGCCTCTCAGAATCTGAGCTCAACCGGGCGCTTGACCGTTTTGAACAAGCTGCTCGCGCGTTACCGGACGCTGTAATTTTATTAAATAATTCACGGCAGATTGAGTGGTGCAACACAAAAGCAGAAGAATATTTTCAGTTAACACTGAACCGTGACCAAGGGGTTCAAATTGATTACCTACTCCGACAGCCCTCATTTCGAGCTTTCATGCGTAGCCCTGATGCGGAGGCTTCCTTAAACCTTCGTTTACCCAGAACGGGCGTCGATCGCCTAGTCTCAATACAAATAATTCCGTTCGGCGACGCACAAGCGCTATTGCTCGCGAGAGACATTACAGAGCGAGAACAACTCGAGGTCACGAGGCGCGACTTTGTAGCAAATATCTCCCATGAGCTACGCACTCCCCTTACGGTAATACAAGGATTTCTAGAAACGTTCGAAGACAATCCTGCCGACAACCCAGAGCTTTTATCGCGAGGGGTGAAGCTAATGTCCGATCAAAGTCATCGAATGAATCGGCTCATCACTGATCTTTTGGCCCTGTCTAGACTCGAGACCTCTGACTCTCCAGAAAAGGAGGTCGTGAACATGTCTTCACTGATTAAGAACATCAGCGAAGAAGCAAGGGCGTTATCGGCGAACAAACATGATATTGACGTACAAGCATCTTCCGATCTTAATATCCTTGGGTCCGAGGAGGAGATCAGGAGCGCGCTATCCAACTTAGTGAGTAATGCGGTGCGTTACTCCCCTGACGGCGGTAAAATTTCCATCAGATGGTCTCTGACAGACAACGAACCAGTCTTTTCATGCCTAGATCAAGGAGTAGGTATTGCTCCGGAACACCTCAGCAGACTAACAGAGCGGTTCTACCGCGTTGACAAAAGTCGATCACAAGAAACCGGAGGTACAGGCCTTGGTTTGGCTATCGTAAAACACGTTCTTAATCGTCATAATGCGCAACTAGAAATCACTAGCGAACCGAATAATGGGAGCCAGTTTTCCGTCCAATTTCCGAGAGATACAATTGCACCGTAGTAAAGCCTTGAATTGCCTGCTTAAATCCGGTCGTTATCTAAATACGCTCTCAGCGAGTCTCCAAATATCTCCCAAAATCCGCTCGGCGGTCTAACCGGCCTACCGCCGGTCAAATCACCCCAGATCGGATTCGGATAATGTGGATCTCCTTGAAAACGGGGGATCACGTGCCAATGAAGATGTGGCACTAAGTTACCGAAAGAAGCGATATTTACTTTGGTAGGGCTCAGTAATATACGCATTTCTTTTTCGACTGAATAAACAACATGCATAATCTGCTCTCGATCGACAGGAGACAAATCCGAAAATTCGACCCAGTGTTGATTTGTAATGACACGGCAAAAAACTGGGTATGCGTCATCGCTCACTGAGATCACCCTAACAAAATCATTTTTCCATAAGATACGCTCGCGCTCAGGATTACAAAGAGAACAATACTCGGGAGACTCAAGCTTCATCAACAAACTTTCTTTTCACAGAGACAAAATCTCAATAACAAACGTAACGTCATGTTAACTGAGACCCCACATTAGCAACCAGTACCTGAAAAATTTCCCGATGGCAATACAAACAATAGATAACATTAGGTGGGTTCTTAGCCAACCAGCGGCTAAACAAACGGCATCGCCAAGCAATGGGACCCAAGAAATTAGAAGAGAAAGGCCGCCCCAGCGTTGGACATTCGACAATAGCCGCGCGCTTGGTAATCGACGAGTTGGTAAAAATCGGCCTAGAAAAAATGTCGTAATTCCGCCGAGTGTGTTACCAACTGTGGCGACCCATAGCGTCATCCAAGTCGATGCGGTTTCATGAAGCAACATCGTTATAAAAACCACCTCGGAACTTCCTGGCAACACAGTAGCCGATAAAAAACTAATTACAAATAAGCCAAATAAAGATGCACCTTCCATACTAGGTCTCCATTAACCGCGAAACTTTCAGAGGTTTTGACTGGTCCTAGCCCCGCTTTACTGAAAAAAAATCCGCACACCCATAAAAAGTTTTAAAGGAATTTCGCTTATAATCTCAGCTATGCAAAACAATACAAATGTCGCTAGCCAGCTGACCTAAGCGCAATCAGTTTTAACATTCTTGATTATAGGAGCACCCCTTGATTAGCACCCCAAAACAACTCGTTATTGTTGTCCTACTCGCCTTTGCCGTCCCACTGACAGTTATTTTACTAGTGGTCCAATTTATCACAAGCGGTATAAATGCTGACCCAAATAGTTCTGCAATGAGCGACGCCGCTATCGCTGAAAGAATGCAGGTGCTAAACGGTAACGCATCGACTCAAAGTGTAAATAAGGCAGCGTCGGATAGCGTAATTGCTGTCGCGGACCCAGGGGAATCTTTGTACAACACCGTATGTCAGGCATGCCATGCTGCGGGTATTGCGGGCGCGCCCAAGACAGGGGACCAAACAGTCTGGGGCGCTCGCCTGGAACTAGGAAATGATGTCCTTTATCAAAGCGTCATCAAAGGGAAAAATCTGATGCCCGCGAGAGGGGGGGCAACAAACGCATCTGATGACGATATTAAGGCGGCGGTCGATTTTATGCTGTCAACACTTCAGTAAAAGCCGCGTATTGTTAATTTTTCATGGCAACCTACGCGATTGGTGACATCCAAGGTTGTGCGAAAACACTCTTAGCGCTGCTAGAAACACTCGAATTTAACCCCGACGTAGACCAACTTTGGCTTGCCGGAGACCTCGTTAACCGCGGCCCCGACTCTTTAAAGGTACTGAGATACGTTTACAGCATCAAAGAATCAGTAAGGATCGTGCTTGGGAATCACGACCTACATTTGCTTGCTGTAGCCTGTGGTGTCGGGACCATGAGGGCGGACGACTCCATCCACGATATTCTCAATGCATCAGATCGGCACGACTTACTAAAGTGGCTTCGTCAACAACCGCTTTTTTTCAAAGATGGTAAGTATGCGATGGTGCACGCTGGAATACTTCCAGCATGGGATTTCACAAAAGCAAAAGCGCTCTCATCGGAAATTGAGGCTCTACTGCAGAGTGATCGCTATGTTGACCTCTTAGCAAATATGAGGGGCAGTAAACCTAGTTACTGGTCCGAGGAACTGACGGGCGGGGAACGGTACCGCGTAATATTAAATGCATTCACACGAATGAGAGTATGCGATAAAAAAACAGGCCACATGCATTTTTCCTACAAAGGACCTTACGAGACCATACCCGAGTTCTCCGCAGCCTGGTTTGATCTTCCTGCAGAACGGTCCGAAGATGTAACGCTAATTTGTGGTCACTGGTCTGCGCTTGGTGTACACCTAAAATCCAACTTAGCATCCCTGGACTCGGGATGCATATGGGGAGGGCCACTGACGGCATACTGCTTGGATACTCGGGAAATCACGCAGACGCCTAATCAAGACCGATAAATTACCACTCGAGCACCCGATCGAAGTTCTCTTTGAATGCGGCTTCAATGTAAGTTCTATCAAATTGGTGGTTCTGTGGCCCCTGACTTGCAATCTTAATAGCACCTAATAACGAAGCGAGACGTCCGGTAGTCTGCCAATCTAATCCAGCCTGAATCCCGTAGAGAAGTCCTGACCGATACGAATCACCGCATCCAGTTGGATCGATAACTTCTTTTGCGGTCACGGTTGGAATATCTAATATTTTTTCATCCGTATAGATGCTAGATCCCTCACCACCACGCGTGACAATCAGCGCTGTCACACACTTAGCGATAGAAGAAAGTGTCTGGCCTGTTTTTTCTTCTAGCATTTTTGCCTCGTACTCATTCATTGCTGCATATTCCGCTAAATCGATAAAGTTTAATAGCTCCTCTCGATCAAACATGGGCAAGCCCTGTCCAGGATCAAAAACAAACGGAATTCCAGCGTCATGAAATTCCTGTGCGTGCTGAATCATGCCATCACGACCATCCGGGGCGACGATACCCAGGCTAACATCTTGGGCATCTGCAATATGATTCTGGTGAGATGAACTCATCGCGCCAGGGTGAAACGCTGTAATCTGATTATCATCTAGATCGGTGGTGATGAACGCTTGAGCGGTAAACGCATCGGGGATAACAGAAACGTGCTCTGTTGATAAACCTTTTCGTCGCATGCGATCGGTATAGGGGGCGTGATCTTGCCCAACCGTTGCCATCACTAATGGTGTACCCCCCAGCAAATGCAAGCTATACGCTATATTACCCGCACATCCACCATACTCTCGCCGCATGTGTGGAACCAAAAAGGCAACATTCAAGTTATGAAGTTGATCAGAAATGATGTGGTTTTTAAACCGATCCTCAAAAAGCATAATAGAATCGTAAGCGATAGAACCGCAAATTAAAGTGTTCATTAGAAACCCTTGCTCAAATTACGTAAAAATCAAAAAGTAATATTGTACGCGGTAGAAAAAAGATGATTCTACGTTTGTATAAGACGACGATTTGCTCGGAAATTCATCAAGATACCAATCCCTATTAAAACTGTTACGGCAGAGGATCCGCCAAATGAGATTAGAGGCAGTGGGACTCCTACAATAGGTAGCAATCCGATAACCATGCCGACATTAACAAACGCATAAATAAAGAGTGTCAGAGTGATTGATGCCCCAGATAACCGACTAAAAACATTGGGGGCTCGCGTAGCAATTTGCAATCCTCTCCAAACCAATACAAGGTAAGCTAAAAAAATAATTAGTACACCTATAAACCCAAATTCCTCACCCAAGACTGCAAACACAAAATCCGTAGTTCCTTCGGGTAGAAAATTTAGTTGGGATTGAGTCCCCTCCATCCAGCCTTTACCCCAAAATCCGCCAGATCCGATCGCGATCGTTGACTGGATTGTATGGTACCCCGCCCCTAAAGGGTCAGACGCAGGGTTCAACAGCGTGAGAACGCGCGTTTGTTGATACGGCTCGAGCATGCTCCATGCGAACGGCATAACTAAAACAGAGATTGTCGCAATAAAACCAAGCACCCTCAGCGACATTCCTGCAAAGAAAAGGACAAAAAAACCCGAAGCGAGAACCAATATTGAAGTCCCTAAATCTGGTTGCTTTAGAATTAATATCACCGGGGCCACCATTAGTATAGCCGCGATAAAGTAATGCTTTAGGTTTAAGACTCGTTCATAACGATCGAAATACCAAGCGAGCATTAAGGGCAACGCGATTTTCATTAATTCTGACGGTTGAATACGTATGACTTGAAGATCAAGCCACCGTTGCGCTCCCTTAGCTTGGTCACCTATCAACGCTGTTAATACCAGCAAGACCATTGCTACTATGTATAAGGGCAGGGCTAAACGACTAAGATAGCCCAACGGTATTTTCGCAACTGCCCACATCAGAATAAGCGCCACACCAAAATGTTTAGTCTGAGTCACGACTTTAGTCATATCACCCTGAGAGGAACTAAAAAGAACGCAAAGGCTTACCAGGAAGAGCGCGAGCACCACGCACAAAAGAGGCCAATCAAGCGTTTTAGCGAACTCATTTTTAATACGTAAAAAAATGACTATGCTCCTTCAGGATCGGTGGTCAAACAAGTTCATGGCCGAGCATCAAAATATGCATCGAAAACCTTTCGTGCAATTGGGGCCGCAACACTGCCGCCCCCACCACCGTTTTCAACTACAACAGCCAGCGCAATTGTTGGTTGGTGGGCGGGAGCATAACCAATAAAAAGAGCGTGATCTTGCAGCTTTTTTGCAAGAGATTCCTCGTCATATTCTGCGCCCCTTAGGCTAAACACTTGTGCCGTCCCAGTTTTGCCCGCTATCGGATAAGCTGCGCCCCGCCCAGCCCCAGCAGCAGTCCCACCCGGCTTCATCACATCCTCCATCGCTTTTTGCAAAACGCGAATATGTTTTTTAGACAACATTAAGGGCTGACTGGGGGTTAACGGCGGACCATCCAGAATCGACATTGACGGTGGATGCATCCCTGATCGAGATAAGACGGGCTGCACCAATGCATGACCATTGGCTAATGCTGCTGTCGCAACAGCGAGTTGCAAAGGCGTAACTAAATTATAGCCCTGACCAATGCCCACGGATATTGTATCCCCTCGGTACCAAGGCATTCCAAACCGTCGTCTCTTCCATTCTTTAGAAGGCGCGACACCGGTTGCTTCCCTTGGTAAATCAATTCCCGTTTTTGATCCAAACCCAAATTGATCCAAATATTTGTGAATCTTTTCAATCTCTAACTCGTGGGCAAGCTTATAAAAATAGGTATCAACCGACTCAACAATGGCCTTGTGCAAATTTACCTCGCCATGCCCCCCCTTTTTCCAATCTCTAAATTTATACTGGCTACCAGGCAAAGAGAAAAATCCTGGATCCCACATTGACCACTCAGGGGTTCTAACATTCTCTTCTAAGCCCGCAATAGCGATGAACGGCTTAAGTGTTGAACCCGGCGGATAAACTCCATCACTTGCCCGGTTGACCAAAGGTCGGTCTGCAGAATCTCGAATTTGGCGCCAAGTAAACTCATCAAATCCTCGAACGAATAGACTAGGGTCATAGCCAGGTTTAGACACAAAGGCTAAAACGCTTCCATCATTTGGATCCAGAGCAACCAATGCGCCATTTTGATTCCCTAACGCTTCAAATGCAGCCTTTTGCAGCGCGAGATCAATAGTCAGGAAAACGTCCTCCCCTCCAACTGGATGCTGCCGATCGAGCACCCGAAGCTCTGTACCCCGAGAATCGACCTCAACATGATTAAGTCCTAGTTGTCCTCTAAGTTTAGATTCATAAAAAGCCTCAATTCCTCGTTTCCCAATCCAATCAGAATTGATATACCGCGCTCTCAATCCTTTCTCCGTGAGACGGTCAAGATCTGCCTCACTGACACGCCTAACATAACCCAACAAATGTGACGTCAACTCACTATGGGGATACTCTCTATAGAGCTGAGCACTAAGTTTTATATCCGGAAATCGATATGCGTTAGCAGTAAATCGTGCGATCTCATCCTCGCTTAAATCATCCCTAATAATGATGTTGGAGAATCGACCAGCTTTTTGCATCGCTTTTTCGATTCGCACTCGTTCCTCAACAGAGATCTTTACTAGATCACTCAAAGTATCAAGCACTTTCCCAAGGTCATCTATGCTCTTGGCCTGAAATTCCAATGCGTAAGAAGAATAATTCTTTGCTAGAACATGGCCATTTTTATCATAAACCAACCCTCGATTTGGAAGGACTGGGGAGACATTAATACGATTATTTTCAGCCCGAAGTTGATAATAATCCGTCTTTATTATCTGCAAATAAAATAGCCGACCAAGCAAAAGTACAGACAAAATAAGCATAGAGAGGATCGCCCCTCTTATTCGAAAATGAAAGGCTCCTAATTGTGTTGAAGACTGTCTATATCGCGGCATTCGTACATTTAAACTCTTTTGTTATGCAGCATGGTGCATGACGATCAACTTACTATCTGTCGACACGTGAATAATTCTTCTCGAGAATGAATTCGACTAAAGACCAGGTCATTCCCCAAGCAGCTACTGCAACCAATCGGCCCATATCCATTGAGGCACCAACGTATAGAGAAACTAAACCCTGTGAGATGACTTCAAGCGCTAGAACTGTCAGAACAACAAATACAGTTCTATTCAAACGAGCACTCATTCGAAATCGACTACTGAACTGCACAGCTAATGCGACCAGACACAAATATTTTAAGGCATGGATACCAACTATTTGGCCCCCTAAAAAATCTACGACCATGCCCAACACAAACACCGTACTCAGTCTCGGCCCATGATCCCCACCCAACATCGCCCAGTATAAAATAATAAGTGCTAAACAATCCGGGGCGGTTGAGCTAGAAAGTCCCGGCAATCCAAAACTAGAAATAATCAGACCGATAACAATCGAAACGGTCATTTTTGTATTTGAAATCCGTTGTATCAACACAGACATATAAGTAAACCTTAACTAACGCTTAGTCTAATTTATCCAACGAAAACAAATCATCACCGGTCAATCCAGTGAGCGCAATAAAGCTATTATTTGCATTTGGATCCTCCAAAGACTGCACTAATATTCTAGAAAAATTGGAGGTCAAGTCCGTACTTACTGAACTCACTTTACCAACTGGAATACCATAAGGATATCGACCACCCAGCCCGGAGGTGACCAAAATGTCATCAACCTTAATATCGACCTCCTCGGGGACAAACTTCAACTCTAGCGAATTATATTTTCCTCGTCCAAAAACTACAGCCCGAAAGCCCGTTCTGAGTACTTGAACATACACGCTCGCTCGTTGATCAGAGACCACTCTTACGACAGCTTGATCCTCTTCGACACTAATAACTTGACCAATAAGCCCTTTGGTCCCGACAACATAATCACCAGATTTTATCGATGCATTTTTTTTATATTTAACCCTGAGCCATTGATCATAAGGAGAGTCTGATGCCGCAATCACCGTTACCGCCTGCATCCCGGTGGCGCTCTGCTCTCGCAACTCGAGGAGGGATTCAAGCTCTTCAAGACGCTTTTCAGTTGCGGCTAACTTTTGCAGTTGCACATCACTATATGTTTGTGCAGTTTTAAGTTTTTGATTTTCTCTAACCAGTTCCACCTTAGAGGAAAAATAAATACTGAAATCGTCCAACCAAGCTTTAAATGGTCGAAAGGAGCCATTAACTGCAACGTCAAAACTCGAAAGCTTATCTTTAATAGGCGTGAAAGTACGTTGGTTTAAATCAAGAAAAACAAAACATAAAGCGATGGTTAAGTACACCAAAAACTTTACATAAAAATGAAACCTATTTCCTTTGATTGTATTGGACGCTAATGGCATGTCCTGGCACAGAGATTAAACTATCTAGTTAAGTCCAGTGAAAAAACTTTAGAAATCGACAATACCTTATTCATTAGCAAAAACACCCGTAAACGGATCATCAAGTTTTTCGAGTGCCATCCCGGAACCACGAACCACACAAGTTAACGGATTATCACTAACCACAACTGGCAACCCTGTCTCCTCCATCAATAGACGATCAAGATCTCTCAAAAGAGCGCCACCCCCGGTCAAAACCATCCCTCGCTCCGCAATGTCTCCGCCTAATTCTGGGGGCGTTTGCTCCAGCGCATTTTTCACTGCTGACACAATACTGTTTAGAGGGTCCGACAAAGATTCTAAAATTTCTGTACTGGTAATTTTAAAGCTACGCGGAATCCCTTCTGCGAGATTTCTGCCCTTAACTTCTTTCTCACGAATCTCTCCTCCGGGGTATGCAAGACCAATATCTTTTTTCAATTCCTCTGCCGTAGCTTCGCCGATCAGCATTCCGTAATTACGACGTACATAATTGATTATTGACTCGTCAAACTTATCACCACCTGTTCTAACGGAGCCTGAATAAACCACCCCTCCAAGCGAGATAACACCAACCTCCGTGGTGCCGCCACCAACGTCCACGACCATGGAGCCCGTGGCCTCCTCAACCTGAAGACCAGCCCCGATTGCAGCAGCCATAGGCTCCTCAATCAACTCTACCTTACGAGCGCCAGCACCATAGGCAGACTCTCTTATCGCACGTCGCTCAACCTGGGTAGATCCGCAAGGGACACAAATGACGATTCTCGGACTCGGTGCAAAAAATCTTGTGTCGTGTACCTTTTTTATAAAATGCCGGAGCATTTGCTCGGTGACAGTAAAGTCAGCAATCACACCGTCTTTCATTGGTCGAATCGCATTGATGTTGCCAGGTGTTCTCCCAAGCATTAACTTAGCCTCATTACCGACAGCTCTGATGGTTTTCGTTCCCCCTCCAATCGATTCATGACGTATCGCAACAACCGAGGGCTCATCTAAGACGATACCCTTCCCGCTCACAAAAATAAGCGTGTTTGCCGTTCCTAAATCAATGGCTATATCATTTGAGAAAAAACGCGTAAATAGTCCGAACATGATGTGCTCCTACGAGTAGGCAGGGGTAGAGTAATAGATCAATGATGTATGATAACCTAATGCTTTATTTAAGGCGAAAAACTTTCAAATAACCACAATGTCAGCTTTAAAAGTCTTCGCTCCCCTGACCCCAGAGGAAATAGACTTGCATGGCCGTGAAAATCAAATGGTTTAAATCAAATAAGATCCAAATATGTCACTATCCAAACAAGACGTCAAAAAGGCTGCTGATCTCGCACGAATTGAGGTTACAGATCAAGAAGCTGGAGATGCGTTAGGTCCCCTTGAAAAAGTGTTCGCCCTCATTGAAGAGATGCAACAACTTGATACTGAAAATGTTGAGCCCATGGCCCACGCTCAAGACATCTCCACTCGACTTCGTGACGACATCGTGACTGAAAAAGACCAGCGAGAAACACTTCAAGCCTCAGCTCCAGCCGTTGAAAAAGGCCTTTTCCTCGTTCCTAAAGTCATAGATTAATAATGTTTGGTAAAACTGTTAAAGAGCTGGGTGATGCTCTTCGCCGCAAAGAGTTCTCAAGTACGGAGCTGACGACTGCATATCTTGAGCACAGCAAGGCCCTCAATAAAGAAGTCAATGCATTCATTACCTTTGACGAGGAGCAAACTCTCGCCCAAGCCAAATTAGCGGATGAAATACTCTCAACCGATAACGCGACTGCGCTGACAGGTATTCCGATTGCCCACAAAGATATTTGGTGCGCTAAAGACTGGATCACTACTTGTGGATCAAGGATGTTAGAGAACTTTCGGTCTCCGTATGACGCGCATATCATTAAACGCTTCAAGGAATGCGGAGCAGTCACGTTAGGAAAAACAAATATGGATGAGTTTGCGATGGGCTCATCGAACGAAACCTCCTGGTTTGGTAATGTTAAAAATCCGTGGGATCTCGGCCGAGTCCCTGGTGGAAGCTCAGGCGGATCAGCGGCAGCCGTAGCCGCTGATATGACACCGGCGTCCACGGGTACCGATACTGGTGGCTCAATTCGACAGCCTGCCGCATTATGTGGGATTTCTGGTCTTAAACCTACTTATGGGTTGGTATCCCGTTATGGAATGATCGCGTTCGCCTCCAGCCTTGATCAAGGAGGCCCAATGGCGAAATCTGCAGAGGACCTCGCTATTCTCCTAGAGGCCATGGTGAGTTTTGATGACAAAGATAGTACTAGCCTCGAAAAACCGACCGTGCATTATTCGAGCATGATTAACAAATCAGTAAAGGGATTGCGAATTGGTATTCCAAAAGAATATTTCAGTGATGAAATAGCGCCGGACATACAAAATGGAGTCCAAGACGCGCTAAAAGAATACGAAAAACTAGGCGCCAAGCTTGTCGATATTAATCTGCCAACCAGCCCTTTATCAGTCGCGGCATATTACGTGATTGCCCCGGCAGAGGCCTCTAGCAATTTATCGCGCTTTGACGGCGTTCGCTATGGTTATCGGGCCCCCAATTACAGTGACTTGAACGACATGTATGCTAAAACGCGTGCCCAAGGATTTGGAGCGGAAGTTAAAAGAAGAATACTAATTGGCACATACGTACTATCACACGGATACTACGATGCATATTATCTGAAAGCTCAGAAAGTAAGGCGTCTGATCTCCCAAGACTTCGCTCATGCTTTTAAAACATGTGACATGATCATGTCGCCAACTACGCCAAGTACCGCATTTAAGATTGGTGAAAAAGTGTCCGATCCAGTACAAATGTATCTATCGGACACATTCACAATCGCTGCTAATTTAGCCGGATTACCGGCCATGTCAATTCCGTGTGGCCTAGACCGAAATCAATTACCAATCGGCTTACAGCTTATAGGTAACTATTTCGACGAAGCTGGCATGATAGCGGCTGCGCATCAATACCAATGCGCTACCGACTGGCACCTCAAAAAACCACCTCTGCATAACGTGTGAAATTATGGAATGGGAAATTGTCATTGGAATTGAAACCCACGTACAACTGTCAACTGAGTCAAAGATCTTTTCTGGGGCATCTACTGATTTTGGAGCGATGCCTAACGCGCATGCTTGTGAAGTAGATCTTGCATTGCCTGGGGTTTTACCAGTTCTCAATAAAGATGCTGTGGAAAAAGCGATACGCTTTGGTGTCGCGACACAAGCTACCATCAATCAACGCTCAATTTTTGCAAGAAAAAACTATTTTTATCCTGATTTACCAAAAGGCTATCAAATTAGTCAAATGGAAATACCAGTCGTAGAAGGCGGCACTATTAAATTTCATGTCGCCGAGTCTGAAAAGACGGTTAATTTAACCCGCGCCCACCTAGAGGAAGATGCCGGGAAATCACTGCATGAGGACTTTATCGACATGAGCGGTATCGACTTAAATCGAGCCGGAACACCATTATTGGAAATTGTGTCTGAACCCGAAATGAGGTCCTCCAACGAGGCGGTGGAATACGCAAAAACACTTCACTCTCTCGTACGCTGGATAGGTATTTGTGATGGGAATATGCAAGAAGGAAACTTCCGGTGTGACGCAAATGTCTCCGTCCGAAGGAAAGGGGATAAAACCCTCGGAACCCGCCGGGAGATCAAGAATTTAAACTCATTCAAGTTCCTTCAGCAAGCTATTGAATATGAAGCACGTTGGCAAATAGAACAAATCGAAGATGGGCTAGCCATTGTTCAGGCCACAGTTCTTTTTGATCCTGATAGCGGCGAAACCAGATTAATGAGAACCAAAGAAGACGCTCATGACTATCGCTATTTCCCAGATCCAGACCTATTACCATTAGTCATTGACGATGATTGGCTAAAAACAACACGAGCCTCCCTTCCCGAACTTCCGAAATCAAAAGCCCGACGATATCAAGATGATTTAGAACTGAGCGGCCCCGATGTGGCGTCGCTGGTCTCAAGTCTTGAGGCCGCTACATATTTTGAAGCTACGCTTAACCACTTTGATGTAAGCGGTATTAAGCCAGCAGCCAAATCAATTGCAAACTGGATGAATGGAGAGCTGACAGCCTCACTCAATCGTTCTCAAAAAGATTTCTCCCAATGCCCCATCTCTCCAGAGACTTTGTCAGTCTTGATAAAACGTGTACTTGACAACACATTGTCTACAAAATTAGCGCGTTTAGTTTTTGAGGAGCTTTGGAGCGGAGATTCAACTGTAGATGACATTATTTTGAAAAAGGGATTCAAGCAAATGTCAGACTCGGGAGAGATCGAATCTTTTGTCTCTCAAGTTATTGAGCAGCATCCGCAACAAGTTGCCGACTTTAAAGCGGGCAAAGAAAAAGCGCTCAACTCATTGGTAGGACAGGTGATGAAGCTGACTAAAGGCAAGGCAAACCCTACTCAAGTCAACGAAATTCTTAAAAGTAAATTAAGTTAACCTGCGCCGTATTCGGCGCGATATTGGCTAACCCGGCCGAGCTTGTCAGCCATTTCCGGTCGTTGTGATAAATAATCAACGAGATCATCCAAACAAAACAAGCTGATCACAGGCAACTTAAAGTCTCGTTCAATTTCTTGAATCGCAGATTCAGATCCTGTCCCACGTTCCTGACGATCTAGAGAAACGACGATACCGCAAGGTGTGGCGCCAGCGGATTCAATAACTTCAATCGATTCACGCACTGAAGTTCCTGCGGAAATAACGTCATCGACAATAAGCACGCGACCAGACACCGGAGCACCAATAGTTACCCCTCCCTCACCATGAGCTTTAGCCTCTTTACGATTAAATGCGAACGGAACGTTCCGATTAAAACTCGCTAATGCTATCGCTGTCGAAGCGGATAAGGTAATACCTTTATAAGCTGGGCCGTAGAGCATATCAAACTCGGTGTTCGCATTAAGAATCGCTTGAGCATAAAATCGACCTAACTTTGCGACAGCGTCACCATCTGTAAATAAACCTGTATTGAAAAAATAAGGAGACTGTCTACCCGCCTTAGTTATAAAGTCCCCGAAACGCAAAACGTTAGCGTGAAGAGTAAACTCAATAAAATCTATTTTTGAGAAAGTTTGTGATGTCATGTTAAGAATAATTTCGTTAAATTTAAATGGTATCCGTTCTGCTGTGAGAAAAGGGCTCGCTCCATGGATGAAAAGGTCCAACGCAGATATATTATGCCTACAAGAGCTTAAAGCTCAGGAAAAAGATATTGACGACGATACTAGAAATATATCTAGTTATCACAGCTATTTTCATTGCGCTCAACGACCCGGTTATAGCGGCGTTGGTATTTATTCTAAACGAGAACCTGATGACGTGATTGAAGGGCTTGGTATCGACGACATTGATGCTGAAGGCAGATATATTGAAGCGCGCTTTAATAACCTTTCCGTAATTTCCGTTTACGTTCCCTCAGGATCAAGCTCCGAGGAACGTCTAGCCATCAAATTTCGTTTCATGGAGCGATTCATAGAGCCATTACAACAACTCATGGATAGCGGAAGAGAGGTCGTAATTTGTGGAGACTGGAACACCGCACACAAAGAGATCGATCTTAAGAACTGGAAATCCAATAAAAAAAACTCAGGTTTTATGCCTGAAGAGAGAGAGTGGATCGATGGAATTCTTAATAATCTAAGATATGTAGACGTATTTAGAACATTGAACTCTCGTCCCGACCAATACACTTGGTGGTCAAATCGCGGTCAGGCCTGGTTGAATAATGTCGGTTGGCGTATTGACTACCAACTATGTACCCCTGGTATTGCACAAACAGCAAAACGTGAAAAAATTTATAAAAGGAAACGTTTTAGCGACCATGCCCCATTAATTATTGACTACGATTTTGATTTTTAAATTACACAATTAAATTCAAAGAAGCGTTTCCTCAAAATCATGACTGTTACAGACTTCTTAAAAATTTATACTCAGACAAATGTGTTGCGCATGCTGTTCTTGGGGTTTTCAGCTGGCTTGCCATTGCTTTTAGTTTTTGGAACCCTCTCCTTCTGGCTCAGAGAAGCCGGGCTCGAACTTTCAGCGATTGGTTTTTTTTCATGGATAGGTTTGGTCTACGCTTTTAAGTGGGCGTGGTCTCCACTCGTTGATCAACTGCCAATTCCTGTACTAACAGCAAGATTTGGTAAACGACGCTCGTGGCTACTCGTATCACAGATTGCGGTAGGTATTGGACTATTTGGCATAGCAACAAGTGATCCATCAAAAGGGATATCTGGTCTCATTGGATTCGCTTTGTTAACTGCATTCGCCTCGGCAACTCAAGATATTGCTCTAGATGCTTTTCGGATTGAATCCGGACTGATTGAAGATCAAGGCGCCATGGCAGCAACGTACCAAATGGGATACCGACTGGCCATGATTACTTCGTCCGCCGGCGCATTATTCTTAGCCTCATGGTTTGACTACACTGAGAACATATATGAGCCTGAGCCTTGGATGTATTCTTACATGTGTATGGCGTTACTCATGCTAGTCGGGATGGTTACAACTATCCTCTCGCCCGAGCCTTCTCCAAAGACCAGTCATAAAAATAGTGAATGGGATACTAGATCACGTCTTGAACGACTGGTCAGTTGGTTTAAAAATGCCGCTGTAATGCCATTTTTAGACTTTATTCGGCGCTACCGACTTCAAGCTATCGTATTACTTGCAATGATCAGCCTCTACCGTATCTCGGATATAGTCATGGGAGTCATGTCTAATCCATTTTATCTAGACATGGGTTTTTCCAAGCAAGAGATTGCCACGGTATCCAAAATATTTGGTGTCATCATGACAATTTTAGGGGCTCTAGTCGGGGGATCACTAATAAAATATCTTGGGGTTTTTAAGATTCTCTTTATTGGCGCTGCCTTAAGTAGTCTGACAAATCTTCTATTCGCTTGGCTCTCAGTGAATGAGCCATCAATTGGCGCACTTACCCTCACGGTTAGCGCCGATAATTTCAGCGCAGGAATAGCCAGCGCGGCGTTTATCGCTTATCTGTCTAGCCTAACTAATATTCAGTACTCCGCAACACAATATGCGCTATTCAGTTCGCTGATGTTCTTATTTCCAAAATCAATTGCGGGGTGGTCAGGTGTGTTTGTAGAAACCTGGGGGTACGCATATTTCTTTTTAACAACAGCACTTATTGGGATACCTAGCCTAGCGCTTGTATGGTTGATACGGAAAGTATCGATAGAGGGCAAACCGCAAAATTAAACCAAAACGAGATTTACTGAAGCTAACCCTTGTTAAAACGGTAAATTGCTACGGCGCCCAAAAGATTAGGAAGCGTAGTAACCATTTGACCGTTCTCGCTGATTACAATCCGTTCACGAATACATACATCATGGTTCGAACAATATTTTTCGAAATCGTTAATCGTTAATACGTGAACATTTGGCGTGTCATACCATTGATGTGGCAGCTCTTTTGATATCGGTGTTTGTCCCAGAAAAATTTGTACGCGATGTCGCCACAATCCAAAGTTGGGGAAAGTTACAATGACCTCGCTACCAACACGAAGCATTTCGTTCATGATCGTCTCTGTCTCATGAACCGCTTGTAAAGTTAAAGACAAAATAACGTAATCAAAGGCACTATCAGCAAATCCTGATAAGCCTTGCTCTAGGTCGGATTGAATTACATTGACGCCATTACTAAGACTAGCCAACACGTTTCGATGATCTTTCTCAACACCATACCCCGATACGTTACGCTCCTTCGTAAGGTGTTGTAATAGTGATCCGTCACCACATCCCAAATCTAACACCGTCGAGTCATTATGAATCATCGTAGTTATGATTTCGTAATCGCGGCGCTTAATTTTGTTGGTATTAAGCATTACGGCCCTCGTCCCATATTCGCTCAAAATAAGCGCTGATCAAGTTATGGTAAACAGGCTCGTCCATCAAGAATGCATCGTGTCCGTTTGGCGAATCTATTTCTGCGTAAGATACATTTAATTTATTTGCAACGAGCGCTTCGACGATTTCCTCAGAGCGGCCAGGCGAAAAACGCCAGTCGGAAGTAAATGAAATAACCAAATAATTAGCTTTGGCATTACGCAAGCTATCAGCTAGGCTCCCCGAGAACTTGGCGGCGGGATCAAAATAATCAAGCGCTTTAGTGATACGTAAATACGTGTTTGCATCGAAGGTGTCTGCAAATTTATCTCCCTGATATCGCAGATACGACTCAATTTGGAAATCAGTGTCAAAATTAAACTTTAAAGCGTCTTTTCGTAAAGTTCTACCAAACTTAACGTCCATTGTGTCGTCAGACAAGTACGTAATATGACCAATCATGCGTGCGATTTTAAGTCCATTACGCGGTATGACTTTATGCTGGTAAAAATCGCCGTCAAAAAATTGGTTATCAAGCGTGATCGCTTGGCGCGCCACTTCATTAAATGCAATATTTTGTGCTGATAACTTAGGTGCCGCCGCAACGATTACGGCATTTTTAAGCCGCCCCGGTTGATCTATTGTCCACTGAAGAGCCTGCATGCCTCCTAAACTGCCGCCCATAACAGCCGCAAAGGTACCAATACCAAGCTTGGTAGCAAGCCTGGCCTGAGTCTCGACCCAATCCTCGACTGTGACCATAGGGAACGCACTGCCCCAAGGTTCATTGGTTACAGGGTTTATCGCTGATGGGCCCGTCGAACCATGACATCCACCGAGGTTATTAACGCCAATCACAAAAAACCGATTCGTATCCAAAGGCTTACCTGGACCGATCAGATTGTCCCACCAACCCAGAGTTTTTTCGTCTCCGTTATATGTGCCGGCCACGTGATGCGATGCATTAAGCGCATGACACACCAAAACAGCATTTGTTTTTTCAGTATTAAGCGTGCCGTATGTTTCAAAAGTCAGCTGATACTTTGAGATCGACTCTCCACATTTGAGCAGCAGAGGTTCCTCGAAATTTATGGTTTGCGGCTGTACATCTCCGACTGACGAGATCACGATAACCGCCCCTCTTCAACCGATCTCCGAATAGATTTAATAACAGCCTCATAGAACAAGTTTAAAGCTTCCATAAGCCTAGATTTTCGTCCTCGAGAGACGAACCAAAATACCGGTAGCCGCCTCTGATGCCATATCATTAATTAAAACATCCTCTTCATTTGATTTAGCTGCAATATCGAGGTCACTATGTGTTATTTTTCGTCGCAATACGATCTGCCCCTCCTGCATGCTACTTGAATTTTGTCCCTGCCCAATTCTATACCTAACGGTATAAATCAACTCATACTCGTCAACGCTACCCACATTTGACAATACCGCAACCGCTCGTGTGGAGACTTCCTCTAAAATATTTATCGTAGCTTCTGCTGCAGATAAGGTTTGAACAATTTCAATATTAGATTTTCTTTGGATTTGCCTTTTGATTATTCTGCCGACACGGGACTCTCCCGCCGCTTGCAGATATATAGTTTGATAAGGTATTTCGTAACTACCTTTCAATTTAAACCCGCAACTGGATAACGTAATTGCGATAACTAAAAAGAGTAACTTGATTCTTATTTTGCGCATTAATTTCGCATACAAAAAGATTAGATGACGATATTAACCAGTCGGCCAGGAACGACTACAACTTTTTTTACTGGCTGACCTTGAACGTAATTCTGCACTAACTTATCCCCTAAAGCTACGGCCTGAATCTCCTCGTTTGAGGCCGATACAGAAATGGTTATTTTACTTCTCAATTTCCCATTAACCTGCACTACAAGCTCAATTTCATCTTGTAATAGCGCTTCTTCATTTACTTTTGGCCATGCTGCATATTGCAACTCGTCCGAAAATCCAAGCTCCCGCCATAATCGCTCAGTGATATGCGGCACGATCGGAAATAGTATTCGTAATAAAATACTGAGACCTTCCGCACGCAAACTTGCTTGCTCATCACCCTCTAACCCAGCATCTTCGATTAGATCAAGAGTGTTAAGCATTTTCATCCCAGCAGAGGCGACGGTATTGTACTGCTTTCGCTGATAGTCAAAATCGGCTTGCTTTAGCAACACATGCAGATCTCTGCGTATATCTTTTGCAACTTTAGAATTAAGCTCAAATGTCGTTAAAGCCAACCCCTCGGAGATCGACTGTTTAAATTGGTAACCATAGCGCCACAGACGCTTTAAATACCGATAAGCACCCTCGACCCCATCATCATTCCAGGCTAACGTATCTTCCGGCGGAGAAGTAAACATCATGAAGAATCGAGCTGTATCAGCCCCGTATCGATCTATCAGGGACTGCGGATCGACCCCGTTATTTTTTGACTTCGACATCGTTCTAATGCCACCGGTCTCTACGGTTTCACCGCTATTAACTAAACGTTGTCCTGCGCGCTTTCCGCTTTCATCAAGTAATAATTCCACGTCTTGCGGATTATAATAAGTAATTCGGCCCGTGTTCTCTGTCTTATAAAAGATTTCATTTAAAACCATACCTTGCGTCAACAAATTCGAAAACGGCTCGTCGATCTCTGAAACCTTAAGGTCGCGCATAACCTTCGTCCAAAACCGAGAATACAACAAGTGCAAAATAGCGTGTTCGATCCCACCAATGTATTGGTCAACCGGCAACCAGTAACTGGCCCGCATGTCCACCATTGCTTTGTTTGCATCAGCGCTTGCGAATCGTAAAAAATACCACGATGAATCAACAAAGGTGTCCATCGTGTCAGTTTCCCGTTGCGCGTCTCGCCCACAAGTGGGGCATTTACATTGTAAGAAATCATCTCTTTTATTTAGGGGATTACCCGAGCCATCCGGCACACAATCCTCAGGCAATACTACGGGTAGATCCTTCTCTGGGACCGGCACATCGCCACATGATTCACAATGGATAATCGGAATCGGCGTGCCCCAATATCTTTGTCGCGAAATGCCCCAATCACGAAGTCTCCATTGAGTATGTCTTGCGCCTAAATTAAGGGCTGAGAGATCTTTAGCTATACTCTCTACCGATTCAGTGAAGGTCATACCATCATATTTACCCGAGTCAAAACAAATCCCTTTGTCTGAATACCATTCATTCCAGCTGTCCAGAGAGAACTCTTTATTAGGAACCTCTATTACCTGCTTAATATCAATACCGTATTTTTTTGCAAAGAGAAAATCACGCTCATCATGCGCTGGCACACCCATCACGGCACCCTCTCCATACGTCATCAAAACGTAATTACCAACCCAAACTTCGACACGACTATGGTCTAGAGGATGCGTCACAAAAATACCTGTAGGCATTCCTTTCTTTTCTAAAGCAGCCATATCTGCTTCCATTGTGCTGCCCTGCTTACATTCCTCAATAAATGCAGCTAATTTTGGGTTGGACCTTGCGGCATACTCTGCGATACTGTGTTCCGCTGCCACCGCACAGAATGTGACTCCCATGATGGTGTCGACTCGAGTCGTGAACACTTTTAGCATTTCATCCTTACCATCCAAGGTATAAGGAAAAAATACATTCACACCCTCACTTAAACCAATCCAATTCGCTTGCATCGTTTTCACGCGATCCGGCCATCCAGACAAAGTCTCCAGCGCCTCTAGGAGTTCGCGCGCATATTCGGTTATACGCATGTAATACATCGGGATCTCACGCTTCTCGACAACAGCACCCGTTCTCCAGCCACGGCCATCAATAACTTGTTCATTGGCAAGCACAGTTTGATCAACTGGATCCCAATTTACCGTTCCAGTCCTTCGATATACGAGGCCTGTCTCGAGCATTTTAGTAAATAGCCACTGATTCCATCGATAATAGGTAGGATCACAAGTTGCCAGCTCTCTACTCCAATCGATGGCAAAACCTAACGACTGAAGCTGCTTTTTCATATACGCGATATTGTCACGAGTCCACTTAGAAGGCGGCACACCGTTAGCCATGGCGGCATTTTCTGCTGGCAAGCCAAACGCATCCCATCCCATCGGCTGAAGAACATTGTATCCATTCATACGGTGATATCGGGTCAGCACGTCACCGATCGTGTAATTACGCACATGCCCCATATGTAACTTACCCGATGGGTAAGGAAACATAGACAAACAATAATACTTGGGCTTGTTTTGATCTTCTGTCGCCTTAAATGACTCGCTCTCAACCCAGCGAGACTGGGCCTCCGCTTCTATGAGCGCGGGGTGATATTGACTTTCCATGAGTGACCAATGTTGTAAACTAATGTCTAATTATAACTTTAGGTCTACATTAATGACGCGCAATATTGAATTCAAGCGCGTCTTTACTGCGAAGTAGAATTCAGCTCTTCGTATGAGACCACTAACTGTGTGTATAAATTATGTCCCGAGCACATCCAATTGTTGCCGTCACAGGCGCATCTGGCGCTGGCACTACGAGTGTCCAGGAAGCTTTCAAATCTATTTGTGCCGATGCTAAATTCGACGCGGTTTTTGTTGAGGGAGACAGCTTCCATCGGTACGAACGTGAGGAAATGCGTAAATTAATCGACGCGTGGGAGCGAACCGCTGGCCGAACAATAAGTCATTTTGGTCCTGAGGCTAACCTTTTCGGGGAATTAGAAACATTATTTACTGAGTACGGCGAAAGGGGAATGGGTCGGGCAAGACAATATTTACACAACGAAGATGCTGCTCGCCTTCATGGCCAAAAAGTTGGGACCTTCACGGAATGGTCGGATATAACGCCTGACTCTGACTTGCTTATATACGAGGGCTTACACGGGGGCATCGTAACCGATGCAGTGAACATATCCCAGCATGTCGACTTATTAATAGGCGTTACGCCAACGATCAATTTAGAGTGGATACAGAAACTCTATCGCGATCAAAAGGATAGAGGGCACTCAATAGATGATGTGACACAGACTATTCTCAGAAGAATGCCCGACTATATTGAATACATCGTGCCGCAGTATTCAAGAACACATATTAATTTCCAACGGGTTCCAACCGTTGACACCTCAAACCCCTTCTCCAACACAGGAATTCCCAGCCCGAATGAGAGTTTAATCGTCGTCCGATTTAATGACCCAAACCAACAAGAGATTGAAGATATAATCAATGCCGTGGGAGGGTCATTCCAGAGCAAAGAAGACTGCATTGTTGTCCCCGGCCAAACGTTTGAGCAAACATTAAAATTTATTCTTAGCCCCAGAGTCCAAAAACTTGTAACTAATGGTCGCGAAGAGAGAAATCACAAATGAAATTTATTCCTACTGAAGCCCATTGAATGTCAAAAATATTGCAAGGGCTCAATCAACCGCAACTTGATGCTGCAACTCACTCAACTTCTTCCGTATTAGTTCTAGCAGGGGCTGGTTCCGGAAAAACAAAGGTACTCACAACTCGAATTGCCTGGCTAATTCAAACCGGCCAAATTAATCCCTTTGAATTGTTGGCAGTTACTTTTACGAATAAGGCAGCGAAGGAAATGCTTCTTCGTATTACGTCAATGCTACCCATCAATACGCGAGGCATGTGGGTGGGTACCTTTCATGGACTATGTAATCGACTTTTAAGAACGCACTACAAAGAAGCAAGCCTGCCTCAGACCTTTCAAATACTAGACTCAGCCGATCAGTTATCACTTGTTAAACGCGTGATGAAAAGTTTATCCATTGACGAAGTACGCTACCCATTCAGACAGGCACAGTACTTCATCAATTCAAACAAAGAAGAGGGTCTGCGCCCAAACAAAGTAGAGCCCATCGATGACTTCGGCCGAACACTTACCGAAGTTTATCGAGAGTACGAACGGGCTTGTGCCAACGAAGGAGTCGTAGATTTTTCAGAATTACTGCTTCGCTCTTACGAGTTGCTATTAAAGAACGAGCGGCTTCTTAAGCATTATCAAAGCCGCTTTAAACACATCCTGGTAGATGAGTTTCAAGATACCAATAAACTCCAGTATGCATGGCTTAAACTGTTAGCAGATCAAGGCGCTTGCGTGATGGCAGTAGGAGATGATGATCAGTCTATTTATGCTTTTCGGGGGGCAAACTCTGGGAATATGCTGAGCTTTGAAACTGACTTTGCAATCGAGAAAGTAGTTAAGCTGGAACAAAATTACCGCTCTCTTGGAAATATACTAGACGGAGCCAACGCACTCATTAAGAACAACGACGGTAGGCTCGGAAAAAATCTATGGACAGACCAAGGCGAGGGAGAGCCTATCCGAGTATTTCGAGCCATGACTGATGGTGAAGAAGCAACGTTCATCATCGAAGAAATACAAGCGCTAAGAAACTCTGGCATCGAACTCAAAAACATTGCTCTCCTTTATCGGTCCAATGCTCAATCGCGGATACTGGAGCATGGTTTATTCAGCTCGGGGCTTCCCTACAAAGTGTATGGCGGACTAAGATTCTTTGAACGTCAAGAGGTCAAGCATGCGCTTGCTTATCTTCGATTAATTGCCAACTCCGAGGACGATGGCGCGTTATTAAGAATCATTAATTTTCCGACTCGTGGCATCGGTAATCGTACGATCGAACATATTCGCGACCTAGCTGAGCGGACCGGCACCTCCTTGTGGCAAGCCGCATGCTCGGCACCATTATCCGGTCGGGCAGTTACTGCGGTAACGAGCTTCATTACATTAATTGAAAAGCTAAAAAATGAAACCTCAGGATTCTCACTTCCAGATTTAATAGAACATTCAATCGAGAGCAGCGGTCTTATTGAGCATTATCAGAAAGACCGTGATGGTCAAGACCGGCTCGAAAATCTTAATGAGCTTATTAATGCGGCCTCAGCTTTTGCCACTGAACGAGCTGACATACCTAGCCTAGAAGCTCAAATGGCAAATGGTGCAGACGAAGACTTTAACGCAACCGAAATCGACCCTTTGGTTGATTTTCTTGCACATGCCTCGCTTGAAGCTGGGGATAATCAAGCAAGTGCCGGCGAAGATGCGCTGCAACTGATGACTGTTCATGCGGCAAAAGGCCTCGAATTCCATAGCGTCTTCATTAGTGGTTTAGAGGAGGGGCTGTTCCCTCACGAAAACAGTATTAACGAACATGGCGGTTTAGAGGAGGAACGAAGATTAATGTATGTCGCCATGACACGCGCGATGCGGCGCCTCTACCTTTCGCACTCACAAATGCGAATGCTTCACGGACAGACGCGTTACAACATTGAGTCCCGGTTTATTGATGAAATACCTGAGGAATTATTAAAAAAGATTAATGATGCTAAATCTGTTGCGACAACAGCGACTCAGCGTACTCTTTCACCCTCAATGACTAAACAAAAAGGTCAGGGTGGGTTCCGAGTTGGACAGCAAGTACAGCACAGTAAATTTGGTGTGGGTGTGATTGTTCAAATCGAAGGACAAGGCGCTGATGCTAGGCTTCAAGTGAACTTTAGAGACAGCGGGCTAAAGTGGCTTGCTCTCGAATACGCGAAACTAGTTCGCGTATAAAAAATTTTTACTCAGGGAAAATTTGTAAGTTTGCTCGGTGATTCTGCAAAATACACTTGAGTAGATTTGGATCATGCGCATGCGTCAACTCACCAGGACGAGGCAAATGTAGGTCATAAAGACGAGAAACCCAAAATCTCAAAGCACCGGCCCGCAACATTATTGGCCAAACCTTCTTCTCTACCGGCAGGAACTGACGGACGCTGGCATAGCCGCCCAGCAGAGATTGTAATTTGCCTGCGTCTAGGACACCATCTCCACGAATACACCAATCGTTAGCGGTTATCGCAACGTCATAAACCCAAGCGTCTGTGCAAGCGAAATAAAGATCAATAAACCCACCCACCCGAGAATCATCAAATAAAACATTATCTCGAAATAAATCTGCGTGAATTGGCCCCTTTGGAATTGCGTCATCAACAAATTCAGCCTGATACGCTATTTCTGTCCGAAGTAAATCAGCATCTCGCTCATCCAGAAATGTATAGATCTCATCAGCCGCTTTAGTCCACCAAGCCCTGCCTCTCAAGTTTTCTAAATGGCCTTCGAATGACTGTCCCGCTAAATGCATATGTGCGAGTTGTTCTCCAACCAGACGCACCTGATCACTGGTGGGAGTTGTACTCGGTGCCCCTGGAATACAACTAACAATGGCGGCCGGCTTACCATTGAGATCCCCCAGAAACCGATTTTCTAAGTTTTTAATAGGTGTCGGCACAGGCACCCCATGACTGCTCAAGTGCGCCATCAAATTCAAATAAAACGGTAACTCGCTCGCCGTTAACTTTTCGAATAAAGTTAATACGAAAGTACCGTGGTCTGTATCCAGAAAAAAATTCGTGTTTTCTATGCCCGACTCAATTCCACGCAGGTTTAAGACTTTACCAATCGAATAGCACCGCTTAACCCATTGAGAGGCTTCTTCTAAACTGACTTTTGTAAAAACTGACATGATTTAGAGCATTACTACGATATCGATGAAATTATTGCTAAAGACCGCTATCTTACCGAAATTATCGAGAGCGCAACTCTGACATAATGTACGCGAGTGTAATTATCCGTACTAACGAAATGATTTCATGAAAAAACTACTATTAATCGACGGCTCCTCCTACTTATATCGCGCGTTTCACGCTATGCCCGATTTTCGTAATAAAGCGGACGAGCCGACCGGTGCGATTTATGGCGTCATCAATATGCTTAAACGCGCCCGGCATGACATTAAACCGGACTACGTTGCGTGTATCTTCGACGCCAAGGGAAAAACGTTTCGTGACGAGATTTATCCTAAATACAAGGCCAATAGGCCAAGTATGCCAGAGGATTTAAGAACTCAAATAGAGCCACTACACGAATGTATTGAGGCTTTAGGTGTCCCCCTTTTGGTCATCCCCGATGTGGAAGCAGATGACGTGATTGCAACACTGACTAAAAAAGGGCTTGAGGAAAAACTCGAAATCGTAATTTCAACCGGCGACAAGGATATTGCCCAACTGATCAAGCCAAACGTCACAATTATTAACACTATGACTGGCGAAAACCTTGATACAGAAGGAGTCAAAGCAAAGTTTGGTGTCTATCCAGACCGAATGGTCGATTATCAAAGTCTAGTCGGTGACTCGGTCGATAACGTTCCCGGGGTCGACAAAGTAGGTCCTAAGACAGCGGTTAAATGGCTTAGCGAATATGGTGATCTTGATTCGATCATCGCAAATGCAGGCCAGATTAAAGGCAAAGTTGGAGAAAACTTAAGGCTGGCCGTTGAGTGGCTCCCAACGACGCGAGAGCTTGTGACTTTAAAGGAAGACGTTGCAATCGACGTCCGTATGGAAAATTTAAAATATAGACCAGAGGACAAAAAAACTGTCGCACGTCTATTTGAAAAGCTAAATTTTAGAACCTGGCTTGCTGAGCTACATCAGGAGAAAACAGAGGATATTGAAACCACAGCATCCAATACCGAAAAAAACATTCCGCAGGATTACCAACTTATTACCTCAATAAAAAAATTAGAGGATTGGATTAAAAAAATAAGTATCGCCAAGCTCACAGCAATAGATACAGAAACAACAGGCCTCGACTCGATGCAAGCCAAGTTAGTAGGTATTTCGCTTGCAACAAAAGCGGGCCAGGCAGGCTACATTCCTGTTGGACACGACTATGCTGATTGTCCAGAACAACTCGACGTGAATTTAGTCTTGAAAAAACTTAAACCGTGGCTAGAAGACCCAAAACAGCAAAAAGTAGGACAAAACTTAAAGTTCGACCTACATATCTTTAATAATCATGGTATCCGGATGCGCGGGATCGCACACGACACGCTCCTACAATCCTATGTGTTAGAGAGCCACCGTAAACATGATATGGACAGTCTCGCACAAAGGCATCTCGGACTTAAAACGACAAGTTATGACGAAATAACAGGTAAGGGGATTAACAGGATATCCTTTTCCAAAGTTGACTTAAATGTCGCTAGAGACTATGCGGCTGAAGACGCCGATATAACCTTGAGACTTCATGGTTACATGTGGCCATTGTTAGAGCGGGAACCAAAGCTCACATACATTTACCGCGATATTGAGCTTCCCGCCATGGAGATTCTTTTCGAAATAGAGCGTTTTGGGGTTCTCGTCGACGCAGCGTCACTTGATAAACAAACGATAGATTTAAGCGAGAGAATACAAGTTATTGAGAAAGAAGCTTTTGAAGAAGCGGGCTCAAATTTCAATCTAAGCTCCCCCAAACAATTACAAGAAATTTTATTTAACCAAAAACAATTACCAATACTGAAGAAAACACCTGGCGGTAAACCATCAACGAATGAAGAGGTGCTTCAGCAACTTGCGCTAGATCACCCCTTACCAGCATTAATCTTAAATCACCGAACGTTGTCCAAACTCAAAACGACTTACACCGAAAAACTTCCTCGTATGCTTGATGAGAATACTGGTCGAATCCACACTAATTATGCGCAAGCAGTTGCCAACACTGGTCGGCTTGCAAGTAACGAGCCGAACTTACAGAATATTCCTATTCGAACTGAGGAAGGACGGCGCGTAAGAGAGGCGTTTATCGCGCCTACAGGGTCGGTGATTGTATCCGCGGACTATTCACAAATTGAGTTGCGGATCATGGCGCACCTGTCAGAAGATGAAAGTTTAATCAAAGCGTTTAAAAATGGGGAAGACGTCCACCGACAAACAGCGAGTGAGCTATTCAATATAACGCCAATTGAAGTCTCTACCGAACAGAGGCGTTACGCAAAAGTAATTAACTTTGGTTTAATTTACGGTATGTCTGCGTTCGGCCTTGCCAAGCAACTTGGCGTTGAGCGCTCTGCTGCGCAGCAGTATATCGACAGATATTTTTCTCGCTATCCGGGTGTCGCTAATTATATGGATCGCTCTAAAAGCCAAGCAAAAGAGCTTGGTTACGTGGAAACCGTATTCGGTCGACGTTTAACGCTGCCGGAAATACATGCCTCAAATCATCAACTGAGACAGGCGGCCGAGCGTGCGGCAATCAATGCGCCCATGCAGGGCACAGCAGCTGACTTGATCAAAATTGCTATGATCAATGTTGATCACTGGCTTCGTAATGACGGATTAAAAACTAACATTATCATGCAGGTTCATGATGAGCTCATCTTAGAAACCCCAGAGGAGGAATTAGAATTAATTCTTGCGCAAGTACCTCAGCGTATGGCAGCAATTGCAAAGCTGAGCGTGCCATTGGTCGCTGATATAGGTTTTGGTAGCAACTGGGAACAAGCCCATTAGCAAACGGCGTTGTTACTACAACAAAACTTAGGATCAGGCACCTCTAAACCACGAGGCATTGAATATCATGAATACAATAAATCTGTGCCTGCCACCCCTCGCACAAGTTGATCCGGTAATATTTTCCGTCCCTTCCGGGGCATGTGATTGTCACGCGCATGTCTTCGGGCCAAAAAAAGTATTTCCATTTATCTCTGATCGATCGTATACCCCACCGGAAGCACCTATAGCGGCTTACCAAGAGATGCACCGAAAACTAGGTATAGCGCGCGCAGTAATCGTACAACCCTCGGTTTATGGCAATGATAATGGCGCGACGCTAAATGCCATCAAACAATATGGCGACGACAATGCCCGAGGTATTGCAGTAGTGGCCAAGGACGTTTCTGAGGCAGAACTCGAAACGCTACACCAACGTGGGATTAGAGGCGTACGTTTTAATCTTTTATTCAAAGGGGGTGCGCAATTAAAAGATTTAGAACACATCGCATCCAAAATTGCCGCATTTAGATGGCACATTCAACTACTCATGGACGTCTCAGAGCTTCCTTTAATTGTCGGTAGATTGCGCCGCCTACCTACCGAATTCGTTTTCGATCATATGGGACATATACCTACAACCTGCCGGACTGATAACGTTGGCTTTAAGACATTGCTCGATTTAATTAAAGAAGGTCGTGCTTGGGCAAAACTATCAGGTAATTACCGCATATCAAGCGCGGGGCCCTCGTACAAGGACGCAAAAGTATTCGCCTATGCGCTTATTTCAGCATCAAAAAACCGTATTGTTTGGGGCAGTGATTGGCCGCACCCGGGTTTGTATAACGAGATGCCTAACGACGGAGCATTACTAAACGCCCTCGACGATTATGCCCCATCGGCTGCACTGAAGAAGGCGATATTAGTCGATAACCCGGCACAACTATATGGTTTTAATCTGCCGGCCAACGGAGCAGCGCATGACCAGTGAAAATAAACAGTCTTTTCTCATCGGCACCTTTCAGATCGATATCATTGTTCACGGCTTTCCTGGAAAAAGCGTCTGTCATGGGCCGCTTGGTTTTAGTACTATCGCACTCATTCGACATAATGAGTTCACCGCGCTTGTCGATGTAGGGGGATTTGGCCAACGACTCATACTAAATCAGCGATTAAAAGAGCTCGGGGTTAGGCCCGATGACGTCACGGATGTTTTATTAACTCATTCTCACTTTGACCATGCTATTAATTGGGTGAACTTCCCAAACGCAAATATCCATATTTCCAGAAAAGAAATGACGTGGGCGCTAGAACAACCAACCGGTAAAACATACGTTCCGGAACTTTATGTAGCAGCGCTTAAAGACCATCAGAATCTGGTGCTCGTAGAGCATGATGAGGAAATACTGCCTGGAATTAAATCTTTAATTTGTCCGGGACACACCCCAGGAAGCACCGTTTACGTTCTAGACACTGGAGATTCCGATATTGTCTTCACTGGAGATGCCTGTAAAAATCGAGCCGAGTTAGTTTCTCGAGCAGCAGACATGACATATGACGCAAATGCCACGAAAAATTCGATTAACGATATATGGAGTGCCTGGTCTCGTCGCGACGGTGGACTGTTAATTCCCGGTCACGATCTTCCGATGGTACTTAATAATAATTCCATTCGATATATAGGTAAGCATGAAGCCGCGATTAAGGTTTGGTTTGATGACTCGCTAAATAAATCAACACTAATATCTTTATCTCCATAGCATTAAACGGGGATCTCTCCCTTAACCGTCGTTCGATACAATGCACGACGATGCCCATCGTAATCATTAAACGCATGATGGCAACAAATCCGATTATCCCAAAGTACAAAAGTACCCCGCTCCCATTTCAATCGACAAGTGAAGGCTGGCTGAGAAACATGCTCTTTGAGAAAACTCAGAAGTCCTGCCGACTCATCTGCGGTCAGCCCCTCAATACCATGCGTGTAAGTTTCATCAACATATAATGCACGCTCTCCAGATTTAGGATGAGTTCGAACTAATGGATGAAAACTGCCGTCTACCATAGCCTGGGTTCTCATATCGAGCTCCATGTCGCCAAACCCTTTTGTGCGTCCGCCATCAACATCCTTTTTGCGTTTATCATCAGCCTCTTTTTTAAGTTGGTTGACAACACTATTTGCAGAAAAATGGATTTTTAACGGCTCAATGATCGCTTTCATCGTCTCGCTCAAACAGTTATAAGCTAACACTGAATTCGCCCAAATTGTATCGCCACCATAAGGCGGCACCTCCACCCCATAAAGCATACTTATAGAGGGTGGCTGTTTCATAAACGGGGAGTCCACATGCCACCCGTTGCCAAAAACCATCTCGGCACGCGTTTCTGCCTCCATGATGACCGGATGAACATTACGATGTCCATCTACGCCGGTCGTGTAAGCGTCGTCCGCAAATTCACCAAAACGTAATGAAAAAGATTCTTGATCAGCATGAGAAAAATCCTGATCTCTGAAGTAGATCATCTTATGTCGATAGAGCGCATCTTCAACGTCCAGAAACTGCGCGTCCGTAATAGTGCTGATATCAATGCCTCTTATTTCAGCGCCCATCGCTGCAGCTAGTGGTACAGCTTGAATGTGTTGATAATTTTTCGCGGTGTTATCAAATTTCCTAGTGGGATGCACTTTCATCGTTCCAACTCCTCTTGGCGCATTTACTTTAGCTTAGTCCATATTTCTTTTAAAAAAAACCTCTAGTCTACATCGCTGCTCGCATAGATAGCATAGAGCTTCTCATATCGGCCTTTAAGTTTAATTAATTCGTCGTGAGAACCGACTTCAACTATTCGGCCTGAGTCCAAAACAACAATCCTATCCGCTTGTTCGATCGTGGAGAACCGATGAGCAATAATAATAGTTGTACGTCCTTTTCGTAACCTCTCAAAAGCATCTTTTACTAACTTCTCCGATGTCGCATCCAACGCCGATGTCGCCTCATCCATAATCACGACAGGCGCGTCCTTGAATAAAGTTCGTGCAATAGCTAATCGCTGACGCTGACCACCCGATAATTTCATACCTTTTTCGCCAACCAGGGACTCATAACCCTCGGGCAGTTTATTTATGAACTCTGTCGCGAACGCACCTTCTGCTGCACTGGTTACTTTTTGTTCATCTTGATCGATTTCCGAACCATACATAATGTTGGCTAAAACTGAGTCATTAAATAACGCGACTTCCTGGCTCACTAGGGCTATATTTGAACGCAAGCTTTTCAACGAAATTGTCGATATTTCCTGGCCATCGATCAAGACACGACCTTTTGATGGCGTAAAAAATCTCGGAAGCATGTTAGCCAACGTCGTCTTACCACTTCCCGAGCTACCGACAATAGCTACGGTCTCACCTGGCTGAATCGTCAGCTGAATATCCTTGAGCGCGTAAACATCTGTACCCGGATACCTGAAAGAGACTCCTTCAAATGTAATTTCACCACGTACTTCTTCTAACTCAACCACCCCATCATCCAACTCTGGCTCTTGATCGATAAGGCCAAAAACGCTCTCACAGGCAGCCAACCCTCTTTGCAAGTGCTCCATGATTCCCGTCAGTCGTTTTATCGGTGAAGTCAGCATTAATAAGGCTGCTAAATAGGACACAAAACCCCCTACCGTAGTCTCATCTGCACGTACCTGCCCCATCACATGGTAAATAACAATTGCGGTCGCTACGGCTGCTATCAGTTGTACGATCGGCACATTGGCCGCAACCGCCATCGTCTGCTTCATAAGCAACCTTCTTAGTTTGTTACTCGCCTCAAAAAATCGTTTGCGCTCTGCCCGTTGACCACTAAAAATTTTAACGACCTTGTTACAGTCAATTGACTCCTGGACTACCTCTGTCACCATCCCAACGGAGTCCTGTGTTTCTCGGCTTGCCCAACGCAATCGACCATTAAAATATCGAACAACAAGTGCGATAGGCGGTAACATAATCAAAGCAATAAGCGTCAACTGCCAATCTAAATAAATTAAATAGGCCAATAGCCCAACAACGGTCAGCGTATCTTTCACGAACACGGTTATAACCTGGGTTGCCGCGTACTGCACCAGCGATACATCGAACGTAAATTTCGATAGTTGACTGCCAGAACTATGTTCATGAAAATACTTCAGCGGCAGAACAAGAATCTTCTCAAACATCTCCTCGCGTAAATCCATAACCATCTTGTTGCCAACCCACGCACTGGCGTATTGAGCAATGAACCCGCCCACCCCTCGGACTAAAAAAATCAATATCAAGGCAATGGGTGCCCATGTCATTAAGGACGGATCTTTGTCAATGAATGTTCCGTCCAAGAAAGGCTTAATCACAACAGGAAGTGCAACCTCTGTGGCCGCAGCTAGGATCATGCCAAAGATTGAAATCGAGAATACGAGCGAGTAAGGCCGCAGATACCCCAACAAACGAATGTAAAGCTTTGCGCTTTTTTCTGGTTTCATCGATGGCA